>Ga0268278_1000067_pt1 | contig 80197 bp, 107 predicted proteins | sample saktaG_3_FD_190135 | JGI IMG/M metagenome (GOLD analysis project Ga0268278, IMG submission 190135) | Saline water microbial communities from Sakinaw Lake, British Columbia, Canada - sak_2010_1_5_55m | ecosystem: Environmental > Aquatic > Non-marine Saline and Alkaline > Saline ...
TTGCTTGTTTTGTGTGATTGGGAGCAAAAAAGGAGCCAGAGAATTTATAACTCTTGCTCCATAAGTAGTATCCTTTGTGAAGACAGGTCAGTGCTTCCAGCTCGCTAGAGGCTTTTCTACAAAATCCTCCTCGAGCTTAGTCCCGTATCCTTTGGTAAAGTAGTCCATGGCATCATCTATTATAAATGCAAAGATATATTCATCGTCTTTATGCCAAAAATATAATTTAGTTTTGCACTTTGAGCAACAATCTCTATGTTCACATTTATAACAACGTTTCTTCCCTTCAAAGTAATCTCTCTCACCTTGACATCGCATGATTTCTCTTATCAACTGTTCATTAAGTTTTAGTAGCGACAATTTAGTTTAAACTCCGGTATGGATTCTCTTCTCCCGACAGTTCATAAAGACGCGCGACGACATAGTAATCAATATACTCAACACCATTGCTTCCCAAAAGCACACACAGAGCAGAGAGGGTATCTGAATAGTCAAATACCGGGAGAGAATTCTTCTTAATCCGTTCCATGTAACACTCCATACTATTCTAATTACGTCTATTATTATCTATATGTGCCTATTTGTCAACCCCCTGTTACCATATGTTCTAATATAATAAATGTGGGGTGAAAATGGGCAAGGAAAAACCCAGGGATAGCATTGAACGGATCTTCTTTACCTTCCAGGAAGCTCAAGAATTTCTGGGGGTAAGTCATCAGACGATATACAAACTTATGAATGAGGGGCTACCCTCACATAAGATAGGCAAAAAGAGAGTTTTCCTAAAAGAGGATCTCATCCAATGGATCAAAGAGCATTAGCATATAACCCCGCTATTTCTCTTCACCCCCCCCTAGTCGAATCAGTGTCTTTCTCACCGAGCTAAAATGAGGATTAATGTCATATTCATTTCTCAGGATGCGGGCAATAGCCCGGTAACCATGGCCCTGCCGGTACAACTCAACCACAACCGACTCCAGATCTTCCGGTATGGCTCTCGGTCTACCAGGTTTCCTGGCCTTTTCTAGTTCCGGTCTGTCCTTTTCCATTAGCCCTGTAAAGTACCCCGTAGTAAAATAGTTGTAAAAAGCCTCCTATCAGAGTTGCAGCGCTGATTCGCTGTCCACCTGTGCAGGTGTCTTGATAAAAGACATCTTTCACTTCTCTTTGGAAACTCCGTCTTTACTCTCCGGGATGGCCGTTATTCTCCGCGTATGCCTGCGGGCAATTATCCTGGCAAGGATTCTTAAGCCAAGCGCATAATCGCTTAGCGCTGAGGCGTTGTTTTGTCTTACCGGTATTTTACTGGCCTGGTTATCCATGTCACTTTCATCATAAAAAGTGCATATGGACTCTTAATTACTATAATTACGAGTTGACAAAGTCTAATAAGGGTGATAGAATATCCATACAGGCATAGCTTATACCAAAAATACGCTTGTCAAGAGGGAGGTGGATGATATGCCGAAACAAATACCGATGAGTGAAAAAAGGGAATGGCTGGCGGAATACGATGACGGCAAACCGGCAGCCGTAATCGCTAAAGAAAAAAAACGTGCTCTCAAGGTGATTAAGAGGGGAATCGAGGAGGCACGTGCCGAGCGCGATGGAGCTGCTGCCCGTGCCGAGATTGTCAAAGAAGCGTTGATTAAGCACCAGCAGCATCTGATGGGCATTATTAACCGGCTGCTGGATGCGATAGAACCTCCGCCCGCTGATACGGAAATACGCCGTGAGAAAAACGGCTCCATTGCTCCAATACCCATATCGGCAGGAAGGGTCTTACACATGCCATCTCAGGGACTAACGGTTGAGCTCTCGGACGAAGATACGACTCTGTGGGGACTGCTCAAACAGCATCTTACCCGCGACCGTATCTGGTCGGCTATCAGGAACTGGAAGGAAGCCCTGATAAACCGCACCAGGGCAATACTTGAATTCGAGTCAGGGATCAGGTGGTTGGTTGAGAGCGAGACTGGACTCAGAGTCAGCGAAGGTAAAATAACAGATGATAATACGACCTTTATCTATCCTCACGCTGTCAAACTGTTCTTCACCGTTAATATTCGTAAAACCCTGGGGATTTCCGATGAGACTAATCTTCAGGAGCGGATAGTCGCTACCGATGACGGCTATGTGCGACACGGAGAAGCAGGTTCGGAGCTGGCATACTGTCCCGGTAAACAGGACGAGTGCCGGGAAGCCCTTTTGAGAGCTTTAGAGAAGATACCTGATATGCCGGAGACAGGGAAAGTCATCGCTACCGAAGCCGAACTCAAGAGCGTGAGCGGAAAACTAAAAAGAATGCTTGAGGATATCAAACTGATGGGGCTGATTCCCGGACGGTGCCGGATATGCAGTCGCATCAGCCTGTAGTACAGAGAGGGGAGGAGGCCGAAATGAAAGTAGCCCTATATGCCAGAGTATCATCGGAAAAGCAGGATACGGATTTATCCCTATCGGCACAGCTAAAAGCCTTGAGAAATTATGCCTCAAAGAACGGTTATCAAGTAGTGAGGGAGTTTGTTGACGAGGCGGAATCGGGAAGAACCACCGCTCGTCCCGCTTTCAGGGAAATGATATCTTTAGCCCGGCGTCCCAGCAAACCCTTTGAGCGGATACTGGTATGGAAATACTCCCGCTTTGCCCGCAGCCGAGAAGACTCCATCCTCTACAAAGCAATGCTGAGGAAAGCCGGAGTCTTTGTAGTCTCGATTAACGAACCCTTCGATGATACGCCGACCGGCAGACTGCTGGAAGGAATCATCGAGAGCCTCGACGAATTCTATTCGGACAATCTTGGTGAAGATGTTACCAGAGGCATGAGAGAGAGTGCGGAAAGGGGTTTCTACCTGTCAAGCAGAGCACCATACGGACTGCGGAAGGTAAAAGTACGGGATGGCAATAAAGAACGGACTAAACTGGATCTCGATGCGGATAAAACCAGTATAGTGGCGGGAGCTTTTGACGGTATCCTGAGAGGCAAGGGTCTGATGCAGATGGTAAAGGAACTGAATGCCAGAGGAATCCCCGGCCCTAACGGAAAAGGCTGGAGCAAGACCGGCCTCTATAAAATACTTACCAACGAGATATACACCGGCGTCTCTGTCTGGGGCCGGAACAGTAAACGTGGTCTAGGGCCGGTTCGAGTTGAAAATGCCTGCCCGTCGATAGTAGATAGGGAAACCTTCGAAAAGGTGCAGCAGCTGATGAAGGAAAGAGCTCCGGTGAGAGCACACCCCAGAAGGGTCTCCAGTCCTTTTCTGCTCAGTGGTATCGCATACTGTGGCTACTGCGGCAAGGCAATGGTTGGTAAATATGCCAAGAGCGGGAAGTTCGCTTACTACGTCTGTGGAACACTGGATAAGAAGGGGAGCGGATCATGTCCGGCCAAATACCTGAAAGCGAGATGGTTCGAGGCTCTGGTTATCGAGATGATAAGGAGACGTATCCTGAACAGGGATAATCTGGTTAACCTGGTAAAGCTGGTCAATGAAGAGATGGACTCCGAAACGAAGGCATACGAGGATGAACTGGATCTGATATCTAAATCCATAGCTGACGCTAACAATCGACTGGAGAAACTGTATGACGCCATCGAAACTGGTAAGATAAACCTCGATGAGCTGGTGCCGAGGATCCGTGAGCTGCAAGGCCGACAGGAGCAGCTTCAGGCGAGGAGAGTTGAAATTGAAAGCCAGATATCGGATAGAAGGGTTGAACTGGCTGACCTGGAAACCATTTACAGCGATGTTGACGACCTTCACAACCTTCTCAAAGAAGGAACGTTAATTGAGAAGAGGTCTTTTATCCGCAGTTTTGTCAAATTAGTCAAGGTTAAGAACGGTGAGGCAGTACTGGAATACTCAATGCCGGTGTTACCCGATAGGGCAGTTATAGACAAGGACGGAGTTCTACCTACCGTACCTTATGGTGGGCCGTCGTGTTCAATAGGTAAAACTCCTACTGTCTCTGTAGACGGGCCATCCGAAGGCCAAGTGTAAATCACTTTAGCATAGGAGTCATCCACCTCGATTCGTTCTACAAAAGAGCGTAAAAAGGCTTTCCGTGACATTATCGATGATTCTTCGAGCAGCGTTCGCATACTTTGCACATACTCTCGAACGACGGGAGGGCTGGCAATCTCAACGGTGTGGTATTTCAAAGTATCTTCGGCTTCAATCTTAGCTCTATCGAGTTCCTCTTTCTTTTCGAAAAGAGCCTTTATCCTTGGAGCAAGCTCTCCGCCCTTGAATTCACCAGTCTCCAGGGCGTCATAGAGCTTTGCTAATCTACCCTCCACATCCTGTGTCTCAGATTGGATGATCTCCAGCCTGCCATTCTCACCATTACATTTCTCGGCCAAGTCTTCATTTGTCAATCTAACCAGATCCACAAGGTTCTCCTCGGTCAAGATATACCGTTTGAGTCGGTCAATAACGAATCTCTCTATTCTCTCCTTGGGAAGCAGCGGAGTTGTGCAAAGTCCACGCCCCCTTCTCCGGGCATTACCACACATATAATAGAAGAATTTACCAGACTTTACCGCGTGGCCAATCATAGCAGCATCGCAGTTTCTGCAGCGCAGTAAGCCGCTAAGGATGTATTCGCTGTGAATTACCCTGGGATGAGTTATTTTCGGTGCCCTCGCCGTCATTTTCGTTTGAACCTTCTCAAATGTTTCCCGGTCAACGATGGGAGGCCAGGCATCCTCTATGCGGATGATAGGCTGACGGTTGCCTCCATTATGGTTCTTTGTGAATTCACCCCAGATCAGTGTTCCGGTATATACCTCATTCTTGAGAACCGTATTAACTGAAGTTTTACTCCACTTGTTATTTTTACGCGTGGTCAGTCCGTCACCGTTGAGTCCCCTGGTAATCTCTATCATGCCCTTACCGGACAAGCACTCCTTGAACATCCTCTCCACGATTGGCGCGGCTGCCTGATCAAGTTCAAGCTTCACTCTTTGAACGCTTCCGTCCGGGACCTTCACCCTCATGTACCCATAGGGTGGTGGCCCGCCTGGGTAAAAGCCCCTGGAAGCAGTCTCCCTCATTCCCCGGGTCACGTCCTGGGACAGGTTCGCCGAATAGAACTCATCTATGACTTCGATTATGCCCTCGAGCAATCTGCCTGAAGGGGTGTCTTCCAACGGCTCGTTGATAGAGATAACCTGAATGCCCAGTTTTCGGAGCAGGGACTTATAGATTATGGAGTCTTCCCTGTTGCGGGCGAACCTTGAGAGTTTCCATACAAGTATCGCCTCGAATGGCGCCAGTTTCTGGCGAGCGGCAACGATCATTTGCTTAAAGCCAGGCCTGTCAATCGACCGACCGCTTTCCGCCTCATCAATGTATTCCTTCACTACTATGTAGCTGTTACGCGAGGCATACTCCCTCAGGGCCTTAAGCTGACCCGAAATGGATAAATCAACATCCTGTCTTTCCGAAGATACCCTGGCGTAGATCACTACCTTTTTAAGTTCGTTGCTCATTGTAGACTCCTTGTCGATTTCCAGGTGCAATTTCGAGAATCGGGGCATTTACTTTCGGACGGGCACCAAACATCTCCGTTAACCGGTATCGGCTCGATCATTTCCGCCTGAAAAGAAATCATGCCAAACTCCTCATTGGGTACAGCTAAGAGTATAACACGGTAAGGCTCCAGCCCGGCAGAAAGGAGAGGGCGCACCAGTATTGCGGGTGAATCTTCTATATGCGTGCTTTGCCAAAGCACAGGACGACCGCCGGTTGCGGCAGCGCATACCAGAGATCCGATTTTGGGGTGGCCGTTTCGTGCCGGCACGGTCTGTAACCCACAGAGGTCCCTTATTCGTCTGGCTCTCGGCGTCTTTACCACTACAGTAGCCACAAAATCATCGATTCCTGCATTTTCAGCCTTAGCACCATCCAGACGATGTTCATAGAGGACGCCGATAAATGGGATATCAACGAAATGCTGTCCCAAGGCAATGAGGAGACACTGGTGTGAAAGCTCAAGGTCTTCGCCGAGCTTCACCAGATCGCAACCTGTCATTCCAACCTGATTCATAAAGAAATCTGGCGGTATTAACGTGGCGGCGGCAAAGCGATCGGCGTAGCGGCTTATTTGTGGCTCTTTTAGCAAACCGTAGTCGAGATTGAAGAAGTTAAAATTCTTGTGGATGACTTCAAAAAGCTCATGGGAGATATCGAACTTCTGTGTTGCCGGCCGGTCTTTAGCAGCATAGTGTATATGCCAGAAGCCCTTGGCTGTCATATTGGTACCGCCGGTATCCAGGTAAGGAACGGCTTCAATCTTGATGCCAAGAGAACGAACCAGGTCAACGGTCTTCTTGATGCTTGGAGTACGGTCAATCCCGGCATATTCTCTGAAGAGACCGCCCAGACGCACGGGGTCATCGGCGTATCGGCCTTCTTCATATTCCAAGGCGTAACGACAGAAATCCCCCAAGCTACCTGGTGCTCTCATCAGCTCTCCTCGATTCTATGGTGTCAGCAGTTTCTTTCCAGTCAGAGTCTCATAGACGATAACAATGCCTCTCTTGGCTTCGATGCCCAGGGTTTCACCCCTGATCCGGGTACCCAGCTTGTAATCCGGGTCGGATAGCAGATATTGGAAAGCAGCCTCGATTCGCTCTTCCTCGGTGGCAGTTACCTCCGGATCATCAAAATAGCCAGCTCTCATGAGAAGCTCTCTTACGGTAACCTTGTAGGCTCGAGCCAACTTCTTCAGGATATCCGGCCGCGGCGGCGGTCTGTCCCCTTTTTCTATCTGGGAGATGTAGGCATTGGAAACTCCACTTTCCTTCTCGGCATCGCGCATAGACATCCGCTGTCTTTCCCGCAGACTCTTCAGGAACTGACCAAAATTGGATTCCTCCATTTTCCTCCTCTCATCCCTATGTTGCAAGTATTATAGCATACCCTTGCTAACGATTGCAAGCACTTATTTGAGTATATGTCAAATATCGCTTGACTTAAGCAAAATTCCTGTTCTATAATAGCACCATGCAAGCCGTTGAAACCACCCTGGAAGAACTCTTCAAGCATAACGCCGATATTTTGAAGGTATGCCAGGAATTTGGCTGGGGTAAGATTGAAATCGCCGTAAAGGACGGCAAACCGGTTATGGTCACGGTGAAAAAAGACATTAAGCTAAGCTAAAGAAATACTTCGCCGAATCGAAGACGATAGGCGCTTTGGGCTGTATGGCCTGAAGCGCCTTTATTTTTTTCCGAGCAAGCATCTAACCGGGAGAAGGCAATGACGATAAGAGTCAAACTGAATCAAGCTTCTGTTCTGCGGGCTATCGCCAGACGAAACATGTCGCAAAACATGCTGGCCATCAGGGCTGGTACCAGCAGCGGTTACATCTCCCAGATCATTTGCGGGACAAGGAATCCGTCACCAATGATGCGGGAGAAGATTCTAAGTGTTCTCGCACCATTAACGTTCGACGACATATTCATCATCGAGGAAAGTGAAAATGGCTCCCAAAATCGATAAGCGCGAAGAGGGCTTGAGGGAGCTGGCCGGCATGATCGCGGACGCCTACCGACGACGCATGACGGGTGAGATTATCAGCCCGTTGAATGCCTCAGAAGGTAATGATAGGAATCCTATCAGCGAGGCCGAAATAATCGCTCGTATAGAACCAAACAGCTCCGGACCTGGGTTTGCATATACGGAAACCGTCAGAGTGGAAAACTTCATCAGAAACAAAAAGCGACGAGGCAATCACAGGGATAACGAAACAATAGATTAAGAAGGAGGGTCAAGATGTCACCGATAAAAGGAATATCCGAGATCGTAAGGCTCCCCCGCCAGGGGAAGATAAGGTTGGGGATCAAGGAGGAAGGTGATGGATACGAGCAACCGTCTCCGACCGATTATTTTGTTTGCCCCGACGAGGTTAAAAAAGTGTTCGGGGAGAAGCCGACGGAGCTTCGCATCATGTTCCCGACCGAGGACAGCGAGCAGTGGGCCAGCCAGTACCTCCGGTGCTATTCCGAAAACGGAAGTCTACTCTGCCGCGGGGATGGTGAGACGGCACTGGCCAGGGTGGACACAATAAACAGGGAAACGGACTCGAAAACCGAAACAATATCGAAGCTGTTAGAGATGCCATGTAATCCTGCCCGATGCCCGTGTCATCAGCAAGGCTACTGCCGGCGGGTGATGAATCTCCAGTTCCTGCTACCGGACTGTCCCGGCTTTGGCGTTTACCAGCTGGATACAAGCTCATATCATTCCATGAAAAATATCAATTCGACCATCGTTTTTCTAAGGGGCATCTGCCAGCGGGTGTCGATGATACCTTTATCACTGAAGCTTGTAGAACAGGTCGTGCAGCCCGAAGGCTTTGATAAGATAGCGTATGTCTTGAGCCTGACATGCCCATATTCGCTGGCGGAAATTCAGAGATATGCCCAGGTACCGCCCGGGCGAGCATTGCTGCCGCCACCCGACAGCGAAGCCCCCGACGATCTTTTTCCTGCTCAGATCTTCAGAATGGAGAAAGCGACAAAACCGGTCACCGACACTGGAAAGGAACTTATTGAACTCTGGACCAGGGTCAAAAGCAAGGTCTGGCAGCTTGATGTCAGGGATGCCCAGATAGCCGATTGGTTCAAGAGAAACTATCGTCTTGATGTCAGGTTGAGCGACTTCGACCTGATCCAACCTCCGTCCCAGATAACCCTTGAATCTCTTGAGCATTTCCTCAAGACCCTGGAACACCACGCCGAGCATATTTAGCGGTAATAAATATTCCGATATAAGGAACGTTATGGCTGAACCCGTCTTTTCAGACGTTATTCCTGAGTTGCTGACCGAACACTTCCATCACTTGAGCGATGGCAGTGGTATCAGTGCCGATACAATCAGGGAGCGGGGGTACCGGAGCATAATGGGTAAGGCAGATCTGAAGAAAGTCGGCTTTACGCCCGCCCAGCAGCGAGCTCCCGGTATCCTTATTCCCCTCTGGTCCGTAGACGGCAAAGAGGCGGGGTTCCAGTTCCGGCCTGACCGTCCCCGGACGAACGTCCGCGGCAAACCGGTCAAGTACGAGTCTCCGGCAGGCTCCTCGAATCGGCTCGATTGCCCGCCGCGCTGCCAGAAGAACATAGGGAATCCCCAGGTTCCTTTGTGGATTACGGAAGGCTCGAAAAAGGCCGATGCCTTGGCATCCAAAGGGGCCTGCGCCGTCTCCGTTACCGGGGTCTGGGGGTTCAAGGGCAAGAACCAGTTCGGCGGCATCACCTTTCTTACTGACTGGGACTATGTCGCCCTTAAAAACCGAACTGTTTACCTGGCTTTCGACTCCGACATCGTCACCAAAGAGCCGGTCAGAAAAGCCCTGGAGCACATCGGCGAGCATCTCAAGCGCAAAGGGGCAACGGTCCAGATTATCCAGCTCCCCCAGCTTGAAGGGCAGAGTAAGACGGGTATCGATGATTACCTGCTCCGTTATTCTTTACAGGACGCCGAGAAGCTCGCCGGCAACTTCAGGCTGGAAGAGACCGAAGATAAAAACCGCTTCGTCTCCGGCTTCGTATTGCCAGACGGCACGGTAGGCGAAATGGTCGTCAGCCGTGACGATGAGCGCTCCTTCATGATCGTGGCCAACGGCTTGGTGCGGAAAGCCTACCAGTACGAGACAGCAAAGGTGACCTATCTTCCAACAAATGATCTCCTTGTGGGTGAGGTGGTTCACTTTGCCAGTACTGCCGTTCCTTATGATTCCCAGGCAGTGCTCTTCAAAGAGATCAGGCGTTTCATCCACCGCTACCTGGAGCTGCCCGCGGACTTCGAGGAGATCACTTCTCTCTATGTTCTGCTGACCTGGGTCTATGAGTTTGCCCCATCCATACCCTATCTCCGCGTTATCGGCGACTGGGGCACGGGCAAAACACGGTTTCTCCAGGTGGCCGGCGCTATCTGCTTCCGTCCCATCTTCGCCTCAGGAGCGACTACTCCGGCGCCAATCTTCAGGATACTGGAGCAATTCCGGGGGACGCTGGTGTTCGACGAGGCCGACTTCAAGGACTCGGCAGCCTGGTCAGAGATGATCAAACTCCTCAACAACGGCTACCGTCCCGGCATGCCTGTCTTAAGGGCCGACAAGGAGAACGGCAAGTGGTATCCCCGCAGCTACCAGGTCTTCGGCCCCAAGCTTATCTCCACTCGCTTCCCTTTCAAGGACGAGGCTTTAGAGAGCCGCTGTTTAACCTCCGAAATGCTGCCGCTGACAAGGGATGATATCCCCAGGGTACTGCCGCCAGCTTTCGATAAGGAAGTAAACGACCTGCGCTCCAAGCTCCTTACCTTCAGACTGGCCAATCTAACCAAACTTAAGGGCAAAACCTTCGGTAACGAGCTCCTTGAACCAAACCTTCAACCCCGTCTCCAGGAGATACTGATTCCACTCAAGGTGATGCTTAATGGCGATGGAGCTATGGCTGAAGCCCTGGTTGGTTTTGTCCACCATCTCCAAGACAATCTGTACTACAGACGTAAAGAGAGTCTGGAAGGCAAGGTATTGATGGCGCTGCTGGAGCTTCATGATGAAGACCAGGAGCTGAGCTCACAGAATATTGCCGACAGGATTGCCCAGTCGGATGCAGACCGTGAAATCAACAGCCGTAAAGTGGGTTGGTTAATCAAGAAACTGGGCCTTGTCAAGGAGCGGGTAGGTAAGAGCCGTCAGCGGATCATCCGATGGGACCAGGACAGGATTCGGAGATTATCGCTAACATACGGCCTTGCCGCACCCCGGGAGAAAACGTCCGAAACGTCCGCATTGTCCGCTCCAGCTATGGAAATGGCGGACGATGTTGATCTGGCTGCGAAAGATTGTCCGCCAGAACGTCCGCCTGATTCCGAAGCTGGCCCAGACGTAACGGCGGACGAAGCGGACATTGCGGGCAATCTTGGAAAGGATATAAGAACAGCCCCCGATGCGATAGAACCGGCAGCGGGACAGGAAACCGATCCGCTGGAGGATTTTCTTCACATGACCCGGGAGCAGATAGTAGACATCTGGGAAGAGGCAGGCAAGCCGGTTATCAATCTCGGTCCCGGTGAGACTTGCTTCGACCTGGAGAAGACGCTCAGCCACCGCAACATAAACGAACGCCACCTATCCGCCATCAGGGAGTGGTTGGAGAAGAGTCAGCGATGAAAGAGTCTAAGAAAAGGACGCTTTACGAGTGTGCCCACGCCCGGGTTAAAGGTGAAAACATCTACTGCTGCAAGGACTACAAGCTCTATCTCCCGCCGGGCAACGGCCATCTGGACATCAGCCATCTGGCCAGGGGGCAGCGGCTGGCCTTCAAAGCCTGCCAGAGCTGCCCTGATTTCGATTGCATGGGTCCGCCGGTGCCACCGGAGGAAAGAGGCTGGCTTAAGAAGAAGGTAGCGAAATGACAGTGTGGTTGGAGAAATTATACGAGAAGATATGGCGAAAGATCGGCGGCAAACCGTGGACGGAGATTATCCGTGACGAGCAGAAGCAGTCGCCGCTGGTATTTTTGTTTATCTTCCTGGGCATGGGGATACTCCTTGCCAGGATGGCAGAGAAGAACTGGTGGCAGATACTGTTCGGCTTTCTGTTGGGCGTACTCTGCGGGCATTTCTGGTGGTGAGCGACATGGAAGAGGATATCGTAAAACGGCTGCGGGAACAGGAGAGGATTCTGGGCGAGATACGCGATAACGTGCTGGGCTGGATGAATGACCTGATTCGCGAAGCCTTCAACCCGGAGAGCTTCCTTGGCTATGTCGCCAGCATGGGGATTGACCTATCACAAATCCCGAGCCTGGTCGGGCGGCATGACGGTTTTGATCCCTACCGCGTACTCGGGTTGGAAAAGACGGCGACGGACGAAGAGGTCAAGAAACGGTACCGAGAGATGCTTATGAAGCTTCATCCCGATACCGCCGGAGTGGGAGGCACCGACTTCCTGCTCCAAATGATGATTGCGGCTTACGAGATGATCAAGCGAGAAAGGGGGTGGCAGTGATGACTGAGAAAAATACATGCGTGTACAATAAGCTCATTTTGGCCATTGAACGTTCCTTGCGGATAGAAGAAGCTGATATCCAGCGTGATATTCAGTTCTGGAGCAGCTTCACAAATCAGTCTGAGGCGATGGAGAAGGTTGATAAAGAGATGCAGGATATATGCCTTGGTGTTTATAGGGTGGTAAAACAAGATCGTGAGCAAGTAGAGGAGTTCGTGCAGTCGTTTCCTAACACTAAGGTTGACGCACCATCAATCTACAAACTGGCACTTGAGGTTCTGGCTGTGGAAACAGAGCAGCGCATCGATAGGCTGGAGGGAACATTAGGGAAGGACATATCTCAGGAAACGAGTGAACAGATTAGCTCTATTCTATCTCTGGATCAAGACCTGTTGTCAGTCTTGCGGGAAGCAAGAGATAAGGCTGCCGTACTGGAGGAAGTTCTTGCCAAGAGAAAGAGAGGCGAACCATGAAAGAAGGTGATATAGAACTGCTTGCCGAGATAGCGAAGTTTGAAAACTCGGTTGACATGGAGAAAGAGTTCAAGATTGGCTGGTCTTGGCGGCACGTACGCATCTGGCCGGCTACTTTAAGCCGCCTTTTCAAGGACGGCTACCTGGAGAACGTCTTCCGATCCAACTCCTTTACCGGCTACCACCTGACTGAGTTGGGGAGAGCAGTGGTCAGCAGCAAGCAGCAAGAAGATGCCGCAGAACCCGAAACCCTCCAGCAACTGGATCTTGCTGATAATATCTTCGGCGACATCATCGGCCACGACGATGAAAAAGAGCTGCTCAGAGCCTGCCTGCTGGCGGAGAAACCGGTACACGTCTTGCTGGCCGGACCACCCGCCCTGGCCAAGTCGCTGTTTCTCTGGGACATTGAGCGAATTGCCGGCGAGAGGGCCATCTGGCTGATCGGCTCGGCCACCTCAAAGGCGGGTTTATGGGACATCGTGGCGGACAGGCAGCCGCAGATATTGCTCATCGACGAGCTAGACAAGATGAATGCCGCTGACACCGCTGCCCTGCTCTCAATGATGGAGGGCGGCCGGCTGGTGCGAGCCAAGCGAGGCAGGGAACTCAACCTGAGCAACCAGTTGACAGTGGTTGCTGCCAGCAACCACTTGAGTCTACTCTCGCCGGAGCTCAAATCGAGGTTCGCTATACGAACGCTCAGCGCTTACAGCCGAGAGGATTTCCTGATTGTAGTGCGAGGGGTATTGGTCAGCAGGGAAAATCTCAACCCTGAAACGGCTGATGAAGTAGCTCGGCAGCTCGACGGCCGCACTCAAGACGTGCGTGATGCCATTCGTGCGGGCCGGCTGACTCCCCAGCTCGGGGTTAACCGGGCGATAAATCTGCTCATGGAGGGAAGGAGATGACGGTATCCGGTCGAGGCAGGGGGAGGGTCACCACCCGGCCCCCTACCTATAGGTCTAAAAGACAGGGGCACGTATTTGCTGGGTGCGTATGTACTGACGGCAGACGGTTCGTATTTACTGGTAATGAACTGAAAGGAAGTATAACAGAATGATTAAATGCAAGATATGCGGTCGTGAGTTCAAGAATCCGCAGTCCCTGGGCGGGCACATGCGGGGAGGTCACCAGGAAGAAACGCGGAAAGACAGCAATCACCCCGATAATCCTGAAGACCCCAACAATACCGCGAAGACAATCGAGGAGCCCGGTGGGGAAAGGGCGCTGGTACCGCCAGACACCGGTTCAGACACTCACTCCGGTAATCCCGAGGATATCGCCGAACCCATAGAGACGATTGAGGAGACTATTAGGGAAACAGCGCTGGTACCGGAAGAGGCAAGCAAGGCGGAGCAGATTCGGACCTACCTCAAGCGAGGTTTTACCATCAAGCAGCTGACCAGTCAATTCGGTTTCAGTGAGACGACCATACGGCAGGAAATTGCCAAGCTCGTTCGGCCGGAGGGAGAGGCAATTGATGACAAGACAAAGCAGCAGGATAACATCTGGCCGGTAGTGCGCAAGATGGGCGGCGGCATGGAGGTAATCTCACCCGAGGCGGTTTTGCGTCAGTACATGGGTGGTGGTACGCCGGAGGAACAGCTTGAGCTAAGGGCGATCATGAAGTTCCGGGCGGCCATGCTCATGGTCATGGACCTGGTCAATGTGCAGAAGGGTACTGCCGAGGCTGATGCCAAGCGGATGGAGCCTATCCTCAGGCTTATGAAGGAGACCAGGGAAGAGCAAGACGCTGCGGCGCAAAGGGCCAAGGCCTCCAGCGAGGAGATTGCCGATCGAGCCGCCTACGAGACGGCGGGGCAACTCTCTCAGGTGATTTCCCAGAACAACGCCAAAATAACCGACTCGATAAACCAGATACGGCAGGCCATGGGCGGGAAAGATGAAAATCCGCTTGGACAGGTCCTGAACTCGATACAGTCCATGCAGCAGATGATGGGGATGTTCGGTATATCAATGCCCGGTATGCCGGGGGCACAGGGCGGAGCGACACCGGAGACGCAGTGGCAGCCGCCGGCGATTACGCATCGCAAACGCAATGAAACAGAAGGAGGAGAATAAGATGTTCGATCAGCTACAGAACATGATGACCACTCCCCAGGCCCGTGAGATGGTGTTCAATATGATAGCCCGGGAGGTGGCCAAGGCACCCCCGGAGAGGAGAGAAGTGTTATCCCGGGTTACGGTCACGCTTGAGAGGATGGAAAGAGGGATGCATATGGAAGTCGGCCATTCCGATGACGAACAGGTCGAGGAAGTGATCAGGGACGCCATTGAAAACTGGACCGATATGCTGTCCCGAGGCTTCCAGTCAATGGGATTTCAAGTAGAGATAGTGGAGTGATGAACCAGACAGTCGGGCCGGGGAATCCGGGTGATATCTCGTATTTCATGCGAGTGACGCTTTTTGTCGCGCTTCTGTGCATGGGATATTCCCTGAGCCGGCCGACGCCAGCTGGTAACGAAGAGCGAGAACTGTTCTTGATTGATACCAGCGGAGCGGGTTCGGGAGACAAGGAGTGGGCAGGCCTTCCCCAGTGGCAGAGAAAGGCTTCCGAAAAGGCGATTGAGAGATATGCTGCTACCCAGGATAAGAAATGGCGGCGATGGAACGAAGCCATGTTTGAGAGGTCGAGCTGATGCCGATCAAGGTAGAACGAATCCTGTTCCGTATAGGCGAGGGCAGCTTAGCTGTCACTCTACCCAAGGCATGGGTAACCTATAACAGCCTTAAACCCGGTGATAAGGTCGAGGTTATCGTCAATGACGGCGTGACTGTCCATATTAAGAAGAAACCCGGAACAGAGGACGCGGTTGATAATTAGTACGGGCGTATATACGCACGTAATATCTTGACAGACGCGGGATACTGATATACGCTTGAAACGTAAGCCCTGAGAGCTTAGCTGGTGAAGACTGGGTCTCAGGGCTTTTTTTCATCAGCGGCTCTCGGGGCTACAAGAAAAGGGGTTAGCAATCTGGACCGAAAGGGTTCAAGGCTGACCCCTTTTCCTTTTCGGCCAGGTTGCTTCAACCCTTAAGACCCGACCGCGACCGGGTAAAGACTAATGAGGAGGTGCCCATATGGGTAAGTACGCAAGCTGGTCTGAATTTGAGAAAAACGTCCCCATCACCTATGCAGAGAGAGCCACACCCGAGTCCTATCGCACCGGTATGAACGGTATTGCCCCCAACGGGATGCAGATCAAGGAAGGCCGCGTCAACCACTACCGCAACGGTGTCGACGGTAAGGGTGAAATCGTGGTCGCCGGCTACAAACGCGCCATGTTTGAATAGCATCCTCACTGCCTGGCGTCATCCTTAAGGGTATCGCCTTTAACCGGTTTATCGCCGTCGCGGCGGCGTTAAACCGAACCTCTTCCCGGGAATGACATCAGGCTCACTGACAGGGTAGCAAATTTACGACGTTCAATAACCAAGGAGGTAAGCATGTTCACAGCACAGCAGGTAACCGGGCCGGTAGCTCCCGGGCAGTACGGCGCCATGCAGGTAAGCGGCCCCTCGGCCTACTACCCGCAACAGACCGACCAAATGTCGGGGATGTTCTCGGCTATGATGCCGATGATTATGATGGTCATGATGATGGCGATGGTGATGCCCATGATGAAGGGTGTTACCGCCAAAGAGTAACCAAAAGAACGAACCAAATAAAACCACCAGGTTTAAGGAGGGAATCAACAATGTATAACGCACAGCAGTTTGGCGGGCAGCAAGCCCGGCCGCAGCAGTACCAGTACGGCACGGTAGCAGGTTCCTACCCGCAGCAGACCGACCAGATGTCGGGAATGTTCAGCTCCATGATGCCGATGATCATGATGATCATGATGATGGCGATCCTGATGCCCATGATGAAGGGCGTCACCGGCTCAAGCAAGTCCTAGCCGGAGGTAGAAATCTTTAAGGAGGTTAAGATATGACGAAGAAAATAGTTCCGCAGCAATATCCCGGTTATCCGGGCGCGCGGCCTCCCAAGGGATGGGTGCCTCCCCTGGACCAGTGGCTGAGCCTGCTAGGCGTCTACGACAACGAGAATGGCTACTGGATGGGTTTGCCGCTCCAGGTATTGAGTGAGCAACTTGTTCTGGCTGAGAAACAGCATGCGCTGGACAGGATTGATTCCAGGAACGGACAGGTAAGCATCACCGTCCCCATTGGGACGGCGGTGGGAGCTTCCGTAACCGGTGAAATCGAGGTGCCCGAGGGTGAGATATGGTATCTGAGGGACCATGAAATCCGGGTACATCAGCAAGCCGCCCTGACCGCGGGTGACCTCATCTGCAACTTCAGAGTGTCACGGTTCCCCACTACCGATGAAGTCGCCAAGCTGTTTTACAGCACGGTTGACCGGCTTACGGCTACCCAGGCGCTAATTGCCGCCGGGGACGTGTTTGACCACGACCTGGTGCTGGCCGGCGCCTATTGGGACGGTGATTCAGAGGAAAAGGTTTACCGCGAGGTAATCCGGGACTTTGCCGATTCGGATGAGCTGGGCAACGCCCTGAGACTCATTGGCGGGGATAAGCTCACGCTGGTCGCTACGGGCGAGACGGCCGCCATTGCCGGCGGTGCGGTTACTGTCGACCTGACGGTATGGGGGCTCAGGGGCAAGAGACTGGTCGAATAAGCATAGGGAGGTGAAACATGCCCTATGCTTTTATTCCACCGGGATATAGGGCTGTCCTTTTGGGACAAGCCGCAGCAGTAGAGGATCTGGGCACCTTCGCCCCACTTGAGGAGAGTTCGGCTGAAGGTGCCCTTGTCTTAGTACGCCTCGACTTTGCCGAACAGGTATCAGAAGAAGTCCTGGGCAATCTGGAGCAAGCCTGCCATGACGCTGGTATCGAGCCCTGGCCGGGCAGTGAGTATTACGTTTACGCCGACATCGGCTCAACCTCGGTCTACCTCGTCTGGCAAAAAGGCATGGCCTGGCTACCCATCATCATCGGCCTGCTGGCTACCATGGTGCTGCCCCCACTGCTGACCGCCGGTATCTGGCTTATCCTGCCTGACTCGATAAAGAGCCTGATTTCAAGCCTGGTCAACATGGGGATGATGCTGCTTATGATGTGGCTCATGACGAGCTTGATGAAGCCGCTGATGGCTCCAGCGAAAGAGAAACCGAAGCAAGTTAAGGAGGCAGCCGGATGAGCTATTTACCGCAGCAGTATTACAACTATTACCCTGCCGAGTACCAGCCTCAGTTCTGGCAGGCGCTGGTCGCCGGGGTAATTGATATTGTCATCATGGTAGCGCTGGGAGCCTGGGCGCTGTCGCTGGTTAAGAAGGCGCTAAAGGGTGAGGAGGTAGAGCTGCGATGACGACAGGGATAACTGTTATGAGCGGTGAGCTTGGTGACATCTTCTGGGACCTGGCGCCGTGGATAACATACGAGCCCGGCTATGACCTGGGTTGCAGTATCTACGTGGCTAATCCTACCGATACGGAGAAGGAATATGCGTTGATGTCCCGGCTTTCACAGGCGGACGCCGTGATAAGCGAAGAGGTCCTGCCGGTATTTGGCTACAGCTGGTTCAAGGTAGAACCCGGTGACTTTGTAAGGCTGAGGGGCGCGTTGCGTTTTGCCGAGAGTGACGAAGAGATCGCCATTCTTTTGATTGAACGAGAGACGGAAGAAGTGGCTGATTCTGTGGTTACAATGCTGGTATCTCCGGTGGCTGCGGGGGTATTACCGCCAACTTGGCCAGGCTATACAGGGACACCGGGTACAACTGGTTTCGATTGGAGCCTGGTACTGGCCATGATGCTGCTGGTCATGATCCTCGGTATGGTGACAGCATCAGCAAAGCCAACTGAGAAAAGAGAGGAAGAAAATTTAGTGCCCCAGCTTACTGAATCACAGAAACTGCTACCGGTAGGGAGGAGCCAGTAATGCCCGGTGAGTTCTATATCGAGAATAAGAAACAGAAGGAAACCATCGATCAGCTGCATGGGGAAGAGCCGGTCACCAGCTCCACCGCTTCAGATTGGCAGGCGGCTGAGTCTGAGGTGGTTTCCATTGGTGAAGAAGGTGTCAGGTTCAAGATTCATGACCTGACGCTGAGCATCCATAACCTGGTGGGAGACCAGATAACAGTAAGGCTGTACAAACCGGTAAACGGAATTGAGCGGTGCTGCTATCGGCAAATATTTGATGCCGGGGTTGACCCGCAGGGCCTGCCGATTATAAACGGCACCTGGGCTCTCCATGATGTCTTGAGGATGACTTTGGAGAGTAATAATGCAGCCGATAACGGAAAGGCCGTGGACTATGACTATATGCTGGAGGCTATGTAATGAGTCTGCTGACTAAAGGAGGAGGCATAAGCAAATTATCTGAACTGGAGATAGACACCAGCAAGGATTGGGCCGGTCATCTGCTTAAGAACATCGGCGCAGCTGTAGATGATGCTGATGCGCTGAGGAAAGCGCAGGCTATCCTGCAGGCTATCATTTCCACTAAAGGTGACATCATGTTCCGTGGAGACTCTGAAGCGGAACGGCTGGCTCCGGATGCCGGTAAGGGCTATAACTTCCTCCGAAGCCGCGGTCCTGGCATGACCCCTGTTTGGGAGGATATTGAAAACCTTATAGAGTATATGACCGGCGCTCTGAACAGGTCTGTTGTCTTCGATCTTGAGGTAGCAGCTCCTTTGCTTTCAGCGTTAGCTCTGGCGGGTTCCTCTCCGCCGGGCCAGACAGCTAATCCGCTAATAGCCATACCTGAACCTAGTATTAATATGGCAGTAATTCCTGCTCCCGGCGGTGGAGTAGCAGCCGCACCGGCACTTACCATCCCGGAACCGGGAATATCTGAAGATACCATGGTAGTCCACGAATACTACCGCACCGGTGATGATGCCCGCGACGAGATATATGGCAATAACTGGGAGGCTCAAACCTTCACGCCACAAGTAAGCCATAGCATCGGCAAAGTCTATATCAGGGTGTTCAGAACGGGCGGCCCGGGGATAGTCACTGTGGGTATTTATGCTACCAGTGGTGGGCTACCCACCGGGTCAGCCCTGGTAACCAATACCATTAATGGTAATGACCTGCCTGAGGTTTCACCCGGTGTCTGGAAGCTAATCATCTTTGCGCCAACAGCCCTGGCTGCTGGTACCAAATATGCCATTGTCGTCAGTGCTTCCAGTGGAGACCTCAGTAACTATCTGTGCTGGCGGGCTGATGCCAGCTCACCAGCTTATACCGGCGGCGCCAGGTGCTATTCCGCGGATGGCGGCAGCAATTGGATTGAGGATACAAACCAGGACTACATGTTCGAGGAGGGCAAATAAGATGACATTGAAAGAGCAGCAATATCAAGTATCTCTGCCAGTGCTGAAAGCCTTTTTGGAGCTTGAGGTCAGGGATAAGAATGACCGCGTAATTCATAAAATAAGCGGCGAATCTCACAGCTGGGTAAGAAATGCCTATAACCACCTGTTTTCCCAGATGGCTGCGGTAAACTGCCTGTCTGCTGACGGGCTTTCGGTAAAGGATACCGGCGGCACGGAACGAAGTGGCAACTGGCCTGTTGGTTACTCTGATTACTCCCAGAATTTCAAAACGGACGGGCACGGCTATAAGGCAGCCGCTGCTGATACCACACGGGGAATAGTGGTCGGCACGGGCAGTGACCTGGAAGACTTCGGTGATTATGCCCTCGGCAGCCAGATATCAAACGGCACTGGTGCCGGGCAGCTATCCTACATCGCCTCAGAGGTTTACTCGGTGAGCACAGTAGGCACCGTCAAGAAAACCGAGCTGGTGCGCTATTTCAACAATAACAGCGGGGGCGCCATTACCGTAAATGAGGTTGGTCTGTACCTGGGTATATGGGCAGGCAATCTCATCAAGATTATGACCTGCCGTGATCTGGTTTCCGGTGGAGTTGAGGTGCCTGATACCGGGCAGCTGAAGGTAACCTACACTATCCAGCTAACCTATCCGGTTTAAAGCATGTGAAGTTCAAGAGGAGGGAAAACAAATGGCAAATGAAACGAAGCTCAGTGAGAAGAAGCTGGAGATACCGGTGCTGCCGCTGAAAGCCTTTTTAGAATTTGAGGTCAGGGACAGATACGGCAAACTGATTACCAGGAGAAAACAGAGGGCACACAGCTGGGTAAGGAACCTCTATAACCTCATGGTGTGCCAGGCTGCCGCTGTCGCCGGAGACTCGGCGGTGGGGTTGGCTTTGCTGGATACCAGCGGGGCTATCAGGTCGGATCCTACTACCCAGCCGGCTTCGGGAGAAGCTAGCAGCGGAACCAGTAACCGGAGAATCTATGTGGGACTGGGCTACGGCCTTTACGCAGGAGCCGGTATTGATACCTTTGGTCTTGTGGTCGGCACAGGTAGCGACCCTGAGAGCTTCGATGACTATGCACTTGGTTCCAAAATATCCAGCGGTAATCTGGCTGGGCAGCTGGCTTACAGTGTTACCGACGCTCCTGTCGTATCTACTATCGGTACTACCAAACGTATTCAATGGGTCAGGTATTTCAATAATAACAGCGGAGATGCCATAACCGTCAACGAGGTGGGAATGTATACCAAGGGCTGTATCAGCAGCTATACCATTACCTACATATTGTGCCGGGATTTGGTCTCCGGAGGGGTTGAGGTACCCGACACTGGACAGCTGAAGGTTACCTATACCATCCAGCTACCCTATCCGGCTTAAAGGAAGGCAATAGTTATGAGATTTGCATTGATATCGAAAGGATTGAGTTTGAAACAGGTTGAAGCCGAGGCTCTCAAAATCGGGGCTAAAGGAATAAAGACAACCAGACTGCTTAACCAGGTCTTCTGCGAGCTTGATAGTACACAGGCAGAGAAACTGACTAGAATATCAGGCTTAAAGGTAAAGCCGCTCAAGGAATACAAGACTGACCAAGTAGTGACAGAGACTCCTCAGGTAGAGACACTTTCGGACGTATTTTATCTGCTCCGGTCTAACTTCACGCCGCCGCTCACTGGCACTGGGCTTACCGTAGCCGTGCTGGATAGCGGTATACGAAAGACACACCAGTCACTTAAGAGCAAGGTTGTCTATGAAGCTAACTACAGCGATTCCCCAACGCCTGATGACATCTTTGGACATGGCACGCAGGTAGCCTTTGTCGTTGCCGGGGGCATGCATGCCCTAGGCGAAAAGACAGGTGTCTCTCCAGGAGCTTCCGTTATGAATATCAAGGTTATCGATGATGAGGGTATTGGCAGTGACGAGAGCATCATCCTGGGCATTGACAAGGTCTGTGACCTGGCCGAAGAAGCAAGACGGAATGGCCTCTGGCCTACCGATGACATGTATCCCAATGTTATCAACCTTTCCCTCGGCGGAGAGGACGATGGTGATGAGGATAACCCTGTAAGGGTGGCCTGCCGTCAGGCAAGCATAGACTACGGGCTGGATATCATCGCTGCTGCCGGTAACTCCGGGCCGAAGATGACCACGATGATGCTTCCTGCCTGTGATCCGGAGGTAATTGCCGTGGGTGCCGTGGAGACAACTGGTGAGCTAGTCATCTGGGATAAGTCTTCCCGCGGGCCTACGGTACAGGGTGAAACCAAGCCTGATTTCGTTACCTGGGGTACCAATCTCGAGATGTCCAGTCATAAGTCAGACGATGAGTATATTGCCAAGTCCGGCACCAGCTTTGCGGCACCTATGCTTTCCGGGCTTACCGGTCTTCTCTGGGAAAGCGGACGCAGAGTCTATGGCGAGGGCTGGGCTTTTCGCTGGACTCAGGCCAGGGAGTATGCTCCTTACTTCTCTACCAAACCTCAGGATGCTCCGGTAAAGAAAGATAACGCCTACGGTTTTGGTCTGCCAGCGATGGGCACTATGCTGGGACAGGTGGCCAGCGTGCCGGCACCGGCAGGTGATATGACCGAGACTATGAATATGCTCATGATGATGACCACGATGTTTAGCATGATGCAAGGGGTAATGTGATGAAGAAATTGAAAGTGGTGCCTAAATTCATGTTCTACGCGCTGTCACAGGCAATACGGTATCCCGCGAAGCCAGTATCCTACTACTATTGTCCCGAGTGCAAGCAGTACCTGCTGGATGGAGAGAAGGTGTGCCCCGGTTGTAGTAAAGAGCTGGGCAACAGCCCGCAGCTCAAGGAAATCTCACCGATACCCTGGTGGGGAGCCGTGCTGGTTATCGTAGCCGGTATTACCTGCTGGGTTTTAGGTAGCTGTTTTGATGTTGTTGGACTGGATGAAGCTGGCAGGGCGCTGGTTTATATACCGATGGGCTCGCTCTTTGGTATGAGCCTGCCGAAGTGAGGATGAAAGCAAATGGCACAGTATGCCGATATTGTAGAAATAGTAGCTCCCGGTGAAGCTGTCGGCGGCAACCGGGTGGATATCACCATCAGGATAAAGAACAATTACTCTTCGACTATCGGCATTATGGCCGGCGGAGCCCTGGAGTACGGTGTCTCGCCATGGCCAAACATCAACTTTCCTGAGCCGAGTGCCAATGTTGACGGTGAGGCTACGCGCTCTTTTAATGGCTACTTCACCATGCCGGGCAAGAAGGTGACCATTCACGCCTACAGCTACTACTATGGCGCCGATGGAAGCTGGCACTTCGATGACGAGATGACAAAAACAATCGATATCGCCGAAGAAATCGAGTCGCAGTTCGGCTCTATAGAAATATTAAGTTACTCAAGGAGGTAATTATGGGCGCAGTATATTTACCATCGCAGTTTGGTCTCCTGTTACTGCCGCTGGCTAATGTCCAGGTAAAGCCGGGGGATAAGCTCCGGATAACCTGCCGGTACTCGCATATCGGGCAGACAGACAGTCAACCGCTTTATGCCGCTATCGGCAATGAAGGGTGGGCTGGTTTTAACGAGGTATTGCATGGTTCAAAGACCATCAGCGTGCCCGAGGATTCGGCCTGGGATTACCACGAAGAATACGTGGATATTTCCATCACCACGGCAATATCAGCGGGCTTCTATGACCTCTACGCCAAGATCGGCGGTACATTCCCCAAGGTTATTTCACCGAGCCTGCTTGATGTGGTCGAAGTGCTGGCTGATATCCCCGATTCCGAGTTTGGCGAGATCAGTATTACCGACTATGTAAAGGTGTAAACAACATGATCAGCGGTTTGGATGTCTATAGACCGGGCACCGGCTGGCTGGTGCCGCTTCAGGACAAGGTGACCCTTATGACCGGCGATGTTCTCAGGGTGAGTGTTGCTGTCCCTTATAGGGGCCCAGAAGCCGAGTTTACTCTCTATGGCAGTATCGGTCAAAGAGGTTTATTTGGCTTCGACGAGATACTCAGCGCCCGGTCGACGCTGTCATGCCCGAATTCACCGGAGACATACACCACGGTCACTGGAGAGGTGGATATCGAGATTATCAGCGCTGGAATTGCCGGTATCGGCGGGATATCCTCGGGTAATGACTATGACCTGTATGTAAAGGTCGAAGAGAAGCCGGAGGTCATAGCTGAAATCGATGATGTCATCGATATTGCCGGCAGCTCAACCACCGATATGACAGGCATGCTGGGGATGATAATGCCACTTATGATGCTGGGCATGGTAATGCCGCTTATGGAGGGAGTGGAAGAGTAATGGCTAAGGCGTACCTGGAACCATCAGAAATAGAAAGACTGGAGGAAGCAGCTCAGTTCCTGAGAGATAAGCTTCTCATCCGGCTGCTGTTTCATCTCGGCTGCCGTATCTCGGAAGCCCTGGGTATTTCTGTAAGCGATATAGACTTCAACCAGGGCACCGTTACTATCCGGCACCTCAAGACCAGGATCAACCTGAACTGCCCCAACTGTGAAGCAAGGCTGAGTAAAGCGCACAAGTTCTGCCCCGGATGCGGTATGAAGATAGACCAGGCAGTAATTAACGAGAAAGAGCACCAGCGCTTCCGGGCATTGCCGGTCGATGGAGAAACTTTAAGCATGCTCAAAGAATATAGCAAACGGGGTGGTCCCGTGTCTCAAAACGGGAAGCGGTCTCTTTTTGGCATTAACCGGCACCGCGCCTGGCAGATCGTGAAGGAATGCGCTGTAAGAGCCAGACTACCCAGGCTGATTAACCCTGAGAGTGGCAAGGTGCACAATGTCAGCCCTCACAAGTTGCGTGACGCATTTGCGGTCCATGCGGTAAAGCTCAATGACTCGGGCGATGGATTAAGGCTATTACAGGAGCACCTGGGGCACCAGAGCATCACTACTACCATGAGATACCGCAAGGTGTCCGGTGAAGAGCAGCGGGAGTGGTATGAGCAATTGTGGAACGGAGGGAAGCAAGATGGGTAAATATGCCAATCATGAAGAGTTTGGAGTAAACGCCCCAATCAATTACAGGGAAGATACCACCAGTGAGTCTTATCTGAAGGGTATGGCTGTGATCGCACCGCCAGGCATGCGACCAAAGATGACACGAGGGCAAAGGTTTAAGGAAAAGACTGACTTCAAAGCCTCGACCACCTGGCACCGTAACTTCGATATCGCCATGTTCGGTGGGTCGGATGTCTATACGCCGGACTCCGAATCCAAGCAGATGAATCTTGAAGGGAAGCTCAATGGTATCAAGCGCATACCGGGGAGGTAGTCATGGCAGGACAGGCCGTAGTAACGATAAATGACAAACAGTGGGCGGTTGATATCGCCAGTGCTCCCTGGGAGCTTTCACAGGGTCTGGGAGGTCTTTTGGGAATACCAGCCCTGACCGGGATGTTCTTTGATCTGGGATGGGAACAGATTATTGAAGTAACCACGGTGCCGATGCTGTTCTCACTGGATATCGCCTTTCTTTCGGAGGATATGACAATTACCGAAATCTATCGAGGTGTAGAACCCGGTTTATTCATAGCTTCACAAGTACCGACGAGGTATTTCCTGGAGGTCAACGCCGGTGAGATGGATGACATAGAAGCTGGTGGTATTGCCTCTTTTGAACTGCTAGCTATGCAATCAGAACCGGTGGCGGCTGACTGGATGACGCCAATGGCTGCATTTGCCGGTATTGTCTTGGTGGGCGCACTTGCTGCGGATGTATTCAAGGGCTCCAGCGAAGAAACATCGAATGGACCAACGGGAAGAGAGCGATATGTTCCCAGAGCTGAAGCAGGTAAGTGTGAGATCGTTCGGCCGCGGCACTATAGCCTGGTGAGCTGGTTTAATGCCCCGGTACCGGATTATAGCTTCTCCATCGAGCCTGAAACGAAAGAGCGCAAAATTGACGATGTATTGCGAAGGCTAAAATCAGGCGTTGACAGCATACAGGAGAGCGAAAACTTCCGGGAGTTTCTGCTTACCATGTCGAAGTTTCATGACTACAGTATCGGTAACCTGATACTGATCATGTTGCAGAAGCCTGACGCTATCCGAGTAGCCGGCTTTACCACCTGGAAGGATCTGGACAGATATGTCAGGAAAGGCGAGAAAGGGATAGCTATTCTCGCCCCCTGCATGCCGCCGAAGCAAACGAAGGTGGTTGAGCCGGAAGATGAAGAGAATGAGAGCCTGGGTGAAATAAGACCGATATATTTCAAAGTAGTGCACGTCTTTGATATCAGCCAGACAGAGGGACAGGAGCTACCCGAGGTGGAAGTACCGGCGTTAACCGGTGAAGCTGACGAAGGTTTTTTTGAAGGTACTCTATCAGTTGCCAGGGCGCAGGGAATAGAAGTTAGCTTTGAATCGAGGCCTTATCAAGATCCGGCGATCAAGGGGATGTACTCAGGTAAAACTATCTGGGTAAAGCCGGAGGAATCCCGTGCCCAGCAATTGAAAACCCTGCTTCATGAGATGGGGCACTATTATTCCGAAGGTGTGTTCCGGATGCCTCGCAGGAATGCCGAGACAATCGCCGAGAGTGTTGCCTTTACCGTTGGTGCTCACTTCGGCTTTGATACCGGTACACGCTCGTTTCCCTATGTGGCTCTCTGGGCTCAGGATAAGAAGGTACTGGAACAGAACCTCGCCGATATCCGCAAGGTCTCAACGAAGATTATCGACGCCCTGGAACCGAAAGTAAGCAAAGTAGGAGCTATCGCCTAAGGTAAGTACATGGTTATCGAGATTAGACCAAACAGGGGAGGTTTTCTAAGGCCGTTCGGCTGCGGCTGGTTTATCCGCGAGTTTCTCCTGGGTAAGGGACCGGAAGGCTCGCGTGTCATTGACCAACAGCAGGGTGCTCCCCAAGCTGACATCAACTACGAATATAAGGAAGCGCTGGCTCGTGCCACAGCCAGGGAGCGTGCCGAGAGGATTATCAGCCGTATGGTGCTGAGTGGTGCCGATGTTACCGAGGAACAAGCTGATAAAATCTACGAGCGTGAACTGAAAAGAGTGTCCCGAAAGTTTACCCACATGCGGTACCACTCGTTCCTGATGTATTTTGGCGTGCTCAAGCGACTCGGATGGGTGGAAGTAACAAGTGAAACCGAGCCGTCGGCCATTCAAGATAACTACCCTGCAGCTCCAGAGCGTACTTACTACCGCCTGACAAAGAAAGGCATCGAAGCCGGGGATGAATTCTGGTCTAACCCTCTATTCACTCTCTATCCTGAAATCGGCCCTAGCCACATGAAGACACAAGATTGACGCCGTCGATATTTTTTCTGCAAGCTCATGATACTTTGGGAAATTGTGACAAAATTCGATTGACTGTTTAAACTTCGGGGTTATATCCTAAACAAGGGATTATCAGGTGAATGACGGAGTGCCCTCTTGTACAGCGGGGAGGCTTTTGTGGGTAAGAGCGCAGGGTTAACTCTCTTCCCAGCCTGGTAGTCCTCTTTCATGTATGCCTTCAACTCCTCATTTCTTAAGAGGACTCAAATTACTTAAATGTTACTACGTTTGTTAATCTTAGGTTCGTTACTCGAATAACCAGACCAGTCGGTTGAGCCTTTACTCCTAGTGCCAGCTTAAAATAGCCAAGGATTAGTCTTCCTTTAAACGTTTGTAATGCCGAAGTATTATCACAGTTATTGCCGCTAGTATTGCTATCCCGGTTATCCAACGAGCCGTCGGTATACCGCCAAGTGTCCAAACATTGAGCTTAAGGGCTTCTAGAAAGAAGCGCCCGATACCGTAATGGATGACATATAAAAAAAAGATATCTCCATCGCGCAAACGAGAAAAAAGCTTGCGTCCTACTATCATCAATACGGTAAAGCCGAGCAGGTTCCAAAGAGATTCATAGAGAAATAATGGGTGAAAGTGACTAAATGACTCATACCCCGGAAGCCGGTGAGCCGGGTCAATATATATACCCCAGGGGAGATCGGATGGATATCCATAAAGCTCTTGATTAAAGAAGTTGCCCCAGCGCCCGATGGCTTGAGCTAGGACTAGTCCAGGAGCGACGATATCCAGCCAGAGAAAGGCGCTGAGCTTTTTCCATCGTGTATAAATTATCAGTCCTAGAGCGCCACCAATAATTGCCCCAAAAATGCCCAGTCCTTGTCCGCCGATAATCAATCCTGGGTTCTGCATGTAATAGTCCCACTGGTCGATGACATGGTACATGCGGGCTCCGATGGCCCCTAGTGGCACTACGATGAGAGCCATATTGATAACATATGTGGTATCTTCGCTTCGCCTCCTTGCTTCAATGAGGGAGACGCTGATGGCGGCTAAGACCCCGATAGCAATTAGTATGCCGTACCAGTTAACGGAAATACCCCCTATCTGGAAAGCTACTTCTTTCATTACATACACTCAGAGCGGATAATTAATCTTATATTATAATAGATGGTAAATATTGGTAAAGGTAGAAGCATATTTAGAAAACGTAAATAGTACTCTACCTTCTTCTCTTTAAGTAACAATCTGAGTTTTTGTGTGAAATTCCTGATGTTGAACAATCCCGAGTTTTATTGGGCACGGCGATAATCGGGCGCATCACCCATAGCGCCAAAAGGTATGATGAGGGCTGTAATCTGATGATGCCAACAGCCAAAGGGCCAATCTCTGGGCTGAGGCTAAAACTTTACAACTTTGCAACACGTGAGACTGCGATAACTCATCTTATAGTATAATGGAGAATGTCTCTTCCCAGCTTCATAAAACCGGAGTAGTTGTGGTGAAACAATTCAATTCAAAGTTCTTGGGATACTCCTACGTGGCTGCCGCAGCTATCATCTGGGGCTCTAATGGTGTAATTGTAAACTGGGTCCCCTACGACGCGTACGCTATCGCTTTCTTTAGGGTCTTATTTGCTAGTCTCACTCTCCTGCCTATAGTACTTTTGACCCGAAAACCTGAAATGATGAGGGCTGCTAGATCCTGGAGGGTTATGCTGAGTTTAGGCTTGCTGCTCGCCCTGGGTTGGACGTTGCTTTTTCATTCGATGAAACTCATTACGATCGCCAACGCGGTCTTGCTAAATTTCACAGCACCTATCTTTGTAGCTTTACTTGCCCCCCTATTTCTTAAGGAGAAACTTAACAAATCCACCCTGCTTGCATTAGCCATATCCGTGGCAGGAATAGCAGTTATTTCATATCAGCAGAATCTTCAGATTAGTCACCTGAATCTTTTGGGAGTAATTCTTGGGCTCCTTGCCGGCCTCGCCTATGCAGGATTTATCATCGCGCCTAAGAAGGCTTTATCCAGCTTCTCAAGTCAAGTTATAGCATTTTACTCTTACTCTGTAGCTTCAATCCTCCTCTTTCCCTTCGTGATAGGCACTGAATTTTCTTCAGATTTAACTTCATGGGTGCTTCTGCTGGTTTTGGGCATCTTCAACACAGGATTTGCCGTTACACTCTACCTCAAAGGCCTTGCAATGATAAAGGCTCAGAAAGCAGTAGTTCTCACTTATTTAGAGCCCGCAAGCGCTGTGGTTTTTGGCTTTCTCTTTCTATCTCAGCAACCCACCCCGCTCATGCTTGTCGGAGGTTTTCTAATTCTCATCGCTGGATATGTTGTAGCCTCAAGATGACTTCATCTCGGGAGGTCACGGCCGACGGCCATTTTACTGAACAATACAAGCAAGTGTTACTACAGCAACCCACTGGCTTACGACTAACTTGATGGCTAAACTCCGCAGGAGTATCATAAAAGCCAGAGTTGCCGGAAAACATCTTGACTTAAAGAAAGAGATATTCACTTTATCTGGTAGCTCCTTCTTGCAGGGGACAGATTGGCAGTTTATCCAAGATTTTCTAGAGAGAGCTTCTTGATTAGAAGAGAAAAGTCCCCCAAGGTGTTTGAGGTGGACTGTTCTAGCTGGTAGTTTTTTATCCGCATGGGGATGCTACATCACCATAAGCAACCCTGCGACACCTAGTTTTTCGGCGGCATGTATTAACCAGTAAGGCTGCTTGCCAAAGTGTTCCACAAGAGGCTCTATTGCCCTCTTGGAAAATGTCTGGGAATAGGTATCTCCTCCTGGAAGTTCCTTGAAAGCGATTAATTTATTGGAGATGGGAGTACCCTTCGCCAAAACTAAGTAATGCCAACCTCATCCTAAATCTCTATTATGGCTTTAGCACTATGTGTTTCCTATTTTCTCCTTTGTCTTTCTGTTCGACTATGCTGTCCATGTTGTTATGAATAGCTTCAATCGCAGTAGCTATGGTACTTGTCCTCACCAATATGCAGACGAATTTTCCAAGTAACCTCGGAAGATTAGGCCCAAATTTCCTACCCACAAGAACGTCCACACCTTTCAAAGCGGAAGAGGTGGACTTGGCTTTCTCCGGGTCGCCATGCTTCATGGCTTCATCCCCTGTAAAGTGCGTGTTCTCTCTCTTTTCGACGAGCTTTTCTCCGCCATTGGAGAACTCGTAAACGTAAAAATATTGTGCCATGCCTATATGGTCATTGTTCAAACTCTCACCATCATCCGTGCCGAAAGCTATTAAGAGATCCATGACCTACCCTCCCCTTTTAAAAGATAGTTTCTTTCACCAGCAGGCATTGTCAACGTGCTCCTACCTGATTCTAATCTGCTTTATCCTCGGTACTCGGGGGTTCTAGATATTTCCTGAGCTCTTTCAATAATGCTTCAAGGTCTTTGTATGAGAGATTCCGGGTCAAGGAGCCAAAATCATCAGGAATCCAGAGGACAGGTTTACCATCTCTGTAAACGACGGTACCAGGTGTTCCATACAATATCTCCCGACTATGCTCTATCTTTGGCTCAATTGGCATCTTTTATCACTCCCCCACTTTAAGCGGCTCAATGCCGCTACCTAAAAATCTACGTACCGCCATCTCAAATGCGTCTGGGTTATCCCCCGGTACGCCGTGACCAGCACATTCAATATCGGCTACCGAGCCAAATACCAGGGTATGGGTTACTCTTTGAGCCGTTGAACGAGATAGCATATCACTCTCCATGCCATGAAGAAGAAGGGTGGGGCAGATAACTTGTTTAAGGTACTCCCACAGCCACTGCGGTGACTGTAGCTCGGTGCTGTGAAGAGTTCTATCATACTTAAATGTGAGCTTGTCTTTGTCATCGCGTTTGAAATCATACCGTGCCTGGTGTCGGACAAAGACCTCTGAGTATCGTGGTTGCAGTTGTTTCATATACTTAATCGCTTCCTCCTCTGAGTTGAATGCCTCAGGCTCACTGGCACGCTCCTTTTCCATTCGCTCGATCCCAGCAGCAGTAATTTCAGGGCCAATGTCTATTATTGCTAACTGGCTTATCTGCTCGGGATGGCGTGCTGCATAAATGATGGCATTGATACCACCCATTGAATGACCGATAAGCACAATATTATCCAGCTCCAAGGCGGTGACAAACGCCTCAAGGTCAAGAACATAATCTCTCGAGCCGTAACTCTTCGTCCAGCTACTGTCACCATGCCCTCGCTGGTCAAGAGCCAGGATGTGATAATCATTCTTCATGCTCCGAGCAAAGAAATCCCAGTAGTGGGCATTGCCGCAGAGGCCGTGGAGGAGAAGCATTGGCGACGCATCCGCATTGCCCCAGTCCAAATAATGAAAGTTTAGCCCGTTAGCAGTAACAAACCTATCCTGAGGCTGTGATATATTCTCCATAACCTTCACTCTCTAAGGCAAGTCTAAATTGGCCCGCGGGTTTACTATAGATGATTGTAATTTTCATTCAGCCAGTGCCATTTTGACTGATGCTTCAGCATGGAGCCGAGTGGTATCAAAGAGAGGAACATCTATATCGATAGGCCGGATTAGCAGGGGGAGTTCAGTACAACCGAGAACAATGCCCTCAGCCCCTTGCTCTATCAGCCCATTGATAATGTCAATGCAGGCACGACGCGAAGAGTCTTTTATTTCCTCCTGGCACAGTTCATCGTAAATTATCCGATGAATCATAGCTCGTTCTTCTTCTCCTGGCACCAGCACTTCGACGCCGGACTGCTCCCGCAGTCTTTCACGATAGAACTGCTCCTCCATAACAAACCGCGTTCCCAGCAAGCCTACAACACGCAGGTTCTGCTCTTTGATGGCATTACCAGTTACATCGCCGATATGAAGAAGGGGCAAACCAACCCTGTCTGCTACAGCACCAGCAACCTTGTGCATGGTATTGGTACATATCACGAGAAAGTCGGCACCAGCTTGCTTGAGTGCTATGCCAGCCTCAGTAAGTATGTTTGTGGCATCATCCCATCGACCCTGACGTTGGGCCTGCTCAATCTCGTCAAAGTCTAAGCTATAGAGGATTATGCGAGCTGAGTGAAGGCCGCCTAGCTTCTCAGCCACCGATTCATTAATCAGCCTGTAATATTCCAGGGAGGAATTCCAGCTCATGCCCCCAATTAACCCAATTACTTTCATAGCTTCCTCTTACCAGTACTGCAAATTCATTCTGGCTTCTCTTCTCAATCTCAACCATTTTAATCCCCCAATAGGAAGTAACGCCTTATTTTACTACCATTTATAGCGGAGGAAGGAATCGTATTTAACTGTTCAGAAGAGCTCTGGGGATAGAGATATCTGCTGTAATCGTCTCTCCGGTATATTTCTCATTCCCAATAAATCCGGTTTTAGGTCTAGCAAAAGTAACTGTCTTGGTAGCTTTGATGCAAACTCCAAGCACGTTTCCATTTGCAGCATCCAGACCAGAAGGAACATCTACCGCCAGAGCTGGCTTTTCAGAGTCATTTATCAAATGGATTATTCTTTTTTCAGGTTCTCCAAGTTCTCTCGCCAGGCCAGTTCCAAACATCCCATCGATGATTAAGGATGTTCCTTCTAGCTTATTCTCAAATGAACTAAGGCTCTCTTCATTTAAGGTCTCAATCATTTTACCCATTGTCTTGGCTACCTTCTCAGCTCTATGGTAGTTAGCCTCAGCCTCTCCTCTCAATTCCTTGACGTCCGCCAAGAGAAAAATAGACACGTCAATTCCGTTATTCATCAAATGTCTAGCAGCAACAAAGCCATCTCCACCATTATTGCCCCTCCCGCAGACAACAGTTACTTTCCTCTCTTCTTTTTCGGATAGCATCTCCATTGCCGTTTGGAAAACAGCTCTTCCGGCGTTCTCCATCAAAATGGCAGCGGGAATACCGAATTCCTCTTGAGTCCTTCTATCTATTTCCCGCATTTTTTCTGGGGTAATATATTCCATGTTCATCCTTTCTACATTAAGCTTAACTTTGAACAAAACAAGAGGCGGTATCGATATGGTTCGCTAGTAACGGATATATGTGAACTCCGTTATATACTCAGCTGAATCATCTAACTCCCCCTGTGTGCTGATTTCCCTATTGTGTAATTACCAAAGCATAGCCTCGATTCGGTTTTTGTCTTCAGTCCCTTTTCTTACTAACCTTTCTCCTGCCAAACATAAGAAAAGTCCATAATAGCTTGGTCATTTGGAGCGTTCTTGTATGCTAGAAGTTGTCCCCACGGTAGGTTCTCTATCGTATTTAGTTACAGTTCTGGTTTTCAGCCCTCCTCTTACTTTGTAATCAGCTTCTACAACCATGGAAATAGGTTTCAGTAATTGTACTAGGTCGTGGAGAATGCGGTTTACGGCATGCTCCTGCAATATTCCTACATTCCGATAAGAGGTCAAATAGTATTTCAAGGATTTGAGTTCGACCAAAAAACGATCCGGAGTATAGCGTATCACCAGTCGGGCGAAGTCAGGTAAGCCAGTCCAAGGGCAGATAAAAGTAAATTCCTCAGTCGCATAAACTACCTCAGTGGCTGAGCCAGAAAAATCAAAGGGTATCGCTTCAAGTACATCTCTGTCAATCGCCTCCTCCTTCTGAATATTAAGCCCTCGCAGGGTATATTTATTGGTTTCCATCCTTTCTCAACCTCCGTAAAGAGACTCAAGGTTCAATCATGATCCAACTGGTGGCTTATTGTTCAAGCACCAGTCCAGCTCCACATCTTACGCATTGTTGTGGAAATAGCTCCAGTATTTCTGACTTATATTGGGTGCAGTGGCAGGGAACTATCAGAGATAAGCCGATCAACCGATTGAAATCACGGAACCCGTGGAAGCCTCCGATAACCCCATAAACCTTTCCAAATTTTGAGGCAGCGTCGATGATTTCTCCGACCCCGGGATGGGAGCACCCCACCATTACCAGAATACCTTTGTCTGTCTTGATTGCCAAAGACTGCTCTATACCTTTGAGCTCACCTGTAGAGAAAACCTGCTCAGAAATATGAAGGGGACTTGTAACTGTGACCACTTTTCTTTCCGGTATTGTTCTCCTAAATGATGCTGGAACATAAATCTTAGCCTCTTTATTAACTTCCAATATGCTTCGGAGACCACCAGTATGGTCACCGTGAGCATGTGAAATTACAGTTGTCCTAATACCCTTGGGGTCAATCCCCAGTTCCTCCATATTTTGTAGTAGTATGGGGCCATCAGCACCGGTATCAAACAGAATCGGCGGTGCCTTTTCACTTTCGATCAGAGCAGAAAAACCCCAATCAGCCCTTAATCCCGTTTTAGTTACCTCGTTGTCATAAACAATTGTGACCTTCATCTACTTCCCCATTCCTATCGAACATTGGGCTAATAATTAGTTCTTATACAGCGCAGAGCGAGCTCCATATGCCCTTCAGTTGCTTGACCCTTTGCTGTTGAAAGCTAGCGCGGTATTATCAACCACATCAATAACCCTTCTGTAAGGAAACACCGCGCGGTGTTTCCTTACATCATTTCTCTTTGTTACTTTTCTTTGACGCTTGCCTTCTTTTTGGATTCCAGCATATCAGCAATTTCTCCAATATCCTTAACATCCATATTAAATTCGTTCCCGGCCAGACCGGCAACGAATATCTCCTTATTTTCCGGAATGGTAGCTATCACCTTCTCTTTATCAATTGAATTCAGGAGTAGCTTTTCCGTTTCTTGGTCAGCAACTCGATTCAATATGTAATAGACAGGCTTATCCACTTGCCGACCCAGTTCAGATACCTTCTCAGCTAAAAGAATTGATTCTCGGGATGGGTCGATGACGACAAAAAGAATATCTACTCCCTTTTCCACGCCTCTTCCAAAGTGCTCTATTCCAGCATCGGTATCTGCAATCAGGAATTCTCCGTCCCCTAAATCGAGAATTTCTAGAAACTTTGAAGAAAGAGCATTAATTGGACAGGCGCATCCTTCACCGAATTGATAAATTTTCCCCATCGATAAAAGCTGGATATTTCCTTTCTCAGTTAAGTAATCTCCAGGTAAGTCATCTAGTTTCCATCTATCCTTCATCTCTTTGGTCTTTTCAAACAGAACCTTTTTGCCCCCAAAGTAGTTCATAAAATCTTCAGGCTTTTGCATTCCTAACCGGCTATGAAGCCCAACATTTGACTCATCATTGTCAATCACCAATACCTTATTTTCTCTCGCCGCTATCTCTTTGGCTAAAAGGGTCACGATTGTACTTTTCCCACATCCCCCTTTACCACAGACCAGTATTTTCATCTAGCTCTCTCCCTTGATTAGTGTTCTTTCTTAAACATCCCGGCGATTAAGGAGTTCACTATTCCTTCTTCCTTGTTATCTTCCACGTCGACCTCGGCCGAAACCCTGGCCCATACCACCACCACGACCCGTACCTCGGCCTATGCCCTGACCTCTACCTTGACCCCGGCCTATGCCTCTTCTCATACCCCTACCTTCACTTAATCCAGATTGATAAAATCCAGGACTAGAACCAAATTGAGAAGTCGCTTGCTCAGAAACTCTGGCTCCCATAATTTCACACACCTTGGCAGCTACCTCTGGTCCACCACTAACACATCCATAACATGGTGCCTTTCCATCAACTACTGCCCTGGCAAATTCTCCGCAAGTCTTATATCCACATCGCTGATCATCTAACTTGGGCAAAACCTCATAGATTTTCCTCGTCTTTTCTTTGATATCCTCTTTATCTGCCATTGTCCAAGACCTCATTTATTTTATTACTAAATTAAGCTCCTCTCTGTTCACATAGTGCTAAACAGAGGCTTTACCGCCTTCAGCAGTCGCAGATGCCGCCTGAGGGAAAACTTCTCTTTGAAGTCGGTAAAACCCTGAGCACGGAGCATCCCCTTTATATCGAGCTTGAGGAATTCCACGGCCAGCTGGCACTCCCACCGGGCGAATGCCCAGCGAAGAGGAAACCACATCCTGTCAATGCCGAACTCAGCATAATCCAGAATGTAGAAGCTTCCCCCCGGTTTTAGAGCTTGGTAAGCATTATTGATAATCCCCACCTTCTGCTCATCCTCAAACCCATGCAGGACAAATGAAATAAACACCTTATCGAATAGCTCTTCATACGGCAGGGGTAGCTCTATCCTCTGTTTTTCAAAAGTGATGTTAGAATATTTACGGCAGCGCTCCCGGGCTCTTGCTAACATCTCGTTGCTGGTGTCCAAGCCCACAATCCGAACCTGAGAGCCTGCCTTCTGCGCCATGAAGCAATCATTCTTGCCAGTACCTGAACCGAGGTCAAGTATTGATTGACCGGGATTAATATCCATCATATCAATAACCCCTTTGATAAAATGAGGATATTGCCTCAGCGAAAGCAGGTCCAAAAACAGGTCATAGTAACGGGCTCCTGCTGGCCCAATCTCTACTTTGGATCTTGCTGATGGCAATCTTACCTCCTACTAGCTCACTACCATTCCATCTACTTTTGACAATATTCCCCTGATTGAGGAAGCAGCGGGTGAGTTCTCCGGTAATTCCAGAAGCGACTTACCAGCCAGATTGTATTTTTGGGCATCGGCATCATATTCAATTTTACCGAGGTAAGCCTCTCCGGTACTCCTCAGATATTCTTCGGTATCCCTATCAAAGTTATAGTTGCCCACCAAGTAAAGGTGACCATACCTTATCCCTATCTGGTGGGTAATATCCTTAATTCTCTCTACATGTTTTAGGGATTTTGAAGACGGGTCCAATATCACAAATAAGTCATCTATATCCGATACTATTTTCCGGTTCAGGTGTTCCAACCCGGCCGGCGAGTCAATTACTACATTCGGATAGTGGTTAGCCATCTTGGGGATTATCGCCTTTATCAAGTCATCTGCAACACAATAACAGCCTTCGGTTAACTTTGCCCCCAGTACGAGAAGGTCAAATCTTTTTCCCTCATAGAGACACTCCCGGTTAAGCAAATATTCCATTCTGTCATGCAGAGGCATGGGATTTCCACCATCGTGCCTCCTCTCTTCAATGATGTCATAGAGTGCATCTGAAATGGTCCTGACTTTTTCCTTCTCCAAATCTATGCCAAGCATCTCGGCCAGACTTTGGTCAGGGTCAATATCAATAAGTAACATCGGAGGAGTCAGGTACCGGCTAGCTAAAGCGGCAAATGTTGACTTCCCGGTTCCTCCTCTCCCGGTAACAACGATTTTCTTACCCATATATCTTCACTTCCTCTCACTATGCTAGTTAGAATTGCTTTTCCTTCACATTACCATCGCCAGCAACTTCCATAGCACTTTTAGTCTTTCCTTAATCAACTATCCCAGGGAGTAAGCACTTCTGCCTCTCCATCAGTAATAGCAATAGTCTTTTCAAAGTGAGCCGAATGACTACCGTCAGCAGTAACAACCGTCCAATGATCACCTTTAACCCTGGTTTGCCATACTCCAATATTCACCATCGGTTCAATGGCCACCGTCATCCCTTTGCGAAGAACAGGGCCACACCCTGGTGGTCCAAAGTTCGGTATCTGGGGCTCCTCATGCATCTCTCGCCCGATACCGTGCCCGGTATACTCGCGCACTACTGAGAACCCTCTTGACTCGACGTAATGCTGAATAGCTGCTGAGATATCACCCAGACGTGCTCCATCCCGAGCTACGTTGATGCCCGCTTCAAGTGAACATCTGGTTGTCTCCAGAAGCCGCTTAGCCTGAGGACTGATATTGCCTACGACTACTGTTAAAGCAGCGTCACCATGAAAGCCATCAACCTTAGCGCCAAAATCTAGAGAAACAATGTCACTCTCCTGTATCACCCGCTCCCCGGGGATACCGTGCACTATCTCTTCATTGATGGATACGCAGAGGGTAGCAGGGAAACCCATGTAGCCTTTGAATGATGACGCGGCTCCATACCTTATTAGCTCGCTTACCGCGATATCATCGAGGTGACGAGTTGTGACCCCGGCTTTTATTTCCTTAGAAAGTGTCTTTAGGATAGAAGCGACAACGCTTCCCGCTCGCCGCATAGCGGCAATCTCATCAGGAGATTTTATGATAATAGCCATTCCCTTATGTCCTTATTTGTGCCTTTTATTATTCCCCAGTTTTGACTTCATCCAAAAGTAAGTTCCTCAATCGGTTTAGCGTGATCCTATATGGTTCTATCGGAATGCCCATCCAGTCAGAGAATTCTAGAATCTTCTCAGGCTCATTTTCCATGATCCTGTCATAATAACCTATCGCATCCAGCATGAGTGCTCCGCCGGTGTGCTTGGGGAAATTTTCATTCGCCAGACCTTTATCCCAACCCCGAAATACGTGGTGACGGTACTTCATCCATCTGGATACAGGCAATCATACATCCCATCCTTATTCATTCCCTCTACTTCTTCAAGAGTAATCCTACTGAAACCTCCCTGCTCGTCTGTCATAGATTAGTCGACTGTATAGTATCTTTTACTCAACCATATTAGATATCTAGATAGCGTATAAGAGCTACCTCATCGCAATTGGGGAATTTAGGACAGCGGTAGCAGTCAGTCCACACCTTTCTGGGCAAATTCATCTTGTCTATCTGGGAAAAGTAAAGTTTCTGAAAAAATGCTGGCTTATAGGTCAGGCAAAAAACGGTGCCAATACCGAGTTGCTCAGATTCACTCAGGCAAGCTTTGACCAGTTGAGTGCCAATGCCTTGCTTTTGGTTATCACCGGCTACCGCCAGTGATCTTATCTCAGCAAGGTCCGACCAAAAAATGTGCAGTAATACACAGGCAATCACTCTCTCACTCTGTCTAACGACAAAGCATTCCCTGATGTTTTCATATAACTCACTGAGTGAGCGAGGCAGCATCTCACCCCTATCAGCAAAGTAGTTAATTAACCTATGTATCTGGGGAACATCATTAATTCTGGGTTTTTCTACCCTCAACTTACTATTTTCCTTATAACCATGACTTGTTCTCTTCTCTTTATCTCATTCCTCTCGAATTAAACTGCCGAAAGAAATTTCCAACTCTGCTCAAGAAACCTCCTTGACTCCGAGATCCAAGAAAGCTCTGATTTCCGCCTTTTCCTCCTCTCCCACCGGTCATTGCTCCGGATCCTCTTTGAGAGCTTGACTGGCCTCTTCCACCAAAACGTCGGCCTTTACCGTCTCTGGCTCCACTTCCGATAGGACCTGTACCATCTCCGCTAGGCATTTTACACACCTCCCATTAAAGATATTTTCATAAGACTATTTAGCTTCTAGACTATTGGCTTGTAAAGTGAGTAGCTTCTCCGACGATGTTAATATATTGCTCTTTAGTATCATGTCATTAACTTTACACCCGATATCCCTGGCAATAACCGGGCATTTTACCTTGAGCAAGTAGAATATAGGTACCTTTTCCTCTGATAGTGCTTCGAAATTGCCTTGACCTTTGCTGATGATTAATGGAGCCTTATGGTAAATTTCAAGAAATTCTCTTGAGCAAAGGTTTAGCACTGTGCCGGGGGCATCTGAACCACTAGATATAACCCTGGCTATTTTATCTACTCCGCAATCGCGGGCATCTTCAATCAAGGCATCATTAATTATTGGTTTATCTCTCACAACATAGATAATATTCTTTTTCATCTCTTCAATCAAAAGTTTGTCGAATACTATTTCCCCAGCATTATCTCCTAAATAGAGAATTAATTCGGCATTATCCAAGGCTTTTTTGAACTCCAAATGGTCGAAAACAGCGAAATTACTTTTTAGGCAGTTCGCCACTTCCTCTTCAATTTCGAATGATGTTGGCGCACCGTAGTCAATAATATTGCCAGCGGTAGCTAACCTTACCGCAGTGAGAACCCTGTCTTTTGAGTTTTCAATCATCATCTTCAACTTCGGGTACAGATTTAATATAAGTTGGTTACTGTCTTTTTTAATTTCCCTGAAAGGGTCCTCTTTACCGGTTAATTTATTAACTAACTGGTAAACAGCTCTTCCCATCTCTGGAGGTGTACTATCTAGGGGAAACTCAGGTACTAATTTGGAAACCTCACCTAATATTTTCTTCTGCATATTCTCATCAGCACCAGCAATCCTTGCTGCCTTCAGTGCCTGTGTAAAAAAGCATGGAATACAATCTAAGTACGTTCTCAATGCCGTTCCTTTCCGACCTCGCTTCGCTTTTCCTTTAGCTTATCAATTCTTGCTATGATGCCATCCGTCTTGCTTCTCAGCCCGGTAATGGTTGCCCTCAGTTCGCCTTTCGATACGGGGGTCAGTTCTACAATTGCCCCCTGAGGGCAGACATTCAGGCAAATACCGCACTCACTACACCTGTTTCTGTCTATTTTAGCCTACCTTGAAAGCAGGGAAATAGCTTGTTGAGGGCAACTATCAGCACACAAGCCACAGCCTAAACACAGGTCTCTTCTTACCTGAAACATAGTTTATCTTTCCAAATTTCTGTTTTGTTCAGCATGATCAAAAGGGACCACATATATACTTTTGCCCTCCTTATGCCCTTTAACCAGTTCACAGTGCCTCAAGGTAGCCAACTGTCTCTGGAGCTCAGCATCCGTAAGTCCTAAGTTTTTAATTATCTGCTCTCTGGTTACCTTGCCTCTTCCTCTGATGAAGTCGTAAATTGCCTGCTGCAGTTCAGTTAGTCCCGCGGTCCCCTTAAGTCCCAAAGTTTCTCTAGACCTGGTTGCAGAGTAGACAGCCCAGGGGTCGCATGCTCTTGCCGGATGCCGGATATCGATATAGCAGTCTTCACAAAAAACCTTACCCAGATACTGATAGCTATTATCTACAGAGAGTTCACGGCCGCAGCGGTCGCATTTCACTTTCACGTTTTTATCCCCACAATTATTGTAAATCCAGCATTAGGCAAATAGCCTTGCCTGGGTTCCTCCATGTGATGAACCTTGTCCGGCTCTTGAAAAAGTGTCGAGACAATTCTCTCGGTTACAAAGCCCGCTTGCACCAAGAGCTTTATTACCTCATCACACTTATAGAAAGTAGCGTATCTATAGAAACGGTGGCCCTGGTTTTTCTTCTGCTCGTAGAACTTGCCCCAGGGGCTTCCCTTCAAAACCAGGCCCAGTACCACCTTCCCACCAGGTTGTAAAATACGGTGAGCTTCTCTCAGGACTGCCTCAGGCGAATCGACAAAGCAGAGAGTAACTATCAGGAAGACCGTACTAAAGGACTCTTCCTTAAAAAGTGCCTCTTCGCCCCTGCCCTGCACAGTGGTTATCCCCCGGCTTCTTGCGATATTGAGCAGTCCAATCGAAGGGTCAACTCCAGTTTCTATCCCCAAAGCCCGGGCAAAACGGCCACTGCCCACTCCTATCTCAAGCCAGGGTTTGGGTAGCAAAGGCAGGATTTCCTGAAACGCCCGCACTTCAGTGCTAAAGATAAGCTTCCCGTCCTTCTCAAACCAGGCATCGTAATCTGAAGCCAGTTCGTCAAAAAACGATGCTTTAGGATTGAGAGAGTTGTCTACTTTATTCGATTTTGGCATTAAGTTTTCGTTGTTTGGCATATTCTATTCCAGTATTTTTAACCAGAACCAGTAGGAGTTAATATAATGAGCCTGTCTCAGAATTAGCTTAGTATGATAAAATTGGGCTAATACTGTGGAGGTTAGCCCAATGCCATTACGTTTATTTAATCGCGAACAAGCCTGGCTTCTACCACCAACTTTAGGAGAGCTTATCACTGAAGATCACCCTGTCCGCTTCGTAGCAGAGTTCGTAGATGGACTCGACCGTGAGGCATGGGTTGAATTAGGCATTGGTTTCGAGGGAGATCCGTTGGGTGCTCCAGCTTATCACCCAAGAGTTTTGCTTAGCGTATGGCTCCATGGCTTTATGACGGGGATACGCTCTTCTCGAAAGCTGGAAGCAGCCTGTCGAGACCAGGTACCCTTTCTGTGGCTGACAGGATGGCAGCACCCTGACCATAATACACTCTGGCGTTTCTATCAAGCCCACCGGCAGGCGATGCGGAAACTATTGAAATACACGGTGGCTACTGCCGTGAAATTGAACCTGATTGATCTGGCGGTGCAGGCGGTCGATGGCACGAAGATAGCAGCCAATGCTGCCGGTGACCGGACCTACGACACGGCTGGACTGCACCGTTTACTCGAGCGTGTCGAGGCGGCGATTGTCGAACTGGAGGCACAGAATGAGGCCGGGGAAGATTCACCTTCACCGCGGCTTCCAGAGGGTTTACTTCAGGCGCAGGCGTTACGACAGCAAGTCAGGGATGCTATGAGCCATCTCGTCCCGCATGAAGGGCTGTCACGGGTGAACCTGACTGATGAAGACGCCCAACTGATGAAGGGGCGGAGTGGGATTGTTATTGGCTACAACGCCCAAGCTATGGTCTCCCCTCTGGCTCTCGAGACAGCGAAGGGTAACGGGATGTTGATTACGGCGGCTGAGGTTGTAAACAGCGCTGCCGATTCCGGTCAATTAGTTCCTATGTTGGAGCGGGCCGAAGAAGTAATAGGACAACGAGTCTCTGTTACTCTAGCCGATGGTGGCTACCATACTGCCGCCAACTTGGAAGCCGGTGAGCACAGAGGTCAGTTATTGGTGATGGGGGAGCGTTACCAAGGGGAAGTGAAATCCCCTTACTTCAAAGACCAATTTGCATACGATGATAGAACAGACAGCTACATTTGCCCCCACGGACAGCGGCTTCCTTTCCGCGGTCTGCGCAAATCTAAGCTCACTGGTTTACGGTCAATCCGTGTCTACCGTGCATCGCGGACAGCCTGCCGTAATTGTCCAGCCTTCGGCGTTTGTACCAGGGACAAACATGCGGGTCGGGCACTCTGGATTAGTTCTTCTGATAGGTTGTTGCGCAAACACCGAAAGTGGATGCAAACCGACGAGGCGCGCAGTTTGTACACTCGCCGCAAGGAGTTGATTGAGGCTGTCTTTGGCATCCTTAAAGACCAGTTAGGAGCACGGCGATTCCTGCTGCGGGGTCTGGCAAACGTTCGGGCGGAGTTTACTCTCTTGGCTACGGCTTTCAACCTCCTCACGCTGTGGCGAGCCTGGAAAAGGGTAAGGAAAACAACTCAAATGGGGCAACAATGGCAATTTCGAAAACTGACTTCGAACGCATTTGAAAAAACTCCGACATTCGGCTGCATTTCAGTGATGCAACCCGGGTAAATGCCTCAGATTAGAGGCAATGTTTTCCGGCCAAACAACTTTCTGAGACAGGCTCTAATCTCTGCCTATGCTAGCTCTAGCTAAATATGGTATCTATTCGTGATTTTCCTACGGCTTCAGGATACGGACTACCTCTTTGCCAGATTGTGGTGAGGGTGACATGGTTTCCTGTTGATTTTTTATTGAATTCATTTTTCCCATTCTGATATTACCTCTGGTCTTTTAGGATAGAGATAGCCTGCCACTTTGGGGCAATTTTCTCATATAGAATTTTTTTTCCTCGTATTCCGTTTCAATGAGCCTGTCGTCTTTTATCAAGTCTTTGATAGTATCCCAACCAGCATTAGCCTTTTTCAGAAACTCCGTAACACCCTCTTCTCTCATTGGATGAACCGAAGTGATGCTAAGCAAGTCATCTTCAACATTACCGGTGAAAGCGAAGGCATTCCCTTCGTAGCCAATCAGGTATTCCACGTTGCTTAATCTCCCCGTAAAAATTTGGTACGCCAAATTAATGGTTTTCTCACTGGCAGCGGTTACTGTTTTTACTGCTGGTGGTCTTGTGGGAATGGCAAGGTAGGACTTGTCTGGATTTAGTTCAGTTAGAAAGTCGGCTATCCTTTCGAGTTCTTGTCTATTGTCATTGATGTCCTGGATGAGCATGCTCTCAGTTACTAGCTCACCATCAAAAATATCACTGAACTTGAGCATACCATTATGAATTTTATCAAGGCTCAACAATTTCTGCGGCCGGTCGATTTGGTGCCAGATCTCTCTGCTTACCGCGTCTACCTTTAGCGATACCCAATCGGCTTTTTGTAAATCTTGCCTGACATCCTCACGCCAGATGAGAGACGCATTGGTAATAACCGCGATTTTTATGCCAAAAGATTTTAGAAGTTCAATCTCCTTGCCCAGATTGGCATCCAATGCAGGCTCGCCGTCAGGAACAAAGGCCAGATAGTCTATTGGCTCACCCTTTTCTCTGACTTGCCTGATTTTATCCTTAACACTACTAGCTATTTCCTCTGGTTCATAGAAATGCTCTCGCTCAACCCGCATATTTATAGTCTTTCCCAACTGGCAATAAACACAGGAATAGCTACATATCTTGGGAGGAATGTTATTTATTCCCAGACTATGTCCTAGTCGTCTGGAGGGGACAGGACCGTAAACAAGAGAACTAGTCAATGTCCTGCCTCCATTGGCGGCGGCATTGACCACCCTGCCGGCGTCCGCAGCCCCACGGCTTCCCCCAGCCTGAGCCCTTGACAACAAAACCCATGCCAGCCATTCTTCGAAGTATTTCCAGGATACTGTCCGCTCCCATATCTTCATTGAATATATCTCCCACGGGCATTGTTCTCCGCGGATAGCTTGAAAGGCTTGTTAATCTATCGTACTGCCATCTTTTATGCTCATCACCGAGCACTTCGTAGGCTTCATTTATTTCCTTGAATTTTTCACCAGCTTCTTCGGTATTTTCTGGATTCCGGTCCGGGTGGTAGCACATAGCCAACTGACGGAATGCCTTCTTGATTTCTTCTGCGCTTGCGTCCTGGGCTACACCAAGCGTCTGATAATAGTTACTTTGCCACATATTTTCTATTTGCCTCGATACTTATTGCATTTTCTTTCTACAGCTAAGCTCGTCTCCTCAGGTAATCTTCAATTGCTGCTTTGAGTGTATTTTCAGCCAGGAGGGCGCAGTGCTTTCCTTCCTCCGGTAATCCGTCCAACGCAGCTAAAATATCTTGTTGCCCAATCTTTTGAGCCTCATTGACAATTTTCCCTTTACACATCTCAGTAACCATGCTGCATGAAGCAATAGCATTACCACAACCATCAGTTTTGAAGGCAGAATCGGCAATGCTTCCGTCATTTATCTTGAGCCAGATTTGCATAGTGTCACCACATGGGCCAGTTACACAGGCAAAGCCATCAGCATTCTCCATATCTCCCAGGTTTCTTGGGTTTGTAGCGTGGGCAAAGGCTATCTTGGAATAGGCAGCCTTCATTTCCTCTTTGGTGGAATTTTTATACTGTTCCCATTCGCATGTCATTAAACTATCTCCTGTATTAGCTGCCCCTTGCCAAAATTGCCTGAGAAATGGCTTCCCCCAAATTATTTACGATTTCAGAGCCGTAACGCTCAATATCTCCCGCATCACAGAGCTTGGCCATCTCCGGGTCTATCGGGATTTGCCCTAAGAGCGGCGCATGAGCTGCTTTTGCCATCTCGTCTCCACGGCTCTTGCCGAATACCTCTATCTTCTTATCTATTTCCGGCACATACAGATAGCTCATGTTCTCTACTACACCCAGAATCCGCTTCTCCATTTTCTGAGCCATATTCACGGCTTTTCTAACAATCATATCAACCAGATCCTGCGGTGTATAAACGATGATTACCCCTGATATTGGAAACGACTGCATTACGGTCAAGGGAGCATCCGCTGTGCCTGGAGGCAAGTCGATAACGAGATAATCAAGTTTGCCCCATAGGACATCATTCCCGAATTGCTTGATGGTATTTGAGATGAGAGGACCACGCCAGATGACCGCGTCATCCTCACTAGGGAGAAGCAGGTTGATTGACATGATGTTAATACCTGACTTGGATAAAACTGGCAGAAAACCACTGTCGCTTCCGGTTGGTCTGCCATTGACGCCAAACATCTTTGGAATACTGGGGCCGGTGATATCAGCGTCTAAAACACCTACTCCATATCCCTGGCGCCTCAAGGCAATTGCCGTAAGACCGGCTACCAGCGATTTGCCCACACCGCCTTTCCCGCTCATCACAGCGATGATGTTATCAATTTTGTTTAAATCCGCTGGTTTAGCATCCGCAAATACTATCTCTGACCCTTTTACTTCAGGCAGCTTATCTATATTTTCCTTTAGCTTGATTTTAATCCACTCCTGTGCATCGTTGTTCAGTGCCGCCGAAGCAACAGTGACTTTAACCGTATGGTTTGAGAGAGCTACCTCTTTAATCAAATTTAGATCATTGATACTTCGTTTAATACCGGGAACCAGGACTTCCTCACCGGCATTTCTTATTTGTTCCTCAGTTAGCATAATTTTCCCTCCTGCATCAGTTTCTCCAGTTATTGTGCTTAGCTGTTAAATTGGCCAACCTAACCAGTCAAAGACACCAATCATTTTAAGCCCCATATAGAGCATTACCGCGATAAATATCCACCTCAGTTGCTTGGCCGGAATACGATGAGCTGTTCTGGCACCAACCTGGGCCATAAGAACACTGGTAGCTGCCAGAGCCAGCCATGACCAGACATGCACATATCCTATAGAGCCAGCCGGTAATCCGGTAACCCCTAATCCATTTACAATATATCCGATAACACCGCCAATGCTGGTGAATATCATCATTGCAGTCGAGGTACCCACAGCGTTATGCATTTTGAACTTTAGCGCTAGTACCATTATCGGAACCAGCAATACCCCGCCGCCGATGCCGACAATACCAGTTACAACACCCATCGGGATGCCCCATGCAACCCACAGCCAGAAACTATTCTTCGGCTCCTCTTCAACTCTGGGTGGCCGTGCCGTAAGCATTCTTATTCCCCCAGCGAGGATGGCAATCCCAAAAGCAAACTTTAATGCTGAACCGGGGAGATGCGATGCAATTGTGGCGCCGGCAAATGAGCCAACCATTCCACAAATGCCCAGGACAACACCTGCCTTCCACCACACCGCCTTTTTCCGGCTGTGACCCCAGGCACCACTTGCTGCTGTGGGGAGGACAACAAGCAGATTCGTCCCAAAGGCTACTTTTATGGCTACATCTGCTGGAACGCCTATAGCGGTATATATCCAATACTGGACAGGAATCATAAGAAAACATCCGCCTACCCCCAGAAGTCCACTGGCAAAACCAACAACCGCGCCTGTAGCCAGAAGTGCGATAATATAATTCGATAGCATTACTTTATGTCCTTCGTTCTAGTGGTTACATATATTACTAACCGTTGTCAGCTTGCCATTTAGATAGCTCAAAACTGCCTTTTCAGGGTCTTTTTCCATAATACCGATAATGACTCCGATATGGTTTCTCTGAAAGAGATTCTGAACCCGAGGGCCCATACCTCCGACGCCGCCCATGCCTTATTGATCAGCTACGTTAGACTGCTGGACTATCGAATAAGTGCCAAGTGCGTACTCCTCAACGGAATCCTTCACTTTCCCTGAGACACTGGTTATTACCTTAATCCCGTCAGACGATAATACCTGATAGGCATTAGGCCCGCAGTTACCGGTTAGTACCGCCTCAACGCCTTTGCCGGCAATTATCTGGGCAGTGGATATACCGGCTCCGCCAGCAGCTGCATCATTGGCATTGTCTATGGCTTCAAACTCCTTTGTTACTGGGTCAACAACTACAAAGTACTGACACCGCCCGAAGCGAGGGTCTACATCAGCGTCCAGGGTTGGTCCTGTAGCTGAAATGGCAATTCTCATACATCACTCCCTTTTACAAAAATCCAGCGAGCATCTCCCCCAGCAAGCTATGGGGATGAATCACAATATAGGGCGGTCTCGCTTCCTCCCTTCCTCCCTTCCCCGTAATGCCCTTCACAGCAAGCTGGGGGGGATTTACTAATTTTTTTTGGGGCTACTGCTTAAACTTCATTTCCCAATTGTTGAACCCTGGACTCTATTTGCTCCAGCTGACCTCTCATCGCCTGAGCCTGGTTCTTCAGGAAATCAAGCTCCTGCTCACGGGTCATCTGGGGAGCAAAAGGTACAGCACCGGGAACTGCTGGTCCTGCTCCATAGTATGGATAACCATATCCCCTTCCTTGAAAAGCTCCGTACGGGCGAGAAGCTACCCCTACTCCCCCAGGGCTGCAAAAACCTCTGCCACCACCTGTCATTGGGCCCATCCCACGAGGGCCGGTACCATTAAATCCTGGCATATTCTACCTCCTTTAGTAGATTATTTTTTACCTTTCACTTTCCAGACTATGCATCCTTGTCTCTATCTGCTCCAGTTGTTCACCTATCGCCTCAGCCTGGTTTCTCAGAAAATCAAGTTCTTGCTCCGGGGTTATCTTTGGGGCGAAGGGAGTATTCCCAAAAGCAGGTGAAGCTGCTGCATACGGAGCCTGCTGGTATGGCCATTGTGCCGGTGCTCCTGTTGCGCCGCTGAGGAAGTACTCGTGTCTTGGTAGTCCTCCTCTACCTATGCCCACATAGGGCCAGGGAGGAGAGTTTCCACGAAAACCAAACCCCATACCCCCTCTGGAACCGAATCCTCCACCTCTTCCTCTGCCAAATCCATTAGGCATATTTTACCTCCATCAAAACATTTAATTTGTGGTTCTACCACCACCGGTACCGATAAGGTGTAAACCAGCGCCAGCCGCGCCCACGACCCCAGCTACCTCGCCATGGCCACACCGAATAGTTAGCACCAGTGTAGGGGTACCCATATAGACTTCTCCTACCGAAGCCAAAATTAAACCACTCTCTTCCTGGTAAGGGATTAGTAAAGCCTGGCTGGTCAGAACCGACACAGTAACCGACTCTTCTCCCGGTCATCGATCCCATTCCTCTTGGCCCAGTTCCATCTCCGAATGGCATCCTGTTCACCTCCTTTGCGTTACTCGTTGTTTATGACTGTTTTTCTCAAACTCTAAGCCCTCCATCTATTGTGTTACTAGCCTATTACTCTCCATCAAAGCCTCCGATTCTAATTTGGCTACCCGTTCTTCACTAGTCAGCAAGGTTAAAGTTCTCACCAACTTATCCCTGACAAATTTTTGCGCATCATCAGGGTCGGTTGAAGAAGCTGTGTCCGACTTTGCCATGCTCCTTAGCAATGCTTGATAAGCATCTGCCAAACTCCCAACTACATCCTGAGAGAATGCAAGCAATTCACTCCAGGAGGAGTGTAGACCTCTATACCTCATTTCTCTGGCTACTGATTCTAATTCTACTTGCGTCACCATGTCTCCTTTCCATCCCTACCTTAATGCCAGCCTCTGAGCTTCATCGAATATATGGAGAATCTTTTTACCAATTACGTCCTCCTCTGCGGCGTCTACCCGAGCTACCCGCGCCCCAGCTTGGATGCCAGGGCCAGATGGGCATGACGGTTGGAGTGTTACAGGTGGGACAGGACTGGGTAGGCGTGTTTATCATTACTTCAAACGGGGCATCCCATTCGTGACCATTAACACACATGAACCGGCGCGCCGCCATCTCAAAGTTGCCTCCCTCAATCCTTATCGCTTTACCATGAAGTAGAGCATCAGCTATTTTCCGCCGGGCCGAATTTAAAACACGGGCAAAAGTAGTCCGGGAGATATTCATCTTCTGAGCGCATTCTTCATGTTCCAATCCTTCGAAATCCTTGAGGCGAATCGTTTCTGCTTCCTCAATAACAAGGCATATTTCCTCCGATTTATCAAGGCGTACGCCAGCAGGTTTGAAGTAAGTAACCTGAGGAATAAAACCTACTCGCCGCCATAATGGTTGCCTACCCATGTTATCTATTTCCCTCCCTCAATTGGTAATGGTCTTATGTCCATATTTAACATATCATGACTATTTATTGCCCTTATGACCATAATTATTATAAATCTATCACGTTAGTGTGTCAAGTAGTGACTTCTCCAACTAGTTTTAAAATATGGGGGTCATCGCTAGTATATAGGACTGCTTGAGCTAGTAAGAAATGAAGTATAGGACGCTGGAATAAATTGGTAATTGCAGTGGAGAAGCTCGGAAGACAAAAGCTATATAGTTTTATCAATGTCTTCTGGTGAGATTCACACATAAGCAACAAAAACAAATCATATGTTGTAACGTTCCCTTTTAGAGCGTAAACATATTATCCCTATCAGAACTATAAGAAATTGCTACGCCGTTTGCTTCTGATAGTAGGAAATTTTATCTCCATGGAGGGGTGTTAAATTAGCTTTTATGCAGGTAATAGTCCAGGGGGAAAAGGCCAGATAGGATTGTGAGAGAATCGCTGGTTTCTTTTCTTGGGAGGGCACTAGATGAGTATTTGTGGTCTTAGCCAAAAGCTACATCAAGTAGCATCATCACCGCAAAGCCAACCATGCTACCCATGGTAGCTAAATCGGTATTGCCGCCTCGCTGAGCTTCAGGGATAACCTCTTCAATCACGACAAATATCATAGCGCCGGCGGCAAAGGCCAGAGCGTATGGCAGGATAGGCTGGGCAATTATGACAGCAGCAGCTCCTATAATACCAGCGATGGGTTCTACAAGACCTGATAACTGTCCATACCAGAAGCTCTTCCGACGAGACATACCCTCACGGCGAAGAGGTATTGAGACTGCCATTCCTTCAGGTAAGTTCTGAATGCCGATACCTATGGCTAAAGCAACAGCTGCTCCCAGAGAAGCTGCCGGTGAGCCGGAGGCAAGAGATCCAAAGGCAACCCCCACCGCAAGTCCTTCCGGGATATTATGCAGGGTTATAGCTAGAACAAGCAAGGTACTCCGATGCCAGCTTGTTTTCAATCCCTCGGCTTCCTCTTTAGGGAAACCAATGTGAAGATGAGGCAACACTTTGTCAATTCCACGGAGAAAGATGCCGCCGAGCAAAAAGCCTACAACAGCCGGTACCCAGGCAGGTATATCCTTACCTTCCGACATTTCAATTGCTGGTGCCAGAAGTGACCAGTAACTAGCGGCAATCATTACCCCACCCGCAAAACCAAGCGCAGTATCAAGCATTTTTCGGCTTATATCTTTCGCGGTAAACACGACGGCAGATCCTGCCGCCGTCATAACCCAGGTAAAACAAGTTGCCAGAAGTGCCTGTGTTATCGGATGAAGGTTTTGAAAAAGGCTTATTACCATCTCCCTTGTTTCTCTCCGCCAAACTGGGCCAATTGTTTCTAGCTGTATGTTAGCATTACCGACTTCTGCTATCAATTAATTAGGAGATTAACAGCAAGCTGTAGGGCATTTTACCTTTTCAATTTTTTCAGTTATCTACGGCCCGGAGGGGGTGATAAACGTGCTAGTTCTTGAAATTTAACCTTATGACTAATTGTTAAATAATGAAGCTAGAAACACACAAAAAACGCACCTTAACAATTGAATATTTGAAGCCTCAACGTGAACGCTTGTCCTCATAGGGCAAATAAGCTCTAAAAAGGGGGTCAAGCGATGGTAACGATGGCAACAGCACCAGCGCCGTCAAACGGTGATAACAGCAATCATCAAGGGCATTGTAGTCGGTGCGGTAAGATTTGGGTATTAAATGAGAGGCAGGGCGTTTGCTTATGGTGTGGAAAGCCCGCAAGCTGTCAAACCACAAATGCAAAGCCCCGCCATGTAAAGTCTAGGTCAAACGGAAAACGAAAGCAAGGCGACCACAACGGCAACGGCTATGACCAGCTCCCAGAGCCTTACCTTGCTTATTATAATGTAGCCTTGCCGATAGCCAATAGTGTCCCTGACCGAGAGGACTTGCTCCATACCATAATCAGCAACCTTGCCGACGCTGGCAGAAGCAACGGACACAAGCCCGATAATCAAAGCTGGATGTATCGGATAGCCAGCTTCACCAAAGCCCGATACTGGAGAGAACATTACAAGCGGACTAACGGCTTAACCTGTGGCAACTGTAGCAAGGCGCAACGGCGGAAGTGTAAAGAGGATTACCTTTACAGCCAATGCCCAAAACTGGTCAAGGTAGAGAGCCTAAATAAGCCTATCGTAGACAGTCAAGGCAATCTAACCGAACTCGGAGAGCTAATTGCCGATGATAAAGCCCTGGACATAGACGCTTGGATTGACGCTCGGACATTCCTACTCGGAGCACCAGAACGGCTACTCACCATTGGCGAAAAGATACGAGATAGCATAGCCCTGACTGAGAACGAACAAAAGTATATTTGGAGATGGCGAAAGAGGGAACAAAAAAAGATGTTTTAGAATGTCCGATTTTCGCCCTTTTCCGCAAATTATATAGTGGAAGCACCGTTAAGGCTAGAGTATCTCAGCTTGACGGATAGCTTACTACTAGGTGAAGCTGGCAGGTTTGCCCACTAGCCAGATAGCCAAAAGGGGTGAATAAACTTGGAACAACTGAATATCGTGGGCAAGCGTTCAGGTGATGGCTTTGTAGCACATAAGGCTACGCTGGTAAACGCTCTTAACCGTGTATTAGCAGACCGTGTAACGGTTTGTGGTTATACGGTAGGGCGTAAAGGCTTTACTGGTTACGTTAAGGCTCTAGCTGGCAGTAATACCGTCAAGGTAGTGCCAGCTTCCGATGCTGATAGCGAAACGCATAGCAACGGCAAACGGCTGAAAGTAGTCTGTGGAAGCACTACCAGTTATCTTGAGGACATGGCTTGGATTGGCGATAATACGCCAATGACCCTCTGTGATGTTAGAGTAAGCCCGAAACGCATAGTAAAGCCCAATATCGGCGGTTTGGAGCTTGCCGAAGCTCTTAGCAGGGTATTGCCCTTTACTGCTAAAGAGGATAATAGACCAGTTCTACAATGTATCCTCTTCAAAGCGGTTGAGGGTAAGCTCACTCTGGTAAGTGCTGACGGCTTCAGGCTGGCGGTGGTGGTGCTTGACTGTGATGTTGAGGGGCAAGCCCTGATACACCGTGATGAGTTAGGGGGGATAGCCAATGCCTTACGCAAAGCTCAACGGGTAGCACTTGGTTTTGAGGCAAGTGGTGAAAGCCTTGACGGAACGAGCTTAGTTCTTGACACCGAAGCGATACGCTACAAGTGGCGTGGTGCTGACGGACAATTCCCTGACTACGAGAAGCTCATACCGACTGAGACAAACGTAACCGCTCACCTTGACACCGTTGAAGCTGGCAAGGCGATTGCTTCACTCAAAGCCCTTGCGGACAGTAAAAGCTATCCGCTAGACCTTACCCTTGACGGCGGTTATATCACGCTGACCAGCCCTGACGAAGCAGGGCAAACCAGCATACCAGCCGTTTTTGAGGGTGAGGGTACGGTGCGGATAGACGGAGCTTACCTTGCCGAAGCTCTTAGAGCTTGCGGTGGCATGGTGGACTTCAAGCTCACCGATAGCAAATCGCCAGTCCTCTTTGAAGCGGAAGGTTATCAACTGGTAGTAATGCCAATGCTGACCGCTGACGGTAAACCGAAGCCAGAGGATACCGAGGCAACCGAGCCAGAGCCAGAAGCGGAAGCCGAGGCGGACACCGAACAAGCCGAGGCGGTAGCCGAAGCGGAAGTGGTTGTTAAAGCCGAGAAGCCGAAGCGTAGCCGTAAGAAAGAGAAAGTAGCCGTAGCCTAAAGAACGCTTGACCAAACAAACGACGCACGAGAGGGCGGCGCAAGCCGCCTTTTTGTGTCTTTTTTTGTAAGGGGGGTATTCCTGCCCTGTGCGGGGATACTCCCCTTATTTTGTGTCCAGAAAGGGGGTGAAAATGGACATTATCACTCTTGATGCGCTGAAAAGGGCAACTAGGGACAAGGGGCAATACTTTTTCTCCCCAGATACGACCAGGTTCTTTGATTCCCGATACCCAAGCTACGCCTGCAAATCGGGTAGCCTTGCCTACTTCATAACTTCCGAGCGGTTCAGGCACGATTACCCCAGACTTTACACGATAAGGGTATGCGACCTGACCACAGGCGGTATTGATACCGTCGGGGAGTTCCAGAAATACGGCACAAGGCAACAGGCGGAGCGAGCCTTGAAGAAGCTATTAAAAACTGAATAGACCAATCGGGTGGAAGGGGTCGGGGGGAATAAGTAAACCTGACCCCTATCTTTTTGCCAAAATCAGGTTTGAAAGGAGGTAAATAGCGATGAGAAAAAAATCAGTCAAGGAGTTTACCGTTAAGCTCAATAACGGTGAGACGGTCAACGTGACCTGGCATGTCAACTACTTTGCCCACGCTGACCATCTTGAATTGAGAGGGTGTATGACCAGCACCGGCTATCGCTCCGAGTTTATCAATAAAGCCGACGATGACGGGCTAGACACCAAGATGGTAATGGAACACGCCCGAAGGCTTGCCCAAGAGTGCTGGGAAGCAAACGAGCAGAAACACGGCGCCCAAGCCACGATGTTCTAGTGGTAAAGGATTAAATCTACAGGGCTATTTGTGCCCAGAAAAGAGGTAAAACCATGCCTATCAAATGGAGTGGTCTCAGGGTAATCGAGGCTATGGACATGGCGGAGGAGTTCGTCAGTCAGGCCATAGAACCCTTGGAGCAGGCTTTGCTCGTGGCTGAGGAAGCCGCCAACATACCGAATCTGCCCGACTATATGAAAGACCGTGTTAATCGCCTCGGCGACGAACTCAAGCGGATGACCGGCGGGATTGTCTATGGACAGCAGATGCCTAGCCGGTTGATAACCGTCATTGATACCATTCGTGACAACATCCCCAAAGAGGCGCTGGCAGAAGAAAAAGCCAGGGAAAGAGCAGGCACGCAGCCGGTGCTTGTCTAGTCTGATTCCATCTTTATTCCACAGGGCTACCTTTGCCCAAAATCTCAGAGAAAGGAGGTGATAATCATAACAGGACAGCTCGATTTATTCGAAGGGGTGAAGCTGGCCGAGCCGGAGCCGATTACCACGGTAAGACTGGGCCGGAAGACCGCCCGGATACCGCTTCGAAAGCAACGGCGAGAAGCTATCAACAGGCTCTTGGAGATACTGGAAGAGCTGGAGGGTAAGGACATCTACATCGGCTCTTACGACGCCGGTGGCAGACACTTCTGGCTAGATAACCTCAAACTCCCACGGCTTCAATTGGAGTGGCACCCAATCAGGCTCAAAAGTGACCAGCCCTACATTCCCAGTGTCGTGGTCTTGTGGGGAAGCAGGTCGGCCTGTGTCCGGATATTCACCGATTATCTGGTGGACGTCCGGGAGCAGGAGTATCAGGGATACATTCACTACCTGCTGGACTTCCGCAACGGCTTCTGGCAAAGCCCGATTGACACCTATCGGTCGCACTATGCCTGCCTGCACATAACCCGGTTTAAAGACTAAAGAAAAGGAGGTTGAACACAATTGAATAAGATAGTTGAGAAAGGCATCTCCGATATCGTGGGATGCCTGACAGACCCTATTATTGTCTTTCCGGGAGGATGGGGAGATACCTTACCCGATTGGCTCAAGAACGCCATTACCCTGGAAAGGATGCTGGGGGACATGAAAGCGCTGAAAGGTGAAAACCCGACTGGTACTGATGCCGAGGCCTGCGCCTATCTCTATACGGCTGGTCTCACTGCGCCGATGGACCATGACTGGAGCCAGATATACCTTTACGTAGCTACAACGGCTTATCGGCATTGGAATAAAGGCGAAATGCCCGCTGATATTGCCGTAGATTCAATCAGCAACTACCAGATGGGAGAGCTGAATCGGCTCAAATCGTGGCTTTATCACCGGAGGGTCAAAGCGAGGCAAGAGAAGGACAGAGCCGAGAGAAGGGAGGAAAGAGAAGAAGCCGAAGCACAGCGCGAAGCGGAGCAACCGACATTGTTTGAGTTTTAAATCCGGCTGTTTTTACCGCAGAAAGGCCCGGGGAGCTTCCCCGGGCCCTTTTTTATTCTCCGCAGGCGATATTTTGTTAGAATGACTATTACAGACTCTTGACTTCTAGGCTATCGCTCACTATAATGAGCACATACTCATTATTTGGAGCAATAATATATGCTGCATCATCATGTAATCGCTACGAACAGCCAGAAAGTGCTAGGCCTGCTGGCGAAATTCTCAGATCAGGAATTCTATGAAAGGGAAGTTGTTCGCAGGCTTGGGATATCTTCCGGCTCAGCAAACCGGGCGCTAAATGAGTTGTTCTCGTCTGGAGCCGTATCACGCCGACGAGAGGGCAAAATGTATTTCTATTCTGTTGATTCCTCTAATGCTGCCATCGCCGAGTTAAAAAAATTGGTAAATCTCATGCTAGTCGAACCATTAATAGAAGAACTAAAGAAGATTTCAAACCGTATAGTATTATATGGCAGTTGCGCCCAGGGAACGGACACTTCCGAGAGTGATTTGGATTTATTCGTCGTATCGAACGACAAGCAAAATGTGTCTGACACTATTCATAATTTTAAATTCCCGAGGGGATACGAGAATATTCATATTCAATCAGTGATTAAAACACCCGTGGAACTACTGGAGAGTGGAGAATCGGAACGGTTTTTCTTGGAAGAAATTGAGCGCGGATTAGAACTGTGGGAAAAGGTTGCCAATGAATCCAGAGTTTAAGCAGTGCCTTGAAAATAAGAAGATTATTCCTTTCGCCAAGGGGAAGAACCTGGTCAGGAAAGAAATCTCAGTTGCACAGAGTGACCTATTTGATGCGAAAGCTGGATGTGAAGATGAGCGTTATAAGTGGTCTACTATACAAGCCTATTATGCCATGTTCCACGCAGCCAGGGCACTTATTTACTCTGAAGGATACCGAGAAAAGAGTCACTACTGTTTGGCGATAGCTTTGAGAGCCCTATTCGTAGATAAGAACACGATGAATGCTCAATTAGTCCGCGATTTTCTTAATGCCATGAATCTTCGTGAAGCGGCTGATTATGAATCTGATTTTTCCCAGGCAGGAGCGAAGGCAGTTATCGCTTCGGCAGATAAGTTTATAGACCGGGCAATTGCCATGCTAGGTCTCAGTAAGTAGTCTTATATGACGCAGGAAGAATTAGACGAAAAGCAAAACGAATTAACGCCAGCCAGTAATTGGTTCCAGAATCGCGGCTTGTTTTCTGATCACTATCTTAAGGAACGACTGCCTGAGCAAGAAGAGTGGAAAGTTGATTCGAAACTGGCTACTTTCCGTAATGAACTCCTGGCACTTTATCAGGCTAAGAAGTCTATTTTATCCCATCTTAATGAAGCGCAAACAGAAGACGAATTCATCAAGCCGGTGCTTGATTTGCTTGGCTATACTGATAGCTACATAGTTCAAGCTGCTACAAAGCTAGGACAACAAACAAACCGCCCCGACTATGCGCTGTTCCCTGATACAGAAACTAAAAATGAAGCTTACATTAAAATCGAGAGTAATGATTACACACAATGTATCGGTATTGCTGACGCCAAGTACTGGGAACGTGAGCTTGATCTTGCCAAAACGAATGAACGTGACACATTTAAAAACTTGAATCCATCGTTCCAGGTAGCCGGATATTTAACCGGCACAAAGCAAAACTGGGGCATTCTCACTAATGGTCGGCTTTGGCGGTTATACAGCACTAAATCTCACCTTTCGCTAGGTAATTACTACCAGGTTGACATTGTGCAACTCCTTGAAGAAGCGCCTGAGGAAGCTCTGAAGTATTTCTATAGCTTCTTCCGCAAAGAGGCCTTACTTCGAATAGATGGCCAGTCGTTCTTGGATCGGGTTCTTGGCGGTAGTGAGGAATACGCGGTTGAGCTTGAAACCGATATTAAAGAGCGTGCTTACGATGTGGTCGAACTTCTGTGCCGTGGTTTCGCAGCCGATTTTGCAGACGGAAAAGTTAATGATGTTAATTTAAAAGACATCTACGATAACTCACTGACTCTTCTCTATCGGCTTCTCTTCGTGTTTTACGCCGAAGCAAGGGAATTACTGCCGCTGACCGCGAATGCCAGTTATCGCGATAACTACAGCCTGCGAAGATTGGCTCATGATATTGATGAAGTATTTAAAAAGGGCTATGAACTGAGTTCGGGTTCTACGCAGTATTACCACCAACTCAAGACTCTGTTTACTCTCATTGATAAAGGTGATCTTAAGCTAGGTGTGCCGGAGTATAACGGTGGACTCTTTGATCCACAGGAACACTCTTTCCTTGAGACGCATGCCATTCCTGATTCACATTTGGTCAAGGCAATCCACCAATTGGCACGAATCGCTGATAAGAAACTAAAGCGTGAAGTAGCTGTTGACTACAATACCCTGAGCGAACGTCACCTGGGGAGTATCTACGAGGGGCTGCTTGAATTCAGACCACGAATAGCGCCGCATGACTTGGTGGCTATCAAGGATAAGGGTAGTATCAAATATACACCAGCGAGCAAACAATCCGGAAAGAAGATTGCCTTTCGCAAGGGAGAACTCTACCTTGTTAACGATAAAGGTGAGCGGAAGGCTAGCGGCTCCTATTACACTCCTGAGTACATTGTTAACTACATAGTTGAAAATACGCTTGATCCACTCGTAAAAGAAGCGCACGAAAAAGTGCAGACCCTGAAACCAGTTGTCGATAAAGAGATTTCAAAGTGGCAAAAGCTGAAAGAGCAGAAACAGGGACTGGAGCCGATAGAGAAATATGACCGAGCAATATCCGAAGAACGTGAGAAACTGCTTGCCCCGTATCTCTCGTTGAAGGTGCTTGACCCAGCTATGGGTAGCGGGCATTTCCTGTCCCGGGCTACAGACTTCCTGGCCGAAAAGATCGCTAAAGACCCAAACATCGAGTCACCGCTGGAACTTACCGAAGAGTCTGAATTGACTTACTACCGGCGTCGCGTAGTAGAGAGTTGTATCTATGGTATCGACCTGAATCCCCTAGCCGTTGAGCTTGCCAAGCTGACGCTTTGGCTCACTACTATGGCTAAATCAAAGCCGCTTTCCTTCCTTAACCATCACCTAAGGGTGGGCAATAGCTTGATAGGTGCCAGAATAACTGACCTTGATGAGATTCCAAAATCAAAGGCGAAGAAGAAATCTGTTGACCTCAGTCGTGCCCCGGTACAATTAGGGCTATTCCAAATAGTGTTCAGCCAAAAACTCTATGACCTGCTCCAGAACCGGGCGCTTATCGCCAAACTGCCTACCGAGACACTGGAGGATGTGCATAATAAACAGAAGTGGGAGAAAGCATTCGAGCATAACGTGGAACGCTTCCGCACACTGGCCGATGTTTGGGTTAGCACGTTCTTCGGTAATGGAGTAGTATGGGATAGCTATAACACATTGGTCGAGAAGCTCCAAAGCACTGACTTAGAATGGGGAAAACTCACACAGAAGAAATACGTTCATAAGGCGCTGGTAAGTTCTAAGGAAAAACGTTTCTTCCACTGGGAATTAGAATTCCCTGAGATTTTCTATGACGAACATGGCAACCGCCAGGAAAGTGCTGGCTTTGATGCTGTCATAGGGAATCCTCCGTATGATGTCTTAGCCGAAAAGGAGCAAGGCATAGATTCAGAACCTGATAAGCAGTTCTTTGGTGGGTGTCCGCATCTTCAATCAGCTTTGGGCGGAAAGCTAAATTACTATCGGCTGTTTAGTGCGCTCAGTATATGGTTAACAAAGCTAAACGGATACCACGGATTTATTGTGCCGATGGCATTGTTAGGAGATGCCCAAGCAAAACTTCTACGTACCTATATGTTGACTCAAACACAATTATTATATATGGAGGCTTTCCCACAGAAAGATGACCCTGAAAACAGGGTCTTCGAAGAAGCCAAATTATCAACTTGTGTCTATATACTAAACAAACGCTTCCCTGCAGTTCCTTTTATTCTTCGAATACACCCGGGCAAATTGATCCTAGACATTTCGCCTAAAGTAGATTTAACAAAGGAAGACGTCGAACTGTTGGACTCATCTGAGTTCAGTATTCCAAGTGTGCCAGGAACTACAGCAAATCACGTTGCTCTCGGAATTGCTCTTGGCAAACGAAGTTTGGGAAATAAGCTTGGGAATGTTGCAGCCTCACAACAAGGTGAAGTCAACTTAACCACGCATGCCCCATTTTTATCAGATTCCCCGTTGGGGCCGGAAGTGTTAAGAGGTGCCAATGTAGATAGGTATGAATTCAACCAGGAGCCTAAACAAGGCACACCCGTCTTTCTTAACGTAACCGAATTTCTGCAGAACAGGAAGCCTGACTCAAAGTTCTTCGACCATAAAGAAATTAGAATTGGCTATCAACGTGGTGCTGCGATAGATAATTGGCGGCGTATCATTGCTTGCGTCATAGAACCCAACAGCTTCTGTAGCGACACTATCAACTATATTGTGAAACCAAGCACTCATCTATACTTTATACTAGGTCTTCTCAATTCTCAGCTATTTGAATGGAGATTTAAGTTAACCAGTACAAATAACCATGTAAATTCTTATGAGGTCGATTCGTTACCACTGCGTCTTGTCAACTTTACCACTCCATCTGAAGAACGCATTCGATTGTTCGACCAAGCCAAAAAGCTATATCTAGAGTACCTTACCAGCAAGGATGGGAGTAAAATCATCATTTCTATCTCTAAACTTCTGCCTCTCAAAGAAGATGAGACACCTGATATGGAACACGAACACTCAGATGTGGTTCATGACCTGCTGGCTTTCTTGGCCGAGGAAATGACCCGGCTAAACAAAGAAAACCAAGATAAAATCAGGGGCTTTTTAACCTGGCTGGGGAAGGAAATTATTAAAGGCTCAATCGAAGACCAGAAGAATAAAACCAAGATAAAGAGCTTTCACGAGGGCACTATGGAAGAGCTTATGGACGTGCTGAAAAAGAACAAGTCCATCCCCGACCCCTGCCCGTCCAATATATGGGATACAATCAACGCTGAATTTTCTGCTGCAATGGTGGATCTGACTCCTCTGAAAGACCACATCAAAGCAACCGATAAGTTGATTGACCAGATAGTCTACAAGCTCTACAGCCTTAACGAAGATGAAATAGCTATTGTGGAGGGAAATCAAACTAATGTGGTACCTGCTCTGGTTGAGGAATAAACCCTGCTCGGAGGATTTGTTATATATATGAATGAAAATAGGTTTAGGAACAGAGCATCTTTTGGTAAAAGACAGGAATATATTGTAATTGCAGAGATGCTTAAGAGGGGATTCGATGTATATATCCCTCTGGTTGATGACCAACAAATAGATTGCATCATCCGAAGGGGTGCCAATGACTACGTTGACGTTCAGATAAAGGCACGGTCTAAAGACTGCATCCCATTCGACGCAGGTAGGTTTGCAGCCATGGATATTCCCAACCCTCGCGGGAACTATTCCTTCATATTTTACTCGGAACAGGCTGGTTGCTACTGGGTATTCCCATCACTAAAATTAGTGGAGTTAGCTTCCCGGAACAAAAAGGGGGCAAATATTGGAAAATACCATATTAATCTGACTGGCCATAGTGAAAAGAAAGACCAAGTTTATCCGAACCCGAAGTTCGAAGACTACAGAAATAATTTTGAGTCACTGGCTGGGGTTAAGAAGGAGGCAAAATAATGGCAGATTTAAGCTTCCTTACTTAATTCCCCGACCGTAAGGTCGAGGGATGAAGTTCTCCCTGCATCTTTTTGGGGAGTATAATATGAGGAATGGAGCTAATTCATCTTTCGCATTGCGTCTACCAATGCGATTATCACGTAGTTCTGGTTACAAAATACAGGAGGGCAATATTAAACGAGGGAATTTTGGCGTACATTAGCAAGAAGTTGGCGGAAATTACAGAACATTACCCCATGATTCGGTTCAAGACGGTGAATCATGATAAGGACCATATTCATTATCTTGTTTCCATTCCGCCAACAATGACGGTTGGTAAAGTGATTGGCATTGTTAAACAGAATACCTCACGAGAGTTGAAGCAAAAATTCCCGTTCTTGAAAAAGGTGTACTGGGGAACGGATTCTGTATGGTCAGAAGGGTATTTCGTATCAACGGTGGGGATTGATGAAGCGGTTATCCAAGCATACATCGAAAATCAAGGGAAAAAAGATGCAGGGCAAACAAAGTTTGAAACGAGCTAATACCCCGACCGTAAGGTCGTGGGAAGTTTATTATCAACCTCTTCGGATCGATTGAACAATCCTCAACTTAGTACGGAGCTTGTGACCGCGGCCAAAACACTAACTGATTTGATCGATGAGACTGCCTACATTGGCGAGGTATATTCACTAGGTTATGAAGAAGCGTTGGTTCAAATCCACGATTACCACCGCCAGGCGGTTGGTGGGATACCAGCCCTATCTTTTCTAATTGCCACACGCATAGCACTATCCGCTCCAACAGATGTTCGGCAAGAAGATGCTTCTGTAATTCTACTACGCGTTTTGGATAAGGCGAATCTTCCTAATGCAGATGAAGCTTTACGCGTGAGAGTAGAGAACGCACAGCGGATTAGCGGGGAAATAGACAAGAATTGGGATGACCGAGGTGTTATGGATCCAACCACCCACAACTTATTGAGTTACGCTGGCGTGCGTTGCCGAGTGCTGGGTACGTATTATGTATCAACTGCAAATCAAGGCGATGTTCTTTCTTATCGGCTAGCCTTCGGCTCCGATTTAAGCAACTATTATCCAAACCGCGGACTAAAAGTATTCAAACCCAGGGGTAAATTTCTAGAGGCTATCGCCAATTACCGCGGTGAGCATGCTGATGAAAGCGCAGCCAGCTATACGGTACCTATAGGCCAGGTGCGTTATGCATCTACGCACAGACCATTCCAACAAATTGATGGTGTTCCGGTTAGTATAACCCCTCTCGATCTTCTTGGGCAAAAAACAGCCCTATTTGGTATGACAAGAACCGGTAAATCAAACACGACGAAGATAATATTACGTTCCATTTTCGCATTACGATGGCAAACGGGTGAGCGTCGTATCGGACAAATTGTTTTTGACCCCAATGGCGAATATGCCAATGAAAATGAACAAGATCCCAGCGGAAAAGACCTGAACCCGGACGCAATCAAGAACGTCTGGAAATGTGGCCCGAGCGAGAAGCAAGAAGGGTTAAAAAAAGAAGTAGTGACTTATGGTATAACAAAGCATCCTCATGACCCTAACCGCAAGCTCATGTTATTGAACTTTTACCGAGATGAGAATCTACAGATAGGAAAGGAAATTATTAACGAGGCGATTCCTAGGGATGGGATAAAATACACTGATAATTTTAGGGGCATCAAGTTTGAACAACCAGCCGGAGATGATCCATCAGCTATGACACGTTATAGACGGAAAGTATTATGCTATCGTGCCCTTTTGAACAAGGCAAGCTTAGAGCCTCCGGTAAGTATTAGCCCTATCACTTCGAAGCTCTTTAATCATGAATTGTTAAAGGCAATGGAAGATGATGCAGAGAATGCACGTGGCGGTAGTCCAACTGATTATAAGTACTGTGCACAAGTATTGAAAGACTCAAAACCGTCTTGGGATCAACTGACTCAAGCTTTTAAGATACTCCGAGAATATATTAATGACCCTAAAGCTAGCTACGGTAAATTTGACCAGGAATATGTTTTAAGTAGTTCAACGGGTCCTTGGGCTGATGACACACTGAAGAATATCCTGGAAATGTATCACTATTCTAACGGGTCGCATCTGATCGGTAGGGTAAAAGAGCAGCACAGTTCATCAATCACCTCAGATTATGGAGAGGACATCTACAAAGAGCTCGAAAAGGGAAACCTTGTCATTGTGGATCAATCCAGCGGGAACCCGGAACTCAACAAAGCTAATGCCGACCGAGTGATGCGATATATCTTTGAAGCAAACCAGAAAATGTTTCGTAATGCCGAAACTCCTACTGAAGTACTCGTCTATGTAGAAGAAGCCCATAATGTATTACCATCATCACGCGAACTCGATTTGCAAGATGTTTGGGTACGTACTGCGAAAGAAGGAGCAAAATACCACATCGGCTTGGTTTACGCCACCCAGGAAGTCAGCTCCATTCAACAAAATATCTTGCGTAATACCGCCAACTGGTTCATTGGCCACTTGAACAATACTGATGAAACCAAAGAAATCAAGAAATTCTATGATTTTGCTGATTTTGAGGGTAGCATTCTACGGGCGCAGGATAAAGGATTTCTAAGAGTTAAGACTCTTTCCAATCCTTACGTGATTCCAGTACAGATAGACCGCTTTTCTATTCAAGCCAGCCAGGAGAGCCCTAATGCCATATGAGGGCGAGTTTGCTAGTTATCATCCGCTGCGGCGCATTGTAGAGACAGAGCACGTTAAGCAGTTACTCTCCCGTTGCAAAGTATGCAACGAAGAGGATATGGCTTTGCCTGCCTTACAACCATCTTTAGTTTCTGAATGTACTGACGTACTGCCTAGGCTAGTGGTAGCTATAGACGGAAGCAATACTGAAGTCCCGGTGGTAAATGGATATCCTGGTGCGAAGATAGGATATTGTACTGTAGCCAGTGTTCTTATCGATTTGGCACTCATTGACGAGCTTGATTCTGACCGGCCTATAGATCCACAGAAATTCCGGGAAACCGAAAAAGCTTCCACCATTGATGCTGCGCTACCAGGCAGTAATGTCGTCACACGTAGACAAGCGTCTGCGCGTGTTTCGTTCCGCGAGGAGCTTTATGACCTCTTTCAAAATACTATCATTGATGAGGAAGACAGGGTACCATTGATAGAAACTTATGAAGCTCTCTTGCTCTTGAAACCTCACGACGCACAGAAATGCCCCTATTCAGAGACCAATGGCTGTCAAGAATCAATATATATACCACCTGGCAGTATAGAATGCCCTAGCTGTAAACAACCTATATTCTCAACAGATGCCTTACGAATCCACGAACGCTTCAATGACCTTGGCACTAATGGCGAAGCCTTTGCCTATGTTAGACAGGTGTGGGAAAGGATTTTACTTATACACCTATTACGATGCTTTGAGAAACGCAACTTGCTGAATCGGGTGGATAAAATCGCCTTCTTTATTGACGGGCCTCTTGCTGTTTTTGGTCCACCAGCTTGGCTGAGCGCCGCTATCAGTATCGAACTAAAGCGTCTAAATGCTATTGTTCAAAAAGAAACGGGCAAGGATCTCATCATCGTCGGGGTTGAGAAAAGTGGTGAATTTGTGGATCACTTTAATGAGATTGATAGCACTGAGACAGCAGGACAATTATTATTCCCGCCATGCAGCTATGTTTTACTTACAGACGAATATATAAAAAAACGCATTCATCAATCCTCAAGCACGCGGCGCTATGGGCAAGACACGTATTTCGGACGTAAATATTTATATAAAACAAGAAGCGGAGCACGAATAGTAGCTAGTATTCCTTTTCTCACTGATGATCAAGATACCATAGATTCTGATGACGTCAATCTCTACCCTCGGTTCAGTGCAATTTGTTCGCTATTGGACCGATTAGTATCTTCACGATTTCCTAATGCAATTTCGCCTCTTATTTCAGCACACGCGGAGGCATCAATTCCTCTTAACCTTGGTGCAAAGGTGCTAAAGCAGCTTGCTCAAGCTTTGATGGGGGTGAACTGATTTTGGCCAAGGGCAAGTTCGACACCGCGGAAAAGCGATGGGCAGGTATTGGTCCATACTACGCTATGTTTCCGACACCTTTCGCAGATGACGTGATTAAAAAATATACCGAGGTGGGTGATTTTGTCTTGGATCCCTTTGCGGGACGAGCAACCTCTGTCTATAGTGCCACAATCCATAAACGTACTGGGATTGGAATTGAATTAAACCCTGTCGGCTGGGTGTATGGGAAAACCAAGCTTCATCCAGCCAGCCAAAATGCTGTTGAAGAAAGGTTATTGGAACTAGTCAAGACGGTTGACGAATATACCTTGGCTGCGGATAATCTTCCAGAATTTTTTCACCTATGTTTTAGTCGAAATGTACGAATGTTTTTACTGGCAGCCCGCGACCAGCTTAAATGGAAACGGAGAGTTGCTGATTGGACTCTTATGGGACTTCTTTTGGTGTACCTTCATGGGAAACACGACCAATCTCTATCGAATCAGATGAGGCAAACAAAGTCAATGGCGCCTGACTACGCTGTTCGCTGGTGGAAAGAACATGATTTGACCCCACCAAGGCTAGACCCGGTCAACTTCATGCTAAAAAGAATAAGATGGCGATATGCAAAGGGACGTCCCTATATCAACGGTAGTCACATTTATCTTGGTGATTGTAGTGACGTGCTTAACAAGGTTTACAAACATCTTTTGAATTCAGAGAGGTTACCAATACGCCTCGTCTTTACCTCCCCACCATACTTTGGAGTGACCAACTATCACTATGACCAGTGGATACGTCTCTGGATGCTTGGCTATCCTCCGTCTCCTAATAGTAGTCTAGGGAAACACAGGGAACGATTTCAGATACAAGATGAATATAAGTCTTTATTGGAGACAACATTTCGCAAAGTGTCTTGCCTGACGGATAAAAAAAGTGTCATTTATGTTAGAACCGACTCTCGAAAATTCACATTCGATACTACACGAAATATACTTAAGAAAATGTTTCCCGACAAGAAAATGACGATAATAGAACAACCGGTTAGCGGGACCACCCAAACACACCTCTTCGGAAATCACAGTACGAAAGTAGGCGAAGTTGACCTCATTCTTAAATAAGTTCTGACTGGATGGTCGTAATTCATCAAGTGTGATATATTTCTTAACCGGGTTCTGCTCGGTTGTGGTTGATAATTGCTGAGGTGGACCCCATCGTTAGGACAGGATAGAGGCAATGTTAAGGTCGGGTCCCGCTATCCTTAATGGGTCTGGTGTTAAGGATTCTACCATACCTCCATTATCAGGTTCTACCGTGGTTGTGCAGTATACCTCGGCTGGTGTCCGATAATCATGGCTCTGGTGGGGACGCTCGGTGTTATAAAAGCGGAAGTAGTCGCTGAGACTGATTCTGGCATCCCTGGCGTCCTTATAGGCTTTCAGGTATACCTCTTCGTACTTCACCGTCCGCCACAGCCGCTCGATGAACAGGTTATCATTGTAGCTCCCCTTCCCGTCCATGCTGATTCTGACCCCATGCTGCTCCAGCAGCCCGGTGAAAGCTTCACCGGTAAACTGGGCGCCCTGGTCGGTGTTGAAGATATCCGGCCTGCCTTTCCCGAGCGCTTCTTCCAAAGCTTCGACACAGAAGCCCGCGCCCAGAGTGTTGGAAAGCCTCCAGGAGAGCACGTAGCGGCTGTACCAGTCGATGATGGCTACCAGGTACAGAAATCCCCTCGCCATGGGGATATAGGTGATGTCCGCCGACCACACCTGATTTGGCCGTGTTATCCTTAAGCTACCGAGCAGGTACGGGTAGATTTTATGCCTTGGTGCCGGTTTGCTCGTCCTGGGACGCCGGTAGATGGCCTTGAGACCCATTATCCGCATCAGCCGCCGGACTCGTTTACGGTTGACCAGGTGGCCATGGCTTTTCAAACACGCAGCTATTTTGCGCGCCCCGTAAAAAGGCGTGGCCAGGTACCCGCGGTCAATCAGCTTCATGTGAATAAGATCCTCCTCAGTGATTCCTTTTGGCTGGTAATACAGACCGGAGCGGCTGATATCCAGCAAGTTGCACTGGTGTTTGATTGAGAGCGACGGGTGCCGGCGGTCAACCACCTCACGCCGCCGCTCTACGCTCAGCGACCCAAAGCATTGTCTAGAAAATCCCGCTCTACCTTGAGCTGCCCTATCTGCTGGTACAACTGGGCAACGAGGGCATCATCGCCTTTCTTCTGAGCCTGGTCACCGCCGAAGATGCCGGCAGCGCCCTCGGCCAGAATATTCTTCCATTTGCGAATCTGGCTGGGGTGAACCTCAAAACGATTGGCCAGTTCGGCTATCGTTTCTTCTCCCTTTAATGCTTCCAGGGCTACCCTGGCTTTGAATGACGGGGTGTGTTTTCTCCTGCTCTGTTTCATGTTCTCCTCCTATTCCATATTTATTACAGGAGCAGAACCCGCTCTTAACTACCTGTCTAAATTTCGGGGACCACCTCATGCAGACAGAGCGGGAATGCGCTAGTATGAGCATAAATTCTCGATTGGAGGTGATATCATGGGTAGTAAAAGAGACACGTACAAATATCTTGTTAAGCGTGGCAACAAGGTGCTAGATGGTGGTATTACCAGAGACCTTGAGCGCCGGGAGCAGGAACGCCAACGAGAATATCCTGGGGCTCACCTTACGAAGGTAGGAATCCGCACAACAGAAGAAGGCGCTCGTAAGTGGGAAAAGAAAGAGGGATATAGTTAATCTTCCGCCACCTTAAATAATGTTCCATCATATTTACCATCCCTATCCTTTGGGTAGAAAGGATAAATAGGTCGGCGCATTTAGTATGGATTATGAAGTTTATCATGACGAGTCAAAAGTAGGGGGATACTGGCACGGAATACTACTCGTTCCGGTAGCAAAGAAACAAGAGCTACTTCAATTCTTGTCTCAAGCTAGGCAGAACACGCACTACATAGAGCCATTAGGCATCAAGGGAATTAAGCACTCTGGTCGCATCTATAATTGTGCTGATTCTTGGATTCAAATCGGCGTAGCAGCTTTGATGTCGCGAATAAAAATTCAACCTTATCCCATATTCCTAGGCAGCAATATTGTAGGACAGAAGCATTATTCTCTGTTTAATATTATCGTTGGCGCCAAATTCATTCTGTTTAAAAACCGTGACAATCTAGAAGAAATGACAGGCCATTTAGACTATGGGAGCAAAGTCGAAACTACTTTCAGGATAGGTTTAAAGGGAGGCCTTCATTTGCTTGGAAATCAGTCCGAAGGGATCCATATCACAAGAATGCATTTTGATGGGTATGCACATTACCAAAGACACTTAGATCATGATCGGATTATAGAAAGGCTGAAAGGACTGCGCGATTACTGCTCAATCTCAACAGCGGCTGACGTAATCGATGATAGATCTGGCAACCATAAGAAAGCTGAATGTCAAGAGTACGACGATTGCCAGATTTTACAACTTGCAGATTTGCTGATAGGCTGCTTTAGAACAGTCCTGACCCCTTTGACTCAGACAAAAAAGGTACATAGGAAGCTTGCGCAACCTGTCAAAGAGTTAGTTGCCCATTATCAGCAAGGCTCAGCTCGTATGCAGAATAGCAGATGGCGAAACAGCTTCTGCATGAGTCAATGCTATTTAGAGTCCGGCTCCTGGAAATATGAAGAAATTGAATGTATAGAAACACGAGAAGGACAACAGTTGTCCATGGAGCTAAATGATGATTTTAGCGATCAATAATTATATCAGTTCAAGACCTGTCTAACCCTCGTTTTAAGCCGATTGTGGACGCAACGGTGAGAAAATGAGTCATTCGCGTTTGGCTCACTTTTAGACCGTTGCCACCAGGCAAAAATGTACTTTGTACAATATACCCTATCGGGTCACCCGGAATAATAGGCAATACATGAAAACGGAACCTAAGGAGGTCACGCCCCCTCCTCCTTATAGGATAGGGTATTCCGGGGAGTGCAAGGCTTATGCAAAGGCTACGCAAGTGCGTGCACAAGTTCCTAAAGACCTGTCAGCGAAGAAGACGCCTGCTAAATTTCCAGTGGGAAGGTCTTCTCGAAAGTTTTACCTTTTGAACGTAATGGTGGGCGGTAGAGGACTTGAACCTCTGACCTCCTGCGTGTAAAGCAGGCGCTCTAACCAGCTGAGCTAACCGCCCGAGTGGCGCGCTTGGCGGGGCTTGAACCCACGACCTCAGCCTCCGCAGGGCTGCGCTCTATCCAACTGAGCTACAAGCGCCGGATGATGGTGCCGAAGGGGAGATTTGAACTCCCACGCCCTTACGGACACTACGCCCTGAACGTAGCGCGTCTGCCATTCCGCCACTTCGGCCCGACCTTCTTTCCAAGCAGGATTATACTTGGCCTCATGTTACGTGTCAACCACGACGGCAAGCTACAAATAGTAACCGGGGGCCGCTATCTCATACCAGTGAGAGATAAAACTAACCAATATCCGCGTGATAGCTTTGCAGTGCCCGGACCCCTGACTTGCCCTGGCGGTATGCGGCGATGCCTTTCGCGGCAGCCGCCGCCGCCGCCAGCGTCGTTATATATGGCACCTTATACCTGATCGCTGCCTTGCGAATGTAAGAGTCATCATACTGGCTCAGCTTGCCGCTTGGCGTATTGATGACCAGCTGAATCTCACCGTTCTTAATTCCATCTACGATATTGGGCCGCCCCTCATGCATCTTGAGGGCCAGATCAGACTCGATACCCTGGCTGGCCAGGAACTGACGGGTGCCCTGCGTTGCCCTGATTCTAAAACCAAGCGCCGCGAACTGCCCGGCCACTCCGGATACAGCAGGCCGGTCATCCATGGACACGGTTATCAAGACGGTGCCCGCTGTCGGAAGCAACTGCTGTGCCGCTTCCTCTGCCTTGAAAAAAGCAAGACCAAATGAATCGGCAATCCCGAGCACCTCACCGGTCGAGCGCATCTCCGGCCCCAGAATAGGGTCCACCTCGGGAAACATGGGAAACGGGAAGACTGCCTCTTTAACACCGAAATGGGGAATCCGGCGCGGCTTGAGATTAAGCTCGCTGAGCTTCTTACCCATCATAAGCTGAGTGGCAATTCGCACCATATTGACGTTACAAATCTTTGAGACCAGGGGTACGGTCCGTGACGCCCGCGGGTTGGCTTCCAGGACATACACAGTGTCATCGGCAATGGCATACTGGATATTCATCAAGCCTACGACCTTAAGGTCCCTTGCGATCTTCCTGGTGTAGTCATAAATGGTATCAATATGCTTTCCGGCGAGGCTGACGGGTGGAATCACACAGGCCGAATCACCGGAGTGGACCCCGGCCAATTCGATATGTTCCATGACCGCGGGCACGTAGGTATCGGTCCCATCAGAAATCGCGTCCGCCTCAGCTTCAATGGCATTTTCAAGGAACCTATCAATCAAGATGGGGCGGTCGGGAGTAACATCTACGGCTGCGGCAACATACTCCTTGAGCATCTCCGCATCATAAACTACCTCCATGCCGCGTCCGCCCAGCACATATGACGGCCTGACCATCAACGGATATCCGATTCGTTCAGCGATACGCAGGGCCTCTTCCAGATTGGTGGCCATCCCGGACTCCGGCATGGGAATGCCAAGCTCCCGCATCATCTGGCGGAAACGGTCCCTGTCTTCAGCAAGGTCTATCGCCTCGGGTGACGTGCCCAGAATCCTGACACCGGCCTCAGCCAGCTCGTTAGCAATGTTGAGCGGGGTCTGACCCCCAAACTGGACAATGACACCTTCCGGTCTTTCCTTCTCATAGATACTCAAAACATCCTCAACCGTCAGGGGCTCGAAGTAAAGCTTATCCGAGGTGTCATAATCCGTCGAGACCGTTTCAGGGTTGCAATTTACCATTATGGTCTCATACCCCTTATCGCGCAGCGTGAAAGCCGCGTGTACACAGCAATAATCGAACTCTATGCCCTGCCCGATGCGGTTAGGGCCGCCGCCCAATACCATAACCTTCCGCCGGTCACTGCTTGTGGTCACATCCGGTGCGTTATACGTTGAAAAGTAGTACGCCGCATCCTCTACCCCGCTGACCGGAATAGGCTCCCATCCTTCAACCACTCCAAGAGCAATACGTTTTTGACGAATCTCTTTCTCCGGTACATTGAGAAGCTGCGACAGATACTTATCGGCGAATCCGTCTTTCTTGGCCTGAGCAAGTAGTCTGTCCGGCAACGTCTTCCCTTTATACCGGAGGAGCTTCTCTTCTAACTCGACAAGCTCTTTCATCTGATTGATGAACCAGTGCTTGATGTAGGTCTTCTCGTAGAGTGCCTGCACATCAGCCCCCTTGCGCAGCGCCTCGTACATGATGAACTGCCGTTCGCTGGTCGGCTCGTTGAGCATATCCATTAACTCGGCCAGCGGCCTGGTATAAAAATCCCTGGCAAAGCCAAACCCGTAGCAACCATTCTCCAGGGAACGAATTGATTTCTGTACTGCCTCCTTGTAGGTCTTACCAATACTCATTACCTCGCCCACAGCACGCATCTGTGTCCCCAGCTTATCCTCGGCACCCCGGAACTTTTCAAAAGCCCAGCGGGCGAACTTGACTACCACATAATCGCCGGAGGGTGTGTATTTCTCCAGAGTCCCATCCCGCCAGTAGGGAATTTCATCCAGGGTGAGGCCGGCCGCCAGTTTAGAAGATATCAGAGCGATAGGGAAACCGGTCGCTTTAGAGGCGAGTGCCGACGAGCGCGATGTCCTCGGGTTAATTTCAATCACCACCACACGGCCGGTCCCGGGGTCATGGGCAAACTGGATATTCGTGCCGCCAATCACCTTTATCGCTTCTACAATCCGATAGGAATATTCCTGGAGCCGTTCCTGGAGGTCGGCAGCGATGGTAAGCATGGGTGCCGTACAATAGGAGTCACCGGTATGGACTCCCATGGCATCCACATTCTCGATAAAACACACCGTAATCATCTGGTTCCTGGCATCCCGGACGACTTCCAGTTCCAGCTCCTCCCAGCCCAAAACCGATTCCTCAACCAGTATCTGGCCGATGAGACTGGCGGTAATGCCGCGGCTGGCAACGATGCGTAACTCCTCCACATTGTAGACCAGCCCCCCACCGGTCCCTCCCATCGTATATGCGGGGCGGATAACCACCGGATAGCCGAGTTCCGCGGCGGCTTTCTCCGCGTCTTCAACGCTGTAGACCGCCGTACTCCGTGGCATCTCTATGCCCAGGCGGCTCATCGTTTCCTTAAAAGCAATCCTATCCTCACCACGCTCGATAGCATCGACTCCAACACCGATAATCTTGACCCCGTACTTGTCGAGGATGCCTGAACGCGCCAGCTCGGCGCTGAGGTTGAGCCCCGATTGACCGCCCAGGTTTGGCAACAGGGCATCAGGGCGTTCTTTCTCAACAATCTGAATCATCCTATCGAGGTTGAGCGGCTCAATATAGGTTACATCCGCCATCCCGGGGTCGGTCATGATGGTGGCGGGGTTTGAGTTCACCAGCACAATCTCATAGCCCAGTTCCCGCAGGGCCTTGCAGGCCTGGGTCCCGGAGTAGTCGAATTCACAGGCCTGCCCGATAACAATGGGGCCGGAGCCGATAATCATTACCTTTTTGATGTCATCTCTCTTCGGCATGAGGATATCTCCTCTTACTTCCTCGTGACCCGCCCCATGATATAGTGGCAGGCCCTTATCCGGCTCTCGTACCGGTCTGTCAACGGGCTCCTGCCGGAACGAGTTTAAAAACTCACGTAAATTATAGCACAGTATGCCCATCTGCATCTTGAGGAAGTAATTAATCGTAAGCTAACCCGGGGAATACAATTACCTACATGGTGGGCCAAAGTGCACAATAGGCAGAACTTTCAGCCTGGTGTTTAGCCTCGGCGATTAATTTAAGCCGTTAGAGACGCACTACAGTTAACACCCTGATACCTTGACCTCCTAACCCCTACCCTAACCCCTACCCTAACCCCTACCCTAACCCCTACCCTAACCCCTACCCTAACCCCTACCCTAACCCCTAACCCAGCCTTCTTGCCTAACGAGGCAGGAAGGCTTCTTTTTTTCTTCTCAAAATTATCCTACTGATGATGTCATGAAAATATAGGTTCATTCTGAAATATCACAAGATGACTAATTGTTAAATAATGAGAATGTAAACACGTTTTTTTGAACGTGAGCACCTTAACAATTGAATATTTGAAGCCTCAACGTGAACGCTTGCCCCACGATGGCAAATAAGCTCAATAAGGGGGTCAAGCGATGGTAACGATGGCAACAGCACCAGCACCGTTAAACGGTGATAACAATAATCCTCAAGGGCATTGTAGTCGGTGCGGTAAGATTTGGGTATTAAGTGGGAGGCAGGGCGTTTGTCCGTGGTGCGGAAAGTCAGCAAACTGTCAAACACTCAAGACAAAGCCCCGCCGTATGAAGTCTAGCCGAAGGCGCAAACAAAGGCAAGATAATAGCAACGGTAACGGCTATGACCATCTCCCTGAGCCTTACCTTGCCTACTACAATGTAGCCTTGCCGATAGCCAACAGTGTCCCTGACCGAGAGGACTTACTCCATACCATAATCAGCAACCTTGCCGACGCTGGCAGAAGCAACGGACACAAGCCCGATAATCTTAGCTGGGTGTATCGCATAGCCAGCTTCACCAAAGCTCAATACTGGCGAGAGCATTACAAGCGGACTAATGGCTTAACCTGTGGTAACTGTAGCAAAGCCCAAAGGACAAAGTGTAAAGAGGATGACCTTTACAGCCAATGCCCAAAGCTAGTCAAGGTAGAGAGCCTGAATAAGCCTATCGTAGACAGTCAAGGCAATCTAACCGAACTCGGAGAGCTAATTGCCGATGATAAAGCCCTGGACATAGACGCTTGGATTGATGCTCGGACATTCCTACTCGGAGCACCAGACCGACTACTCACCATCGGCGAAAAGCTACGAGATAGCATAGCCCTAACCCAATCGGAGCACAAGTATTTACAACGGTATCGGAAACGAGAACAAAATAAACTCTTTTAAGTGTCCAATTTTACTATTCAAGCACAGGCGAAATGTTTGTAGCCTAATGTCTGAAATGTACGAAAATTCTCCCGAAATTCTTGCCGTCCTTCTCCAGCCGGTGATATTGGCTTTTTATTTCCGGCTGCGCCAGGAATCGTAAGACACGTTTTTTCAGTTGTCCTGACCCCTTACCGGGAACAATTTCTACCAGAGCAATTCTCTTCTCTATAGCTTCAGCGATAACCCGGTTGAGTTCTGCATCAATCGTGAAGCCCTTATTATAAATCTCATGCAAGTCTAATACTATCTTCGCCAAGGAATTCCACCTTTTTGATAAGCTCTGTTTATGCTTCTCTAATCTCCAATATCCGGTCAATCCGGAAGACCCTCTCCTCATTTCGCTTCAGGCAGAACGCCCGCATACCGCGGTATTTTTTGCCGCGGTACTCCATTTCCCCCACAGCCTCTGGCCTGACAACCCTCGTTGTCTTCTCATCGCTGGGCTTGAGGTACACAATCTCCAGTGACAACTTATTCTGAATGGCTCTCTTAATTATCTCCGTCTTACCATCCACCGGGCAGGACTCTTCGGCTTTCTTGTACTGGTATTTGGTCAGGAAATCCATTACCTGGTAGTTCGTCCAGATATGTTTCTTAAGCGCCGGCCTCTTGAGGACAATGCCATCCAGCGTCGTGCATCGGCTGAGCGCCACGTACATCTGGCCATGAGCAAAGATGCCTTTCCCAATATCAATAATCACCCGGTCAAAAGTCTTCCCCTGGCCCTTGTGAATAGTGACCGCCCAAGCCAACATTAGTGGGTACTGCGTGAACGTGCCGATGACTTCCGATTGCAGCCCCCCTCCCTCGACGAAGAACCGGTAGATTTCCCAGGTGAAGGGCGTAATCTCCACCTCCTCATCGTCGGCCAGTTCAGCTACAATGATATCTTCACCTTTACCGTTCTGAGTGATACAGGTTATTTTCCCGATACTGCCGTTGACCCAGCGACCCTCGGTATCGTTGTTGAGCATCATGATCTGCGCCCCCACCTTCACTTCAAGGTCAATCTTAGTGGCTAGGTACTCCTGGCCGAACTCTCCCTCGATGCTCCCGGTGAAGGTGTAAAGCCTGCCTTTCAACCCGGCCAGGCGCTTGCCGTTAATCTCTTCGGCGAGTCTGTTGGTGGTGGTCAGGTAGACGTAGAAATCTTCCGGCGGTGGTTCAAAGTCCGGCTGGTACCTCTCGTTAAGAAGCTCCAGTCCTTCCCCGGTGACAGAGTTGTTGCGGATGCCGTTGAGCAGAGTGATGAACTGCTCGTCGTGCTGGCGGTAAATCTTCTCCAGCTCTACGAATTCCATTTCGAAGGAGTCGAACACCCGGGCGCCATAGAAGTAGGGCGTCTCGTATAGAGACTGGAAGACCTCCTTCTCACCATTAGTAACAACCGGCGGTAGCTGGTAGAGGTCGCCGATGAAGGCTATCTGGATACCGCCAAAGGGCTTATCGGCTTCGGGGCCGTTTAACCGCAGGAACCGGTCCACGCAATCCAGCAGGTCGGCCCTTACCATAGAGATTTCGTCAATGATAATGGCATCTAGCTTGCGGTAGATGCTTTCTTTATTATCAGAGCGGGGCTTTTTCACACGGTCGGGAGTGATACCTGGCTTGAACCTGAAGAATGAATGGATAGTTTGCCCTTTGACATTGAGGGCGGCTACACCGGTGGGCGCCAGCACCGCCACCTTCTTTCTGGTGGTATGGCGAAAATAGTTGAGCAGCGTTGATTTACCCGTGCCTGCCCGGCCTGTGATGAAAATGCTCCGGTTGCTACCCTCCATGATATCAAGAGCATGATGGAACTGTTCGTTGATTTCTATTTGTGGTTGTTTATGCTTCGTGTTTGTCATAGGCAATCTACGATATTAGCTTAACTATTAACCACCTTCGTAGCCGCTATTAGTCCACTTTTGAGATAAGTTCTGCATTCTTCCCGCAAACCGTGATTTTTCAGTATATCCTCGAGTCCCCCGCTTGCGAGATAATCTTTAAAGCCCCGATAGTGAGACCCGCCAGCAAGGAATTCTATGACTCTTGCAAACACAGCCCATGCATTCCTGGGAAACGGAATCTGGTAATCTATAAGGATTAGGGATCCGTCTTGTTTGACAACCCTCTTCATCTCAGAAATGATTTGGTATCGAACAGGCTTCTCCTTGTCGTGCAATCCAAAAGATACGGTCGCATAGTCGAAGTAACCGTCTGGAAAAGGTAAATTGGCGGCGTCGGCGAGCTGGAAGGAGACGTTTACCGCCTTTTGTCTCATTCTATTTCTTGTCGCTATTTTGAGCATGTCCTGGCTGCTATCTATGCCAGTAGCAATAATGCCATGTCGCCCGTACTCAAGAACTTGTGCTCCCGTTCCACAGCAGAAATCGATCACCTTGTCTCCAGCCTTCATGCCAGAAAATTCAGGAGTAAACTTCCTGAGGTCTCTTAATAGAGGGTCCACCAAGGTTTCATAGTTGAACATGAACATCATGTTCAATCATATCACACAGTCTAGGACGGCTGAAATTGCAGGTGTGATGCTTGGAATATAGCGTCTCATATGCCGCTTGACATGAAGAATTTTGGGAGGAAACAAGTCCCTAAAAAGGGCAATAAGGTAACAAAATAAGCGCTTGTTACTTCACATATATTATCCCCGGTGACGCTAGTAAATGCAGCCAGATTGGATACGATGAATTTGACAGATAATTGAAATTAGACTATTAATGATAGCAATCCAATGGTCCGCCAAAGAACTTTTTGTTTGGGCTTGACTGGTAATGGAAACTAAGCATGATTCGAAATCATGGGTACAAGGTTTAAGCCTTGTTTGTCTAACTACCCTAACAGGTGTTATTGGCCCTGTCCTGTTTTTGTTAATCACGACCATAGTGGAATCGTTTCAACCTGGATATGATCCTTTACGTGAGACGATTAGCATACTAGTATGGGGTCCCCAAGGCTGGCTTCAGACCTTTATTTTTTTACTCTTTGGTTTCTTACTAATTGTCTTCGCCGTTAGGCTCTATTTTGCCATCGGTAAGAGTGTAAGCCTAAGACTCGGTTTTGCTTCTTTAGTCCTTATTGCCCTGGGGTTTTTCCTCATCGGCGTTTTCCCCACTCAAAGACCTGGAATGTCTCTAACACTTCATTCCTTGATACACGTTTACACAGCTTATGCAATCTCAATACTTTTCATTCTTGCCTGTTTTGCTTTCGCGCTGAGATTTAGAGCCGATACTCGCTGGAAGAAATTTTTTCTGTATACTGTTATCACCGGCGTAATTGCCCTCATTCTGAACATACTGTGGGTAGTGGTACCTTCCGACTGGTACTGGAAAGGATTACATGAGCGTATCTTAGTCGTGAATAGCCTTACCTGGATCGCTGTGATGGCAGTGTACCTTCTGCAGTCTTGTCTACGTGAGTTATGGAAATCATGGAGGTTACTTCGGGCTCTTCCCAACATCCTTCCCAGATGAAGTGCTCGGTAGAATTACCCTTCTAATAATACTGAGAGAGACTATTGATTGGGTATGCACACTTATCGTAGACCTTTTACTGGCTTCCTTTAGTGCCCGACAAAAGTTATCGTAAATATGATGGAAGTAATGGCTCAAACTAGATACGATTTAGCGATATATGGGAGTAACCGAACAATGTATTGGGTGCGATGTAACAGAACGCTATCTTGTGGAATGAGGTAACAAAACGAGCGATTGTGCAATCAGCCACTCTAGTAATGTAGAATTCTAGAAGAATATCTTTCCCAAGCCAACTCTATTTCCGCTTTTTACCGCAACTGGGACAAACCTTAGTTCCCTTCTCCATCTGAGTTCGACATTTCCCACAGAAGGCATAAGGACTTCTCCGTTTCAAATACAGGTTATAGCCTATCAGGAGTATGAATAACCCGGCAATAGTCCAGCCGAAGGTATCCCCATACTTTGAGTAAAATGTCCTCTCGCTAACAAAAGATACTCTACCAGCTACTATTTCTTCTTCGGGAGCTATATCCTCAATTATTCTTCCATAAGGGTCAATAAGCATGGAGCCAGCATAATCCCCAATGACGCTGGCGACAGATATCCTATGTTCGGCTGCCCTATAGATAGCATTGCTTCCCAGCACCCAGGAAAAAAGATAATCGTTAGGATTTCCAGTGGGAACGATAAGAAATTCTACACCCTGCTTGGCTAAATCATTTGCGGGTAAAGTGGATGCTGACTCTATGCAATCAGTCACGCCAACCTTTCCCAAGTCAGTGTCGAAGCCGTAGATCTCGGGAAAGAAAACGTGATAAATATCTCCAGAGCTAATTTGCTCTGGCAGAGATATAAAGTGATAGCCAAAATTATGATGCTCTATTTTCCCATCAGGGTATACTAGGGCATCTCCATCGGCCAAATAAATCTGTTGCTCTTTGCTGAAGTCAACAAATGTCTCAACGCTGAGTTTCACAAATGTCGATGTCGGCCACATAACTATTCTCGGTTCATATTTTAAAGACTTCTCAGTCAGGCTTCGGTAGGTATCAGGAAGATTCTCTTCCTGAGTGAGAGGCGTTTGGATTATAGCAACATCGATATCCCCCTCAACTCTCTCTGGAATGCTAATTAGACCATAGGCAAGTACAAGCACAAATACCAGCAAGACGGCGATTGCCTGCTTAGATATTCGCCTAGTTTCTTGGTAATGGACTATGCCATAAGCAATGGCGCAGTTGACCAAAAGGATTAAGAAGGTTACGCCATACATTCCAGTGAACGAGGCTAACTGTAAGATAGGTGGATTAAGCCACTGGGTTTTGGCTATTGAGAAGAACCCAAATCCTCCCCCGATTCTCATCACCCCAGGAATGTTCAGCGCTAGGAATTCCACGCCTGTTATGACTATTGGGACAACGAATATCTGTAATCCAGAAGGTAAGTATGCCAGACTTTTGGAAGGCAGGTGCTTCGGTTTCCAAGACTCTACCATCCACTCTGAGCACACAAATACAGCCATAAAAACAGCAAGAGCGATACCCAAGACGAATCCCAACCAGGCAAGGTTAGTCGAAGATAGTAACTCCTGAAGCCAAGGGGCGCAGAAAATGAGTATGGGCAAAAAACCTAAACCAGCAACCCAGGCTAATCTGCCTATACTTTTCGACTGTGTCTGGTGGTATATAACTATGAATAATGGCACCAAGGCTATCCAAGCTAAGAATCCACCAAATTTGAAGGGTGGCAAACTAAGCAGGAGTAAGACGCTAGATAATACTGCTAAGAGGTAACTATTCCTTGCTCTCACTTTTTGCCTCAGTAATTAGTTTTGCATAATTATGTATCTTCTCTTTTTGGTTGTCAATATGTAACCCAGGGAGGTTCTACGTCAATAAGTGTGAAACTCTGACCTCACAGCCTGGGTTGGCAGCCAATATCCTCATCCGGAAGTTATCCATGTTGCGGTAGCCATAAGCCATCCTCTTTATGGTCTTAATGCGATTG
>Ga0268278_1000068_pt1 | contig 78762 bp, 83 predicted proteins | sample saktaG_3_FD_190135 | JGI IMG/M metagenome (GOLD analysis project Ga0268278, IMG submission 190135) | Saline water microbial communities from Sakinaw Lake, British Columbia, Canada - sak_2010_1_5_55m | ecosystem: Environmental > Aquatic > Non-marine Saline and Alkaline > Saline ...
CTACCCTGGCTTTAAACGACGGGCTGTGTTTCCTTCGGTTCTGTTTCATGTTCTCCTCCTATTCCGTATTCATTATAGGAGCAGAACCCGCTCTTAGCTACCTGTCCAAATTTCGGGGACCACCTCACTTGAGCGTCTTTACTAAGGTCATCCAACAATTTGCGCAACCGCTCCTCCTTAACTTTTGGGATATAGTCGTCAATAAGAGAGCTGATAACTCCTCCTACACCAGGTATTACGTTCATACCAGCCTTGATTATGTTGACCAAGTGATCCCTAGCTTCAGATGAACCGATACGCTGCACACTATTTGGCAGGTTCCGTCCTGACGAACTCGTGCTCATGGCCCTCCATTCACTCCACCGAGGGTATCATTTTTTCGCTGGCATTCTACCATATTTCTCACTAGCTTAGCAGAGCTACATAAATGTTCTGTTTTACCTCGCCAATGTTAAGAGGAAGATTTGCTTATTTTGTTAAGTGTCACCTCATTTAACAAAAGGGCGGATTGTTTAACTTAGGCAACAATTGCTCATTTTGTTCACTTAGAGATGAAAAGAAAGAGTCGAGGGTTTTATCCCTCGACTCTTTCTCAGTTGGTAAACACTAGAACTGGAATAGTGCCGGCTTGCTCTGGGTTGTTTTTTTATCCCTGGTTTGTTATAGTTACACTAATTCAAATGATACAAGTGGCCGGGTAATATGATAGAGATACACTTTGGCGAGACCTCTCAGACTCCGCTGTACCAACAGATAGCAGAGCAGATAAAGCAGCTCATAGCCGCCGGGCGGCTTCAGCCGGGTGAACATTTACCGACGGTCAGGCAGCTGGCACATTTCCTGCACGTTAACCCGGGGACGGTAGTCAGGGCCTATCTACAGCTTGAACAGGAAGGAATGGTAGTATCACGGCACGGGGGAGGTACTATAGTCTCAGCCAGGGCCGACGACCCCCGGACGTCAGTGCTGCGCCGGGGCCGCCTCTCAAATATGGTCAGCAGCGATATTCTGGAAGCCCTGAGCCTGGGCTACAGTCCCGAGGAACTGGAGGCAGCTTTCTCCCTGCACCTGGCCCGCTGGCGCGAAGAACGAAAGGACAAAGAAAAGGCCTCCGGGGCTCAGGGCGGCAAGACCGGCAGTCGAAATAGCTTCCTCATCGTTGGCAGCAATGACCTGGCACTCAACCTGCTGGTAAGCAAACTCAAGCACAGAAACCCTGAAATCAATATCGAGGTCACCAATGCCGGCAGTCTCGGCGGCCTTATCGCCCTCCGTGAAGGAAGGGCCGACCTGGCCGGCATTCACCTGCTGGACGAGGAAAGCGGTGAATATAACTACCCTTATGTGAAACATGTTCTGCCCGGTGTAGAGATGGCAATCGTGCATTTCACCTATAGAATCCAGGGGTTCATGTTCGCTAAAGGTAATCCCAAACAAATAAGGGGGTTGGAAGACCTGAGGCGCCCCGAGGTTACGATGGTCAACCGGCAGAAGGGCTCGGGAACCCGTGTGCTGCTGGACTTTAAACTGCGAGAGTCGGGCATCCCACCAGGTGACATAAAGGGCTATCAGCACGAGGAGGACACGCACCTGGCAGTTGCCGGCAGTATTGCCCGGGGAGAGGCAGATGTCGGGCTGGGCATCGAGGCCGCCGCCCGCAGTCGCGGCACTGATTTCCTACCCCTGTTCAGAGAGAGATATGACCTGGTTATCCTGGTAGAAAAATGCCGGAGTAAGCCGGTATTATCCCTCCTGAAAATCATTAAAGGTGAAGAGTTCAGAAAAGTAGTGGCCGAGATGGGGGGTTATGATACCTCAGAAACAGGCACCACGGTTTTCGTTAGCTAATTCCTAAAACAGGAATAACAGGCTTTCCGAGCCACCTGTCCTAAAGAAGCCGTCCAGGGAGGGTGGCCGATAGGGTAATGCTAGAAATGGTATTGCCTCCCGTGTTTGGGAAGGAAAGGAGAAAAGCATGACCAGGACTCGACTCTGGAGAAAGCCGGACACCTTGAGCCTGGTGTTCATCGTGCTGGGGACACTTATCCTGCTTTTCATTCTCGTCCCCCCGCTTAAGACGATATTCTCTTCCTCTGCCGGCACGCTGTGGAATACACTCCTCGATGAAAAGGTATACTCCTCCATTCTGCTCACTATCTACGCCGCCCTGATAGCTACTCTAATAGGGCTTCTTCTCGGAGTCCCCCTGGCTTACGTCCTGGCCAGGCATGAGTTTTGGGGAAAAAGATTTTTGGAAGGGCTCATCGATGTACCCATTGTAATGCCTCATTCCGCCGTGGGCATTGCCCTCCTTTTCGTCTTCGGGTCAAATTTCCTGATGGGCAAGTTTCTGAACAATGCAGGCATCGGCTTCGTCGATGAGGTCAGCGCGGTTGTTATCGCCATGATGTTCGTCAGCGTCCCCTTCCTTATCGATTCGGCCAGGGAGGGTTTCCAGGCGGTAGATGTCAGGCTGGAGAAGGTAGCCAGGACCTTAGGCGCTTCGCCATGGAGGTCATTTTTTCGGGTTTCTCTGCCCTTAGCCTGGAGAAGTATCCTGTCCGGCTCGGTGCTGATGTGGGCTCGAGGATTCAGCGAGTTCGGCGCGGTGTATATCGTAGCCGGTCACGTGCCTTTCTTTGGTTACCGCCCGGTAACCGCTCCTATCCTGGTCACCGAGCTGTTCGAGTCGCCCGGGGGACTGGGGGCTGCCCAGCCACTAACGGCGCTGCTGATTCTCATCTGCCTCATTGTCTTCATCGCGCTCAGGACCGTAGCTTACAAAGGGAAAAAGGCATGATTGCCATTAAGAACCTGAAGGTGGACCTGGGCGATTTCCTGCTTCGCGATATCAACCTCGACATCGAGCAGGGTGAATATTTCATCGTTCTCGGGCCCACCGGAGCCGGTAAGACCGTTTTACTTGAGGCTATTGCCGGGCTCTACCCTGTTGTCGAGGGGGGAATCTGGATTGACGGCAGGGAAGTCACCAGCCTCAACCCCGAGAAAAGGGGAGTGGGAATAGTCTATCAAGACCAGATTCTTTTCCCCCACCTCCCGGTAAAGGAGAACATTAGCTTCGGTCTCAAGGCAATGAAATGCCCCACGCGAGACATAAAGCCAAGGGTGGATAGCATGGCTGAGGTACTGGGCATCACCCCCCTGCTGGGGAGAAGCCCGCCTACCCTGAGCGGTGGAGAGAGTCAAAAGGTAGCCCTGGCCCGGGCCCTGGTCACCGAGCCGGCGGTGCTTCTGCTCGATGAGCCGTTGAGCGCCCTGGACCCGGAGACCAAGGAGAGAATGCAGCGGGAGCTGGCTGAGATACACCGCCGGTTGAAGGTGACTATCATCCATGTCACCCACGACTTCGAAGAGGCGGTAGCCCTGGGGCACCGGGTCGCCGTGCTGAATGACGGCCGGATAGTCCAGGTGGGGACCCCCGAGGATATTTTGCGCCAGCCGAACTCAGAGTTTATAGCCCGCTTCGCCCTGTCCCGAAATATCTTCGCGGGCGAGGTCAGCGACGCGGGTGATGGCGATGCCTTCATCGACATCGGGGGCATAAAGCTTATGGGGATAACGGAGTTAAGGGGCAGGGTGCACCTTTCGCTCCGCCCCGAGGATATCCTCATCTCCAGAGAGCCGCTCCAGTCCACGGCAAGGAACTCCCTGGAAGGCACCGTTACCAATATCGCCGATAGGGGGGCCGTAATGTATGTCACGGTAAGCGTACCCCCGGACTTCATCTGCCTGATTACCCGGCAGGCCTTGAAGGAACTGGACTTGAGGAAGGGAGTAAAAGTATGGACCACCTTTAAGGCTTCAGCAGTCCACATCTTTTAGAAAAGGAAGGCCTAGTGAGAAGTAGAATAGCTAAAATAGCTTCAGTGGCGATGGCCCTGGCCCTGGCCTTAACGCCGGCGGCCGGCTGTGCCGATAAAACTCCCCGGACGGAAACACTGACAATCTACCACGCGGGGAGCCTGTATCAACCCTTCCAGGACCTGGAGGCCGAGTTTGAGAGCACTCACCCTACTGTTGATGTCCTCTGCGAGTCAGGAGGGAGTGCCAAGATAATAAATAAGGCAATGGCGCGGGAGCAAGCCGGCGAACCACCGCCCGATATAGTCGCCTCGGCTGATTATAAACTCATTCCTGACAGGTTATACGAGCCCGGTTATGCCGGCTGGTGTATTGCCTTTGCCCGAAATGCGATGGTGCTCTGCTACCGCGATAACGCACCCGGCTCGGAGGAGATAACGAGTGGCGCCCGCACCTGGTACGATGTCCTGAGAAACGACCCGGTTAAATACGGCCATAGCAACCCTGACGACGACCCCTGTGGCTACAGAACACCGATGGTAATCCAGCTGGCCCAGAAATACTACTATGACGAAGCCGCCAGTTTTGGCTTAACTCCCGACCCTGATGCCGACGGGCTGTATGATGCCCTCATCCCGGGCAGTGAACATGAGAGGGGCAGGGTCGGCGACACCAGCGAAGCCAGGCCCGGCGGCAGTGCCGAGGGCGTGAGGTCGAAATCGGTCGAGCTTATCCACCTGCTTGACTCAGGTGACCTGGACTATGCCTTCGAATACCGCTCTGTAGCCGTGCAGCACGGACTGGAGTTTATTGAACTCAATGGCCACATCAACCTTTCCATGACCGGCGAGGAGCTCCCCGGAGTGGAAGACTTCTACCAGGAAGCCTCTATTGAGATTGTTAAGGAGGCGGGCCCTCCCCCCACCTACAGCGCCAAGAAGGGCAAGCCTATTGTATATGGCATCACCATCCCCTCAAATGCTAAAAGTAAAGAGCTTGCCCGGGAGTTTATCAAGCTGCTCCTTTCCGATACCGGGAAAAACGTAATGGAGGTTAAAAACGGTCAGCCATTCCTCGAGCCGCCGCTGTGCGACCATCCGGAAAATCTGCCTTTAGCGATAAGGGAGGTGCTTCCCTGGTAACGGGGCCGCTAAACAATTTGCCGGATTCTTGCATTACATCTCGCGCTACGAAGAAAAGCTGCTACTTGCGCACTTTGGCGAGGAGTATGAGCATTACATGAGGGAAGTGCCAATGTGGATTCTGCGTCTCTGGAGAAGGTGAACAGGACCTTTGATTGCAAACGTTTTTGCTTGCGGGACAATACGTCTGTATCCTTTAATCAGGCCTTTCTATTATTTCCTACCGACACATATACCATAACCAAAGTATTCAACCAGGTTCTTTGGGATAGAAAAGGCTTCATTCACAAACTTCCTGAAAGCCGAGCTCCGAATATACATGTACAGCACCCGATGCCAGACTCTCAGAAAATCCTTGAAATCGTCCCGCTTATTACTTATAGCGTCGACTTTGTATTCTCTGATTGTCAACTCTCTCAATCCAGCACTTTCTAATAAGTCCTGCCACCCACCAGCAGTCAAGATTCCCCCCTTAACACCGAAAGTATTAGCCAGGTATTCAACCAGCCCCCCTGGCGGGGGCGACTTTACCCAGGTCGCTTCGTTCAGACCTATATAGCCTCCTGGTTTTATTACTCGCAAATAACCATCTACCGCTCTCCTCTTATCGGTCAAGAGTCCGGTTATGAACTCTCCGATTACCACGTCGAAAGAGTTTTCCTCAAAGGGGAGATTCTGGGCATCCGCTGTTTGAAACCTGACAAGCTCAGCTACACCTTCTTTATTTGCCCTCTCATTGGCTCTATCGGCCATCCTTTCGGAAAGGTCTATGCCTACAACCTTACTTCCATATTTTCTAGCTATGTAACAAGCAGTCTTCCCGGAAGCGCAACCAACATCCAGGATATACTTGTCTTTATCTATATGGCATGACTCAATCAACTCTTCAGTAGCCTTCATACCTCCAAAGTGAAAATACTTCTTAAAACCGACAGTGGCAACCAATTCGTATATTGATTCCGGTGTTAACTGTTCACTAGTCTGCATTGTATCTAATATTTGCCGTCAATGACCTCTGTTACAACACCATGGCAAGCCTCAGGATGGATAAAGGCGAAGCGTCTATCCTGTTCCTTTGCAAGCCTGGGCTTCTCATCAATCACTCTTACAGCATTCCTCTTCAACGATTCTAATGCATGACCGCAACTGTCCACATTGTAGGATACAAGCATAACACCCTCACCGAAACGCTCGATGAATCTTGCCGTCTCACCCGTCCCATCAATATCTTCTACCAGCTCTATTGCGGTAGGACCCACCATAAAATAGCATACCCTGATTTTCTCATTCAGATCGCTATAGCGACCGGCCACTTCCCAACCAAAGGCATGCTTATAGTCCTCTACAGCCTTATCAAGGTCCCTTACGGCGATACTGATGTGATCTACATAGTTTACCTTTAATTCTTCGCCCATTGTCACCTATCCTCCTCGCTCAGCCTATATTAAGTCCAGCATAATAGTCAAACCGTCCTAAATTTACAACGTTATGACGGTTGGCTAACGGGGATAAAATATCTTGTGTTGCTGGTTAGCCTCCAGCAGCGGGCTGTGATGTCGCAATTGCTTGTTCTGTTACCCTAACCTGCCCCCGGTGCCAGCCAGACTATATTACCCCCCGCCCCTCCAGCCCGGCCAGCTCATCCTCGCTCATTCCCAGGAGCTTGCGGTAGACATAGCCATTGTCCTGCCCCGGAAGCGGGGCCGCCCGACGGTATCTCGCCGGCGTACGGGGTAACCTTATCGGAGAGGCATCGGATATCGTCCGGCCCAGCTCAGGATAGCTAAGCTCGATAAAAAAACCCCTTCCCTTAAGCTGGGGGTCGTTTGCCAGGTCACGGGCATCCTGCGCCACTCCGGCGGCTACCCCTTCCCGCTGCAGCAAGGCCATCACCTCGCCGGCGGTGTGCTCCCGCGTCCATTCCCCCACCAGCCGGTCCAGCTCATCAGCGTTCTCAAGCCTGCCCGCCAGGGTGGCAAACCGCTCGCCCCCGGCCCACGCCGGGTTACCCAGCGCCCGCTTAAACCCCTGCCACTGGCTATCATTAGACACCGCGATAGCGCACCAGCGGTCGTCACCCTTACAGCGATAGACGCCATGGGGCGCCGCCTCACTTGAGCTATTACCCACCGGTTCAATCCCTCCACCACCCCCCATATCGTCTGGAACGGCGATGCCCGATAGACTCGCCATCGCCTCCACCTGGGAGACATCGAGATACTGCCCCTCCCCCGTTTCCCGCCGGTATTCCAGAGCCCCGAGCAAGGCCAAGGCAGCCATCAACCCCGCCACATGGTCGGCATAAGAGAAACCCGGGCCCAGGGGGGGCCTTCCGGGGAAGGAAGTAAGATAGGTCATCCCGGAAAAAGCCTGCACCGTGGGGCCGAAGCCGGCATAGTCCCGCCACGGTCCGGTAGCACCCATCGTTGACATACTGAGCATAATAATATCAGGTTTTACCTTCCTCAGGCTTTCATAATCAAGCCCCCAGTTGGCCATCACCCGCGGGGTGAAGCTCTCTACCACGGCATCGCTGATACCGGCCAGCCTGCGGGCAACAGCCACCCCCTCCGGTTTATCGAGGTTCAGAGTTATGCCCAGCTTGTTGCGGTTCCAGGTGTTATAGTAGCCGCGGCCGAAGCCGTTCTCCGCCTCCGGCAAAAGCGACCGGACTTTAATCACCTCGGCCCCAAAATCAGCCAGGAGCCGGGTGGCATACGGCCCCGCCAGCACCCAGGTAAAGTCCAGGATGCGGATATTATGTAAAATAGATTCGCCAGTCATACAGATAGCCACCTACCACAAGCACTTACTACCTACCCACTCATCGACACCGACCTTTTTAATTCTCAGGAGATTCTCATTTCCTCAACTTCAAGTTAATCTGCAAGGTATCGGCCAAACTGCTAATTGCCGCTCTGACAATCCTGGCTTTCTCTTTGATATCAGTGACCACCGTTATCCTTGTTTCCGCATCCGCCAGTGCTCCCCTTAGCCTGTCCAGAGGTATCAGTTGACAGCTGGTGCAATAGAAACTCCTGGAACGACCTTCATCATAGTTATCAATGAGGTACCTGAGGAACCCTTGCTTTTCGATTTCCAGCCGGACAAATTCCTCGATACCATTCTCCTGGATAAAAACGAAGCTGGCAGCAAGTGACCCGTATGAAATAAAGGAATCGTGGTACTTAGCTGAATCCAGAAGCCTGGTGACTTTCTCGCACCCTGCCCAATCAACGCACTGGGCACACGTCTCAAGGTTTTTTCGCTTCACACAGCAGGTAATGAAAGCACATCCCGGATGTTTCTGCCAGAAGTCCGGCCCGCAGCAGCCAGGACACCTTGACACCCCCCGGGTATAATACCTCGGGCACAAACCGCAGCTAAGACCACAAGCGCCAACTATCGGATATTTCTTGAGCGGATATTTATCCATAGATAATTATTTCCTTTTCCCTGAAGTGTCTTCGAAGGGATGGCCTTCCCGGGCGAAATCGGGCCGGTAGTTCTCCGCTGCCCCCACCTTCTGCACCCACCCGCTTTCCAGCCCCAGCCTATCCAGCAGTCCGAGCACCTCCGCGTACTCCGACGGCAGGATTCTTCTTGCCAGGACCGGAATCCGCGGCGCCCGGTGGGTGGGAAAGTACTGAGACATGACACTTAAGGTAACCGCGGGAGAGACCTCCCCGGCCAGCCAGGTAAGGGAGCCCTCGCTGCCGGCGATGCCGTTGGGCAGGATAAGGTGACGCACAATCAGCCCCCTCCGCGCCACCCCTGCCTCATCCAGCACCAGGTTGCCCACCTGGCGGTACATCTCCAGAATCGCGGCCCGGGCATGGGCTACGTAGTCCGGGGCCTGCGAAAACTTGCGGGCCCACTTATCGGAGGCATACCTCAAGTCCGGCAGGTAAATGCTGATGATACCGTCAAGCTCCCTCAGGGTCGCAAGGGAATCGTAACCACCGGTATTATAGACCAGCGGCAGCCGGAGCCCCATTGGCACCGCTTCCAGCACCGCCCGGACCAGCTGGGGGACGAAGTGGGAGGGGGAAACGAAGTTGATATTGTGGCATCCCAGCCTGTTTTGAAGGTAGAGCATATGCTCCGCCAGGGTATGGAAGTCCACCTCCCGGGACTCCTGGGCCGCCGGGTCCTGGCTGATTTGATAATTCTGGCAATAGACACACCTCATATTACAGTTGCCCAGGAATATCGTTCCCGACCCCCTGCTCCCGGAAAGGACCGGCTCCTCCCCGTGGTGAGCGCAAAACGACGAGACTACCGGCAGATAGGCCGAATGGCAAAACCCCCGCTCTCCCTCCAGGCGGTTGACGCCGCACTCACGGGGGCAGATATCACACGCGCCCAGCCGCGCCTCCAGCGCCTTCGCCCGTCGCTCCAGTTCACCCGACCGGTAAAGGCCGATATACCCCGGCTCAAACAACAGCCACCTTTCCTTTCAAGGCTAAATTACCCCTTCCTTAACCAGCCTTTCTATCTCCCTTTCGGACAGCCCCAGCTCCCCCTGGTATATCCTTATATTATCCTCGCCGGCCTCCGGCGGACAGCCCCCCACCCGCCACGGAGAGCGGCTGAACTTAACCGGCGCCCCGGGGAATTTACACGTCTTACCGGACCGCGGCTCTTTAACCTCGACAAAGAAGCCCCTCTCATTTAGCTGGGGGCTATCCACAAGCCCGGGAACCGAGGCGACCTCCGCCCAGGGAAAGCGCATCAGCTGCCCCTTCTCCACCAGCTCGCCAACACGGTGAGGCTTCGTCCACCGCTCCAGGACCTCTATAATATGCCCGAGGTGCTCAAGCTGCTCCTCCCTATCAAGCCATTTCGCGCCGGTCAGGTCCTCCGCCATCCCCTCACTATCAAGCCACTCCACCAGCGTTTCCCACTGCCAGAGCAGCGTCAGCAGAATATAACCGTCAGCGCAGGGAAAGACCCGGAAGGCGTTATTCCAGTGGAGGCTGCCCTGCCTGGAAGCGACGGCGCCCCCGTAAAAATAGCGTACCAGCACGTGGTCAAGGCTCGCCGCCACACATTCCTGGAGCGAAATATCGATATGCTGTCCCCGTCCGGTGGTATGCCGGCTCCACAGCGCCAGCATGATGCCAACCGCGGCAAACAGGGAGGCTGAGTAATAGGCCTGGTCACCAGAGGGCTTAAGCGGGGGTGTTTCGGACTCACCCGAGACATAGAGCCAGCCCCCCAGCGCCCCCGCCACAATGTCAGCGGAGCTATAATCCCGATAGGGCCCGTCCTGCCCGAAACCGGTGATGGAGGCCACAATAAGAGGGGGACTTACTTCACAAAGCGCCGGGTAGCCAATGCCCAGGGAGTCCAAGTACCCCGGCTTAAAGCTCTCCACCAGGACATCGGCGGTTTTAACCAGGCGGCCGAATATCTCCCGGCCCCGGACACTTTCCAGGTCAAGCGTGATACCGCGCTTACCCGAATTTAGATAGAGAGAAGAAGGACCGCCTGCCGCTTCCCCGGATAAGTCCCTACCCGGCCGCTCCACCCTGATAACCTCCGCCCCCATACCGGCCAGCAGCCGCGAGCAGAGCATGCCCTTCTCATCGGTTAAATCAAGGACACGATACATGGGTCACAACCGGCGCAGCCTGTCCCGCGCCGCCCCAATTCTCTTAAGGCACCGCTCCTTTCCCAGCACCGCCATCGTCTGAAACAGCGGTGGGGCCGCCGTCCGCCCGGTAACGGCTACCCGCAGCGTGCCGAAAAGCTGGCCTGCCTTCAAGTCCAGCTCTTCCGCCAGGGGCCGGAGCACCGTCTCCAGGGAGTCTTCATCAAACACCGGCAACTTTTCAAGCCTTTCAAGCGACGTCTCCAGGGCGGCGGCGGCCGAGTCCCGGTCCATCTTCTTACCTATCAGGAGGGCCGGTTCATAGGCAAGCTCATCGACAAAGAAGAATTGGGCCAGCTCCGGCACCTCAAGAAGGGTCCGCGCCCGCTCCTGGACAAGGGGCATGATTTGCTCGACATAGCCGGCGGGCAGGGGGCGCTCCACCTCGGGAGGCAGGCCCTTGTCCAGGAAGGGAAGGGAGCGCTGCGTAAAATCGCTCAGGTTCAGGCGGCGGATATAGACACCGTTCATCCAGCCGAGCTTCTCCGCGTTAAAAATAGCCGCCGTCTTGCTAATCCGCTCCAGGGAGAAGTTAGCTATCAGCTCCTCAGGAGACAGAATCTCGGTCTTATCATCCAGAGACCAGCCGAGCAAGGCAAGGAAGTTCAGCATCGCCTCGGGTAAATAGCCCCGCTCCCGGTAGTCGGTGATGGATACCGCCCCGTGGCGCTTACTCAATTTGCTGCGGTCACTCCCCAGTATCATCGGCAGGTGCGCGAACCGGGGCGGCTCGAAGCCAAGCGCCCGGTAAAGAAGCAGGTGGCGCGGGGTGCTGGACAGCCACTCCTCAGCCCGCAGGACATGACTTATCTCCATCAGGTGGTCATCAACCACATTCGCCAGGTGATAGGTCGGGTAGCCATCCGACTTGAGCAGGATAAAATCATCAATCGTAGCGTTCTCAAACACCACCCCGCCCCGAATCAGGTCATCAAACCCCGTCTGCCCCTCAAGCGGCGCCTTGAAGCGGACTACCGGCGTGGTGCCCTCCGCCTCTTTTGCGGCCTTCTCCTTAAGGCTCAGGTCCCGGCAGTAACGGTCATAGCCCGGCGGCTGCTTGCGCCTGACCTGCTCCGCCCGCATCTCTGCCAGGCGCTCCGGGGAGCAGTAGCAGTAGTAGGCATCCCCCTGCGAAACCAGGCGCCCGGCTGCCTCGTGGTAGATATCCAGGCGCTGCGATTGGAAGTAGGGGCCATATTTGCCGCCGGCCTCCGGTCCCTCGTCCCAGTCCAGCCCCAGCCATCTCAGCCCGTCGAGGATAGCCTCCAGCGCCCCCTTAACCTTGCGGGTGACGTCGGTATCCTCGATGCGGACAACGAAGCTGCCGCCCGCGTGCCGGGCAAAGAGCCAGTTAAATAAGGCCGTCCTGATATTACCCACATGGGGATAACCGGTAGGACTGGGCGCATAGCGTACTCTAACCGGTTTATTCATCAAACTTCCTTTCTGACAACAAATGTTTTAGCTATATAATCTCCTGATGGCTGAAGGTGACCTTCATTTTGAGCCTACGCTTTTCTTTCGATTGACTCCAGCCTTTGCTCTATCTTTTTAAGCTTCCTGGTTACCCAAACTATAAATCCGATAACATAGAGACTCATCATCGTTAATGAGAGCACAATAAGCTGTAAGCCGGCTACCGGTTCCTGAAGCCATACTATGTAGCCTACCAGCACCCCACCAATAACAGGGTTTATGAAAGCAAGGACCAGCCCTACTATTACCAGGATATCCATTTTTCACCACCTTATTTTTACCGACAGTGCTTCACTCAATACCCAAATAAACAAACTTCGGTCAGTGTAAGCCAGCCACTCTCTCATATACTTACCCCATTCTACCATCTAGCCTACCAGGATTCTACAGGAGTCTCCCATTTTAAGGTGGACCTGACTTCGGGGGGTGGGGCAAGCCCTCCCAAGTATTGACATATTATGCTATAATACTTACTGTAAAGGTAATTATTATGGCAAAATATGTAAGAACCCTTGGTGAAACGGGAAGCAACCTATTGACGGAGATGAGCCGCCAGGGGAATCGTCTTTTTACTCTTGAGGACGCTGCAAAAATCTATGGGAAGGGTAACAGCGGCCTACATAAACTGCTATCCACGCTAGTAAAGAGGCGCTGGCTCCAGCGTATAGAAAAGGGTAAATACCTTATTCTGCCATTTGAAGCTGGACGTGAAGGCGAGTGGACCGAGCACGAATTCATAATTGCCTCCTATCTTATCGAGCCCTACTATATTGGATTCCGCAGCGCCCTCAATCACTATGGTTACACCGAGCAAGTCAGCCGGACTGTTTTTGTAGTATCTACCCGCCGCAAATTCAAACCTGCCCTGGAGGTTTCTGGAGTTACTTACCGCTTTGTCTGTATGTCCAAGCACAAGTTTTTTGGGGCTACCAAAGTAGCTCTAGATGGGTACGAGGTGAATATCTCAGAGCCTGAGAAAACAATAGTGGACTGCCTCGACCGGCTGCGGTACTGTGGCGGCATATCAGAGGTAGCTAAAGCACTCTGGTATGGGCGTGACGAGCTTGATTTTTTAAAAATGGCAGAGTATGCCCGGAAGGCTGGAAACAAGGCCGTAAACCAGAGATTGGGTTATCTTTTGGAAACACTGGACTCCGGCACAGAGGAAGCCATCACTCTTCTACATGAAAGCCAGAGCAAAAGATATGCACCGCTCGATACCCTGGGAAGTCCTAAGGGTAGGTATATTGACCGGTGGAAAGTCATGGTGAATGTTCCGGAGGATGAACTCCTGCAGTGGAAGGAACGCTAATGCTATCTAAGGCAGATTTACAGAGGTTAGCTAATCGCCAGAGGGTAGCCCTGGGCATACTGGAGAAGGATTATGTGCTTACTGAGGTAGTTAAAGCCCTCTCGCGAGTACCGGTGCTGAATAAGGACTTCGTATTCAAAGGAGGCACTGCCCTGCGCAAAGTCTATTTTTCGAACTGGCGCTACTCAGAGGACTTAGATTTTACCGTGAAGCATGATATAAACAAGGAGGAGTTAAGGCAGGCCCTTGATACATGGTATCACCAAGTAGAACAGGAGTCCCGGATACGGCTTATAACAAAGATGATTCATAAACCAGATGGCTACGCCCGTATCCGAACCCAGTTCGTGGGACCGCTGGCTTATCCGGGCATGATTTATATGGATTTAAGTTTTGACGAACCATTGTGCCTGGAGCCTGAATACCGGAGAGTGTTAACTGACCCCTTTACCGATGAGCAGCGAAAGGTGCTGGTCTACCCACTGGAAGAACTACTTGCCGAGAAGATTCGGAGCTTGCTTGAAAGGGATAAATCCAGAGATTATTACGATGTATGGAGACTTCTAAAGGAGCATTCCTCTCAGCTGAACTTCGAGCTTTTGGGTAAAGTGCTATCCAAGAAGCTGGCACATAAGGGCCTTTACTTACGTTCTATGAGCGACTTGCTTCCCAGGGAACCCAGGGGATTGAAGAGATATTGGGAGAATGACCTGCGGCAGCAAGTTAAGTCGCTACCTCCCCTTGAGGAAGTACTGGGGGAGCTGCAAGATATGTTTGATAAGCTCGTAGCTCCTGTTATATCTCTGGAAAGAAAAGAACCCCATAAGGACAGAACCTTATAGGGGGCTTTTAGTTCAAATGACAATCAGTTTTCGCCCTTTTCGATCTGCCGCAGCCTGGCATCACTAATGCCAAAGTGATGGGCTATCTCATGCTTTACCACCCTCTGTATCTCAGCACTGATATCGGTATCATGTCTCCATCCAGCCTCGATGGGCTTCCGGAATATTGTTATTTTATCCGGTGGGACCAGCCCGTAGTGTCCGCCCCGCCTGGTCTGGGGTACGCCCTCATAGAGACCGAGCAGTGTTTGACCATGCCTCAGCCCTACCCTGCGCAGTTGACCGGAGGTGGGATAATCCTCTACCACAACATCAATGTTCCGCAGCCTGGCAAGAAACTCCTCAGGCAAATCCTCGACTGCCCTTGCCACCAACCCTTCGAACCTTTCTCTATCCATAGCGTAAGCCGATCACTCTTTGACGTACTTCCCCAATTCTACCATCCAGCCTACCAGGATTCTACAGGACATAAAAAGGAGAGGCATTACCGCGGGACTAAACCCTTTGGATGGCCTCTCATCGTGATTCTAGCATAAAAATAGCGAGTATTGTTTCCTTTGTCAAATGGGGGTGATTACTTTGACGCTTTATTTTGCGTCTATTTGCCTATATGTGCTAGAATGGATGAAATGGCAGGTAACGCCGTGCTTTGTCGGAGGTGTGTCCTATGGTAGTCGTAAAAGAGTGGTTCACGATAGAGGAAGCCGCAGAATATCTGTGTGTCTCCAAAAGGACTATTTATAAATTGACCCAGGAGAGTAGACTGCCTGCCTTTCACATCGGTCACGAGCGCCACCGGCGATTTCAGAAGGAAGACCTGGATAAAGCGCTTCGTCCGGGTGTAGATACCAAAAGCCCGGGAGGACTTCCAACGCTAACAGCAAGAGCCGATCCTGTACTAGCCGAACTCTGGGACAACGATAGGGACGCAGTCTATGACCGGATATAGCCGGGGAGACGTGATCTTAGTCAGCTTTGTCTTCACAGACGAGACTGGGGTTAGACAGCGACCCGCTGTGATAGTAAGCTCTAATGCTTACCATAGTGGACGGAAAGAGGTAATTATCGCAGCCATCACAAGCAGAACGGACCGGGTATTGGTAGGTGACCACCTTATCAGCCACTGGCGTGAAGCTGGGCTGCTCCTCCCCTCTGTGGCAACTGGCATTATCAGAACCATAAAACAAGTTATGGCCATCCGAAAGCTGGGGACTATACCTCGGGACGATATGAGGGTCATCAATGAGAAACTGCGAATGGCCTTAGATTTGGAAATAACAGAAGCCAGTCATTGACGTACTTCCCCAATTCTACCATCCAGCCTACCAGGATTCTACAGGACTAGAAACCCAGACCCTAACCAATATCTTTAAGCGCCTGCGCTAAATCCGGGGGAAGTTCGGATGTAAACTCCACATACTCACCCGTGGATGGCAGCTTGAAGCCGAGACGGCAGGCGTGCATAAACTGCCGTGGCAGGTAGGCCGACTCCACCCCATAGACCCTGTCCCCGACCACCGGATAGCCAATCGCCCTGAAATGGACCCGGATCTGGTGGGTGCGGCCGGTCCGGAGCCTGACCTCGAGCAGGGTATAGCTGCCCGGGTACCTGATGACGCGGTATTCACTGCGCGCCTCTCTGCCCGCAGCCACCACCGCCATCCGCTTGCGGTTGGCCGGGTCGCGCCCGACGGGCGCCTCAATGACGCCATCCTCCGGGGTGAGGTGCCCTTTAACCAGCACCAGGTAGACTTTTACCACCGAGCGGGTCTTAAACTGGTCTACCAGGTTAGCCTGGGCCGGGCTATTCTTGGCCACTACCATTAACCCCGAGGTATCCTTATCCAGCCGCTGCACGATTCCCGGCCGCAGTGAGCTACTAATATCAGCCAGGTGAGGAAAATGGGACAGGATAGCATTAACCAGGGTATGGCCCGGATGCCCCGGGGCGGGATGGACAGCCAGCCCGGCCGGTTTATCAACGACCAGGAGGTCATCATCCTCATAAACGATATTCAGGGGGATAGCCTCGGGCTCAAGCTGGCTGGGGGGGGGAGGGGGTATCGTAATCTTCAGCCTGTCGCCGGCACCGAGCCTGATCCCCGCCTTGACCACCCGGTCGTTAACCGTGATATAGCCATCAGCGATAAGCTGCTGCCCCCGGGTGCGGGAAAGCTCCGGGCACTTCTCATGGACATATTTATCAAGGCGCTCCCCCGCTCTATCAACGACAAGGCGATACTCTTTCTCCATCTACCACTTCCCGGTCCGGGCTAAAGGCAGGAGGGTTAAGGCAAGTATAATAGCGCCCACAACCAGCGCCGAATCAGCCAGGTTGAATGCCGGCCACCAGCCAATATCAATAAAGTCAACCACATAGCCAAGCCGGAACCGGTCAATCAGGTTCCCGATAGTGCCGCCGAGAACTAGGCCAAGGGCCAACCTGCCCCACACACTATCCAGAGGGGGAAAACGGCGCATGAAGAGGGCGCAGACCAGAATAAGAGCAGCACCAAGCAGGGCAATGATGGTCAGGGCAGATGACTGGTCCTGAAATAGACCAAAGGCGGCGCCGGTATTGTGAACATGGGTTATCCGAAAAATCCCGGCTTCAAATAGCGTCTCTCCCGGCGCCAGATGAGACTTAAGCCACAGTTTACTGAGCTGGTCAGCACAAACTATAGCTAACACAACGAGGGGAGAAATCACACTCCGCCACCACCTCCCGGGGAGACTAGACACCTTTCGCATTCTTCGCTTGCTGTTCCTTACACTTCAAGCACAGGGCAGCCTGGGGAAGCGCTTCCAGCCGGGCCGGGTCTATGGGCTTACCGCAGCCGTCACACAAACCATAGGTCCCGTCATCGAACTTGCTTAAAGCATGCTCTACCTCAGCCATCTGGGACCGCAGCTGCTTTTCCAGACTCAGCCGCTTCTCCAGCTCCATGGTCTCAGTAGCCTCCTCTTCCCTCTTGCCAAAGGGGCTGCCCTCCCGCCTCTCCTCTCCGGGACGGGCGTTATCTTCCAGCTGTTTCACCTCTTCAAGTAAGTGCCTATGCTCACCCTCCAAACGAGAGCGAAGCAGATTAAAACCAGTTGTCACCTCTTCCCCCTTCCGCTAACCTCTCACGCTCGAGATAGGCTATCTTTATTTCCTCCCTTAGCGCTAGCGGTTAAGCTATTATACATGGCATTACTTTTGAGAGCAACAGACAGGCAGGACAGGTTAGTCCAGCATCACCCGCAACTGGCGAATGGCGCCGACCGCCTGTCCCCGCCAGTGATTGTTGGCAAAGATAAAGGTCTTCTCAGCAGCACCTTCCAGCTTGCGAATCCGGGGCAGCCATTCGCCGAGCTCCTGCGGCGTATAGGTGTAATCATACCTCTCATAAGCCTGCTGATGGTGCCACCACTTGGCACTATTACGCCCGTGAAGGCGGATATACCCTATCCTGCTGGTAGCCACCGCCAGCGGTGGCAGGAGACGGGGCAGCGGCGGCTCATCAACACAGCAGAAGCCAAGGTCCAGTTGCTTTAGCCAGTCAAACACCTCGCTTCTCAACCACCCGGCGTGGCGAAACTCAACCACTGCCGGCAGTTCACCCAGCCGCTCCCTGAGCTGTCCGAGATAGTCCCAGTTATGGCGATCGGGGTGGAAACTGTACGGAAACTGGGCCAGAATGCAGCCCAGTTTGCCGGCGCTGACGACAGGCTCCAGCACCTGGCAGAAAGCCTTAAAAATACCGGCGTTATCCTCCCGCTGGTGGGTCATTTTCTGGTTCGCCTTAATCGAAAACAGGAAGCCATCACCCGTCTTATCCACCATCGCCTTCAGGCTGGTCGGCCCGGGCAGGGCGTAGAAGGTCGAGTTTACCTCACAGGCATTAAACTCGCGGGCATAATAGGTGAGCCAGTCCCGTTTCGGCATCCCCGGCGGGTAGAAATTCCCCACCCAGTCTTGATAGCTGAACCCCGAAGTGCCAAGATATATCATTACTTTCAGTCTATCGTATCTCTTTTATTTTAGCAACACGCCCGCTTCCGCACGGTGGGAAAGGCCGGAAAAGTTGACAGTAAAGGGCAACTTCCTTATAGTTTGGAGGAAGAATGTTCAAGCGAATAATCCACGAACTCGCCGAACACTCCCCGTTCACTGCCGCCGGGGCTCTTACCGGGATTATTGTCATGGTGATAATAATCTTCGGTAATGTCCCTTCCCAGATTTCCAATGCCGCCTTTTACACCTTACACCCTATTCATGTGGTATTGAGCGCCCTGACGACTACCGCCATGTACCGGAAACACGGCAGCAGCAAAATCTGGGCAGCGGTCCTGATTGGCTATGCCGGTTCAATCGGCATCGCCACCATAAGTGATGCCATCATCCCCTACCTGGGAGGGGCCCTGCTCAACATTGAGATGGAATTTCACATCCCCTTTATTGAAACCGGGAAGATGCCCTTCCTGGGAATTGAAAAGTGGATGCTCATAAACTCGGCCGCAGTTATCGGCATCGCCACCGGTTACCTGAAGCCCACCACCAAAATCCCCCACCTCGGACATGTCTTACTCAGCACCTGGGCATCGCTGTTCTACCTCACTGCCTTCGGGACAGCCAACTGGATTCCCTTGCTCCCGCTCGTCTTTATATTTTTATTCCTCGCTGTCTGGTTCCCCTGCTGCCTGAGCGATATCGCCTTCCCGCTCCTCTTCGTCGGGAAGGAGCCGGCAAACGAAAACCACCAACCCGGTTGCCACTTTGAAACTTGAGGCATATAATTAAATGCAACCGAAACCCCAGGGAGAATATGAAATGAAGCTCCGTATCACTACTTTAAGTGAAAATACCGCCGGTCTGGGCAGCTTCCTCGGGGAGTGGGGACTGAGCATCCTCGTGGAGACCGAGGAGATGAACGTTCTACTGGATACCGGACAAAGCATCTCCGCCGTCCACAACGCCGATATTCTCGGCATCGACCTCAGCCAGATTGACAAGATTGTCTTAAGTCACGGCCACTTCGACCACACCGGGGGACTGCGCCAGGTCCTGGGAAGGATGAGGAAAGAGGTGGAAATCATCGCCCATCCCGACGTGTGGCAGGCCAAGTGCAGCCTCCGCGATGACGTAGGTGGATATATCGGCATCCCCTTTGCCCGCCAGGAGTTGGAAGGCCTGGGGGCTAACTTTAAGCTGACGCCGGAACCGGTCAGGCTCACGGATAGCATTATGACTACCGGCGAGATTCCCATGGTAACCGAATTCGAGGAGATTGACGCCGGCCTCGTGGTAAAAGAGGGCACCGGCTTCAAGCCGGATAAGGTCCTAGACGACCGGGCACTGATTATTAACACCGGGGCGGGACTGGTTGTCGTCCTGGGCTGTGCCCACCGCGGTATCATCAATACCCTGTATTATGCCCGTCAGCTCACCGGGGTAAAACCGGTACATATGGTGCTCGGCGGCTGTCACCTGATTAGCGCTACCGAAGAGCGAATATGGCTCACCCTTTCCGCCTTAAAAGAGCTGGGGGTGGAGAGGCTGGGGGTGTCACACTGCACCGGGATGCCGGCGGCTATGGTAATGGCTCCCGAGTTCGGCGAGTCATTCTTCTTCAATAACGCCGGCACCCAGATTAACTTCTAAGGAGTTACCGATGGACCTCACCGTTCAACTTGCCCCCGGGAACGAGCACGGCTTACGGCTCCGAAACCCGGTGATGACCGCCTCCGGCACCTTCGGCTACGGCACCGAGTACAGCCACCTGTTCGATATTCAGAGGCTGGGGGCTATCGTCTGTAAGGGGACTACCCTCGAGCCCAGGGAAGGCAACCCCCAGCCCAGGCTCATCGAAACAGCCTCCGGGATGCTCAACTCAATCGGCTTACAAAATATCGGCGTTGACGCCTTAATTAAAGAAATGGCGCCCCTGTGGGCAGACTGGCAGGTGCCGGTCATTGTCAACATTGCCGGCGAGACCACCGGCGAGTACGCCAGGCTCGCCTCAAAGCTGGAGGGGGTAGCCGGAATCAGCGCCATTGAAGTAAACATCAGCTGTCCCAATGTTAAGGCAGGGGGAGCCGAATTCGGTGCCGACCCCGGCCCCGCGGCAGAGGTAACCGCCGCGGTGAGGCAGGCCACCTCCCTACCCCTCCTGGTTAAACTAACCCCGAACACCACTGACATCACTGAAGTGGCGGTGGCGGTGGCCGGGGCTGGAGCCGACGCCATATCCCTGATTAACACCTTAAAGGGTATGGCGATAGATATCACCCGCCGCCCCCTCCCGGGCAACATCACCGGGGGGCTATCGGGGCCGGCGATAAAGCCGGTGGCGCTATATATGGTATATGAGGTAGCCGGTGCGGTAGAGGTGCCCGTGGTCGGCGGCGGCGGCATCGCTACCGCCGAGGATGCCATCGAGTTCATCATGGCCGGGGCCAGCGCTGTCCAGGTAGGCACCGCCAGCTTCACCAACCCCCGGGCAGCGCTCGATGTCCTGGAAGGGATAGAGCTCTTCATGAAGAAAAAGGGAATAAAGGACATCAGCGAGCTTACTGGCGCTGCCCGGCATTAGACTTGCAAGAAGGAGGCAAAATGGACTACGAGGGAGTAATCCTGGACAAGGAAGGGGGCATTGCCACGCTGACCCTGGACCGTCCCCAGCAGCTAAACGCCATTCCCCTGCCGATGATGAAGTCAATCGGGGAGGCAGTGCAGGAAGTAGCCAGGGATAACAGCCTGAAGGTGCTCATTATCACCGGAGCCGGGCGCGCCTTCTGTGCCGGCCTGGATGTAAGCACCTTCAAGGAAGTGGGCAAAATGACGACCCGGGAACTGGACGATACGATGCAGACCGCGGCGCGCCCCCTCTACAGCCTGGTGAAACCCACCATTGCCGCCATTAACGGGGTGACTATCGGCGCCGGCTTATCCATCGCCATGCTCTGCGATATGAGAATCGCCTCGGAGAAAGCCAGGTTCTCCTCGGCTTATATCAAGATGGGGCTGGTACCCGACATGGGCGCTACCTATTTCCTGCCCCGCATCGCCGGCACGGCTAAGGCGATGGAACTGATGCTTACCGGCGATATGTTTGACGCCGCCGAAGCCGAACGAATCGGCCTCCTGAACAGGACTGTCCCCGAGGGAGAGGCGCTTCCGGCAGCCAGAGAGCTGGCAGAGAGAATCGCCAGCGGCCCTTCCGTCGCCGTTGAGCTAACCAAACAGGCTATCTACCGGGGCATTCATAACAGCCTCCCGCAGCAAATAGAGCTGGAATGCTTTGCCGACTTTACTACCTTCAGGACAGAAGACCACCGGGAAGGGGTCCAGGCGTTCCTTGAGAAGAGGCCGCCCCGGTTTAAGGGTAAGTAAGCCTGCCTAGCCGGGGCCAACGCCAGGGCTGCCCTCGATGTGCTTAAGGATTCCCCCTTCCCTGGCCGACATCAGGCGCCGGGGCTCCGGCTCCTCGTCGTCGTACCCCAGGAGATGAAGCACACCATGAATAATCAGGATGGTAAGCTCACGCTTGATGGAGTGCCCGCGCTCTCCGGCCTGCTTAACCGCCTGAGGGTAGGAAATAATCACCTCGCCAAGGTGCCTTAATCCGTCCGGAGGGGAAACAAAAGGAGAGGATTTCTCCTCCGGCCCGGGGAGCATGAAAAAGGCGAGGACATCGGTAGGCTCATCCCTTCCCCGGTAGTCCCGGTTCAACCGGCGTACCCTTTCCCCGCCGGCAATAACCAGGCCAAGTTCAGCCCCCGCCGCGGCACCCGCCGCAGTAAGGGCCTCCCCGGCGATGCCCTCAAGCCAGCCCGCATCCAGGCAGCCCTCGAATTCCGGGTCAACCAGAACGTTAATCTCCACCGCCATCATCATAGCATAGCCCAACCAAGCCCTCAAACAAAGCTTTTCAGGTTGATAAAGTCCTTAAAGAGTGGGTTTGAGCAAAATAAGGGGTTATGTTATAGTAAAATACAAAGACAGATATCCAGACTGCTTGCTCCACAGACGGGGAGGGATCGCATAGAGGCCTAGTGCGGGCGCCTGCTAAGCGCTTACCCTGGGAGACTGGGGTCGTGGGTTCGAATCCCACTCCCTCCGCCACCTTGATTTCAGGCCATCCATCCTGGATAATTGCGATATTCAAAGCAGGGATAAGGACAGTGCCCCAATATTATATCTGGACCATCGGCTGCCAGATGAACAAGGCAGAATCGGAGCGGCTGGGCAGCTACCTGGAGGAGCTGGGCTACCAGGCGACACCCCGCGCCGAGAAGGCCGACCTGGTGGTGCTTAATAGCTGCGTGGTGCGCCAGGGCGCTGAAAACCGGGTCTTAAACAAGCTAAGCGCCCTTAAACCACTAAAGAGGCTGCGCCCCGACCTGACCCTAGCTGTTACCGGCTGCCTGGTAAACTCCCGGACAGACCAGCTCAAACAGAGCTTCCCCCATGTGGACCACTTCTTCAAACCCGGAGAGCTGCCGCCGTGGCTGGAAAGGGACAAACCGGAGCCGGCACTGCCCCGGCACCCTGAAGTCAGCACCTTTGTCCCCATCATTCAGGGCTGTAATAACTTCTGCACCTACTGCATCGTCCCCTACCGCCGGGGTCGCGAGAGGAGCCGCCCCCTCCAGGAGATAGTAGAGGAGGTGGAGGAACTGGTGCGGCGGGGAGCCAGAGAGATTACCCTGCTGGGGCAAAATGTGGACTCCTACGGGCATGACCTTCCCGACCGGCCAGACTTGGCCCACCTGCTCAAAGAGCTGGACGCCATTAACGGACTGCTCCGCATCCGCTTCCTGACCAACCACCCCAAGGATATGAGCCACGGGCTTATCGACACCGTGGCCTCCCTCGACAAGGTCTGCGAGCAGATATGCCTTCCCGCACAGGCAGGAAGCAACGAGGTGCTGAAAGCGATGAGGCGGGGCTATACCGTAGAGTACTACCTGGCGCTCACCAGCGAGATAAAAAGTAAAATTCCCGAAATAGGCTTGAGCACAGATATCGTTGTCGGCTTCCCCTCAGAAAGCGAGGCACAGTTCCAGGAGACCCTGGACCTCCTCGCCGGGGTAAGGTTCGACACCGTCCACGCCGCCGCCTACTCACCCCGGCCGGGAACCATTGCCTCAAGAAAATTTGCCGATGATATCCCGCCCGCCAGGAAAAAGGAGCGCCTCGACAGGCTCGAGCAGCTCCAGGAAAGAATCGCCACCGAAATCAACGCCCGCCTGCGGGACAAGACGGTCGAGGTCCTGATAGAAGGAAGGAAAGGGGATAAGTGGCAGGGCAGGACCAGAAGTGGTAAACTGGTATTCTTCCCCGGTGACGGTGGCTATCCGGGGAAACTGATAAAAGTCGTGATTGAGAGAACGAGCCCCTGGTCACTCCAGGGAACAGCTAAATAAGACAGCTACAGGCTAAAAAATAAGGAGGAAAGGTGAAGAAAAGCAAAAGGTTACTTTCGGGACTGGCAGTCACCCTGTTCATCCCCCTGGTCGCTTTAAGCGGCTGTATGCCCGCCGCGGGGGGTGAGGGAGGGGAATCATCCACATGGCCGATGCTCATCTTCCTGGTAGTCATCTTCGTCATGTTCTACTTCCTGATGATAAGGCCACAGCGCAAGAAACAGAAAGAGCACGAAGAACTGGTGCAGGAACTGAAGCGGGGAGACAGGGTAACTACCGCCGGTGGTATCTATGGGGTAATTGAAAGCACGAGCGAGGAGAGCATCGTCATCAAGGTGGAATCAGGAGCGACAATAAGGGTCGCCAGGGGTAGTGTCGCCATCAAGCGAGAGAAATAGAAACTACCCGCTAATACTCCCCCGGGGGTTACTCTCCTCACCGGGTAGAGGAGGGGCTATCAGTGAGCGAACTCAAGCAACTTGAAGAGAGGATAGCCAGGTTAAAAGAAGGGCTGAAGGCGGTTATTGTCGCCCACAACTACCAGCGGCCCGAAGTTCAGGACGTAGCTGACTTTGTCGGTGACTCCCTGGAGCTTGCGCGCCGCTGCACCGAGGTAGACGCTGAGACAATCGTCTTCTGCGGGGTGCGCTTTATGGCCGAAACCGCCGTCATCCTGAACCCGGAGCGCACCGTCCTGCTATCCGAAGGTAGCGCCGGCTGCCCGCTGGCGGATATGATCACTACCGGTGAGTTAAGGCAGTGGCGGGAGAGATACCCGCGGGCAGCGGTGGTATGCTATGTAAATTCGTCAGCCGAAATCAAAGCCGGGAGTGACATCTGCTGTACCTCGGCCAACGCAGCCGAGGTGGTAAACTCGCTTGAGAGTGACGAGATTCTCTTCGTCCCCGACCAGAACCTGGGACACTATGTCTCAACCCAGACCACGAAGAAAATTATCCTCTACCCCGGCTTTTGCTATCTTCACCACCGCATTCAGGCGGAGCAGCTAAAGCGGGCAATGAAGCGCCACCCCGAAGCCAGGGCAATCGTCCACCCTGAGTGCCGCCCCGAGGTAATAGCCCTGGCCGAGGCCGCCCTCAGCACCTCACAGATGCTCCGCCACGTGAAGGCAAGCCCCCACCAAAGCTTTATTATTGGCACCGAGGAGGGACTGCTTCACCGGCTGCACCTGGAGAACCCGGACAAGTCATTTCACCTGATTTCCGATAATCAAATCTGCATTGATATGAAGAGGACGACCCTCCAGATACTGGCTCAGACGATGGAATTAAAACAGAACACCGTCACCGTGCCCGAGGAGGTACGTCTTAAGGCCAGAGAGGCGGTCGAGCGGATGCTGGCCATCTAAAGGGGCAACCCGATGAACTATGACTATATTATAGTGGGCAGCGGCATTGCCGGGCTTTACACGGCGCTCCTGGCAGAAAAGCAGGGAAGCGTGCTCATTATCACCAAGGGCAGCATCGAGGACTGCAATACCAGGCATGCTCAGGGGGGCATCGCGGCCGCCATCAGCAAGAATGACTCCGCCGACCTGCATTTCAAGGATACCATCGCCGCCGGCGACGGCCTCTGCGATGAAGAGGCAGTGCGTATCCTGGTAACCGAAGCCCCCGACTGCATCGCTGACCTGGTCAATCTCGGGGTGCCCTTCGATACCCTCGACGGAGAGATTGCCCTGACCATGGAGGCAGCCCACAGTATACCCCGCATCCTGCACGCCGGGGGTGATGCCACCGGGGAACATATCGAGGTTACCTTAAGCAACCGGGTGCGTTCCTCCAAAATCCAGGTGCTCGAAGACTGCCTTGCCACCGAGATACTGGTAGAAAAAGGGGAAGCCAGGGGAGTAAAAGCCCTTGATTGCCGTACCGGCTCCACCATGGAGTTCGAGTGCCGTTTCCTTATCCTGGCCACCGGCGGCGCGGGACAGCTATACAAGTTTAATACCAACTCCGACATCGCTACCGGTGACGGGATAGCCCTCGCCTACAAGGCCGGAGCAGAGATTACCGACATGGAATTCTTCCAGTTCCACCCCACCGCCCTGCGCCTGCCCGGGGTAACCCCGTTTCTCATCTCGGAAGCCGTCAGGGGTGAGGGGGGGATACTGCGCAACGTAGAGGGCTACCGCTTCATGCCTGACTACACCCCGGATGGCGACCTAGCACCACGGGACATTGTAGCCCGCAGCACCCTCTACGAGATGAAAAAGACGGGCTCAGACAGGGTATTCATCGATGTTACCCACCTGTCGCCACGCACCGTCACCACCCGCTTCCCCCATATCTACCGCTTCTGCCTGGACCACGGGCTGGACGTCACCAGGGGGCTGGTGCCGGTAGCGCCGGCCGCCCACTATATGATGGGCGGCATCAAGACCGATAGCTGGGGGGAAACCAATATCGCGGGACTGTTCGCCTGCGGCGAGACCGCCTGCACCGGAGTCCACGGGGCAAACCGGCTGGCTTCAAACTCAATGCTGGAAGTAATTGTGTTCAGCAAGAGGGTGATGGAAAAAAGCAAACGCGGCGTTAAAACAAAGGCAGCAGCTGCCGCCAAAGGCACGGAGGTCCGCCATTCATTAAGCCGGCGGCAGGTATCTAAGGCAGTGCCGGCACCAAGTCTCGCGGGAGTACAACAACTCCACTGGGATAAAGTAGGCATTATCCGCGATAAGGAAAGTCTGACCGTCGCCGCCGATACCCTGGCGGCATGGCAGGGGGCCCTGCCTCCACCCACAGACCGCCCCTCCTACGAGCTAAACAACCTGGTGTTTACCGGCCGGTTGGTAACCGAGGCGGCACTGCTCAGGGAAGAGAGCCGTGGGGCTCACTTCCGCTCCGACTTCCCCCAGGGTTCACCCCGGTGGCAGCGCCATATCATATTCACCAGCAGGTAAAATTTCAACTAGGAGCCAACAGCCTGGAAGTAATATACATGACGAAGTGTCAGGTCACAATTCGATGAAATGTTCTCTGGAAGCCGCCCGGGGTCTGCATTACTAACGGACACTTTTCACCGAGCACGGCATTGACCGATACGAATGGGGTGTGCTACCCTATCACTTACACCAGCGCCAAGTTCGTTCAGAAGCGCGGATGAGATGGAAGTCAGGCAGCGTAACCCTGCCAGCCATGGTTTAGAAAGATCGGGGTGAGTAGGTTGGATTCATTTGACAGACAATGGCAACGCTGGTTCCCTGAAGATAGAGGCAGGGGGCCGGTACCGCCTGCCAGGCGTGGATGGATGACTACCAGGGTAATCCTGATTGTGGCTGCGGTCATAGCGCTATTTATTCTCCTAAATATATTCAAGGGATTTTACACTGAGTGGCTCTGGTTTAGCAGCCTGGGTTATGGCAGTGTCTATGCCACTATTCTGAAGACCAAGGTGCTGGTCTTCTTCTCTGCGGCCATCATCTTTTGCATCCTGTTTTTGGGAAACCTGGTACTGGCTACGCGCCTGGCACCCAAGACTGAGGCAGGTTTTTGGCCCTGGGTCATTGTGCGCCAGATACAGCCGGTGCTCAAGTGGAGCGCTATCCTGGGCACAATACTACTCAGTGTAATAGTCGGCCTGGTGGCCCAGGCCAACTGGGAGGTTATACTTCGTTTCTTCAACGAGCAGCCCTTTGGTATCACCGACCCGGTTTTCCACAGGGAGATTGGCTTCTATGTCTTCTCACTGCCTTTCTTGCAACTGCTGCGCGGCTGGCTCCTGGGTGCGCTGATAATCACCCTTCTTGGCAGTACCGGGGTATATGCTCTCAGCTATACGGTACAACGGCTCAAGTTCGACCTGGCCCGGCCAGTGTTAGCCCATATCGGTGGACTGGTCATAGCTATCCTGGGCCTTTTTGCCTGGGGTTACTGGCTTGGTATCTGGGAACTGGTCTTCTCCAGCCAGGGCGTGGTCTCCGGGGCTGGCTATACCGATATGCATGCCCAGTTGCCCGCCCAGTGGATCCTGCTGGCGGTAGTAGTCGTCTTTATGGGAATCATTCTGGTTTCCGTATTGCGGCGCAACTCCCGCTGGCCCCTATACGGCATTGCGGGATGGGTCGTTGCTGCCATTATAGTCGGGGGTATCTTCCCCGCCGTGATACAGCGCTTTCAGGTAGAACCCAACGAGCTGGCTTTAGAGAGGCCCTACATCGAGTATAATATCCAGTTTACCAGAGAAGCCTTCGCTCTAGACCGGGTTGAGGAACAGCCCTTTCCTGCAGAGGAAGCACCGACCCCTCAGGATATAGCTCAAAACGAGGTGACCATCAACAACATCAGGCTCTGGGACCCCCGCCCGCTAAAGGACACCTATAACCAGATTCAGTCCATCCGCCTCTACTACGACTTCCATGATGTCGATATCGACCGCTACATCATTGATGGTGAGTACCGGCAGGTCATGCTCTCGGCCCGAGAATTATCGGCGGAAAAACTAGCCGGAGAGGCACAGACGTGGGTCAACCGCCGCTTGCAGTTTACCCATGGCTACGGTGTTGCCCTCAGCCCGGTAAATGAGGTTACTGCTCAGGGGCTGCCCAATTTGCTGGTAAAGGATATACCCCCTGTTGGTGACTTCAATATAGAGCGGCCCCAGATATACTTTGGGGAAAAGACGAATGATTACGTGATTGTAAACACAAAGACTGAGGAGTTTGACTTTCCTATGGGTGATGAGAATGTCTACGGTCAATACCAGGGCAAGGACGGTGTTAGCCTGGATAGTTTCATCCGCCGGTTGGTCTATGCCTGGCAATTTGGTGACCTTAATATCCTTATCAGTGGCGAATTAACCCCGGAGAGCAGGGTGCTCTATTATCGAAACATCGGGGAGAGGGTGAACCACCTGGCCCCCTTTTTGAAGCTGGACAAAGACCCTTACCTGGTAGTGATGGAGGGGGGATTATTCTGGATACAGGACGCCTATACCACCAGTGACCGCTATCCCTATTCCGAGCCGCTTGGGGGTGGGCCAAACTATATTCGTAACAGCGTCAAAGCAGTTATTGATGCCTACAATGGCAGTGTGACCTTCTATGTCACTGACCCGGAGGATGCTCTGATACGGACCTATCAGGCTATCTTCCCTAAACTCTTCGTCCCCGCAGAGCAGATGCCTGAGCCCCTACGAGCCCACCTCCGTTATCCTGAGGATATGTTCAATATCCAGGCCTCAGTATACCAGAGCTACCATATGCGTGATGCCCGGGTGTTTTACAACAAGGAAGACGAATGGACTGTGCCCAGAGAGGTCTATTTCGGCAGTGAACAGGCTATGGAGCCCTATTATATCATCATGCGCTTGCCTGAAGAAGAGAAGGAGGAGTTCCTGCTCATGTTGCCCTTCACCCCGGTGAACAAAAATAATACCATTGGCTGGCTGGCTGCCCGCAGTGACGGAGAAAACTACGGGAGGCTGCTTGCCTATTACTTTCCCAAGGAGCGGCTGGTGTACGGTCCCAGCCAGATCGAGAACCGAATCCAGCAGGATACTGTTATCACCGAGCAGCTTGCCCTGTGGGGTCGCGGCGGTTCTCGAGTTATCCGGGGCAACCTGCTGATGATTCCTCTAGGCAAGTCTACCCTGTATGTGGAGCCGGTCTTTCTCCAGGCAGAAGCTGGGGGGCTTCCCGAGCTGAAGCGAGTTATTGTGGTTGCTGGTGAGCGGATAGCTATGGAACCCACATTGCAGGGAAGCATCGCCGCTATCTTTGGTACTGAGGCACCGCTGACCGAACCAGAACCAGGGGAGCCAATAGCCGCTGACATAGCCAACCTGATTGAGGAGGCTCAGCGGCATTACGATAAGGCTCAGCAGTACCTCAAGATAGGTGATTGGGCTGGCTATGGGAAAGAGCTGGATGCTCTGAAGGCAGTACTGGAGCAGCTGGCGAACCTCACCGCTGAATAAATCTCTCTATTTCCTCCTTACTCTGGAAAACACCAATTTGACCAGCTTCAATTATGCCACTTTTATTAATGAGGAGGGTAGTAGGAAAGTATCGGATGTTATACCCCAGAGCTACCTCCCCCTTTTTATCAAGTAGCACCGGTAAGGAAAGGCCATGGCTTTGTAAGAAACTCCCTACTCTAGAAGAGCTTTCCCCTACGTTGATAGCCAGCACTACCAGCCCCTTCTCTGCCCACTCCTCATGCACCTGCTGGAAATAGGGCATTTCAGCAACACAGGGAGGGCATCGGGTTTGCCAGAAGTTTATTAAAACTGGCTTACCCCGAAGGACGCTGAGGGAGGTAGCCTGTCCATCAGGGTCTTGAAACTGAAAGTCAGGGGCTCGCATACCTATCTGGATGTTTTGAGGAGAATCTACAGAGGAACCGGTTATCTCACCTAGAGCCGGACCCTCCTGCTCAGACGCACCAGAACAACCACCCATCACCAGTGCCAGGGTCAGGACTGAGGCCAGTGTCATTACCTGTATTACTCGTAACATTTCATTCGTAGTTAACCCTTTTCTAAATTTGCCCCTGAATTACGCCTAAAACCAGGCCAGCCTACTGGTCAGGATAAGTATCCCCACAGCTATGAGCAGGACACCACTGATGATGTAGATTAGTCCGGAGTAGCGGCTGATGCGCTTTAACAAGGGAGTAACAGAATCAAAAGCGGCCCCTATCATCAGGAAGGGAAGCCCCAACCCCAGGGAATAAATAGCCAGCAGGTAAGCACCGTGCCACACTGCTTCTGAAGTCGCAGCCAGGGTCAAGATGCCCCCCAATACAGGACCAACACAGGGTGTCCACGCCAGAGAAAATATAGCTCCAGTCAAGAAGGAGCGTAGATAACCGGTAGCCATGCTCCGGGAAGGAGCCAATCGCTTCTCATAATTTAGCCATGGGACTTTCTGCGCAATCAGCATGAATAGCCCAAAGGCTATCAGCAAGCTACCAGCTATTTTACGGACTACCACTAAGTGAGCGCTGAGGGCAAAGCCAGCCAGCCCGGCACCGACACCCAGGCTAATGAAGACAATGGAGAACCCGATTACAAAGCTAAAGGAGTGAAGGAATACGGGGATACGGTTTCTTTTAGCCGCGGGCTCAAATATTTCAGGCCCATATAAGCTGGCAAGATATACCGGCACTAATGGCAGCACGCAGGGAGACAGGAAGGATAATAACCCGGCACTGAAGGCAATTAAAAGAGGTATATTTTCCATCAGCTATCCTGGATAACAACCTTAATGCTAAATAATTTGAACTGAAATAGCAAATTCGCTACCAATTGTTGATACCATGCAAACATATTGGCCTCCTTTAAACCCCGCAGTTTATACAGCCAGTTGACTCTTACCAAAAGGCGGGGCTAAAATGCGGGCAAGCAACATCACTCCAACAGCGATAAGGAGATAAGACTTGAATCTATCTGAAGAACAGCTTGATAGCATTATCGACCGGGCACTGGCCGAGGATATCAGCGGTGGCGATATCACCAGCGAGGCGCTCCTGCCGCCCGGGCTCCAGGGGAAGGCGGTAATCCGGGGCAAGGCAAAGGGGGTGCTGGCCGGTGGCGAGGTGGCCAAGAGAGTATTTCTCCGGGTCGACCCATCGCTCAAGATAGAAATAATTATCAAAGATGGTGCCCGGGTAAAACCGGGGGATATACTCGCCACCATTAGCGGCACCGTGATGAGCGTCCTCAAAGCCGAGCGGGTAGCCCTTAATTTCCTGCAGCGCTTAAGCGGCATCGCCACCGAGACCGCCCAGTTTGTCGCCAGGGCTCAAGGGCTGCCGGTCACGATTCTGGATACCCGCAAGACAACCCCGGGCTTAAGGCTGCTGGAAAAGTATGCCGTGCGCACCGGCGGAGGGCAAAACCACCGCCTCGACCTGAGCGATGGCATCCTGATCAAGGACACTCATCTCGCGGCACTGCGCGCCCTGGGAATGGACCTCCCGGGCATCATCACCCGGGCAAAACGTAACGCCCACCACCTGAAGGTCGAAATAGAGGTCAGCACCGTCGAGGAAGCCGTGGACGCTGCCGCCGCCGGGGCAGATATCATTATGCTGGATAACATGAGCCCTGAGGAGATGCGTCGTGCCGCCAGCCTCGCGCCGGCCGGGGTCAAGCTTGAAGCCTCCGGGGGGATTACCTTAAAGAATATCGACGCCGCTGCCAGGAGCGGGGTTGACTTTATCTCCATCGGCGCCCTTACCCACTCCCCCAGAGCCCTGGATATGAGCCTCACTATCCAGTAAGATGGTCACCGGGCCATCGTTGTGGATTTCAACCTGCATATACTGCTGAAAGCGCCCGGTTTCCACCTTCAGCCCGGTGGCCTTGGCCTCTCTCACGAAGCATTCAAAAAGCCGCTCTGCCTGCTCCGGTGGGGCCGCATCGACAAAACTGGGCCGGCGCCCCTTCCTGGTATCAGCGAGAAGGGTAAACTGGCTCACCAGCAGTAGCTCCCCGTTAATATCAAGCGCCGAAAGGTTAAACCTGCCCCCTTCGTCAGAAAAAATGCGCAGGTTCACTACCTTGCGCACCAGATATTGAGCATCCCTTTCGCTATCCCCGCCAGCCACCCCGATAAAACCCACCAGCCCCCGCCCTATCTTCCCAACCACCTCACCGCCGATGCTAACCGAGGCACCGGTAACCCGCTGCAGCAGTACCTTCACCGCTTATTCCCCGGACGGCGCTGCCTCGCCCTTCTTGCGGTTATCGGTAACATAAAAGCCACTTCCCTTGAAGATAATCGGAGTGGGGTGCAGGATGCGGCGAGCCTTCCCCTGACACTTGGGACATACAGTTACCGGATTATCATGAAAGCGCTGCTTCTTATCAAAACGAAAATGACACTCACTACACTCATACTCATATAAAGGCACTGCTTCACCTCGGGACAATTTTCTCTCCTATTTTACTCCACCTGCCTCCATCAAGGCAAACTGACGGCTCAACCTCCTAAAATAACCCCAAAATCGCCTGGACTTATCCGCCGGAAGGGGGTAAAATTAGGGTAGAAATGGTGACCGTAAGGTTTTATCACCGGGTAAGAAGCACCGAGCCAGAATAGGCCGGTGCTTTTGAAATTCAGGGGGAGGTGAAGATATGCAGTCCAGCCTGATTGGGAAAATTGAAAAGGCGAAACGCTATGCTGAAGAGACAGAGCGAATTGCCTTTACCGAATTCTCGGTGAAATTCCAAGGCAATCACGATAGCTACACTACCGGCTACAAGGACGGGCAGTGGTATTGCTCCTGCGACTTTTTCTCAAGCTGGGGGATTTGCAGTCACACCATGGCCATAGAGAAAATCCTGGGGAAGATGCTACCTGAGGAGACTTCCTCAGCGCTGCATACCACCATCCCCAGCCACGGCTAGTAAGCCGCCAGGGAAGAGCTACTACCCTATCAGGGGTATAACCTTGCCTGCCTCCTCCGTTGCCTCCCCGACGACGAAAAGCGAGCCCGTAACACAGACAAGGCCCCTCTCCCCGGCCAGAGAGAGGGCGAGGGACAGCGCCGATGCGACATTATCTACTACCCGAGCTTCCTTCCCGCAACGGACAAACCCGGTTTCAACCTGCGCCGGCGGCATCGCCCGGGGATGACGAGACCGGGTAACAATGACCCGGTCAAAAAGGGGGACCAGCTCCGAGGCGATACCGGCCACGTCCTTATCACATGATATGCCTATCACCAGAATAGCATGGTCAAAGTCAAAATATTCCTGGAGAGACTGCCTTAACCGGCGCGCCCCGTCAGGGTTATGGGCACCATCAACCACCACCAGCGGGTGATGGCTCAAAACCTGAAGCCTCCCCTGCCAGTTTACTTCCTCCAGACCCTTAGCGAGGCTGGCCGCAGAGATATTAAATCCCTTTTCCACCAGAACCTCCAGCGCCGCCACCGCCGCAGCCGCATTGTCCAGCTGGTAGCGACCGGAAAGCGGGATGGACAGCCGGTAACTACCAAGCCTCCCCTCCACCTGAAATACCTGCCGGTCAAGACTGAAACTAAGCCGCCGCCAGCTAACATCACGCCCCACCCTTATCAGTCCCGCTTGCCGCGTCCGGCAGATGCTACCGAGCACCTTCGCCACCTCTTCAGTCTGAGGAGAAGTGACGACAGTGCCTCCAGGCTTGATAATGCCTGCCTTCTCGGTCGCCACCTCGGCCAGCGTATCGCCCAGGACTTCAGTATGGTCAAAACTGATAGAGGTAATAACCGACACCTCGGGGTTTATGACATTGGTGGCATCAAGCCTTCCCCCCAGGCCTACCTCCAGCACCTGAAAATCCACCCCCTCCCGCTCAAAACAGGCAAAGGCGAGGGCCGTCAGGAACTCAAAGGTGGTCAGCTTACCATAGGTGGCCTTCCGGGACACCGCCTCAGCATCGCCTTTCAGCTTTTCCACCAGGGCAATAAGCTCATCATCGGAGATTAACCTGCCGTCAACCCGGATGCGCTCATTTAAACGGGACAGGTGGGGTGAGGTATAAAGCCCGGTAGTATAACCAGAGGCAGTAAGTACCGAGGCGAGCATGGCCGCGGTGCTTCCCTTGCCATTGGTACCGGCGATGTGGACCGACCTGGCTTTGAGGTGAGGACTACCTATCCGGGCCAGCAGTTCCTCCGTACGTCTCAGGTCATAGCCGACAGGGTCGCGCGGCCGGGCCATCCGCTCATAGTCAATATAGCTGTAGATATAATCCAGGGCTTCTTGATAAATCATCTCTACTAACCCTTTGTCTCATAACCATTGTAAATTACAGCTACCGAGAATTACAACAGAAGAATCGAATTCACAATGATATTGTGACATTAGACAAATATATGGACAATGTCTTGACAAATGTCTCTGTTTTTCCTATTATACTTATAGGTAAATCGAAATAGACAATGTCCTGGACAATGTCCAAAAAGGGAGGATAATAAGTGCCTAGGTGGGATGTTAATTTCGACATGCGACTTAATTACCAACACCCCGAAATCGTTTCTTGTGTAGCGAGGGCTTACGCGCTTGCAGACGTAATTCGTGATATTCCCATACCTCCTCATGTCAAAGATATGCTGGATGCGCTCAATATACTACGAGCTGTGCGTGGCACCACCGGTATAGAAGGGGTAGAGCTAACAGAGGATGAAGTGCGCCAGATAATGCAGTCTCCACCGAAAAAGTCTATTTTGCCACCAAATAGAAGCCGTGAGGAACAAGAAGCCCGAAATGCCCAAAAGGTGATGTCCTATGTAGTTAAAGAGTTAACACTTGACCCGAATATCCCTTTAACGGAAAAACTAATATGCACGATTCACAGGATTACCACGAAGGACATAAACTACCCCGATAATATACCAGGTAAATATAGAACTCACGATGTGCATGCAGGGAGCTACCTCCCTCCGAGGGGAGCGCATGTCAGAAAACTAATGGGAGAGTTCGTAAAATGGTTTAACACAGATGTTCGATTAGCTTGGGACCCTACTGTAAGGGCAATTGTAGCTCATTTTTATGTTGTTAGCATCCATCCCTTCGGGGATGGCAATGGAAGAACGGCACGAGGTGTAGAAAGTTTTTTGCTATATCAGGCTGGAGCGAATGCTCGTAGCTTCTATTCTTTAGCAAACTACTACTACCAGCATAGGCAAGAATATGTGCAGTTCCTAGACCATGTTCGTTTCCAGACCAATGGGGACCTTACACCATTCATCCTGTTCGCTTTAAGGGGTTTAGTTAGTGAACTGCAACAAGTTCACACCGAAGTCTTGATGAATGTTAAAAAAATTGCCTTCAGGGATTACGCACGTGAACAACTCGATTTAAGTAATAAACTAGGCTCGAGCACCGGTGAGCGTATGTCTAGTCTCCTTGTGTATTTAAGTAGAGGGGAAACAGTCTCCTTAAGAGCTATACGAAGTGGTAACCATGCTTTGTCCCGCTTATACCATAAGCTAACACCCAAGACACTGTCCCGGGATATAAACTTCCTCAAAGAGCATGAACTTATTATCGTTGAGGGTGATGAATTGCGAGCAAACCTAGACGTTATGACCCGCTATACACCACCACTGGAGTCTATGTAGGCTCGCAAGGCAGATACTATTCTGTAACTTGACGCTAATCCTCAGCGGCTGATATTATCAGCTTATCCCGGGCAGGTTCGGGGGGGCAAAGGATGAACTTCGGAGAAAAACTGGCCAGCGCCACCAGCAGGAATAAGAGTTTCCTCTGTGTCGGGCTTGACCCCGACCTGGAGCGGATGCCGGAGGGGGTAGGTATCCTTGACTTCAATAAGGCAATTATTGACGCCACCTCCGACCTGGTATGCGCCTACAAGCTCAACTTTGCCTTCTACGAAGTCCTGGAGACCCAGGGGCTTGATGCCTTAAAGCAAACGGTTAAACATATACCGGACGACATTCCGGTAATCGCGGATGCCAAGCGAGGCGATATCGGTAACACCGCCCGGGCTTATGCCAGGGCTATCTTCGATAACCTTAACTTCGATGCCGTCACCGTAAGTCCCTACCTCGGATTCGACTCAATCGAGCCCTTTACTTCCTACCGGGACAAAGGGGTCTTTATCCTGTGCCGGACCTCAAACCCCGGCGCCGCCGAGTTCCAGTCCATGCGCTGCGAGACAGAGCCGCCGACCGGCGCCGGGACGGAAGCAAGCCGCCTCCTCTTCGAGCTTGTCGCCCTGAAAGCCGGGCAGTGGAACACCTCCGGTAACATCGGGCTGGTAGTCGGCGCTACCTACCCCGAAGAGCTAAGGCTGATTCGCAGCCACCAGCCCGACATGCTCCTCCTAATACCGGGTATTGGTGCCCAGGGCGGGGACCTGGCCGCAGCGGTCCGCTACGGAGTCAGCCCCCGGGGGGGCAGGATAATCCTGAACTCATCACGGCAGATTATATATGCCTCGCCGGGAAAGGACTTCGCCCCGGCAGCACGGCGTGCTGCCGCCGAACTCCGCAAGCAGATTAACCATTACCTGCCGGTACCTCTTTGAGGTGAAAAGATAGTCATGGAGATAAGGCTGGGTGACGTCGTCCGCCTCAAGAAGAAACACCCCTGCGGCAGCTACGAATGGCAGGTAGTCAGGCTCGGGGCCGATATCGGAATCAAGTGCCTCGGATGCCAGCGCCGTGTTCTCCTCGAACGCAGCGTCTTCGAGCGCAGGGTTAAAGCCTTTGTCTCCCGGGAAGAGTAGCATGGCCCGCCGCATTATCCATATTGACCTTGACGCCTTCTTCGTCTCCGTCGAGCAGGCCGAAAACCCCAAGCTTAAAGGCAAACCAGTGGTGGTTGGTGGCCGGCCGGAGCGGCGGGGGGTGGTCGCCTCAGCCTCATACGAAGCCAGGGCCTTCGGACTCAAGGCGGGAATGCCGCTTGCCACCGCCAGCCGCCTCTGCCCCCAGGCCATCTTCATCGAGGGAAGCTTCCCCAAGTACCGGGAGGCCTCGAAAAGGTTTATGGCAATCCTGGCTGATTTTTCACCCTTCCTCGAGCCAGCAGGCCTTGATGAGGCCTACCTGGATGCGACCGGCTTTGAATCCATTTATGGCTCAGCTAGAGAAATGGCGCTAAAGATAAAGGGGCGGGTCAAAGAAGAACTGGGGCTCGGCGCTTCGGCAGGCATCAGCAGCTCAAAGGTGGTCGCCAAGGTTGCCTCCGAGCTATCGAAACCAGACGGACTGCTGGAAGTGGCCGCCGGCGATGAGCGCTCCTTTCTGGCACCACTGCCCGTAGCTAAATTGCCGGGGATAGGTAAAAAGGCGGAACAGACCTTAACGGGCCTGGGCATCGACACTATCGGTGAGCTATCCGCCATGCCGCCGGATACCCTCAAGCGCCATTTTGGTGCCTCCGGCGAGGTCCTGCGCCGCTTCGCCGGTGGTATTGACGATAGAGAAGTGGCACCCCCGGCTGCTGCCCGGTCCATCAGCCGGGAGACCACCTTCGGTAAAGATACCAGGAACCCCACCCTCCTCAAGGCAACCCTCCGTTACCTGGGGGAACGGGTCGGCGCCGAGCTGCGCCGGCAGGGTAAAGAGGCACGGTGCATAACCTTAAAGCTAAGATATGGTGACTTCACCACCATTACCCGCAGTCAGACCCTGTCTCAAGCCACCGATACCGACCAGGCCATCTTCGACACCGGACTAAGGCTGCTAAAGAAGGCCCTTTCCCGGGAAAAGAAGACCGTCCGCCTCATTGGCATCGGGGTATCACGGCTGGCGGAACCGGGAAGACAGCTAGATATGCTGGATTCCTCAACAGCCAGACAGGAGCAATTGGATAAAGCCATTGACCACATCCGCCATAAATACGGATTTACCGCCATCCAGACCGGCAGGACCCTGCCGCTAAAGGACATCTTCCCCGAAGGCGGGGATGGCTATATGCTCCAAACGCCGGGCCTTTCGAGGTAGCTAGAACCCCACCACTGCTCTCTACCAGGGAGCCTCTTTCCGCCCGTTAGCTAAAGTGCAACCTCCCGGTAAGGCGGCGCTGTGCTATAATAGATTTAAGCCGACTTTCAGGAGGCTGCCATGTGGGAATGGTTTGTTACTAATGGCATCTGGATAATCCTGGCCGTAGTGGCGGGGCTTGGCCTCTTCCTTCTCCTCAAGCGCTGGGCCAGGCAAAGCATCGAAAAACTGGTGCCTGAGGGGTGGCAGGAGCAACTGAGAAGCATCCAGAAGGGAGTCAACTGGGTCATCACCGGTACTGGCGGGGTGATTCTAACGCTGGCGGTGGCAGCCGTTATCATCTCACGCTACGGCATAGACATTGTGCCGGCCCTGGAGGGAGTAGGTGGCTGGCTTCTGGAGCACGGCATCCTTATTCTGGTCATCATTCTCCTCTCGTACCTGGCCTACGCCATGGCCAGGGCAACGGTGCCCCGGCTGGTTGAGAGGTCGGTTACGGTAAGGGGTAAAGGGCGCCGTGCCCGAGAGGAGCTAGCCAAGAGGACACATACCCTGAGCGGCGTCATTACCCCCACTGTCGGGGTATTTATCGGCATCGTTGCCGTATTTATGATACTCTCCGAGGTAGGAGTGGATATCGCTCCCCTCCTCGCCGGCGCCGGGGTCATTGGTATCGCCCTGGGTTTTGGCACCCAGAGCCTGATTAGAGACCTCCTAAGCGGGTTCTTTATTCTCCTCGAGGACCAGTACCGGAAAGGCGACTGGGTGAGTATTGCCGGGGTCGACGGCCTGGTGGAGGAGGCCAACCTGAGGCGAACTGTGCTCCGTGACTTTAATGGGACCGTCCACACCATACCCAACGGGGAGGTCAAGGTAGCCAGCAACTACACCAAGGACTGGGCCCGGGTCAACCTGAATATCCCCGTAGCCTATGGGGAAGACCTGGAGCGGGTGATGGAGATTATAAACAGGGTCGGTCAGGAACTCACCGAGGATAAGCACTTTGGCCCCTTGATAACAAGTGCTCCTAAAGCGCTCCGAGTGGAAAATTTCGCCGACTCGGCTATTGAGATAAAGGTGCTGGGTGAGACCAAGCCCATGCGGCAGTGGGCAGTGACCGGGGAACTGAGGATGAGAATTAAGAAAGCCTTTGATAACGAGGGAATAGAGATTCCCTGGCCACATATTAAACTGTATTTCGGTGAAAGCGAGGGAGCAGGCCCGGCATGTAAGTCCTGTGCTCACATCAGCCCGCCGGGCAGTAAGTTCTGCAGCAATTGCGGCGCCAGGCTCGGCTCTTAGCAGGCATACTCAATTGATTTTCTATATCAGCTTACAGATATCCTTATCTTCAAAGCCGGCTACTTTCAGCATAGTTTAGCGAAGTAATATATTCCGCTACTATATTCATGATATTCTCTTTAACTTCCTGTTTTTCGTATTACACTTAACGATGTTTTGGGTAACCTTTGCCAACTAACGATTGAGGCGACAAACTGAAATCCTATGGCGTACGCGACAATGGAATCACACAGATAAAGCGAAGAAGGCCGCTGCCGGTGTTGATGAAACAATGGTTCTCGTTGGGAGCAACGAACACCACAGTCCCCTCGCCTAATAACCTTTCTTCTTCTCTGCCCTTGACTATCCCCTTACCTGACAGAACGAAAACCTCATGTTCCCATGAATGGGAGTGGAATGGAGTAGAACTCCCTGACTTGACCTCAAACACGCGCATAATGAATGTGGGAGCACCATCGTCAGCACCGATGACCACACGGCGTAAGACACCCGAAGCAACTTCTACTGCTTCTGTGTCTAGATAGTTGTGAACTTTCATATTGAAACTCCTTAGTATTATCTTGTCACAACCCAAATTATTTTGTTTGGCGCCGGGAACAGACTACGGAGCATTGCTCACATTCGTCGTTGCATGGCTCAACATGAATGGTTACGCTAGACTCGGGAAGTCTGGTTTGTATCTCAATCTCAATTTGGTCACACACCTCATGAGCCAGCTTTAAATCGATGTCCCTGGGCATTACCAGGTGCAGGTCTATGTAGTGCTGGCTCCCCGCCCGGCGTGTCCGCAACGCATGAAAACCAACCACCTGCTGGCTGTATTCCATAAGGCAAGCTTTGATAGCTGCCTCCTGTGAAGGAGCCAGTTTCGTGTCAACCAACCCTGATAGCGGCTTGCGGATTGTATCATAAGCTATTTTCAGGATGTAAATAGTAACCCCGATAGCAATAACGGAGTCAATAATACCGAGGCCGGTGAGGCGTACTACCGCCAGTCCAACCAGCACGGCCAGGGCGGAGTAAACATCAGCGGCGATATTACGTGCATTGGCTTCCAGCGCCACTGAGCCGGTAGCCCGGGATACCTTCAATAGGTGGCGGGACAAGAAAATGCTAACCACTATAGAGACCAGCATCACTCCCATCCCCACCCCGGCTAATTCAATACTGGCGCCTTCTATTATCCGGCGTATTGAGGAATAAATTATCAGCACGCCAGCAACACCGATGAGAAGCCCTTGCGCTACGCCGGCAATATCCTCTACCTTACCATGACCGTATGGATGTTCTTCATCGGCCGGCTTGACCGCAATGCGAATAGCAGAGAAGGTGATTATGCCGGCAAACAGGTCTAACAGGCTATCGGCTGCCTGGGCCAGGATACTGATACTTCCGGTCAGCCAGCTAACAGCCAGCTTAAGCAGTATCAACCCGACGACTACGCCGATTAATAGCTTGGCAGCTCCCCTTTTTGTTGAAAACACTTGTGTGTGGCTCCTGTGTTCCCTCGTATAAATATTACCCGGAATTAAATTAACAGTTTAAAGCGATACTGCAAATAAAGCAATACCCGAGGCCATTAAGAGTGCAGGTTGCTAATACTTATCAGGCTTTATACCCACAAGGGCTGGATTATAGAAGAACACCCTTGTCTTCCGGCAAAGCCATACCAGGAATAGCATGAAGGGAACCTCGGTTAGCACTCCGACCACGGTAGCCAGCACCGCTCCAGAAGACAGGCCAAAAACAGTCGTGGCTACGGCCACGGCTACCTCAAAGTGATTGCTGCCGGCGATTATGGCCGTTGGCGCCGCGTCCTCATAGGGAAGGTGAATAAATTTGGAGGCAATATAGGTCAGAACGAAGACTAGAAGTATATTGCAGAAAATCCCGATGGCAATCATGCCGACAGCAGCCGGAAGCTGGGTGATAACGCTGCCCTGCAAACTGAATAGCACCACCAATGTGATAAGCAGAGCGGCAATAGACACGGTACGCAGCGGGGGGACAAACTTCGCTTCAAACCACTCGATACCCTTCTGTTTAACGGCCCAGCGGCGGGTAAAGTAGCCGAACAGGAGAGGCAGGCAGATATAAATCGCCACCGAAAAGGCTATGGTTGCCCACGGTATGATAATCCCGGAAATGCCAAGCAGAAACTGGGCCAGGGGGGCATAGAGAACAACCATTGAGAGCGAGTTGATGGCGGTCATCACCAGGGTATGCCCCATATTTCCCTTGGCCAGGTAACTCCAGACCAGCACCATTGCCGTGCACGGAGCCACACCGAGCAGAATCATCCCTGCCCGATAGGACTGGGCGATGTCGGGGGACAGGACCCCCTTGAAGACCACGCCCATAAATAGCCAGGCAAAGAAGGCCATGGTAAACGGCTTAACCACCCAGTTAGCGACAAGTGTCGCCATAATTGGTTTGGGAGTCCTGGCCGCCTTTACCACCTGGCTGAAGTCTATTTGCACCATGATGGGATAAATCATCAGGAACAAACAGACCGCTACCGGGATTGACACATTGGCAATCGTCAAATCACCCAGTACAGTTGAGATTTGAGGGAAGACCTCACCCAGCCCTATCCCAGCACCAATGCAAAGGACGACCCAAAGGCTAAGATACTTCTCCCAGACTCCTAGCCTTCTTTCTTTTTCCGCAGCTTGGTCATACCTATTACTCACGCTTGTAGGCTCTTACAGTTATACTTGAGAGTTTCACCATTTCCTTGTTGTTGCTGTCTTCTACATAGAACTCTCTATTAGACAACACGTGTAAATCAACAAAACCGGCTTCCTTTATCATCCTCAGGTATTGTTGCTGCTCGAGGGCTCCAGCGATACACCCTGCCCAGGCGTTGAGGTCATTACGTATCTCGTTGGAAAGTGCTCGTTCAGTGACTATATCGGATACACTAAACTTGCCTCCCGTCCGGAGTACCCGGTAGGCTTCATGGAAGACTTTGGCTTTATCCGGAGCGAGATTGATAACGCAGTTACTGATAACAACATCAATTGAGCTGTCATCTACTGGCAGTTTTTCAATTTCACCCAGGCGAAACTCAACATTGGTATAGCCATTGCTCTTAGCGATAGCACTTGCCTTATCAATCATCTCTTTGGTCATATCCACACCAATTACCCTGCCCTTAGGGCCAACCTTACTAGCTGCCAGGAAAACATCAATTCCAGCCCCTGACCCCAAATCCAACACCGTCTCTTCCGGCTTTAACTCAGCAATAGCTGTGGGATTGCCGCACCCCAACCCCATGGCTGCTTCTTCTGGGATGCATTCTAAATCTTCTTTCGAATACCCTATAGCTTCAGTTTTAGTAATCGGGCTAACCCCACATCCGCAGCTTGCGCAACAGCTTTGTTCTCTCCGCTCAACTATTTGTGAGTACCTAGCTTTCACAGCATCCTTGATTTTTTTATTCATCATAACAGGCTCCTTTCGATTGGCATAAGGGAAGCTCCCTCATTAAAGATTCGCTGGTGGCAACCAGCTCAGACAATCTGGGGTCGGCAAGCCCGTAGTAGATTTTCTGGGCTTCCTGCCTTGCCACCACGATGTTGCATTCCTTCAAGGCTCTTAAATGATGCGAGACCAGAGACTGCTCCCGGTTCAGAGCCTCCACTATTTCGCCGACACACTTCTCACTTTCAGCCAGTAGCTTGAGTATTTGAAGTCTGGTCGCCTCACCGATACACCTGAGGAATCTTGCCTGCTCATTTTCGATAGACATATAAGCCCCCATTCATATGAATTATAACTCATACTATTGCCGCTGGTCAACAGGTGCAACACTTTCTTCCCGTTTCCTTAAACGGGGATTCAGGCTGCTCTCCCGGTACAAATTTACTATAGCCAGCTAACCTTTTCATGTTTATTCCGTTTTACAATATAATGAAAGCAATTAGAATGGGAGGACCAAGATGATTAAAGCAAAGTTATTCTTCGGAGTCGTACTTTTGAGCCTGGTGACCTTATCCGCCGGAGCGTGTGCTGGGACTATGCCGACACCATCCCCTGAGCCTGTCCCCACGCCACCATATGGTTCCGTGCGGGTGTATGTTACCGATGCGCCACCCCGCGATGAGGTGACCGGCATTATGGTCACAGTTGCCGAGGTGCAGGTCCATAAAGCGGTAGCGGAACAGGAGCAAGAGCAAGCCGGTAGCGATAACCAGACTCAGGAGCAGGAACAGCAACAGACTCAGCAGGGTGAAGGTGAATGGATAACGATTGATATTATTGATAATGCAACCACCTTTGATTTACTCCAGATTAAGGGAATTGAGCAGTTTCTCGGGGCAAGCGAAGTGGCCGCAGGCAAATACACTCAAGTCAGGCTAGTTGTAGACACGATTCAGGTAGCCCTGGGAGGCGGAGAGTTACAGGATGCCACGGTGCCCAGTAAGGAGTTGAAAATCACGCGTCCCTTTGATGTTGTCACTGGTGAAGCTACGGCTCTGACTCTCGATTTTGAGGCCGACAAAATGGTGACTGTGACCGGCTCCGGTAAAATTATCGTCAAGCCGGTTATCAAGCTGACGGTTCGGCAAGAAAAGCTCACAGGTCAAGAGGGCGGACAAAAGCCGGATAAAGGAGTTACTGACGAAGCATCCGTGGAGGTTTCTTGCGATGACTTTATGAGCGCCAAGCACATCAGCGAGGAAGTGGAAATTAATACTAGCGATATGTTCAAAGTAGTCTTGTGTTCTAACCCGACAACGGGGTTCCAGTGGTCAGAGTCAGCAACGATTGACGATACGGCGTTGATAGAACAGGTAGACCATAGATTTGTGTCTCCCAAGGCAAAAGGTAACAAGCCACCCGCGCCCGGAACCCCGGGTCAGGAAATATGGACTTTCAAGGCGCTTAAGGAAGGCACGACCACCATATCAATGGAGTACAGCCAGCCCTGGGAAGGTGGAGAAAAGGGGGAGTGGACATTTGAGCTAACGGCCGCGGTTGATTAGGTTTACGCTATATGGAATTATCAAGGGTCCACTATTTTATAGTGGACCCTTACCATGAACCGTGGTTATGAGATAAAATTCACCCTGAAGCTAGTCAGGGCGAATCTTAACAATAGATTAATATTTTACATATATCCTATTAACAAGAACGATGAGAGGGGATTAGATGGCAGCGCAAGAAGACTCAAATGAGACAGGCAGAGCTGGCAAAACTAGGAAAGGTGCCGGCAGGCGAAAGAGAAAAATCAGCATAAGGACGTTCGTTCAAATCTTCTTTTTCGCGCTGATTACCCTGATCGCCATCAACCATTCTCTAGAAAAGCAGGGGGTAGAAATTGCCTTCCTGTCCTCCGCGTCACTGCATGCTGTCTGCCCCTTTGGCGGGGTAGTATCAATCTACCAGTACCTGACCGCAGGAACCTTTGTCAAGAAGATTCACGAGTCTGCCTTTATCCTGATGTACATCGGCTTTGCCCTGGCGCTTCTCGTTGGCCCGGCGTTTTGCGGTTGGGCTTGTCCTCTGGGTAGTTTCCAAGAGTGGCTGGGTAAGCCGGGCAGGAAGATATTTAAAAAGAGATTCAATAAGTTTGTGCCGCCAAAACTTGATTCATATTTACGCTATCTGCGCTACGCTGTTTTGATATGGGTGCTTTACGTAACCGCGACAACAGCAAAGCTGTTTTTCACGGATTATGACCCCTATTACGCCTTGTTTAATTTCTGGACGGGAGAAGTCGCCGTAAGCGCCTTGATTATACTGGGAGTGGTAATAGTAGCCTCCTTATTCGTAGAAAGGCCCTTCTGCAAATACGCCTGTCCCTATGGTGCTGTCCTCGGTGTGTTTAACCTCTTTCGGATTTTCAAGATAAAGCGGAATTCAGCAACCTGCATCGATTGCAAAGTCTGTGACCGTGTCTGCCCGATGAACATCGATGTATCCGAAAGCGGGATAGTCCGGGACCATCAGTGCATAAGCTGCCTGAAATGCACCTCGGAAAATAGCTGCCCGGTTGATGATACGGTAGAGATGATGGTCGGCACCCTGTCAGGAGGAGCCCGATGAAAATTAATAACTGGTTGATGGGCTTAATTGTCTTGGTAGTTATCTTTGGCGGAATTGCTGGTACCATGGCTTTTAATCTCTGGAGTACTGAGGGTAGTGGGGGCGGCCAGGGTAGGGGGGGCGGCCAGGTTCCGGTAACATTTAAGGTAGGCGAGTTTGCCTGGGAATATAACCCGGCTGATATCCGTGGTTCTTACAGCTTTGGGCATATAGAGATGCCTGCCAGGGACATCAAAATCCGTGACTTCGCCGTTGATAAGGGTCTCGAGTTTGGCATTATTAAAGAGGCATTGCAAGCCAAGGTGAATGCTCTTCAGTAGCCGTGTCCTGGCGGGAAATAACCGTTTAAGTCTAGCCCGCTACATTTAACGATGAGAGTTACACGATTGCTTAACTTGTGTGAACGAAGTCGTGGCTATTGCAGATAAACTCATCAAGAGCTTTGTTAAACTCACCTGGTTTCTCCAGGAATAGATGATGTGTAGTTCCTTCTATTATCACCTTTTTAGCCCCCGGTATCTTTTCCGCTAGATAATTCGTAAATTTGGTTGGAGTCATGGTGTCCTGCCCCCCACAAATCACCAAGGTAGGCACTCTTATCTCATGGACCCTCTCCCTGATATCAAACCTTTCACAACAAAGGAGGTCATTTAGTTGAGCTAGTGGTCCTATTTCAAGGTGCTTTTCTATAAGAGTTGCCTGCTCCTCTGGGGGGAGGCTGCCGTAGTTCTCCTTCATCCACTCGACCCATCCCCCAAGGTTCCCCTCCACTGCTTCAGAAAGCATAGATATATACTGGCGGTGAACCCTGAGCTTTGCCCCCGTTCCGATAAGGACTATCGCGCTCAGGCCCTCGGGGTATTTAAGAGCGTAGGTCATAACTATCGCCCCTCCAAGAGAATGCCCGGCAAGTATCACGCTTTTGTACCCGCTGTATTTGATAACTTGATGTAGCCAGTTAGCATATTCCTCCACGCTCTTATACAGTTCTCCATCAGGATGCCCCGGCAGAGTGATAGCTTCCGCATCCGGAAAATAGCTAAGCTGTTTTCCCCAAATCCCTCCCCAACCCCCGGAGCCATGGATAAATATCAACTTCATTTTTCTTGCCTTTTTGTTTTTATTATACTACACAGGCATGCACGGTTATCCTCTAGACAGTTTCTCCTCTTTATATTTTTAGAGAGGTGGACTACGTCGCTTTGCGGTAGACACTATTGCACATTCGGGCGAAATACTAGCCCTAATGTTCCTGCCTATCGCCACCCCTACTTCAACTCAATCTAGTTACAATAAGCGCATAGAGCTTAAGGCTTTTTCAAATAACGTAGATAATTTCTATGCTCTTTGTTTCTCGTGTCCTCCCGGGTCTGCCTCGGCCAAGGTGCCGGCACCAAGCACCATCGCCATCTGCAGATGTGGGCGTCTGACTTTTTTCCAGATTACTGGACCATGTTTCACACCCGCGGGCACAAATATTGCTGAGGTTCTATCAAAGACGAGTGGTTCACCACCAACGGTAAACTCTATTTCGGCACCAAGGTCCTCCGGATTGTTGGGGTCGCTTCCTATATGTAGGACAATCTCGTTATATTTAGCGTGCGAATGTTCCAGAATATGGGGATTTGGCTCAGGCATTTCCCATATCCAGCCAACTTCAATATAGGCATTGCTTCCCGGCACAAGTGCGTTACTCATGAGGGTCATTGTGGGATATGAGCGGCCTTTTACTTTACCAGCACTCACTTCGTAAGCGGGTTTCCTTACCAGGTTTTTTTCATATTTTGATCCAGCCATTGTCTAAAGCCCTCCTTCTTAAAAATAAGCCCCAGTCACACCAAATGAATCATGTTTGGGTGAGTTATATGAAAGCCACAACTAGCCACTAGATTGTGGCCAGCGACGGCGCTAGAATCATCTGAAGACAGAAATACAACACAAGCCGCTATTTCCAACGGCTCGGCTATTCTCTTTAAGGCATTATTGTCCGTGATTTTACCCATCATTTCCTCGTAGGAGATACCTGCATCTCTAGCTGCAACCTTAACCCAGTCATCAAATTCTTGAGTCCGAGTAGCGCCCGGGCTGATGCAGTTAACACGAATGCCGAATTTGCCGGCTTCGATAGCTAGGGTTTCAGTAAGGCCGATTACGCCCCATTTGCTGGCGGCATACGGGCTTTCTTTAGGGACTCCGGATATCCCGGCGACACTGCTAATATTGATGATATTACCGCTTCTTCGGGGAATCATATATTTAAGTACCTCTCTAGAACAAAGCATAATCCCGGTTAAATTTATGGCTAAGCTATCATGCCACTCATCCAGATTCATATCGACCACATCAGCGTTATTAAACGTACCCCTGGCGGCATTATTTACCAATATATCAATCTGACCAAACTCGTCAATAGTTTGAGCTACCATCCGCTTCACCTGCTCGTGATCAGAAATATCGGTTTGTATTGCTTTTGCCTTACCGCCTCTAGACTTGATGTCTTTAGCTACCTCTTCTAATCTAGGGAGATTACGGGCGGCTATCGCAATTGCTGCTCCTTCATTGGCAAAGGCGAAGCTAATAGCTTTGCCTATCCCTGTCCCTCCACCAGTAATAATAGCTACTTTATCTTTTAGTTTCACGATTTCTATCCTCCTAAACAGTAACGCTAAAAAGTTGGCTATTTTCGGCCCACTTGAAAGAAAACTACAACCAACCCCCTCCCCCTGTCAAGTATGTATGGGGCACTTTTTCCTAAAAAGAGTTCTAACCCATTTTGGTTACACGGAATGGACCGAGGGGCCACTTCGGCTCTTGGTTTCACATTTGTCCAAAATGTTGAACCAGGCGTGGCCTTGATGCTACACTGTTCTGGTCTTAGCATTATGAGGAAGCACATCCTTATTCGGAGGGGCACCCTCCACGATTCGGACGACTTCGCCAGTCTTATTGTGATATCCTCGCCAACTCTTTTCCCAGCAGTTTTCGGAGCCGAGGCAGGTAATATCCTAAAGGCCCTCTTTCGCCACAGACACAACCTGTTCGGCTTTCAGCATTGCCATTTCATCGAGGTTGGCGGCAAAAATGCTGGTATGATGCTCAGCTATGACTGGCAGGCAGCTAATCGGGAGCGGTTGAAGACGGGATTGCTGTTACTTAAGTATATGAAAACACAGGTGCTAATCCAATTATCTACCCTATTAGAGGCTCATACCGTGCTGAGCAAAATTGGAGACGGTGAATATTACGTCAGCAACCTTGCTATCTATCCTGAACACCGGGGTCTGGGTCTGGGGACAAGGCTCCTCGTCGAGGCTGAGGATGAAGCCGAAAAATTCGGTGCCGGTAGAGTTGCCCTGGAGGTTGAAACGGATAATCGAGACGCTATCCGGCTGTATGAGAAGATTGGTTACGCTGTGGCGAGAGAGTTAGAGGAAATCCGGGCGGGTAAGGAAACATTCAAATTTCTTCGGATGTCTAAATTAACAGTCCCCGTACCGCGAAGCGATGCTACTACCTGACCACGATTCAGGCTGTTCTAAAATGCAACAGTTTTGTATTTCAGTACTTCTGTAACCTGTTTTAAGCTTGTGCCTGCTTAGGCTTGTGCCTTAAACCCCGACAGGCCGCGTTCCATATTCCAGGATGAATTTTGCTGTTAGCAGCGTGGGTACCTTCGTTCACCAAGCAGTCTTTCCTGGTCCCTCTTGTCCCTCTCCCGCCCATGAGCTATAATAAGCCCTGTCTGGGAAAGGAGACCCGAAATGCCGTCTTATGCCTTTTTTCATAACCAATTTGTTCCCCTATCCGAAGCCAGGATTGGCGTCATGACTCAAGCCTTTCACTACGGGACGGGTGTCTTTGAGGGCATCAGGGGGAACTGGAACAGTGAGGAGAAACAGACTTACCTCTTCCGCCTTGAAGAGCACTATGACCGGCTGCTCAATGGCTGCCGGCTGCTCAAGATTAGTCTACCCTACACCACCAGCGAGCTATGCCAGCTAACGATAGAACTGGTGGCAAGGTGTAAATTTCAGGAGGATATCTACGTCCGCCCCCTGGCATATAAAAGCACCGAATCTCTCGGGGTCCGCCTCCACGGACTGGGTGATGATTTCCTGGCCTTTGTCATTCCTTGGGGACCATATCTGGATGTGGACAAGGCCAAAGTCGGCGTTTCGTCATGGCGGCGCCCTGATGATAACGTGATTCCACCCCAGGTCAAGCTGACCGGCCTTTATGTCAACAACGCCCTGGCAAAAACCGAAGCTATTGAGAACGGATATGACGAAGCGATTATGCTCACGCCCGATGGCCATGTCTCCGAGGGCACCGGCGAAAACATCTTCCTGGTCACAGGCGGCAGGCTGGTTACACCCGCCAGCTACAACAATATCCTGATGGGTATTACCCGCGATACGGTGATAAAGCTGGCCCAAAACGAGCTGGGGATAGAGGTAATAGAAAGGCAAATCGACCGCAGTGAACTCTATACTGCCGAAGAGTGCTTCTTCACCGGTACCGCTGCTCACATAACCCCCGTCACTGAAATCGACCACCGTAAGATAGGGGACGGTGAGATTGGGAAGATAACCGACAGCCTGCAAGAAATCTACTCCCGGGTAATACGGGGCAAGCACCCCAAATACCTCGACTGGGGCACCCCGGTCTATAAAAAGTAAGTCTGGTGAAGGCCTGGATGATAGTTAATGAAGCGGGCTATTTCTGTCCTGCGTTTACCTGAAGTGACTTCAAGAGGCAGAGAACCTGGCAGCTCTCTTCCAGGGTGGTAGTGGAGTTATAGGCTTCCTCGAGCAGCTGGCCGATGGCGAAGTTACCGTGACCATGAACCATAATAATCCGATGCTCCTTTAACGTCTGAGCAATTATATCAGCCAGGCCCCCCGGTTTTACCTCCATATGCCAGCCTACTACCGGCACCCGCCCCACCATAGACAGACCCTCGGCATCACCGGGTACAATCTCGGTCTCGGTCAGTGACAGGGCAACGGCGTGAGGGGGATGGGCATGGACAATGGCTAACGCCGACGTCTCCCGATAAATAGCACGGTGGACAGCCAGCTCGGTAGAAGCCAGCGGCGTGTGGCGGTCATTTTTATCCACCCCGGTCTCTATCAAGTCTTGTTCCTGCAGGCAACCAAGCATGCAGCCGCGGCGGGTAATAACCAAACGGTTTCCCACCCTGATACTCAGATTCCCACTATTGGAGGAGACAAGCCCCCGGGTGAAGAGATCGCGTCCCACCGTCTGAAACTGAGCTAGAGTCATACCCCCCCTTTTTAAGTTGCCAGGTCAGGCTGCTCTAATTTATGCCCATCAAACTAAAAAGTCAAATCAAGCTGTCCCCTGACCAGTGCCCGCTAGAAGGTAAATTACTCCGTCGCTTCGGACTCAGCTTTTGCCAGGGCCCGGTTTAACTTTTTCACAAGTCTCGATTTGTAGCGAGCAGTGTTGTTGGGGTGAGTGATTCCCTTTTCTGCCGCTTTATCCAGGGCACTAATGGCAACGCCTACTGCTTCCCGAGCCGACTCGAGTTCACCGGAGAGGATAAGCTTCTCCGCCCGGGTGATGCTGGTCTTGCAGCGGCTACGAACAGATTTATTTCTCAGTCGCTTTCGTTCGGTAACACGCACCTGCTTTTGCGCTGACTTACTAACTGGCAATATCTACCTCCTCAGTTTCTTTTGTGCCTCGCTTTACCTGCCGCTCTTTGATAGGGGCAGGCTTTTCGGCTGGTCGTCTGGTTCCGATGGTCATTTCATCCCCTACCCGGCTTACACCTATCACCCCCCGAACCCCCCCGATCTTTGCCATGAGACGGCTTATCTGAGGCAGCCCTGTCGTCTCCAGGGTGAAATAGGTCGTAAAGGTAGTGGCATCACCGTGAGCCGAGTTCACCGAGGTAATATTAACCCCCTCCTCAGCCACAACAGCGGTGATATCACGCACCAACCCCACCCTGTCCCAGCCTTTAACCTGAATACTAACCGGATATAGCAAACTGGCCTGCCCCCACTCCACCGCCACCAATCTTTCCTTCTCACCCCCATGAACCACATTGTAGCAGTCCTGACGGTGGACAGTCACCCCCCGGCTACGGGTAACAAAACCAATAATCTTATCCCCGGGCACCGGATGACAACACTGGGCCAAACTGGTAAGTAAATCTCCCGTCCCCAGCACCCTGACTCCGGCTGCTGATGGAGCAGGCGGGGGCACCTCAACCGCCGTTTTAAGTGGCTGTTCTTCACCAGCCAGCTTCAAGGCAATCTGATGAGTGGTGATGTCACCATAACTGATAGCCAGCAGGAAGTCATCTGTGTCATCATAGCCAAACAGCCTGGCTATCTTCTCCCGCTCGCTCAGTTTTATCCCCAGGCGCCTCAGCTCCCTCTCCAGAAGTTCCCGACCATGCTCAATACTCTCCGCCCGCTCTTGTTTCCTGAACCACTGCCTTATCTTTTCCCTGGCATGCGATGTGTTGACATAGCCCAGGTGCGGACTCAGCCAGTCCCGGCTCGGGCCTCTGGCCTTCTTGGCCGACATAACCTCAACCACATCGCCATTATTCAGCTTATAGTTGAGCGGCACCAGTCTGCCATTTACCTTGGCGCCGACGCAGCGGTGCCCCAGCTCAGTATGAACCCGGTAGGCAAAGTCAAGGGGAGTGGAACCCTTGGGCAGGTCCTTTATTTCACCCTTCGGGGTATAAACAAAAACCTGGTCTATGAAGATATCAGTCTTAACCGATTCCAGAAACTCCTCAGCCCCGCTAAGCTCGCGGTGCCAGTCAATTAACTGCCTGAGCCAGGCTATCCCTTCCTCAAAGTGGATATCCCTGGTCTCACCCTCTTTATAGCGCCAGTGAGCGGCTACCCCATATTCAGCAAGGTAATGCATCTCATGGGTGCGGACCTGAATCTCAAGCGGGGTCGTCCCCGAGCACATTACGGCGGTATGCAAAGCCTGATAGCCGTTTGGCTTGGGGTTGGCAATATAGTCATCAAACGCGCCGGGGAGAGGCCGCCACAGGCTGTGAATAGTGCCTACAGCGCTATAGCATTCAGGCACACTCGCAACCAGTACTCGAAGGGCGAGGAGGTCATGGATATCATCAAACCGCTTGCCCTGGGCGGTATATCTCTCCATTTTCTGGTAGATACTGTAGATATGCTTGGGTCTACCCGATATTTCGGCGACAAGGCCCGCCCGCTCAAATTCCTGCTCCAGGACTGGAATTGTCCGGTCGATAAAGCCCTCCCGCTGATTACGCCGGGCAGCAACCAGGTCGGCTACCCGGTAATACGCCTCCGACTCAAGATAGCGGAATGACAGGTCCTCCAACTGCCATTTCAACTCCCATATTCCGAGGCGATGGGCCAGGGGGGCATATATCTCCATGGTTTCCCGGGCAATACTACACTGTTTTTCCGCAGGCAGGGCACCCAGAGTACGCATATTATGCAGCCGGTCAGCCAGCTTGATAAATACCACCCGGAGGTCCTCAGCCATTGCCACCAGCATCTTCCTTAAGTTCTCCGCCTGAGACTGCCTCATCGCCGCATCCTCCCCCGTCCAGGAGAGTGTGCCAAGCCTGGTGACACCATCAACCAGCTTGGCTACCTCCGGGCCAAACTTGGCTCCAATCTCAGAAACGCTTACGCCACAGTTCTCAGGGACATCGTGCAGCAAGGCCGCCGCCAGCGTGGTGGCGTCAAGCTGAAGCTCAGCCAGCACCAGGGCCGTCTGGAGCGGGTGCTCTATGTAAGCCCCCCCCGACCGGCGCATCTGCCCCTGATGTGCCTTCGCGGCAAACTCATAGGCATCCTGAACCAGAGCTATCTTCAGTGGGGGAAGATAGCCCTGAGCTATCTCCATAAGCCGACTAAAACTCATATTCCCAGTATAGCGCAACACCGTTCGCTTGTGCAAAAATGACTCCTGTCCATCCCCCTCACTCCCTTTACAAATCCGGCGCTAATACTGTATCCTAGCCTAAAAAGAGGGAGGCCACTTTGTATCGGGCACCAAGAGGAACCACCGACATCCTGCCCGGGGAGCAGGCATACTGGCGCTACATAGAACAAAAGGCGGCCAGTATCTGCCAGCTCTATGGCTACGAGCGCATTGACGCCCCTACCTTTGAGGACACCGACCTCTTCACCAGGAGCGTGGGGGAGGAAACGGACATCGTAACAAAGGAGATGTACACCTTCGAGGATAAGGGGGGAAACCAGCTAACCCTGAGACCGGAAGGCACCGCGCCGGTGTGTCGGGCTTACCTGGAACACGGACTGCATAACCAGCCCCAACCGGTCAAGCTGTATTACATGACGTCTATCTTCAGATACGAAAGGCCCCAGGCGGGGAGATACCGCGAGCACCACCAGTTTGGCTACGAGGCTATCGGCGATGCCGACCCCGCCCTTGACGCTGAAGTCATTGAGATGGCATGGCAATTCCTCACCAGCCTGGGCCTTCGCCAGTTAACCCTCGAGCTTAACAGCATCGGCTGCAAGAAGTGCCGGCCCCGATATCTGGCCGCCATCAAGGACCACTATGCCAGCCACCGCCGTGAGCTGTGCCCCGATTGCAAGATAAGACTCCAGAGAAACCCGCTTCGCCTGCTTGACTGCAAGAACCCATCCTGTCAGGGGGTCGCCGACTCCGCCCCCAGCAGCACCAACCACCTCTGCCCCGAGTGCGAGGAGCACTTCAGCCGGCTGAAGAGATACCTGGAGCTGCCGTTCACCATAAACCACCGCCTCGTCCGCGGTCTTGACTACTATACCAGGACCGTATTTGAGATCCAGCCTGAGGAAGGGGGTGCCCAGAGCACCATCGGCGGTGGGGGGAGATATGACGACCTGATTGAAGAACTGGGAGGTAAGCCAACACCGGCTATCGGCTTCGCCTCCGGCCTGGAGCGGATAATACTGAACCTCAAGAGGCAGAACGCCCCCATCCCCCCCCTCCCCAAACCCCGGGTCTTTATCGCCCACATCGGCGATGAGGCAAGGGACGAGGCAATAAAGCTGGCATCCCGGCTGAGGCAGACCGACATCGGAGTAATAGAAGCCACGGGCAAGAAGAGCCTCAAGGCCCAGCTAAGGCAGGCAAACACCATTGGGGCACGCCACGCAGTGATTATCGGCGAGGATGAGATAAAGACCGGCACGGTGATATTGCGGGACATGACCAGCGCCGAGCAGAATGTGATTGCCGCCAGCCAGCTAGAAGCCAAATTGCAGAAAGGGAGCCTCTAGAGGCCAGGATTTCTATTACCGTCATCTGTCTTGCCCGATGGTTTTGTTGCCGGTAGCTCAGGTTCTGTGTTAAGATTAAGGCGGTGTTTTAAAGGGGGTTTTTAATCATGCGAGACAGAGTGGAAGAGGTACTAAATAAGATCCGCCCCAGCCTGATGATGGACGGGGGCAATGTTGAACTGGTAAATGTCGATGACGGCGTCGTCAGGGTAAAGCTAACCGGCGCCTGCGGCGGCTGCGCGATGGCTACCCTCACCCTGAAGATGGGAATTGAACGAGTCTTAAAGCAGGAAATTCCCGAAGTCAAGGAAGTGGTGGCAGTTTAGCCAGATTACGGCTCCTCCAGCTCAAATGCCCGGTGCAGGGCGCGAACCGCATCCTTAACCCGGAACTCATCAATAATACAGGTTATCCTTATCTCCGAAGTAGTAATAAGCTGGATATTAATGTTTTCCTCACTAAGGGTGCCGAACATCCGGGCAGCATAGCCAGGGGCATTCTGCATGCCGGTGCCAACAATACTGACCTTGCCCAGGTGGGAGTCGCCGACACACTCCCTGGCACCAATAGAACTCGCTATCGGTTTCACCACCTCCATCGCTTTCTCCAGCTGGCCCCTGGCTACAGTAAAGGTTAAATCAGTTATATTCTGGATACTGGCGTTCTGAACAATGGTATCTACATTAACCCCAGCATTAGCCAGAGGAACAAAGATTGCCGCCGAAATGCCGGGCCGGTCAGGCACCCCGACCACCGTTATTTTGGCCACGTCAAGGTCATGAGCGATACCCCTCACCTTATTTCGCACTTCCATAGATGCCCCTCCATGAATTAGTGTCCCCCGGCTGTCGGTGAAGCTGGAGGCAACCAGAATCGGAATATTGAACAGCTCGCCGAGTTCAACCGCCCGCGGGTGCAGCACCTTCGCCCCATAGGTCGCCAGCTCCAGCATCTCATCATAGCCAACCTCGGCCAGCGGCTGAGCTTCAGGAACAAGCCTGGGGTCAGCGGTATAGACACCATCAACGTCGGTATATATCTGGCAGACCTCCGCTCCGAGGCCAGCCGCCAGTGCCACGGCGGTAGTATCCGAGCCACCTCTGCCCAGGGTGGTTATGTCCATCTCCTCGGTAATCCCCTGAAATCCGGCAATGATGACAACATTACCCCGCTCCAGCTCTCTGACCACCCGCCCGGGGTCAACCTTCAAGATACGAGCCCGGCTATGGGCTGTGTCCGTCTTTACCCCCGCCTGGGCGCCGGAAAGGCTGATTGCCTCATACCCCATATCCTCAAGCGCCATCGCCAGCAGGGTGCTGGAAACAACCTCGCCGGTGGAAAGGAGCACGTCAAGCTCCCGCGCGTCAGGACGCCGGTTAAGCTGGTAAGCCAGCCTGATTAGCTCATCAGTGGTATCCCCCATCGCCGAGACCACCACCACTACCTGGTTGCCCTCATCCTTTGTCCGGGCAACGCGCCGGGCGACATTCTTAATCCGCTCCGCATCAGCCACCGATGAGCCGCCGTACTTCTGAATAATCAGCGCCACGCTAACGCTTAACCTCCCTCCCTACCAGCTTACCCATAATATTATACCCCGGGTCAACAAAAAGGCCAGTCTTTTCTGCCTCAGCCTCACTAAATCTCCCTGCCCCGTTAGCGCCAATGCCCTCTCCCCACAGCAGGAACGGGACCGGCTCAGGACTGTGGGTCTGGGTCCTGATCGGGGTGGGGTGGTCAGGCATCACCAGCAACCGGAGTTTGCCCTGCCAGGAGCGAATCCGACCGACAACATCGCTATCTATCCTCTGGATAGCCTCCACTTTATCATCAATTGAGCCGGCATGGGCTGCCTCGTCCGGCGCTTCAATATGGACTACTACCAGGTCATGGTCACGAAGCGCCTCCAGCGCCCCCGACGCCTGAGCGGCATAGTCATTATCCGGGCCATCCGTCACCCCCGGTATCTCCAGGACATCCACCGCCACCATTCGGGCCAGGCCTTTAAGAAGGTCAACGCCGGAGGTGAGGGCAGCACCAAGGCCATAGACCTGCCCAAACGGCGGCATCTCAGGCACCCGGCCACTGCCCCAGAAGAGCCAGATGCTCGTCGCCGGGATATCACCGCGAGACCGCCGTGCCACGTTCACCGGATGCTCCCGGAGCACCTCCTCCGAACGCCGCATGAGGTCTCGAAGTAGGTCACTCCCGGGGCCGCGGGGTACAAATTCAGCTACGGGCTTACCCGGGATATCGTGGGGCGGGGTGCAGGTAGCGAGCGGGGTATCCTCACGCCCGCTGAGCTTGCAGAGATGCCGGTAGCTGATGCCAGGGTAAAAGTGAACTTCGTCACTACCCAGGCTCCGGTTTAAGGCTAAAATAAGCTCTCCCGCCTCCGCGGTGGTAATATAGCCGGCGCTATAGCTCCACATCCGCCCGTCCCGAACCGCCACCAGATTACAGCGAAACACAACCTCTCCGTCGTCAATAGGGATGCCCATACTCCTGGCTTCAATGGCAGCCCGACCCCGGTAGTAACGCCCGGCGTCATAGCCCAGGACCGACATGCAGGCACAGGCACTGGACGGCTCCATCCCCCCGGGCACGGTGCGGACAAGCCCCAGCGTCCCCTCCCTGGCCAGGGCGTCCAGGTTTGGCGTCGAGGCCAACTCCAGGCTGGTCTTACCCTCACGCTCGGCTAGCGGCAAGCCGGCGGCACCATCAATAATCAGAACGAGGTATTTCACCTGTCTCCTTTCAACTCTCCCTTCTTAACTGTTGCCGTGCGGGTCAAATCCGCCTATAATAATAACTTGCGGGGCGTAGCGCAGTTTGGTTAGCGCGCAGCGTTCGGGACGCTGAGGTCGGAGGTTCAAATCCTCTCGCCCCGACCAGTCTCCTCCCCCTCCGCCCTCTTTGCCTCCTCCCAGAGGGCGTTCTGCTCATCAAAGGGCAGCTCTCCCAGGGTTACCCCGCGCTGGCGGCAGACCTCCTCCATACGGGCAAAGCGCCGGTAAAACCGCTGGTTTGCCTCCCGCAGCGCCACTTCCAGGTCTATTCCCAGCCGGCGAGCAATATTGGCAAGGGTAAACAAGAGGTCGCCAAACTCCCACGCTTTTTCCTCCTCGGTTCCAGCCTCCTTAAATTCACCGACCTCCTCAGCCAGCTTATCAATAACGCCCTGGACATCCTCCCAGTCAAAGCCAACCTGCGCCACCCGGCGCTGGACCTCCTGGCTGTAACCCAGGGCCGGCATCTCCCTGGGCACACTCTCCAGGATTGAGGTGCCAGCGTCACGTTCTTCCCGCTTTAGTGCCTCCCAGTTAATTGCCACCTCCCGGGCATCCTTAACCTGCCGTGAGCCAAAGACATGGGGATGACGATGAACCAGCTTGGTGTTGATGCCCCTCACCACGTCCCCAATGTCAAATTCCCCGGCTTCATCAGCAATCTGAGCATGAAAAACAATCTGGAGCAGCAGGTCACCCAGTTCACCGCAGAGCTTGCCTTTCTCCCCGCTGTCAAGTGCCTCCAGCACCTCATAACACTCCGCCAGCAGGCTCCCCCTGAGGGAGGCATGGGTCTGCTTCCGGTCCCACGGGCAGCCATCAGGAGCCCGCAGCCGGGCAATAATATCCAGCAGGGTGTCAAACCGATTTAAGTTTTCGGGTAAGGACAACCAGGCCTCCTTGTGCCTACTTCCACGATTATACAGGCTGTTCCCAGGTCCAAGCAACACCGCCTGCCAGTTAGCCTGACGGTAATATCGCCCCGATGAACTGACGCTGCCCCCTCAAGAACTCAGCCGAAGACACCCCCCGCTTCCCCTCCAGCTGCACCCGCAGCACCCCCAGGACTCCGTCCCCGGTATTGATGCCGAAGGCAATACCCGCCTCCTTTTGGGCCAAAGCAACTACCTCTCCCACCTCAAGAGACCCCTCACCGGGCAGAGGCACCGCCTCCAAAATCTTAAGCTGTCTTCCCCGCCAGCTGGTGTAACTCCCCGGCCAGGGATAAAAGGCGCGCACCTGCCGCCATATATCCACCGCCCGAAGATGCCAGTCAACCTCACCTTCCTCCCTGGTGACCAGGCCGCAGCTGGTAGCCTCGGCTTCATTTTGAGGTCGGGGGCTAAGCTCACCCCGCAGCCAGTAAACGAGGGTATCCAAAAGCACACGGGCCCCAACCCGGGACAGTTTGGAGGTGAGCGAGTCCGTAGTATCCTGCGCCGAAACAGGAATCTGGGCGCGGGTCAATACCGGACCGCTGTCCAGAGCGGCGCTCGCCAGCATAATGCTTACCCCCGTAAAGTCATCCCCCGCCAGAATAGCCGCTGCCACCGGCGACGCTCCTCTAAACCGGGGCAGCAGGGAAGGATGAACGTTAAGGCACCCGTACCTGGGGATATCCAGGACTGCCTGAGGCAGAATCTGCCCAAAGCCAGCGACCACGATAACGTCAGGGCTAAACCCCTTAAGTTCGTCAATTGCTGCTCTGGCCTTGAAACTAACCGGCTGCACTACCGGCAGCTTGAAATCCCGGGCAACCCTCTTCACCGGAGACGCGGCCAGGGTTCGCCCTCTGCCGGCTGGCCTATCCGGCCGGGTATAGACAGCCACCACCTCATATTGATTAAGGATAAGCTGCTCCAGATGGGGGACAGCAAACTCGGGAGTTCCCATAAAAACAATTCGCAACCCCAACCTCCTAGTACCAAATTCTAGCACCAAAAAATCCGGCCAACAACCAGCCCTTTATATCTATCGGCGTGATTATTGGCAAAATAATAACCTTTTTAGACCTGTCAAGGCAAAAAGGGGGTTGAAAACAACCCCTAACCACCCTCAAAGACCTTGCCTCCACGGGCACAGAGTATTATCCTAAACACCATCACCCCGATGTTCCTTCCTCGTTTTTCGGCTTCCCCTGGCCGCAGTCAGGTGATAACTTGAGAATAACCCACCGGAAGGTGGTGTGGTTTTTGCCCTAACGCCGGTGACCCCGAGGTTGGATAGCGAGGGAAATTTGACAGGAACTAGGACCGCTCAGGGAATTTGGGAAGCCGCCCTGGGTGAGCTGCAAGTCCAGATTAATAAGGCAAACTACCGGACCTGGCTGCAAAACACGGTGGGCTTGAGCTATCAAGGTAATCGCTTCGTGGTCGGTACGCCCAATACCTTTGTCTCTGAATATCTGGACCGGAACCAGCGCTCCCTGATCGAAAAAACCCTCATCGGTCTCACCCACGGTGACATCGAGGTCCACTTCTCCGTAGATGGCAGGCACCAAGAGCAGGAAGCAGCCCCCCCACTCCAACCAGCCTCTCCCGGGTGCAACCCCAGATATACCTTCGACTCCTTCGTCGTCGGCAATTGTAACCGGCTGGCTTACGCCGCTGCCCTGGGGGTAGCCGAAAGCCCGGCAAAAAGCTATAACCCGCTATTTATATACGGGGGGGCGGGGCTAGGCAAGACACACCTCCTCCATGCTATCTGGCACGTGGCCCAGGTCCGCCAGGCCGGGGTAATCTACGTTAGCGCCGAGGAGTTCACCAACGAGTTTGTCGCCGCGATACGGGAAAGGAAAACTAACGAGTTCCGCCGTAAATTCAGGGGCGTTGATATGTTGTTGATTGATGACATCCAGTTTATCAGCGGCAAGGAGCAGACTGAGGAAAGCTTCTTCCACACCTTTAATGAGCTTCATAACGCCAGCCACCAGATTGTTATTACCAGTGACCGCCTGCCAAAGTCCATGCCCTTACTCGAGGACCGGTTACGCTCCCGCTTTGAGTGGGGGTTAATTACCGATATAGAACCCCCCGACTTTGAAACCAGACTGGCAATCCTCCAGGTTAAAGCCGCACAGGAAGGCGCAAACCTCCCTCCCGCCGTCCTGGAGTTCATTGCTCACCGGGTCAAGCAAAACATCAGACGGCTGGAGGGCTCCCTGAACCGGGTCATTGCTTACGCCCACCTGACCGGAGCCTCGCCCACCCCGGAGTTAGCCGGCAGGGCACTCGAGGACCTGGCCGCCAGACAGCCCCTGTCTGCCCCCGTCAGCCCCACTCTGGTAATAGAATCGGTGGCCAGCAGCTTCCAGAAGACCTCCGAAGACCTGACGGGCAGAAAGAGAGACCGGGAAACGGCCCTGGCCCGACAGGTGGCGATGTTTCTTCTCCACCAGGAGACCGACTCCTCGCTGGCTCAAATCGGTGAAGCGCTGGGGGGCAGAGACCATTCAACTGTCACCCACGCCCTCCAGAAAATAGCCGCTGATATTGATGCCAGCTCCCCGCTGAGGCGAAAAATCCTGGATATCCAGCAGCGGATGCACACCCGCCCAAAGGGCGCCAACCACTAGTCCCCCCGCAACCCCCCACTGGTAAACAGACCACCCCCGGTGGAATTAGCCACCGCCGTGGATAAGCCTACCCACCCTGTGAACAACCCCGGAGCGGTGTTGATAAGTCCCGCAGCCGTTAGCTTGCCCAGGGGGAGCAATTCTAACCTGTCAGCCTTGCAGCACAGAGCATTCCGAGGTATGGTATTATAATTACTGATATTATAAAAAGAAGAGAAGGGAAAACTATTGGGATAGGATAATATAGACTATCCACAGGGGACAAGGGGCTACTTGGCGATGTTGGACGAAGTAGAAATAGTGGTGAGATCAGGAAAGGGTGGGGGTGGGGCAGTGGGTTTCAGGCGGGAAAAGTTTGTCCCGTTCGGTGGACCTGACGGTGGTGATGGTGGTAGGGGGGGGGATGTAGTGATTATGGCTGATTCTGCCGTTAGTAGCCTGCTTGCATTTAAACGGAAGAGGTCCTTTCGGGCCGGCGATGGCAGGGGTGGTAGGAACCAGAAGAGGCACGGTCGGAAAGGAGAGGGCCTGGTTTTGATGGTACCGCCAGGCACGGTGGTTATGGAAAGGGCGCAGACGGGGGATAGGAACACCGTCGCTGATTTAGAGCATGCCGGGGAGAGGGTGGTGGTAGCCAGGGGTGGAGAAGGGGGGCGGGGGAACACCCACTTTGCCTCATCGACTAACCAGGCACCGCAGCTCGCAGAGAAAGGGGAGGCCGGAGAGGAGAAGGCCGTCCTTTTTGAACTCAGGCTTATTGCCGATGTTGGTATCATTGGCTATCCTAATGTGGGTAAGTCTACCCTGCTGGCGGCGGCTTCGGCCGCCAGGCCTGAGATTGCCGGCTATCCATTTACCACCCGTGAGCCCGCTCTGGGAGTGGCTGAGGTGGGGGAGCGGAGCTTTATCCTGGCGGAGATTCCGGGACTAATTGATGGAGCGCACCTGGGCCATGGTCTGGGACATGATTTTCTGCGCCACATTACCCGTACCAAAATGCTTATCCACCTGATAGATGGCAGTTCCTCCTCACCCTGTGAGGATATGGCAAAGGTTAATGCTGAGCTTGGTTTATTTGACCCGGCCCTGGGGCAAAAACGGCAGTTGACGGTGGTAAATAAGATTGATTTGCCTCAGGTCAGGCGGCGGCTGGCTGAAATGGAGAATGACCTTAGCGCTGTCGGGGTCAGCCCTCTCTTTATCTCGGCGGCAAGCGGCGAGGGCGTTTCCCGGCTTCTGGCAGAGACACTGAAGGTGCTGGATGAGGTCATGGCGGCGCGGGAGGCAACTGTAAGGCCTCCGGGCAGGGTGTTCCGTCCCGAACCCAAACCGGCCCCCCCGAAGGTGCTCAGGGAAGGGGATACCTTTGTTGTCCTGTCCTCGGAGCTTGAGCGCCTCATCGCCAGGCTGGATATGACCGGCCCTGGAGGGCGCGGGCAGCTTTCAAAGCAGTTTGAAAGGCTGGGGGTAAGCCGGGTTCTCAGGAGGGCCGGGGTCAAACCCGGCGATAGGGTTCGCTGTGGTAATACCGAATGGGAGTGGGGTACATGATGAAAATCGGGGTTGTTGGGGGGACCTTCGACCCGGTTCACAACGGGCATCTCGCCATCGCTCGGGAAGTAAGGGCAAGGCTGAGTTTGACCCGGATTCTGTTTGTACCCGCTGGCCAACCGTGGCTGAAGGCAAGTCGGGTCATTTCTGCTGCCGAGCACCGACTGGAGATGGTGCGGCTGGCTATCGCTGGTTGCTCCTACTGCGAGCTGTCCACCGTGGAAACAGACCGCCCTGGCCCCTCGTATGCCGTGGATACCATAGAGGAGCTTGGGAGGCGGCTTGGCCCCGGGGACGAGCTATTTTTTATTCTGGGATGGGATAGCCTGGCGGAACTTCCCCGGTGGCATGGACCGGGGCGGCTGGTCGGGCTGTGCCGGCTGGTAGTAATTCCCCGACCCGGCTATCCGCCGCCTGACCTTGACCTGCTGGAAGAGGCTGTCCCCGGGCTCTCTCATCGGGTAACGCTGCTGGACGGACCGGAAATAGAAATCAGCGCCTCGCTGGTTAGAGGGAGGGTTGTCCGGGGTGCCTCCATCGGCCACCTTGTTCCCGGGCCGGTAGAGAGATATATCAGGGAGCACGGGCTGTATCTTCCCGGCTAAGCGCTAAATGTCCAGGTTTTGGACACTCTTGGCGTGGGCCTGGATAAAGGCCCGGCGCGGTGAGACCTCTGCCCCCATCAGCGTGTGGAAGATGTGGTCAGCCCTGGCGGCATCGTCGATGTTCACTGCCAGCAGGGTACGGGTGGCAGGGTTCATGGTAGTTTCCCATAGTTGCTCGGCACTCATCTCCCCCAGACCCTTGTAGCGCTGGACCCCCACCTTTTTAGCCCCTTTTAGCTGGCTCATTACCTCTTCCTTTTCGTGGTCTGAGTAGACCCACCGCTCGAGCTTTGCTGCCTTGATGCGGTAGAGGGGCGGTTGGGCGATGAACAGGTGTCCGTCGTTAATTAGCGCCGCCATGTGTCGGAAGAAGAAGGTGAGCAGCAGCGTGCGAATGTGAGCCCCGTCAACGTCGGCATCCGTCATCAAGATAACACGGTGGTAGCGCAGCTTGCCGGGGTCGAACTCGTCATCAATGCTGGCTCCGAGAGCGGTAATGAGGGCACGTATCTCGGCATGGGCCAGCATCTTATCCGCAGGTGCCTTCTCTACGTTGAGGATTTTGCCCCGCAGGGGCAGGATAGCCTGGAAGCGGCGGTTCCGGCCCTGCTTGGCGGAGCCGCCCGCCGATTCTCCCTCCACCAGGTAGAGCTCGCAGAGCGAAGGCTCTTTCTCCGAGCAATCAGCCAGCTTTCCCGGCAGGGTGGCGGTGTTCAGGCTGCCCTTTTTGATGATTAAATCGCGAGCCTTTCGTGCCGCTTCCCTGGCTTTGGCGGCGGTGAGGCACTTTTCTATGATCCCCCTGGCGTCTTCAGGGTGCTCCTCAAGATAGAGGGAGAGCTTCTCCCCGACCACGCCCTCTACAATGCTCTTAATCTCAAGGTTGCCCAGCTTGCCTTTAGTCTGCCCCTCAAACTGGGGTTCCGCAAGCTTGACGCTGATAATGGCGGTGAGTCCTTCTCTGACATCGTCACCTGTCAGGTTGGGCTCATCTTCCTTGAGAAACCGGTTCTTTTTAGCGTAGTCATTGAGGACCCGGGTTAGCGCCGAGCGGAAGCCGGTGAGGTGGGTGCCTCCGTCCACGGTATTGACACAGTTGGCAAAACTAAAAGTCGACTCGCTGAACCCGTCATTATACTGGAGTGCTGCCTCGACGATGGTGCTGTTTACCATTTTGGAGAGGTAAATGGGCCGGGGGTGGCGGACTACCCGGTTACGGTTGAGGTGGCGGACAAAGCCGATAACGCCATCCTCAAAGTAGAAGGTCTTTTCCGAGTCTGTCCCCTCGTCCCTGATACATATTTCCAGCCCCTTATTCAGGTAAGCCATCTCACGCAGGCGATCGTTCAGGGTACTGAAATCGTAGCGAGCCCTGCCGAATATCTCCTCATCGGCACAGAAGGTGATGGTAGTGCCGGTGTCACTGGCTTCGCCGACTACCTCTAATTCTTCCTGGGGGATACCCTGGCGGTATTCCTGCTGGTAGAGCTTGCCATCACGCCTGACATTAACCCTCACCCAGGAGGAAAGGGCGTTTACTACCGAGGCGCCCACACCGTGCAACCCGCCTGACACCTGATAGGTATGACCGCCGAACTTTGCCCCGGCGTGCAGGGTGGTCATTACTGTCTCCAGGGCAGATATGCCGGTAGCGGGGTGAATCTCCACCGGGATGCCCCGTCCGTCATCTTCCACGGTGACGGAGCTGTCCGGGTGAAGGGTAACCACGATTCGGGTGCAGCAGCCGGCCATGGCCTCGTCAATGCTGTTGTAGGCAATCTCATATACCAGGTGGTGCAGCCCCCGCTGGTCGGTGCTGCCGATATACATGCCCGGCCGGCGCCGTACGGCTTCCCGCCCCCCGAGGACCTGGATGTCCTCGGCGGTGTATTCATTCAATTGCTCAGAGGGAGAAGGTTTTTCCTGGGTCATGACCAGTCGTTACCCCTTTACTTGAAGTAGTGCTGAAAGGAAAAGGACGGGCTTCGGGTGACTTCTGCCGGTGATAGAAGAAGAGGCCACCCCGTTAGATGTTATTTCAAAGCACGGTAAGGTAGCCATTTATATAATTATAGCACAATTTAGCTATGAAGTGAAATCAGACCGGGGACCGGCGAGCCTTGCAGACGAGCTGCAATTGTGGTAAAAATAGCGGGGTGAGTTATATTTGAGGTCTGAAGGTTGTGCCGGGAGCAGATAACCGGGTAGTAGTTACGGGAATAGGTATTCTGAGTCCGCTGGGCCTGAGCGCGGCGGCGACCGGGGAAGCGCTTGCTGCCGGCAAGTCCGGCATTGACTACATCACCCTCTTTGACCCCGAACCCCTTGAGACCAGGTTTGCCGGTGAGGTGAAGGGATTTGAGCCTGCTGACTACGTCAGCCGCAAGGCTGCCCGCCACATGGACCGCTTTGCCCAGCTGGCAGTAGCCGCCAGCCTGCAGGCGGTGGAGCAGGCGGGGCTGAAGATTGGCCCCGCCAACCAGGATAGGATTGGAGTCATTGTTGGCAGCGGGGCTGGAGGGCTGATTACGCTGGCAGAGCAGGTGAGGGTGCTGGTGAATAGAGGGCCGGACCGGGTAAGCCCCTTCCTGGCGCCGATGATGGCGGCTGACAACGCCTCCGCCCAGGTATCAATCGTGCTCGGGGCTAAGGGACCGAACTTTGGCACCGTCTCTTCCTGCTCAAGCGGCTCGGATGCCGTTGGCATTGCCTGTGAGACCATCCGGCGTGGCGATGCCGAGGCGATGCTCGCCGGTGGCAGCGAATCGATAATCACCCCGATAGGGATTGCTGCCTTTAATGCTAATAGGGCCATTTCCACCCGGAACAGCCAGCCGGAGCTGGCCTCCTGCCCCTTCGATGCTGAGCGCGACGGCTTTGTTATCGGGGAGGGGGCAGCGATTCTTGTCCTGGAGGACCTTTCCCTGGCTCAGCGGCGTGGGGCTAATATCCTGGCTGAAGTTGCTGCCTATGGCGCCAGTGGTGATGCCTACCACATCACCCGGCCGGCTGAAGATGGAGAGGGTGCTGCCAGGGCGATGCAGATTGCGCTGGATAAAGCGGGCCTTAAGGCTACTGAAATTGACTATATCAATGCTCATGGCACCTCGACCCCTCTAAACGACCGGATGGAAACAGCGGCGATAAAGGCCGTGTTCGGCAGCTATGCCTACAGGGTCCCGATAAGCTCAACCAAGTCGATGATGGGGCATCTGCTGGGGGGTGCCGGGGCGGTTGAGGCGGCAATATGTGTTATGGTTATCCAGGGTGGGGTAATACCACCGACCATAAACCTTACTCACCCCGACCCTGAGTGCGATTTAGATTATGTGCCCAATGTCGCCCGTCGTGCCCGGGTTGATACGGCCCTGTCCAACTCCTTTGGCTTTGGCGGTCACAACTCGGTCCTGATCTTTAAACGGTACTCCGGGGCACGGGCTTGAGACATAGCCGCTGGAATCTTCTCCCCCCGGCCGGGGGTAAATACCTGGCGGAGGCCTCCGCCTCTCCCCCCCTGATAGCCCAGCTCCTCTATAACCGCGGGCTCATTGACCCGGCCCGGCGGGAATCGTTTATTGCCGCTGATAGACACCTACTGGCCGACCCCTTCCTGTTGCCGGGTATGGAACCGGCGGTAGCCCGGCTCTATCAGGCCCTGCTCTCGGGGGAAAAGGTCGCTGTCTATGGCGACTTTGATGTCGATGGCATTACCGCTACGGCGCTGCTGGTACGGGGGATGGAATCTCTCGGTGCTGACGTTGTCCCCTACATACCCCACCGCATGACCGAAGGCTACGGGCTCAGGACGGCTGCCCTGGAGAAGCTCTCCCGAGAGGGAGTCAGCCTGGTTGTTACCGTTGACTGCGGGATTACCGCTATCCCTGAGGTCAAGCGGGCGAGGCGGATGGGGCTGGATATAATTATCACTGACCACCACACGCCACTGCCGGAAACCCCACCTGCCGTGGCGACGGTTAATCCCAGGCTGCCTGGTTCGGCTTATCCCTTCCCGGAGCTAGCCGGTGTTGGCGTCGCCTATAAGCTGCTTCAGGCACTGCTCCGGGGTATTGGCAAGGAGGAGGAGCTTGAAGGGCTGCTGGACCTGGTCGCTCTGGGCACTGTCGCTGATATGGTGCCGCTGCTCGAGGAGAATAGATACCTGGTTAAAGAAGGGCTGAAGTCGATTAATGCCAGCCCCCGCCTGGGGCTTAGAGAGATAATGACCCGGGCAGGGCTCCCCCCGGGCAGCGTTGACTCGGAGAGTATCTCCTGGGTCATCGCCCCGCGGCTGAACGCGGCGGGCAGGGTGGCACATGCCCTGAGCAGCTACAGGCTGCTGATGACCGACTCACCGCCGGAGGCGGAGGGGTTGACCATGTGGCTGGAGCAGAAAAACACCGAACGGCAGCGGCTGACCGAGAGGGTAATGGCCAGGGCCAGGGAGCAGATATTGGCGGAGGGGGTTTCACCGCTGCTGCTCGCCAGTGATAAGGACTATCCCGCTGGAATCGTCGGGCTGGTAGCGGGCAGGTTATCTGAGGAGTTCTACCGCCCCACCATCATTGTCAAAAGCGGTGAGCAGGTGAGCAGCGGTAGCTGCCGCAGCATCCCCGAGTTTAACATTGTCCTTGCCTTGCAGCAGTGCCGTGACCTTCTATCCCATTTCGGCGGTCATTCCCGGGCGGCCGGTTTTACCCTGCCCACCAGGAACCTGCCCCGCCTGAAGCAGCGCCTTCTGGAACTGGCGGTTGCCCAGCTGGAGGGGGCTGACCTCCGCCCCCGGCTGGATGTCGAGGCTGAGGTAACCCTGCCAGAGCTCGGGGGGGATACCTTTCAGGCAATTCGGCAACTGGCCCCCTTTGGTCAGGGCAATCCGGTGCCTACCTTCCTCAGCCGCGGGGTGAAGGTTATAGACTGCCACACGATGGGTAACAGCGGCGAGCACCTCAGGCTCAAGCTGGAGCAGGGTAATACGGTATGGGACGGGGTAGCCTTCCGGGTGGGTGACTATTTGGCGGAGGTGTCCTCGCCCTTGGACATTGTGTATAATGTGGAAATGGACCGCTGGGGTGGGGGGAAAAGGCTGCGGCTCAATATCCAGGACTTTGCCCCGGTTTAGCAAGAATTATGGTAAAGATGATATATCGCACCCTGGAGATAATGCCCTTTGGCACCAACTGTTACCTCGTCGGGGCGAACCAGACCCGGGACGGCATGGTTATCGACCCGGCGGGTGATGCGGCCAGAATACGGCACAATATTGACGAGCTGGGGCTCAGGATTGGGCTCATCGTCATTACCCATGCCCACCCCGACCATATCGGGGCCATCAAGAAGGTCCAGGAGTTTACCGGGGCCAGTTTTGCGCTCCATGCGGCTGGAGCCGGTGTCATTCAGCGTTATGATTACCGCCGGTTCGCTGCCTTCGATGCCACCTTCGAGCCACCGCCGCCACCGGACAGGCTGCTACAGGACGGCGATTCGATTGCCATTGGTGAGTTGAGTTTTCAGGTCCTGCACACCCCTGGCCACAGTCCCGGGGGCATTTGCATCGCCGGATACGGTGCTGTCTTCAGCGGGGACACACTGTTCAATATGGGCATTGGTCGTACCGACGGCCCCGGCGGCGACTACGGGCTGCTTATCTCAAGTATACGGAGTAAGCTCCTCGCCATGCCGGATGAGACGGTGGTCCTGCCGGGGCATGGCCCCAGGACTACTATTGGCCAGGAAAGACGCGGTAATCCCTTCCTTCGCTGAGTTGCGGGCTTTTAATAAAACAAAAATGCAACCGTAGCCTATCTCAGCCTGCTATCCCTGGAGTAATCCACCGGCTTGACATTGAGTTGTTCGGGATGTAGTCTATGGTAGGAAAGTAAGAATGTTGGATTATAGGAGAGAGACCATGTCGGATCTGGTTCAGGTACGCAAGAAAGCACAGCTGACGCTGCCGCGGTCGGTAAGACAAAAGCTTGACATAGAGGAAGGCGACTTCCTGGATGTTCAGGTGAGGAATGGTGAGATTGTACTTAAGGTTAAAAAGCTGGTAGACAAAGAACAGGTCTGGTTCTGGACGGAGCAGTGGCAGCAGGGCGAGAAGGAGGCCGAAGAGGATATCCGCGCGGGGCGTGTCCATCGCTTCCCCGGTGCCGAGGATGCTATAGCCTTCCTTCACAAACAAGCTGAGAAGAAGCAAGATAAAACCGGTGAGAGCCACAGCTAATGCCTGTCGAGCTCACCGGGCGCTTTACGCAGCAGTATGCCCATCTTCCCAGGGGGATACAGCGGAAAGTAGATAAAGCGCTAAGGCTTCTTGATGTCGATTTCCGGCACCCGGGACTATGGAGTCATCCGGTGGAGAGTACGCCGGGTGTTTTTGAAGCCTACGTTGACAGCAAGTATCGGATGACCTTTGAGCGGCATGGGGACAGCTTCGTCATGCGCAACGTTGATAACCACGATGAATGCCTGAGAAACCCGTAAGGCATTACCTTCCCCAAAAGATGTCGGCAAAGGGGGATGCTTCAAAAAGTGGCACGCCTAGAGGGATTCGAACCCTCGACCCTCGGTTCCGAAGACCGATGCTCTGTCCGCTGAGCTATAGGCGCCTTGAGTGGGGTGAGTGGAGGGATTTGAACCCTCGATCTCCAGGGCCACAACCTGGCGCCTTAGACCACTGGGCTACACTCACCACGATTACCGACATTATAGCTAAAAGCCAGCGCTCTTTCAATGAGCGGTTGCTACTTGAGGGCCAGTTCCACGATAGTAACCCCGGCGCCTCCCTCCCCGTAGCCGCCGGGCCGGTATGATTTGACCAGGGAATGGGTGGCGAGCTCCTCCCGGACTGCCTCACGCAGGGTCCCTGTCCCCTTGCCGTGAATTACCTTGACCCGGTATAAACCGGCCACAAAGGCATCATTCAGGAACCGGTCCAGCTTCATCAGGGCCTCGTCCACGGTGAGCCGGCGCAGGCGCACCTCATCCGGGGCTGATTCGGCATTGGCAGGATGTTTATTTCCAGACACGATGATAACTTTGCTCCCTGCCGATTCTAACACTGCCGGTGAGGGAAGGACAAGCGGACTTAACCGGGGTGACCTTGCTGGGGCCGGGGGCCAGGCCGGCATTTGGCTTGACAGGCCGGGGGAAGACCGTTTACAATGGCGAGGTTGTTGGCCCGCAGCCGGCTGAGGAAGGGGCTGGCTTAGGGGAATAAGATGAGAGGGGGGATTTAAGAAATATGGGTGAACCGGATACCTGAAGGGTATAGCCATATCTTCCGGCACCTGAACCCTTGCCAACTCCTCTTTACTCCTTTGAAATTCCTTAGTTAATCTCCAGGCCACTTTCTATCCATCAAGGTTGTTTATCCCTTTTTAAATTTCCCGGGTGTCTTCAGCAGGGAGTTATTTTACAGGTAGAAATTTTTGCTAAATAGGGAGGTAATACTGGTGATTATAAGACAGAAACCGGGTATTAAGATTCTCATGATTACCCTTGGCGCTTTACTTATCCTGTTACCCTTTGCCGGTTGTGCCGCGGCACCGGAGCCTGCATCGAAGGCACCTATTAGCTTTGCTGATGTCGGCTGGGACAGTGTTCAGGTGCATAACCGCATCGCCGCTTTTATCATAGAGAACGGCTACGGTTATCCGGAGTCGGAGTTCATCCCCGGTGAGACAATACCCCTGTTTGAAGGTTTGGCCCGGGGGGATATAGATGTAGAGATGGAATGCTGGATGGCAAACCAGCGAGAAGCCTATGATAAGCACATTGCCGATGGTACCGTAGTTGACCTGGGCAGCAACTTCCCTGATAGCTGGCAGGGGTGGCTGGTGCCGACCTATATGATTGAGAATGGTGACCTGCCGGAAGGTGTATCCGTGGAAGATTTGCCCCAGTACTGGGAGCTGTTCAAAGACCCTGAAGACCCGACCAAGGGGCGCTTTTATACTGGCCCTGCCGGCTGGGAGTGTCAGAAGGTTGATGAAAAGAAGTTCGAAGCCTACGGGCTGAACGATTCCTACAACCTCTTCTTCCCCGGCTCAGGCGCTGCCCTGGTGGGTTCTATGGCTGGTGCCTATGCGAAGGGCGAGCCGTGGCTTGGTTACTACTGGGAGCCAACCTGGGCCCTGGGCAAATATGACATGACCAGGATTGAAGAACCGCCCTTTGACCAAGAGGTATGGGATCAAACGCGTGCCTGCAGCTGGCCCCCTACTGAGATTAATATCGTGGTTAATTCCAGTTTTCTGGATAGAGCCCCTGAGGTGGTGGAGTTTCTCCGCAATTACGAGAGTACTACTGCCCAGTGCAATAAAGCCCTGGCTTACATGCAGGAAAACGAAGCAAGCACCGGGGAGGCAGCCATCTGGTTCTTAAAAGAGTATGAGTCGTTGTGGACTAGCTGGGTGCCCTCAGATGTCGCCAGCAAGGTTAAGGCGGCCTTACCCTGAACAACCAGGGTTAGTGGTGAGGAGGAAACAACTTCTCAGTTCAGAAGAGGTTAGGTTTCAGTTCAAATCAGGAAGGTGACTTTGGAGATGAAGAAGCGGAAACCAGGCGGCAAGGTTCTTATCGCTACTCTTGGGGTCTTACTTTTACTAATACCTTTCACTGGCTGCACGGCTGGGGAAGCCGAAAAGGAGACCATTGTCTTTGGTGAGGGCAATTGGGATAGTTCTCAATTGCATAGTCGTATTGCCGCTTTTATTCTGGAGAACGGCTACGGCTATCAGTCGGAATTCGTCCCTGGTGATACAATTCCCCTGTTTGCTGGTTTAGTCTCCGGGGACCTGGATGTAGAGATGGAAATCTGGGTAGAGAACCAGCAGGAAGCCTATGATAAAGCCATTGCCGCGGGTCAGGTGGTTGACCTGGGCACTAACTTCCCTGATAGCTTCCAGGGGTGGCTGGTGCCGACCTATGTCATTAAAGGTGACCCGGCACGGGGCATAGAGCCGATGGCTCCCGATTTGAAAGCGATTGATGATTTGCCCCAATACTGGGAGCTGTTCAAAGACCCGGAGGTGCCGACCAAGGGGCGCTTTTACAACGGCGTCCCCGGCTGGGAATCAACAGGGCATAATACTCAGAAGCTTAAGACTTACGGACTGGATGAGTATTTTACTAACTTTCTCCCTGGCTCAGATGCAGCTATGTCTGCCTCCATGGTCGCTGCCTACGGGAAGGGCGAGCCCTGGCTTGGTTACTACTGGGAGCCGACCTGGGTGCTGGGCAAGCTTGACATGACTCCAATTGAGGAGCTGCCCTTTGACCAGGAGATATGGGAGGCCACCCGGGGCTGCAACTTCCCAACTAACAAGGTCAACATCGCAGTAAATTCCAGCCTTCCGGATAGAGCCCCAGAGGTGGTGGAGTTTCTCCGCAAGTATGAGACTACTACCGCAATGGTCAATGAAATGCTATCCTACATACAGGAAAACGAAGCAAGCACCGGGGAGGCAGCCATCTACTTTTTACAGGAGTACGAGTCGTTGTGGACTAGCTGGGTGCCGTCTGATGTAGCCAGCAAGGTTAAGGCGGCCTTACCCTGAACAACCGGGGTTAGTAATGAGGAGAAAACAGCTTTGAAAAATGGCAACCTTTCACAGAACGGTGAAGTCTGTATTGAGGTCAGCGGGCTGTGGAAGGTCTTCGGCCATGATGCCGGGGAGATAATCAGTTCGGAAAGGCGCACCGCCAGCAAGGAGTCCCTTCTGGAGGAAACCGGCTGCGTGCTGGCGGTGCGTGATGTCTCCTTCCAGGTCAACCGGGGTGAACTCTTTGTCATTATGGGGCTGTCGGGAAGCGGTAAGTCCACCCTGATACGCTGCATTCTCCGCCTCATTGAGCCCACGGCGGGGAAGGTTCTCATCGACGGGGAAGATATCTGTGGTTATAACAGTAAGCGGCTCATCGAGCTGCGCCGCCACACCACGGGGATGATTTTTCAGTACTTCGGTCTGTTTCCCCACCGCAGTGTGCTTGATAACGTGGCTTACGGGTTGAAGGTAAGGGGGGTGGCCAGAGAGGAGCGCTACGCCCGGGCGCGGGAAGTGATTGCCAAAGTAGGGCTCAAGGAGTGGGAAAGCTACCCTCCCAGTGCTCTCAGTGGCGGGATGCAGCAGCGAGTGGGGATAGCCAGGGCTCTGGCTATCGACCCCGAGATACTGCTTATGGATGAGCCTTTCAGCGGGCTGGACCCGCTGATTCGCCGCCAGATGCAGGATGAACTCCTGAATATCCAGGCGGAGGTTCAGAAAACGATTCTCTTTGTGACCCATGACCTCGATGAAGCCCTGAAGCTGGGAAACCGTATCGCCATTATGAGAGACGGCGAGATTATCCAGATTGGCACCCCGGAGGAGGTGATAACCACCCCTAGCGATGCCTATGTCCGGGAGTTTGTGCAGGATGCTTCACCAGCCAAGGTGCTCACCGCGGGGAACATTATGGAGCAGCCTAACGTCCTCCTTTACGAGTGGCAGGGGCCCAAGGCAGCCCTCCACATCCTCGGGACCACCGGACTGGACAATGCCTTTCTGGTGGCCCGGACAGGTAAGCTGCTGGGGCTGGTGACCCTCAAGCGGCTGGTAGAGCTGGTCCAGAAGGGGGGTAGTTCCCTCGGGGAGGCGCTGGAACCCGACCCGCTTAGCTGCACCCCTGATATGCTGCTGGAGGACCTGTTTCCGCTGGCCGCCTCCACCGAGTATCCTATCCCCGTTGTTGATGACGAGGGAAAGTTTGTAGGAGAGGTGTACACCAGCACCGTACTGGGGAGCATGATTCGGGAGAAGACAGAGGAGGCAGAGGTGGCGGAGGTGGCGGAGGTGGAGGCTGTAAAGGTAGAGGCTGGGGAGATAGCAACGGAGGAGACAGGGGTCGATGTTTGAATTTCCCGAGTTTCTTAGCATCCCGCTGGCGGAGTGGATTGACGCTGGGATGAGCTGGCTCCTCACCAACTGGGCTGTCTTCTTTGACGTCGTTGGTGATGGCATTCTGTTCGGGCTGCTTTATATCGAGCGTTTTCTTCTCTGGCTGCCCTGGTTTGTTATCGTGCTGCTGGTGGGACTGCTTGCCTGGCGTGTCATGCGCCTGTGGTGGGCAGGGCTGCTGATGGCGGTATTTCTGGTTCTGATTGGTAGTTTTGGCTACTGGGACTTAGCGATGATGACGCTGGCCATCATCATCGCCGCGGTAATTATCTCCTTGGCCCTGGGCATTCCCACCGGCATCGTGATGGCCCGGAGTAATCTTGTCGAGTCTATTATCAGGCCGGTCCTGGACGCTATGCAGACGATGCCCAGCTTCGTCTACCTGATTCCGGCCTTGATGTTCTTCGGACTGGGCAAGGTCCCGGCAGTATTCGCTACCATCATCTACGCCGTACCACCGGTCATCCGGCTAACCAACGTTGGCATCAGGCAGGTGTCACCGGATGTAGTCGAGGCGGCCCGTGCCTTCGGTTCCAACTCGCGGCAGATACTGTTTGAGGTCCAGTTACCGCTGGCTATTCCCTCGATAATGGTAGGGATTAACCAGACGACGATGATGGCGCTGGCGATGGTCGTCATTGCATCGATGATTGGAGCCCGGGGTCTGGGGCTGGAGGTATTGCTGGCCATCAACCGCATTGAGGTGGGGCGCGGCTTCGAGGCCGGGCTCTGCATTGTGCTCCTGGCGATTATTATTGACCGGATAACTCATGCCCTGGCGTCACGGCAGGAGTATACGGTACAAACCTAGACTGCGCCCTCATTTCCCTCATTAAAGCAGGACAAAATCCCCGCATTTTACCTATTGACAAAAGCAAATAAAAGTCTATAATGTGGTGCATCCTGGACTACGGCGGACTTTAAGGAAGGAGGGAACTATCATGGCTGCTACTGAGGCGAAGGTGATAACCCGGCCAATGGAACCGGAGGACATTGATGCGGTTCTGGAGATTGACCGCAAGATTAGCGGGGTGCGGCGGGCCGTTACCTACACTAACCTCCTTACCGACTACCTGGGAGGGGTGCTTGACCTGAGTTTTGTCGCTGAAGCTAACGGTCAGGTTGCAGGCTTTATCCTGGCTCGGCTGGCATATGTCGGCGAACCGGTTACTGAAGCAGGCCTGATTCAAATTCTGGGAGTTGACCCTGACTACTGGCGGAAGGGTATCGCCTCCAGGCTGGTCGATGCGCTGCTGGAGAACTGCCGGGCTAAAGAGATAAAGACGGTGCGGGTAACAGTTAACGAGCGCGATAGCCAGTTGCGGGACTTCTTCGAGCGGATGCACTTCCGCCGCGGCGAGCTTATTGACTACTCCAAGGTGTTATAGGCTTAAGGAAGTGTAAGCCACCCCTTAAGTCCCTGTTTGCCTTTAGCGAGAGGCTCTCTTCGCCTGCCAGGCAGGTGGTGGGCTTGAGCCTCTTCACCGTATCTATCTGCCGGTTGCGCTCCTCATTGACAGGGGGTAGGGAACTATTGTAGTCTTATACTGTCAGCCGGCCGGTTTATCCAGAAATGAGGTAAGGGGGAATCACTGTGGCTAACGTGAAAAAGAGCGGCGTGAGCATCAGGCGGGTAGCGCGTAGCGACATTGATACCGTTCTAGCGATTGACAGGAAAATCAGCGGGGAGCAGGGTCTTGTTACTTATCGGGATATGGTTACCGCTGACCTGGGAGGGCCACTTGACCTGAGTTTTGTCGCTGAAGCCAACGGTCAGGTTGTTGGCTTTATCTGGTGCCGCTTGGCCTATGTGGGCATCCCGATTATTGAGGTGGCCCTTACGCACATGATGGTTGTTGACCCTGACTATCAGGGGCAGGGTATTGCCGGCAAACTGGTTAATGCCCTGCTTGACTACTGTCAGGCTGAAGAGATTGAGACGGTACGTATGGTCGTTGGAGAACGTAATACCAGGCTGCAGCATTTCTTTGAGCGCCTGGGATTTCACCGCAGTGCGCTCATCAATTACACGAAGACCTTTGAAAACTAGGCAACTGGTTTTTTGAATGGCGAAGTACATATTTGTTACCGGTGGTGTAGTTAGTTCTGTTGGTAAAGGCATCACCGTCGCCTCAATTGGCACCCTCCTCAAAAGCCGCCAGGTTAGCGTCTCGGTCCAGAAGCTTGACCCCTATCTCAATGTTGACCCGGGAACGATGTCGCCCTATCAACATGGTGAGGTATTTGTCACGCAGGACGGGGCTGAAACCGACCTTGATTTGGGTCATTACGAGCGTTTCATTGATGTTAACCTTACGGCTGAATCCAGCGTTACCTCGGGGCAAATCTACAGCTCGGTTACTGCCCGGGAGAGGCAGGGTGAGTTCCTCGGCGGCACCATTCAGGTGGTACCCCATGTCACCAATGAGATAAAGGCGCGGTTTACCAACTTAGCCGGGAGTTCCGGGGCTGACGTGGTTATTGCCGAGATCGGGGGCACGGTGGGTGATATCGAGGGCCGCCCCTTTATCGAGGCTATCAGGCAGATGCGAAACGATGTCGGCCGGGACAACGTGCTCTATGTCCATGTTACCTTCCTCCCTTATCTCACCTCTACCCAGGAGCTGAAGACCAAGCCAACCCAGCACAGTGTTAACGAGCTCAGGGGGATGGGTGTCCAGCCCGATATTATCGTCTGCCGTAGTGATTACCCCATCTCAGAAGGGATAAAGGACAAGCTATCCCTCTTCTGCGATGTTGACCGGCAGGCGGTCATCCCCATGCCGACGGTATCTACTATCTATGAGGTGCCGCTGATGCTGGAGGAAGAGGGGCTGGGGCAGCTGGTTGTGGAGAAGCTCGGGCTTAACGCCGATAAGGCAGACCTGGGCCAGTGGCAGGATATGGTCCATCGGCTCAAAGCACCTCGTGAACTGGTGAGTATCGCCCTGGTGGGCAAGTATGTAGAGTTAAGAGACGCCTATTTGTCGGTTCGGGAGGCGCTCCATCATGCCACCCTGTACCACAATCGAGATATTAATCTGATGTGGGTGCGTTCTGAGGACCTGGAGCAGGAGGGCACCGAGGCACTGCTTCGCTCCGCCCAGGGCATTATCGTCCCCGGTGGGTTTGGCATCAGGGGGATAGAGGGCATGGTAAAGGCGGCCACCTACGCCCGGGAGAACGGGATTCCCTACCTGGGGCTGTGCCTGGGCTTGCAGGTTATGGCGATTGACTTTGCGCGCCATATCCTGGGCTTACCGGAAGCCAACTCCTCCGAGTTTAACCCCGCCACCCCCTACCCGGTAATCGACCTCCGGCCTGGACAGAAGGAAATAAGGGACAAAGGCGGCACCATGCGGCTGGGCAACTATCCCTGCCAGCTGGCCCCGGGGAGTCATGCTGCCCGGGCTTATGGACAGAGCCTTATCCATGAGCGTCATCGACACCGCTACGAGTTCAATAATGAGTTTCGCGCCCGCTTTGAAGAGGCGGGAATGGTCTCTAGCGGGCTGTCCCCCGACGGCAGGCTGGTTGAAGTTTGCGAGTTGGCCGGCCACCCGTGGATGGTAGGCTGCCAGTTCCATCCCGAGTTCAGCTCTCGTCCTCACCGTCCCAACCCCCTCTTCCGCGATTTCATCGGCATTGCCAAGGATATATTGCGTGAAGGGGCTCAACCCGAGCTTCCGCTGTCTCCGCCTGAGTAGGAGATACGCCAGGGGCCTCCAGTCTCTTAGCCAGCCGGGAAGCTGTGGCGGGAAGACTCGCTGTCAACAAAAAGGGGATAGCTATGGATAGTGGAGCCATGGAAAAGCAGGCCATAGCAGTGAGCGTTAATAGAGCCAGGGTATCCATAGTCCGGGGGGACATTACCCGGCAGGCCACGGATGCCATCGTTAATGCCGCCAACTCAAGCCTGATGGGGGGTGGTGGGGTTGATGGTGCCATCCACCGTGCCGGGGGGCCTGCTATCCTGGAGGAATGCCGGCAAATCGTGAGCCGGCAGGGGCGGTTGCCCGCCGGTAAGGCGGTGATTACCCCGGGGGGAAATCTCAAGGCAGGATTTGTTATTCATACCGTTGGCCCCGTCTGGCGTGGGGGTAATCGGGGAGAGCCTGAGCTGCTGGCCAGTGCCTACCGGGAGAGCCTCAAAGCGGCAGCGGAGAATGGTTTGGGAAGCGTCTCTTTTCCGTCGATAAGCACCGGCGCCTACGGTTATCCGGTGACCGAGGCAGCAAGGGTAGCCCTGGACGCGGTAGTTTCCTTCTTGCGGGAAGGCGTCACCTCGATTAAGGAAGTGGTTTTCGTGCTCTTTGACGCGGCGACCTTTCAGAGCTACGCGTCAGGGCTCCGCGAAGCGGCTGGCGGAAGCAAAGAGTCCTGACCGGGCGGCTATCATTGCCGGGCTCATGATGAACTACAAGAGACATCAAACAGACGGCTGGCGTATGGGGTGGACCCCATCCTTAGGACAGGATAGGAGCTACATTAAGAGCGGGCCCCGCTATCCTCAAGGGGTCTGGTGTTAAGGATTCTATCATACCACTACTGGTTGATTCTACCGGGGTTGTGT
>Ga0268278_1000072_pt1 | contig 76912 bp, 80 predicted proteins | sample saktaG_3_FD_190135 | JGI IMG/M metagenome (GOLD analysis project Ga0268278, IMG submission 190135) | Saline water microbial communities from Sakinaw Lake, British Columbia, Canada - sak_2010_1_5_55m | ecosystem: Environmental > Aquatic > Non-marine Saline and Alkaline > Saline ...
ATGGGAAGAGCGGGCGATTGAGCAATCTTCTGTTGAGCGAGTTGCCTGGCCCGACCTGTTCCATGTGACGATGCGTTCGTTGAGCGTAATCATCAAGGTTTTGGACGGCCTTCAGGTTTATCCCGATAACATGATGCGGGACATAATTGATACTCGCGGAGCATGGGCTGCCGGACCTGCCAAGGAATTTCTTCGGGAAAAATTGGTTGGGAAAGGTATTACGACAGAGGATGCGTATCGCATGGTCCAGCTGGCAGCATTCGATGTGTCTATGCCAAAGCCGAGATCCGCGCAATTACGAGCAAAGCCTCCATCAACCTTTCAGGAGGCAAAACGAGCGTTTCTTGAAATAAGAGATGAGGGCCGTTCCACAACCTCCATAGAAGATGTTATTCTGAGTCATCAGCTGGAGACAGTCGAGGATCTGGATATTTCCCGGGAAACAGTAGCCGAATGGAACCGCGTTCTTATCGAGTTTTTCTCCGACGACAAAAATATTTCCGCCTGGCGAAATATTTTCTCTTTGGACGACAGACTTAAGGACGAAGAACACCTTTTCAAGCAGATTCTTTTTGTTTAGCTAAAGCGATACAGCCCAATGCGACAACGCATCGGGCTTTTTTATTTCAAAAATTTTTGTTGACAAAAGATTGTAAATTGTGTAATTTTAGAACAGTAAGTGCTTTCGCGTGAAAGCAGAAAATCAGCAGTTCATTGTCACTGATATATAGGAAAGGATCAGCAAACATGGAAGAGTTACCTGTGAGAGAAATTGAGGTGGTAGCTGAGGGTAAGACGAAAAGAGTGTGGGCGACGGCGGGCGACTCTGGCATGGTGGTGGTTGCGTCCAAGGACGACATCACGGCCGGCGATGGCGAAAAACACGATGTCATCAAAGATAAAGCTGAGTTGTCTACCGCAACTACTTGCAATGTGTTTTCATTGCTCAAGGAGTGCGGCTTACCGGTCGCGTTTGTAAGACAGCTTGGGCCCAATAAGTTTTTGGCGCCAGGCCTAGAAATGATTCCGCTGGAAGTTGTGGCGCGCCGCGTTGCAACAGGTTCCTATCTTCAGCGCAATCCACACGTGCCTAACGGTACGGTATTCCCGCGCCTTGTTACAGAGTTCTATCTGAAGACCCATGGTTGCGAGTTTAATGGGCATAAATTCCCGGAAAGCACGCCTGGCAAATCATACGATGATCCGTATATGAAAATCGTCGGCGACGAAGCCTGGCTATACAACGCACACATTCCGTTGGCAACACAAGAACCGTTCCTGAAACTGTCTCTCGGAGAAATTTTTCCGCAAGGCAACGGGAAAGACATCATGGAGTGCATGGTCTTGCTAAATACGCACGCCTTCTTGGTTGTCGAAAAATCCTGGAAGATCCTTGGTTACGATATGCTAGACTGGAAGATCGAGTTCGGTTGGTTCAACGGCCAGCTCTACATCGGCGATGTGATTGATGCCGATTCGTGGCGCGTGATGAAGGACGGGCAGAAACTATCTAAGCAGGCTTATCGCGACAACGAAGGGCTTAGTGTGATGGAAAGAGTTCTTCGCAGGACAGCAACTCTCACCGGTTACTTCCGGATTCCCGACCAGACCTTGGTTGTCTGGAGCGGGTCGCCGAGCGACAAGATAGACGCCTTTGAGACAGCCTTCACGAGTTTTGCTCAAGGATGCCTCGGTCTGAAAATGGTCCATATCGTCAATTCCGGCCACAAGAAGCCGATGCAGTCAGTATTTGTGTTGCAGGATTTGGAGTTCGGCTGTAGGGGTCTGGGCGACTCTAATCCTCTGTCCGATCCGGTCATTGTTACCAATGTCGGCATGAGTAATGGTTGGGGCCCGACATGCGCTGCCAACAGTATGATATCTGTGATAAGCACCGTTCCCAATCCTGTTGACGTCAATTCGTCGTTGCGTATGCCTAGCGAAGTTCCGTTGATGGTGGTTACCGATCCGAAGCTCGCCGTTCTGGCCGCGCTGAAAATCCTTGCCGGCAGGAATCCGGCGCTGTATGCTCTATTGCGTTTGAAGCAGGAAGATCGCGCGATTAACGCGATTTCGCTTCCGTGATTGGTAGTATTTATTTCTATATCCCCGCTAGTTGCATGCAACTATGTGGGGCTTTTTATTACAAAATTTTATTATTTGAATTGATTAAAAACTGTAAATTGCAAATTGAAAATTATATGTCGCTGTGATAAAATATTATAATGGTCAATGGAAAAACAATACAATTATCGCCGAATTCGTTGAATTTGTTTTTGGAATGTCCGCACTGTTTTTGGATTGATAAAAATTTGGGGATTAAAAGGCCGCCACCATATCCGTATGCTTTAAATATGGCGGTTGACTCTTTATTAAAAGATGAGTTTGATACATATAGAGCGCAAAAGTTACAGCCACCCTTGCTCGAAGACAAGAAAATAAAAGCTCACTTATTTGGAAACCAAAAACTATTAAATCAATGGAGGAGCAATTTGGCAGGTATAAGATATTTTGATGCGGACTTGAAGGCAACACTATTTGGCGCAGTTGATGATATTTTAGAATTTGATAACGGGAAAATTGCTCCACTTGATTATAAATCAACCGGAAGTACGGCGGCAAAGATATATGATAGATTTCAACTTCAACTTGATACGTATACATTCCTAATGGAAAAAAATGGATATGAAACAACAAAAAAAGGATATTTAGCATTTTATATAGTAGATAAGAGCAGGGGATTCATTGACCGCCTGCCATTCAGGAAAGAAATTATTGAAATTGAAACAAACCCATCTGATATACACGAAATTTTTAAAGACGCCGTAGCCGTGCTGCGCGAACCACAGCCCCCAAAACACGGCCGGGATTGTCAGTTCGATAAGTGGCTTAAGGGCGCGAGGGGTTTTTCATAAGAAATTAGACAATACACCTTTGCACATATTAGGGCTTGACACGCCCTTTTTAATTATGTAAGATACTTATATAATATGAAAGATAACAGAGAAAATCAAATTGAAGGCCTTCTTTTGAGTTTTCACAACGCTCAGCAAAAGGTAATCTCCCAAGGAAAGTTTTTGCACCCCGGGGCTGATATCACATTTTCACAATGGGTGGCGCTTGGTGTTGTAGAAAAAAATAAAAAATGTTCGATAGACGAAATATCAAGAGCTTTGCACGTAAGCAGCAGTGCGGCAACCCAGCTTGTGAATTGCCTTCAAAAAAAAGGTTTTGTTGCAAAGAAAGTCGGGATAAATGACAGAAGAGTTTCTGCGGTGGAACTTTCTCTAAAAGCCAAAAAACTTTTTAATTCTATAAAAAAAACAAAAATCAAACATATGCAAAAGCTTTTTTCTAATTTTAGCGACAGGGAATTAAAAACATTCGTTTCCTTAATAAAAAAATTAACCGTAGGTATCTAAAACAATATTTATTTGATATAATTAATAAAATAATAGGCAAGGTGTTCAGAACGTCCCCGCTAAGCGGGGCCGAAGCAATCGTGTTCGCCTCGCTCACACGATCGTGAAAATTCCTAAATTTTTAAAACGAAAGCGAAATATCTGGATTATCGCAATTTTAGTTGTTGTTATAATAGTCGGATATTTTATCTTTAAGCCAAAAGTTAATACTTCCATCCAAACTGGTGTTGTAACAAAACAAAATTTACAGCAGACGGTGCTTTCAACCGGACAAGTTGTCAGTGGAACTGAGCTTACATTGAGTTTTCAGGGAAGTGGCGTTGTCAGAAGAATTTCGGCAATAGAGGGAGATAAAGTTAATCAAGGGCAGGTTTTAGCCTCGTTAGACCAAGCTTCTGCTCTCGCTTCGCTTACCTCAGCAAGAGGCGCTTTGGCTCAAGCGCAAGCGAATTACGACAAACTTTTAGCCGGTACTACTCCGGATAACGTTAAGATTTATGAAGACTCAGTAGCTTCCGCTCAACACGACTTAGATAGCTCTTATAATTCAGCGATAAATACATTAAACGACGCATACGTCGACATATATAACGCCTATACTGCAGTTATTTCGATTAGAAACAGTTATTTTTCCAGCTTAGACCAGGAGGGAATAAAAGTGCAAGATAGTGTGAATGACATTAATAGCCGTATGCAGAACGTAAAAAATTATTTAGATTCTGCTCAACAAAACAGTACCGAAGGAAACGTTACTCTTGCAATTTCGCAGATGCTAAATACATTAACCGCCATTTTTAACGATCTCAACGTCATCAGATACCAATGTGATTCCGGAATTTATTATTCAACGGTTTCTTCAACCAGCAAGACTTCTGTAGACACGCAGAAAAGTAATATCAACACAGCCGTGGCAAGCGTTACAACGGCTCAAAAAAATAGCTCTTCTTATAGAATAGCCCTTCAAAAAGCAAAGGATCAATTGGTTGCTACAGTTGCTCCTCCTACCCAAGCGGACATGGATTTAGCAAAAGCTCAAATACTTTCAGCCCAAGGACAAGTTGATTCGGCAAATGCGACGTTGAGTCATCTAATTATAGTTGCGCCTTCGGCGGGAACGATTACGGAGGTAGACATAAAAGTTGGAGAGCAGGCTACCGCCATGGCAAAAGCTGTCGTTTTGCAAGACATAAATAATTTACACGCCGAAGCAAACGTAAGCGAGGCGAATATAGCTTCTCTTCAAGTTGGCCAAGACACAGATTATACGTTTGACGCCTTAGGACCGGACCAACATTTTACCGGAAAAATTTTAAGCATTAATCCTGCGTCTACCGTAATTTCCGGTGTAGTTAATTATGAAGTTAAGGGAAGCTTGGATGATATTCCGGAAATAAAACCGGGCATGACAGCTAACATGACCATATTGGCTGCGGAAAAAAATGATGCGTTGGCTGTTTCTTCAACTGCGGTTATTAATAAAAATAATAAAAAATATGTAAGAGTTGTCGATGACGCTAAAAAACTTACATATCACGAAGTTGAGGTGCAGACCGGACTTCAGGCAGATGGGGGATTGATCGAAATATTATCCGGATTAAACGAAGGCCAGCAGATTATTACATACATTAAGTCCTAAATTTTAAATATGCCACTGATAGAAGTTAAGAATCTCAAAAAAAACTATGTAAATGGTGAAGTTGTCACTCATGTTTTACATGATGTAAGTTTTCAGATAAATGAAGGAGAGTTTGTGGCAATTATGGGGCCATCGGGATCTGGTAAATCAACGTTAATGCATATACTCAGTTTTTTAGACAGGCAAACATCGGGAACATATAAGTTTGAGGGAAAAAATACAAAGGATTTCGACGATACATATTTGGCAATGTTGAGAAATGAAAGGGTTGGTTTTGTTTTCCAATCGTTTAATTTACTGGCGCGCACAACCGTTTTAGACAACGTCCGGCTTCCGTTAGTTTATAGTAAACAAAAAAATTACGATGAGCTAGCTGAAAAAGCATTAGAATCTGTGGGAATGTCGCACAGACTGAATTATTTTACAAACCAGATTTCCGGCGGAGAAAAACAAAGAGTTGCGATAGCAAGAGCTTTAGTAAATAATCCTGCTGTAATTTTTGCTGATGAACCAACGGGAAACCTTGATTCAAAATCAGGAAACGCGGTTATGCAAATTTTACAGAAATTAAATAATCAAGGACATACAATTATTTTGGTTACCCACGAAACCGATACTGCAAACCACGCCGAAAGAATTATTAAAATAAAAGACGGCAATATTATTTCTGACGAAAAAGTGGAAAAGCGAACAATAGCAGATGGAGACGGGGATTTAATTAAATAATTTTTACAAAAAAAGAGGCAGTCCGAAGAAGTCTCCCGTAAGAGAAATCTTTGGACTGCCGATGATTAGATATGTCAGATTAACACGTGTCCCACTTTGCACCCGGGACATATCCATTTTGGAAGTCCGGCGCAGACGTTGGATTCAATATGCACCTCTGTTTTTTTCCATCTCTTCCCGCAATGGAAACAATAGAACGTGGGCGTTGCTAGCGACCGCAAGCCCAAAAGCGCGCAGAGCACGGCGGTGGCGAGACTTGTCACAATTAGAAAGCCCAATTTAAGCCACAAACCCGCAACAAGGGTGATAACGGACGCTATAAATACCATCATGGTTTTCATTTCAAGCACTCCTTCTGAAGGATGAGTTAAGATGGTAAATGTCAAATAACACGTTTTTAATATAACTCCGCCGACTTAATTTATCAATACTTAATGGACTTTGTTGGAACAATAAAATTAGTTTTTAGGACTCTGCTTGCCAGGAAGGGCAGGTCGTTTTTGACTATTTTGGGAATTGTTATTGGAGTTGCCGGAGTGATAATTATAATTTCCTTGGGGGCCGGAGCACAAAGTTTAATTATAGGTCAAATTACAAAACTAGGATCAAACTTGTTAAGTGTCCAACCGGGAAAAAGCAATGATAAAGGGCCACCGGCGCAATTATTTGGAATTACAATCACAACATTGGTGAATTCGGACGTAGATGCCTTAAGAGATAAATCGCAGGTTCCTCATGCAGAATCTATTATTGGAGTTGTTATGGGGTCTGCTTCTGTTACTTGGCAAAACAAAACAGTGGACACAAATTTTATTGGAACAGATTATAATATGCCCGATGTTTTAAACATCAGGATTGCGTCTGGCAGGTTTTTTAATCAACAGGAAGGCCAAGCAAATGCAAACGTGGCTGTTTTAGGATATACAGTGGCCTCGGAATTGTTTGACAACACAGGAGTTGACCCCGTGGGGCAGGTGATTAAGGTAAGAAATTCTGCGCAAGCCCTTACGGGTGGTATTCCTTTACGGGTTATTGGCGTTATGCCAAAACAAGGAACGGCTCTTGTAATTGACGAAGACGACCAGGTTTATATGCCACTTATAATTGGGCAGCAACAAATTTTGGGAATCCATTATTTGCGGGCGATTGATATAAAAGTTGATTCTCCTGATAACATCGATCAAACTGTCGCAGACGTAACAAATGTTTTAAAACAAAGGCACCATATAAAGAGCGATGTAGATGTCGATTTTACCGTGAGAAATATTGCCGACGCGATAAATATTTTAAGCACCATCACAAATGCTTTAAGATTATTTTTAACAGCTATGGCAGCCATTGCTTTGGTTGTGGGAGGAATCGGGATTTTAAATATTATGATGGCAACTGTAGCCGAAAGAACCAGAGAAATTGGTTTACGAAAAGCTGTTGGCGCAAATAATTACGCGATAAGAAACCAATTTTTATTGGAAGCGGGGACTTTAACTTTTTTTGGAGGAATTATCGGAATAATTATCGGTATATTGATTTCTTATTTAATGTCTTTGCTGATGCGTTATTTGGGATATGATTGGGCGTTTGTTATTTCAATATGGTCTATTCTTTTGGCTATCGGTGTCTCAATTTTAACGGGTGTAATTTTTGGCTTATATCCGGCGCTTAAAGCGTCAAAATTAAATCCTATAGATGCGCTAAGATACGAATAAGCGAGCGATAGCGAGACTTACCCCGCCCTCTACGCTGTAGGTGTTATGTAAAACACGAACATAGAGCTTAGAGGGCGGGGTGATGATAATTTCCTTCGTACATAATCATCATGTTTAATGCGTATAAACAGTCTATAAAAGCTTTGACTGCGAATCCTGTCCGCACGGTTTTAACTACTCTTGGAATTGTAATTGGAATCGCTACAGTTATTGTTGTTTTGTCAGCAGGGGAAGGATTTAGAAGTTTAATTGATGCTCAGCTTTCATCGTGGGGGACAGACACGCTTTTTGTTGAAACTCGAGTTCCGCCTACAACAAAAAATATGGCTAATAATAATGCTGCCGCGGCTGACTTTAGTAGGGCAACTTCAACGGTACAAATTACGTCTTTTAAAACCTCTAATCTTGACGAAATAAAAAAATTAGCAAATGTCTCCGGAGCATACGGAATGGCCACAGGGCTTGCAGTGACCAGCTATCGCGATAATGCAAAAAATGTTATTTATTACGCCACCGGCGCAGAAATGTTTTCTATCGATAAGCATACTTTAAAAGAAGGAAGATTTTTTACACAAGCAGAAGATACCGGGGCTAACCAGGTTGTAATTTTAGGAAGCACTTTGGCGGATGATTTGTTTGGGCAGGATGACCCCTTGGGGAAACTGGTCAGGATTGGTACATTAAATTTTCAAGTTATCGGAGTTTATAATCCGCAGGGTTCTATGGCAGCCGGTGGAGCTGATGACGGCTTATATATGCCCCTTGTTACAGCACAGAAAAAGATGCTTGGAATAAATTATATAACTATTGGCGTAGTGCAAATGAAAGATGTGAATTTGGGCGACGCTACCGCCGAATCAATTCGTGAAACCATGAGAGGGCTTCATAGTATTTCAGATCCAGCAAAAGATGATTTTACCGTCACAACACAGGCAGAGGCCATGAACACATTTAATACAATTTTTAACGGCATAACAATTTTGCTTATCGCTATTGCTTCAATTTCTCTTATTGTCGGCGGAGTTGGAATTATGAATATTATGTATGTTATTGTTACAGAAAGAACCGCTGAAATAGGTTTGAAAAAAGCGCTTGGGGCGACAAACACGAATATTTTGAGAGAATTTTTGGTTGAGTCGGTTTTAGTTACAGTTTTGGGCGGTATTATAGGTATTTTACTTGGAGCCATATTGGGTTGGTTGGTATCGATAATAGCAAGTTATGCCGGGTTAGCGTGGACATTTATGGTGCCCGTGTATGCTGTAATAATTGCAGTGGGCGTATCCGGCACTATTGGGATTGCTTTCGGGGTGTTGCCCGCCAGATCTGCAGCACGGCTTGATCCGGTCGAGGCAATGCGATACGAGTAAAACGCGCATTGTAATTTTATTTCAACAGGGTTAAAATTAGGCAATATAATTATTTTTACAAAATATGAATTTTAAGTTTAATAAATCTTCGGGACAGGCTTCAAGGCTTCTATTAGTTTTAGCAATAATAGTTTTGGTCGCCGTAATAATAACCTTTTTGGTAATGAGAATGGCACAGCCGCCTTCTCGTCCCATTCAAACCTCAGAACCGACACCAGAACAACCGGTCTATGAAACGAAGTTGGGTGATATTAGGTTCGTTTTTCAGTCATCAATAGATAAAGGAAATGTTTTGAGCGCATCCAAAGTTACTAACACTCAATATGCCTATTCCACGCTAAAAGACCTTGTTACAACGGAAAAATTTATCCAGGTTACTGTTGGAGCCCAGAATAAGGGTTTTGTAAATATTGAATCTGGCGCCTGGGATCTGGGCAGGATTATTACTGCTGATGGGAGGACATTTGAACCATTAGAGGGTTATACTATAAATCCGTGGCTACCTACGTCGAGTTCCTGCAAGGCCCTATTAAAGCCAAATTTTGATCCAGTCCCATGTACAAAAATATATGAAGTATCCAAGGATTCAGCCGGTTTAGGTAATATAAAAGTGGAGGTTAAAACAGGCACAGGCAATTCGCCTGATAATTTTTCCTCCGGGAAATTTGATTTGTCACTGATTAATTTAATTATTAAATAGTAAAAATATAAAAATTTAAGGTTATGGCAGATATAGATAAAAACTCTATCCCAAACAATCCCGAAAGCGAGGGGATTAGCGTTCCCGAAAAAAGGGTGCCTAATGTTGAGAGAGAGAGATTTGTCGAACAAAAAATAACTCCCGAGAGAAAGCCGGAAGCAAAAGAGGATAGAATTGTGTTGAACGAACTACGACAGGAAATAGAAAGAATGGAAATGGACGACGGCACAAAAGCCGAGGCGGAGAAAGCCAGAGAAAAAATAGAATTTTTAGGAGAAAAAGAAAAAATAGAACATCTTTTGCAACTGGCCCGCGAGAAGGGAGTTGTTTTTGCAATACAGGTTGCCAGAAAAATGAATGAGCCATACCTTTTAGATATTCTGCACGACACTTTGGCAAACGAAGGATACTATAAGGATTTTCAGAGAGTCGCCAGTAAAAAAGACGACGATGACGATGATAATAATAAAAAATAAATGTCTATAATTATTCCAGGACTCATTCTAGTTTTTTTACTGATAGTACTAGCTTTTATTATAGTTTTAAATTCTGAGTCAAACGAAAAGAAGTCTGTTTTTGGTGGCCTTGAAATGGTCTTGTTTTTAGTTATGATGCCCAAGAACCTCTCCAAAAAAGAAGGGGAAGAACGAAAAGAAGAAAAGATAACAATAGCCCAAATGGAACAGGTTTTCTCTAACTTTTTGTATTTAAAAAAAGTAGGGATGTTTCAAGATCCACCATGTTGCGCTTTTGAAATTGCGTCCCAAATAGGAGGCTCTGATATTTCATTTTACGTTGCTGTTCCAAAATATCTGGAATCAGTTTTTGAAAAATATGTTCAGGGTGTTTACCCTAATGCTGTTGTTGATAAAGTTCCGCAAGATTATACCGTTTTTGAACCCCAAGGGGCAACTGCCGGAGCATATTTAAAACTTGCGGAAAACTCCCTTTTTCCGTTAAGTACATATAAAACATTGGAAACAGATCCTTTGTCGGTGGTTACAAATAATCTAAGCAAAATTTCTGCAACCGAAGGGGCTGCTGTCCAGGTTATAATACGGCCGTTGTCAAAACTAAATTTAAGAAAAGCCGGCGAAAAAGCGTTAAAAAAGATAAGGGAGGGAAAATCCGCAAAAACTGCCGCCGAGCAATCGTATTCCGGTGGAGCGCTATCTGTAGTTGAAGTAGTAGATGAATTATTTGTAAGGGGGCCAAAGGATTCAAAAATGAAAGAGACAGATTCTTTAAACAAGGATAGGGAACAGGGGATTGACCAGATAGGGTATGACGCTATTCAAAATAAAATTCAAAAACAGCCATTTGAAACAAACATTAGGATTATAGCCTCCGCTCAATCGCAAAATAGGGCAGAGGAGATATTGGGCCATTTAATTTCCGCCTTCAGTCAATTTTCTCTTTCGGCCGTAAACAGTTTAGAGCCAAAAGAAGTTTTTAGAAAAGAGTTGCAAAAATTAGTTTATGATTTTAGTTTTAGAATTTTTAGGCAGAAACAAGCTAACGTTTTAAATTTAGAGGAACTGGCAAGCATTTATCATTTTCCGACGCATTATATTGAAACTCCATATATTAAAGCCGCAAAATCGGCAACATCTGCTCCGCCCTCAGATCTTCCGGAAAAGGGAGAGCTTTTAATCGGAGAAGTTGATTACAGAAACGAAAAAAAGAAAGTTTATTTTGCTTCAAGGGAGGACAGACGAAGGCATTTTTATTATATTGGACAAACTGGGACGGGAAAATCATATTTTATGGAGGGATTGATTACACAGGATATTTTGAAAGGAGAAGGAGTGGCCGTTATTGATCCTCACGGAGAAACAGTAGAGCATATTTTAGCCAGTATTCCAAAGGAAAGAATTGATGATGTTGTAATGTTTGAGCCGTTTGATATTTCGCGTCCATGCGGTTTGAATATGTTAGAGTATGATTCACCGGAACAAAAAGATTTTGCAGTTCAGGAAATGATAGCAATTTTTATGAAACTTTTTCCGCCGGAAATTATAGGCCCAATGTTTGAGCACTATATGAGAAACGCTATGCTGGCTTTGATGGCCGATAAAGAGAATCCGGGGACCTTAGTCGAAATCCCAAAAATGTTTACAGATCCAATGTTTTTGCAGCAAAGATTGGCAAAAGTTTCCGACCCGATTGTAAGGAGTTTCTGGACAAAAGAATGGGCGCAGACAACAGGTTCTACAAGATCTGATATGTTGGGCTACGTTGTTTCAAAACTTGGCAGATTTATTGAAAATGAAATGATGAGAAATATTATCGGCCAATCGCATTCAGGTTTTGATTTGGCCGATATAATGGATAATAAAAAAATATTTTTGGCTAATTTGTCTAAAGGCTTGACAGGAGAAGTTAATAGCTCTTTGCTGGGATTGATTTTAGTTTCAAAAATGCAAATGGCAGCTATGAGACGCGCAAGAGTTCCCGAGGAGCAAAGGACAGATTTCTATTTATATATTGATGAGTTCCAGAATTTTACAACCGATTCGATAGCTTCAATTTTGTCTGAAGCTAGAAAATATAAATTAAATCTAACGATGGCTCACCAGTATATGCCCCAGTTGACAGACCAAATCAGAGAAGCTGTTTTGGGAAACGTTGGAATGATGGGATCTTTCAGAATTGGAGCCGAGGACGCAGAAAAGCTGGAAAAACAGTTTGAGCCCGGATTTTCAAGGTTTGACTTGGTGAATTTAGATAACCGCACAATGATTGTAAAAATGCTGATTGACGGAAAAATTTCAACTCCGTTTAAAATGAATACTTTGCCACACGATAAGGGCAGACCAGAAATTGTTGAAGCAATCAAAAAAATATCAAAATTAAAATATTCCCGCGCAAAAGAAATTGTTGAGCAGGAAATCAGCCAGCGTTCATTCGCCGAACCCGCTCCGGCCTCTGCGCCAACAACCCCGCCTCCGCCATCCGCACCAATGAAGAAGTAAATCAAAAGAGGGTATTACCCCCTCTTTTTTTACAAAAAGAAACGGCTCATACTAGGCTTTTCCTAGTATGAGCCGTTTCTTGATTCATTTATTACGATATTTATTCTTTTTCGGCGCGTTTTACGTATGCTCCCGTTTCGGTATTAACTTCAATTACATCGCCCTCTTCAATAAATAGGGGAACCTGTATAATAGCTCCAGATTCTAAAACTGCTTCTTTGGTTCCGGCCTGAGCCCTATCTCCCTTAATTCCGGAGGCCGATTCTTTAACCTTCAATTGAACCTTAATCGGCAGTTTAAAAGTAATAATTTTTTCGTCAAAAACAACCCCGGTAACAATTTCATTAGGTCTTAAATATTTTGCTTGTGTGCCAATTTGAGCCTCGGTAAATGAAAATCTTTTTGAAGGGTCGTTTGGTTCGCAGAAGACGTATTCGCCCTTGCTTTGGTAAATAAATTTAATATCTCTTTTTTCTAGATTAGCTTCCTCAAACATGTCGCCCTGCTGAAAGTTAACTTGTTGAACTCTCCCGTCTATCAGGTTTTTTATTTTACTTTGAATAACTGGTCTCCTTTGAGCCATTTTCATAGCCGCTGAATCCAAAACAACCCATGGTTGTCCCTCATAAATAAATTCAACTCCTTTTTTTATATCTGTATGTGACAACATAGACGCTTCGCTCTATCAGCGAATTACGAATTGCGTTCGAATGTACGAATTCGTATATTCGTAATGGATTCGTTATTCGTTGATGATGTAAAATAGTTTTATTGTACCACTCTCCACTCAATTGTGGATTCTTTGTCGGCGAATTCTAACCACTCGCCATATTTTGAAATTACAAACCATTTCTTTTTTGTAGTGGAGAATATCATGGGGTCTCCTCTGTAGAATGGTTTTTTTACAATTTCTTTTGGTTTTAATCTATCCAATTCCAGCCATTTTTTAAAAACGGTTTCAATTGCGTAATCTAATTTTCTGGTGTTTGCCCAGCTCGCAACTTTATTAATAGCCTCTTTTGCTTTTTCAACCGAGCCCGCTAATTCCAGCAATTGCTTTGCAGGTTTTGTAAATCTCGAGTATATTATCTTTCTTTTTTTAGCATTTTCTTTTAATTCTTGCAACCCCAGACCTTTTGACTGGAAGAAGTGAGCGATAATATTTTGTATCGCCGTTTCCTCATTTAATTCTTCAAATTCAGTGATTTTCTGCTTATTTATATACTCTTCAATTTTCTTTGCGTTCTTTTCGCCAATACCTAATTCCATTATTGCCTTTAATCCCTTTCTTTGGCTCGCCGAAGCGCCTGCGGAGGCGGCTTCTTTATAAACATCACTTATGTCAGATTTTAGGTTGTTTAAAATATTTACAGCGTTTTTATAGGCCCTTATTTTGTATGTTAAAGCCTTATCTCCTTTTATTTCTAGGAGCTTAATGGTTTCATCAAAAATTTTAGCAATTTCCTTATTCATAGTATATGTTATATTCTATCATATTTTACAAAAAAAATGCCCAAATCCTAAGATCTGGGCTCTGTTTTAAGTGGTTTTGGAACTCTATGGATTAAGCGGCCGATTCCGCCGAGAAATCCTTCTTTTCTCTTCCGCTCGATTCTTTGCTTCAAGCGCTTGAGGGCCCGAAGCTCCTTGCTGGTGATACTGTTGAGGACCGCATCCAAAAGGATTTGGTCTCGATAATAATCAAGAGCTTTTTGCGGAGTGGGGAAGGTTCCATTGGTCTCGATGACGAAAACTAAGTTATCTCGCTTCCGGATAATGTTTTCGCTTTTTTCTTCTCCGATTTGCACTTCCAGGGTTTCTCCGCTGGGAAACTCTTTAATGACGAGTCCCCAGCGCCGGGGATCATGGTCGCCGTCAACCACTATCACAAGATCATCTTTTTCTACCTTGTGCTCACTCATATTTTGCTCCAATCTTTAGTTCTCAAGGTTCGATGGCCACTCTTTTTTTACTACATTACAGAGGGAATGTCAATTATTTTGTCCCTTGTTTTGGCTCCGATTCTTTGATAAGATTAAAAAATAAATATATGCAAAAAAGACATAGAATATTTGTTGCCATAAACTTGCCCGGAGATATAAAAAAGGCGCTGTTTGAGTATTCTAAAAAATGGCCCGATTTACCGGCAAAGTGGACAAATAAAGATAATCTTCATATCACGCTTGAGTTTTTGGGTAGTTTAACCGAAGAAGATATTGGCGGGGTTTGCGTTGCAGTAAAAGAGGTGGCCGAAAGACACGAATATCTTTCCTTGAGCTTAAATCAGATTTTGTATGGTCCACCTCAGAAAATACCACCTAAAATGGTGTGGGCAGAGGGTGAAAAATCAAAAGAGCTGGCTGATCTTAGAAATGATTTGGAAGAAACTCTGATGGAGAGTGTTGCTTTTGTGCCCGAAAATCAGACTTTCGCACCGCATGTTACTTTAGCAAGAATAAGTGCCTGGGGGTGGAAGGGGATTGAGCCGGAAGAAAGACCAGAGATAAACGAAGGAATTGATTTAGTTTTTACCGTAGAATCAATTGATGTTATGGAATCAGAAATGAAAAAAGGAGGACCCGTTTACACAATTTTAGAATCACACCAATTAAAAACATAAACATATAAAAGAAAAGTGAAGATACATTTAATTGGAATTGGAGGAATAGGGGTGTCAGCATTGGCACAGTACTATTTATCAAAAGGACACGAAGTTTCGGGGTCTGATTTGGTTGCTTCAGAAATTACGGATTTTGTAAAAAAAATGGGCGTAGAAATATTTATCGGTAATTTTGCAAAGAATATTAAGAAGGATTTTGATTTGGTTGTGCATAGCCCCGCGGTGAAGGAAAATAATAAGGAATTAAGGCAAGCAAGAAAATTTAAAATAAAAACCCAAAGTTACCCGGAGGCCCTTGGAGATTTAACAACAGAATATTATACAATTGCGGTTGCGGGCGCTCATGGGAAAAGCACAACAACAGCGATGATTGCTCTGGTTTTAATGGAGGCGGGATTAGACCCAACAGTTATTGTTGGCACAAAACTAAAAGAATTTGGAGGCTCAAATTTTAGAGCAGGAAAGAGCAAGTTGCTGGTTATCGAAGCTTGCGAATACGATTCGTCTTTTTTATACTATTCTCCGCAAATAGCTGTAATTACAAACATAGATAAAGAACATCTAGATTTTTTCAAAACATTTGCAAGCGTAAAAAAGGCATTCGAAAAGTTTATTTTAAAACTTCCCATAGAAGGGTTTTTAATTAGGAACGCCGATGATATAAATGCGCCAGTAATTACAGAGCAAAAATTCCAAATAAAAGATTATTCCTTGAAACAACCGGAAGCTAAAAAAATAAAAAGTATTCTAAGGGTTCCTGGTTCGCATAATGTTTCTAATGCGCTAGCTGCGCTTGAGGTTGCGCGAATTTTAGCAATCCCGGATAAAGATATATTTAGCGCACTGTCTAAATTTAATGGAACGTGGAGAAGGTTCGAAATCTTAAAGGAAAATAAAAAATATACCTTAATTAGCGATTATGCCCATCACCCGAACGAAATTTTAGCCGTGTTAACAGCCGCTCGTGAAAAATATAAAAAGAAAAATATTTGGTGTGTTTTTCAGCCGCACCAACACCAAAGGACTTATTATTTGTTTAATGATTTTGTTAAAACCTTTAGGTCTGTGCCGATTGATAAAATAATTATTACAGATATTTATGACGTTGCCGGCCGAGAAACAAAAACAATAAATAAAGAGGTGAGCTCAAAAAAACTGGTAAAAAAAATTGATAAGGGAAATGTGATTTATCTTGCAGTTGATAAGATAGAAAATTTTGTAAAGGATAATATTCCCGAGAATAGTGTTTTAATAATTATGGGTGCTGGAGATATATATAAATTAGCTGAAAATTTTAGAGCATTGTGGAAAAACGCCACTTTCATTTGAGCATAATAATTGTTATAGTTTAATATTATGACCGAAATCAACAAACGAAAAATTGAAGAGATTTTAACAAGGGGAGTAGAAGACGTAATTGTGAAGGAGGAGTTGGAAAAAAAGCTTCTTTCCGGAAAAAGAATCAGGCTCTATTTTGGCGTAGATCCGACGGGGTCTGTTTTGCATTTAGGGCACGCAGTTGTTCTTCGCAAGCTGAAAGACTTTATGGACTTAGGACATGAAGTAATTGTATTAATAGGGGATTTTACGGCCAGAATCGGAGACCCGACAGGAAAAGATACTGCAAGAAAACCATTAACGGAAAAAGAAGTAAAAGATAATTTTAAGGATTATAAAAGACAAGCCTCTAAGATTTTAGATTTTTCCAAGGTAAAAATAAAATATAATTCCACCTGGCTTTCAAAATTAAAATTTGCAGATATTTTGAGGTTAGCAACAAATTTTACAGTTCAGCAGATGCTTGCAAGAGACATGTTTGACAGGAGAATAAAAGAAGACAAGCCGATTTCATTGCAGGAATTTTTGTATCCCTTGATGCAAGGATATGATTCTGTTGTTATGGACGTTGATTTAGAAATTGGTGGGAACGATCAAATGTTTAATATGTTAGCCGGCAGAACTTTACAGAAAAATATAAACAATAAGGATAAGGATGTTTTAACATGCAAACTTCTTTTGGGAACAGACGGTAGAAAAATGAGCAAGACGTTTAATAATTTTATTGCAATTACTGATAATCCTGCGGATATGTATGGAAAGGTGATGTCTATAAAAGATGAACTTATAAGCGATTACTTTGAGCTGGCGACAAGCCTTTCAAGAGACGAAGTCTCAAAAATAAAACAGTCATCGGATAACCCGAGAGATATAAAAGCCGTGTTGGCAAAAGAAATTGTAAAAATATATCACGGCGAAAAAGAGGCCGAATCAGCGGAAGAAGAGTTTGATAATGTTTTTAGAAACAAAGAGATACCAACGGATATGCCGATTTTAGAAATTACGAATGGAATTTATAACATAGTTGATTTATTGTGCCTGCCTGCCGGCAGGCAGGCGACACCGCTAGCTTCTTCAAAAAAGGAGGCTAAAAGATTGGTTGAGGGCGGTGGCGTTTATGTGATAAAAGATAGTGTAGAAACGAGAATAACTAATTGGAAGGAAGAAATAAAATTAGAGGAGGGTATAATTATAAAAGTCGGCAGTAGGAGATTTGTAAAAATATCTATTAAATAATATGCAATTAAAAAACGTAATAATATTTTTGGTACTGATTATAACTTTAGTTACAATTGGGTATTTTGCTTATACCCAGTATTCCTTAAATGTGGGAAACGTCGGCCAAGAAAATACCGCGTGTACGATGGAAGCAAAAACCTGTCCCGATGGGTCTTTTGTCGGGAGAACGGGTCCCAATTGCGAATTCGCGTTGTGCCCTACTAAGACGACAAATTGGAAAGTATATAATAACGCCGAATATAATTTTGAGTTAAGCTACCCCGAAGATTTTTTTGATCCGGAGCAACAGCCAAAATTATTAGTCGGTGATTGTAACTACGATGTTTTTCCTGACCAATGCCCGAATATAAATAATATTGTAGCGCAGGATATGGCATTGTCGGGCGGAGATGTAAGCGCGATAAAAAATAATTTGTCTAATCTGGGGTACTGGGATGTAAGCGGGCAACAGCAGACAATAAATGATGTACAATATTGTTTGTATGCTACGGGCGACGCCGCAGCCGGACACGCATTTAACTATTACTATTATGCGACAGTGAAGAATCAAAAATGCCTTGTTGTTTATATGGCTACCGCTACCGAAAATTGCGATTTTTATCTTCCGCTGGAGCCGGGCAATACAGAACAGGAGAGTAATTATAACAACTGCTTAGAGAAAACCGCGGCACAGCCGATTCTAATGAAGCAAATTATTTCAACATTTAAATTTAAATAAATATAAAAATTGTTATGAGATTCTTGGTAAAAGATGCTGCAAAACATATTGGAGAAAAAGTAACTGTTTCCGGATGGGTAGATGTAAGACGCGCCCACGGTAAGATTTTATTTATCGACCTACGCGACATCAGCGGAATTATGCAGGTTGTTTTTATTCCCTCCAATAAAGGAGTCTACGAATTAGCAGAGAAACTAAGACCAGAATGGGTTGTCGAAATTACAGGTCAAATTGTAAAAAGGCCGGATAATATGGTCAACTCAAAAATTGAAACCGGGCTAGTTGAGCTTTCCGTGGAAAGCCTTAAGGTTCTGTCGGAGGCGGAAACCTTGCCGTTTTCTATTGATGGAGATGGTTACGAAATTGGCGAGGAGGTTAGAATGAAATACAGGTATCTGGATCTACGCAGGAAGAGGATGAAAAAAAATATTATTGTGCGGCACAGGGTATTAAAGTTTGCAAGAGATTTTTTGGATGAAGAGGGATTTGTCGAGATCGAGACTCCAATTTTGACTAAATCAACTCCTGAAGGCGCGAGAGATTATTTGGTGCCAGCCAGAACGGCGCCTGGTAATTTTTATGCGCTTCCGCAATCTCCCCAGCAATATAAGCAATTGCTAATGGTTGCGGGCTTCGAAAAGTATTTTCAGGTTACCAGATGTTTTAGAGATGAAGATCCAAGAGGGGACAGACAACCAGAATTTACCCAGCTTGATATTGAAATGAGTTTTGTTGAGCAAGAGGATATTCTCGACCTGATTGAAAGGCTATATACAGCGATTGTTAAAAAAATTGCTCCTGAGAAAAAAATCCAGCAAATACCCTTTCCGCGCATTCCTTATTCTGAGGCTATAAAAAAATATAACAGCGACAGGCCGGACCTAAGAAAAAATAAAACAGATCTAAACGAACTGGCGTTTGCTTTTATTGTTGATTTCCCGTTATTTGTAAAACAAAGCAAGGAAGATTTCTTTTACGGGTCGGGTGAGAAATTGGCGCCGTCTCATCATATGTTTACAGCACCAAAAAAAGAAGACATCCATTTACTTGATACAGATCCACTAAAGGCCAAGTCATACCAGCACGATTTTGTTTTAAACGGGTATGAAATCGGAGGAGGCAGTATAAGAATTCATGACCCTAAAATTCAGGATAAGATTTTTGACCTAATCGGATTTAGTGCGGAACAAAAAAAGCAATTTTCTCACTTGCTCGAGGCATTTAAATTCGGGGCGCCTCCGCACGGCGGAATAGCTCCCGGGATAGACAGGTTTTTGATGCTCTTGAATAATGAGCCGTCAATCCGCGAGGTTATTGCTTTTCCAAAAACTGGAGATGCCAGAGATCTCATGATGCAAGCGCCATCCGAAGTTGATAAAAAGCAATTAAAAGAATTACATATAAGCGTAACTAAACCCGTTTCGGGCGGAAAAACTAAAAAGAAGCAAAAATGAACATAAAACGCGTAATCGGGGGATGTCTGTTATCGGTTGCATTTTTGGTGTTTTTTATATCCTTTGTTGTAGGAGCGCAGTGGATTTTAAAGATCGCCATAGGCGACGGTGTATCTACCGCAGCCCTATCCGGATTATTTAGTGGTGTGGTCCCCGTGGCTAATTCGGATAAAACAACACTGGCAGATGAGAGCAATGTTGGCCAAGCCCCATCTAAAAATCAGCAGGTGGAGGAGCTTGATATTCAGGCAAAGTCAGCAATTTCTATGTGGACAAATATATCTGGCGGAAGCGAAATTGTTTTTGAAAAGAACAGCCAGGAAAATCTTCCTATTGCCAGTATAAGTAAGCTTATGACAGCCTTAATAGTAGCAGAAAATCTGGATATTTCTAAGGAAATTAAAATAAGTAGTATCGCCGCTCATCAAAGTAATGATCCGGAGTCGCTAAAGGAGGAAGAGACATTTTATGTGAAGGATCTTTTGTATACAATGTTGATCGGCTCAGATAACGCCGCGAGCTATGCGTTTGCCGAATCAATTGGTGTTGATGAGTTTGTCAATTTAATGAATAAAAAGGCGGAAGAACTAGGACTTTCCGACACCATTTTCTCGAATCCTACAGGGCTTGGTCCTGAGAATATTTCAACCGCTCAAGACGTTGTAAAATTAGCGGTATATATATTAAAAAATTATCCATTTATTTTTGGTATTACAACAAAGCCAGAATTTGATCTTCGAACAGTTAATGGGAAAACCATTTATAAAATTACCAGTACAGATAAATTACTAAGTGATTCGTCCAATTTATCCGGAAGAATTATGGGGGGAAAAACAGGGGAAACGCCATTTGCGGGAGAGTGTTTAGTCTCCGTAGTAAAACCTCTTGGTGAACAGGGATATTTAATTAATGTAGTTCTGAATGCAAACAATCGGTTTGAAGAAACAAAAAAAATGATTAACTGGGTGGATAAGTCTTACCAATGGGAGACGATAAACAAAGCAAAAATAGCAGAGTTGCCACAAATATCTAAAGCATTTAATCCAGATAATTTAACTTGGGAGGAAGCCGTTTCTTCGGCTCCTTGGGAAGAAAGGGATTCTCACACAGTCGTTGTTTATAACAATAAAATTTGGTTAATGGGCGGATTAAATGCGAATGGACACATGGCAAGCCTCGGAGATGTCGACTACAATTCCGCGACGTATCCCGGCGACGTTTGGTCGTCTGACGACGGAGCAAGTTGGCAACTTGTGGCAAATAGTGTTCCATGGGGGAAAAGAAGATCGGTCGGGCTAGTTAATTTTAAGGGAAAAATTTGGATGATGGGTGGTTATAGTCCGGATTATGGCTATAGAAATGATGTTTGGTCAACGGCAGACGGAATAAATTGGGAGCAGGAGAGCACGTCTGTTGCCTGGTCGGCCAGAGAAGGGCAGGATTTACTGGTCTTTCAGGATAAAATTTGGCTAATTGGCGGAGTTAAATATGATAAAAATGTATCTGCGGCGAGCTCGGAAAAAAGTGAGCTTTTTAATGATGTTTGGTACTCTTCAGACGGCATAAATTGGATAGAAGCAACTGCTCATGCTGCGTGGGCACCAAGGTGGGATATGGCGATGGGGGTTTTTGATAATAAATTATGGCTGGTTGATGGAATGGTTTTCGGCGGGAAGATGTTTAGAGACGTTTGGTACTCTTCAGACGGCACAAATTGGATCTTAGTTACTGACAGCCCTCCATTTAGGGCACGACAAGGAAATTTTTTGACAGAATATAAGGGTAAAATGTGGATTATTGGAAGGTTGGATGGGGTTAATGGTGGCGCAAATGACGTTTGGTATTCTGCCGATGGCGCGAATTGGCAGAAAACAAAAACTGACCCAGCCTGGTTTGGCAGAGAAGATTTTGGCGCAGTTGTCTTTAAGGATAAGGTTTGGGTTTTAGGAGGTATGGATAAGAATTGGGAATGGGTAAATGATATTTGGTACTCTACGTTTTAATCGATTGAAAAATAACCTTCATGACTCTGCTTACATTTAACGTTATTAAAGTTCTTAGTTTAGCGGCGATGTCCTCGTGGATAGCGTTTATTTGGTGTCCATTATTGACGAATTTTTTATACAAACACAAATGCTGGAAAAAATGTGCGAGAACAAAAACAATTTCCGGAGAGGACGCGACGGTTTTTAACAGATTGCATAAAGAAAAGGAAATCGGTACCCCAAGAATGGGAGGACTTTTAATTTGGCTAACGGTTCTTTCTGTTGCTTTTCTATTTTTTATTTTATCTCTAATTTTTCCGGATACATGGCTTGCACAGTTTAATTTTTTATCGCGAAGCCAAACGTGGCTCCCGCTTTTTACATTAGTTGTTGCATCTCTTGTTGGTCTTGCTGATGATATTTTAGTTGTCAGTGGATTAGGTAAATACATAGGAGGAGGACTTTCTTTTCGGAAACGGCTTTTTCTTGTTGTTTTAATAGGTCTTATCGGAAGCCTTTGGTTTTATCAAAAGCTTGGCTGGGACGTTGTCTATGTTCCTTTTTTTGGAGACGTTTCCCTTGGGTTTTGGTATATTCCATTTTTCATTATAACTATGGTTGCCTGTTGGTCGGGTGGCATAATTGACGGCATAGATGGTCTTGCCGGCGGAACATTTGCATCCATCTTTGGGGCTATGGCGGTTATTGCTTTTTCTTTAGGGAAAATTGATTTAGCTATCTTATGCGCGGTTGTGACGGGAAGTATTTTTTCATTTCTATGGTTTAATATTCCGCCCGCCAGATTTTTTATGGGTGAGACTGGGATGCTCGGTCTGACAACTCTTTTATCTGTTGTTGCTTTTCTAACTGACTCTGTTTATATTCTTCCTATAATCGGAGGCCTTTTAGTTATTACGGTTTTGTCTGTAATAATACAGCTTTTGTCAAAAAAATTCAGGCATAAAAAAGTTTTTCTTTCTACTCCTATCCATCACCACTTTGAAGCTTTGGGCTGGCCGTCCTATAAGGTAACAATGCGAGCGTGGATTATAGGCATAGTATTGGCTTTTATAGGAGTGGCGGTAAGGTTGCTAAGATAATTTATTCTCCGGGGACTTGGTAGCGCAAGGCTTTTTTGTTGTATCGAACAGTTTATACAAATTGACTAAAGACATTATTTATGAGAGAATCCTAAATGTTCGTTTACAAGTTGATATTCTAAGGACGGAATAAACCCTAAGGCAAAGGAGTTGGCAATGAAAAAGCTTTTCTCGAACATTGTAGTCGTAATAGTTGCATACACGATTGGTACAACAATCGGTATCATCTTTTTGTTGCTTAAATGGGTGGGGAAGATCAAAACTGTAAATCCCGAGAATTTTCCAGAAGTGAAATCTCGGCTGATTATTGTCTGCAATCACCCGGACTTATTAGATTGCATGCTCGAGGTCTTTCTTATTCCCGCCCTTTTATTCCCGCATCATTTTTTGCATCCGCTAAAGTTTACGCCGTGGTTTACACCAGACAAACGGAACTTTACGCGTAAATGGTATTGGTGGTGGCTTTTACCAAGGGCAATACCCATTATTCGCGGTGGCAAAGAAAACAACGGAGCCAAAGAGGCAAGAAAAATGCTTCAGGTTCTTGCGAAGGCCGCCATAATAGTTCTTTTCCCTGAAGGTGGCAGAACCCGCAACGGCGACACATTTCTTTACAGTCCAAGCAGTGGAAGAAGAATGAGGCCGCTAAAGAAATCTGTTGGTTGGTTGGTGTTGAAGACTAAAGCCCCGGTCTTAACGATTTGGACAGAGGACGTCTCCTGGTTTAAGGAACCAACCAAAAGGTTATTTTCTCGGCCCAGGTGGAAAAGAAAAATCACCGTTAAGATTGGTAAGCCCATGCAATTTTCAGACAGTCTGGAGGCAATGAGTCCGTCCCAACTTACCGAAGTAATAACCTCAAGTCTGCTTCGGTTAGCAGACCAAGAGTAATTCATGGGAATTGCTCTTTTTATTTTGCACATTAATGAGCTCCATGGTACGATTAATTAATGAGGTCGAAATTTTATCCGTTCAAACCAAAAATAATAAAGCTCCGTGAATCTGGAAAAACATACGGAGAAATTATTAAAATAATCGGACGAAGCATTCCGAAAAGCACCCTGTCTGATTGGTGCAGTAAAATTTATTTAAATAGTAAACAAAGAAAAATAATTAATAAGAAGATTAAGGATAACTGCAAAAAGGGGATGGAGGCTGCGCGGATAGTAAATAAAAAAAGAAGAGAAAAATATTTAAAATCAGTGGTTGATCGCAATAAATATTTGGCTAAAACATTTAAGGATAAAAACGTCGGCAAGATTGCTTTATCAATGTTATATTTGGGAGAAGGCACAAAGGGTTTGGACAGGGGGTCATTACGCTTCGGTAATTCAGACCCCTTTATTATAAGTCTATTCTTGAATTTAATAAGAAAATGTTATAAAGTAGATGAAAAGAAATTTCGGTGCACAATTTTATGCAGAGCCGATCAGAACATCAGCGACTTAGAGGAATTTTGGATAAAAACTACAGAAATTCCAAAAATCCAATTTTACAAAACAAGAGTAGACCCAAGGACAATAGGGAAACCATCCCAAAAACTGGACTACAAAGGAGTTTGCGTAATAGATTATTTTTCCGCTGATTTATTTTTAGACTTGATGCAAATACCAAAAACAATTTTTTAGGGCCTGTGGCGCAATGGCGGCGCAGCCGCATGGCATGCGGAAGGTTGGGGGTTCAACTCCCCCCAGGTCCACTAAATTAAATGCCACAAGAAATTGCGGTATTTATTTTTTTTGTGTATAATAAATAAGAAATAGTATAAAAAATTTAATATAATTACATGAAAAAAATATTTATAATTGTTTTAGTTTTTTCTGCCCTATTTTTAATATCTGGGATTACGTTTGCGGATACAACTCAAAATACACCGGCCACTAAAAGCAATTTGCCACGTGTAAGTGCGCCTGCAGCCAATAGACCGGATCAGATTCCCATAAAATATACCGCTGAGGAACAGTCTTGTATCAAGGCCGCTCAAAAAACAAGGGCAGATGCCACAAAATTTGCCGTAGATGCTCTTAATAGCGCGACAAAAGATGCGCTTAAAATAAAACAGGACGCAATGGCAGCAGTTCGAAGCGAAAAAGATGTAAAGGTTAAATCCGCTGCGCTAAAGGTAGCTAACGAAACGTATAACAATAATGAAAATGTTAAGCGGGCAAAAGTTCCCTATAATTCCGCCGTTAAAACAGCAAACGACAAATATAAAATTGACTTAGAGGCCTGCTTGTCTAGACAAAACAATAACGATAAAGGTAATAATAAAAATATCGGCGATTCTGGTTTCCTGAAAGGGATAGTTAATAGCGCTTCCGCAGCTATATCCAATACTTTTTATAATGTGTTCTCCAGAATTTTTATAGGAATTAAAGGATTTTTTTCAGGAAAAAAATAATTTAAACTAAAAATTGGACGGGCTCTGTTCAATTTTTAGTTTTAATAAGTCTGCTGAAAAATTGGTTTGATTTTTGTAAAATTTTTTGATAAAATTAGATTTATATGATTAGTAAAAAAATACTTTATCCTGGCGTTTTGGTAATTTTATTTGTTGCCGTTTTTGGAGCAGGTATTTGGGTTGGCGTTGAAAAAATTGCCTATCATGTGCCACAGCCTGGAACAATAGATTTTTCACTTTTTTGGGATGCATACAATAAGCTTGAGCAGAAATTTATTGATCCTTCAAAAATAACCAATCAAAATGTTATATATGGCGCCATAGAAGGAATGACAAATTCCTTAGGCGACCCTTATACGGATTTTTTTGACCCTGAACAGTCTAAAAAATTCTATCAGGATCTTTCAGGCTCCTTTGAGGGCATTGGGGCGGAAATAGGAATTAAAGATAGTATGCTTACAATTATAGCTCCTCTTAAGGGTGCTCCCAGCCAAAAGGCGGGACTTAAATCGGGAGATATAGTTTTAAAAATAGACGGAAAGGATGCAACGGGTATAACAACCACGGAAGCTGTCGGTTTAATTCGTGGGCCTAAGGGGACATCTGTGACTCTTAATGTTATGCGTGACGGTTGGAAGGCCCCCAAGGATATAAAAATTATAAGATCTACAATACAACTGCCGGCAATGGAATGGTCTCTAAAAGACGGGGGAGTGGCGTATATACAGATTTATCAGTTTAATGACACACTCAATTCAGAGTTTGAGGCAGCCGCTCTTGATATTTTACGAAGTGGCGCAAAGAAAATAGTATTAGATTTAAGGGATAATCCCGGAGGTTATCTTGATACAGCCAAAAATATTGCAGGGTGGTTTTTGCAGAAGGGTCAGGTGGTAACAATCGAGGATTTTGGGGGAGATAAGGAATCTCAAATATATAAAACAGAAGGAAACTCTTCTTTTGCAGATTTGCCCGTTGTTGTCTTGATAAACAAAGGATCAGCATCGGCATCAGAGATTCTTGCCGGCGCTATAAGGGATAATCGTGGATCATTATTGGTGGGAGAAAAGTCATTTGGAAAAGGTTCCGTGCAGGAAGTAGTAGATTTAAGAGGGGGTTCCTTCTTAAAAATTACCATTGCTCGCTGGTTAACGCCGAAAGGGGATTCTATTTCAGAGGTTGGATTAACTCCAGATATTAAAGTCGAGCTCACAGATGAAGATATCCAAAAACAAAAAGATCCTCAGTTAGATAAGGCTCTTGAAATAATTAGAGGTTTAAAGTAGAATACGGTTAGTAAAAAACAATAGTTAAAAAATATTTTTTGATATCATTTTTAAAAATAACTAATTATGAAAGTAATTTTTCTACAAGACGTTGAAGAAAGCGGAAAAAAGTACGAGGTAAAAGAAGTAAAAGATGGTTATGCCAGAAACTTTCTGCTTCCTCAAAAACTGGCGAAGGCTGCAACCAAGGATGCCTTAAAATGGCTGGCGGACCAAAAAGAAGTTATTGAAAAAGAGGCCGAGGAGGATTTGAAAAAATCTCAAGGATTAGCTTCTCACCTCGACGGTTTAGAAGTTATTATTTCAGTAAAAGTAGGGGACGAGGGACAGCTTTTTGAGTCGATAAACAGCCAAAAAATAGTTGATAAATTGAAAGAGATGGGGTTTGAGGTTAAACGATCTCACGTTAAATTAGAAAATCCCATCAAAGAACTTGGGGAATTTAGCGTAAATATAAATCTAGACCATAATTTAGAAGCGGAGATTAAGGTAATAGTAACAACCGAGAATCCGCTGTCCGAAAAAGAAGATAAAATGGAGAAATAGAAGACAGAATCCCAGCTAAAGCTGGGTTTTCTGCTATAATAAAACAATAATTATGGCAACAAAGTATATTTTTGTTACCGGCGGAGTGATGTCGGGAGTAGGAAAAGGCGTAGCCACGGCCTCAATCGCTAAAATTTTAAGTTCCCGCGGATTCAGTGTTACAGCTATTAAAATTGATCCGTATGTTAACGTGGATGCGGGTACCATGAATCCCACTGAACACGGGGAAGTTTTTGTGTTAGACGATGGGATGGAATGCGATCAGGATATGGGTAATTATGAAAGGTTCTTGGATAAAAATTTGTCCGGCGTCAACTATATGACAACGGGAAGTGTTTATCTTTCAGTTATAAACAAAGAGCGCGCAATGGAATATGAGGGGAAATGTGTGGAGGTTGTCCCACAGATTCCATTGGAAGTAATTAATAGGATAGACAACGCGGTCAAGAAAAACAAGGCCGATATCGCCATAATCGAAATTGGTGGGACAGTTGGTGAGTATCAAAACATTTTGTTTCTTGAAGCAATACGTATATTAAAAATTAAAAAACCAAGAGATGTTCTTTTAACCTTGGTCAGTTTTGTTCCCTCGTTGGGAGCCGGTGGGACCGAACTAAAAACAAAACCTACCCAGTACGCCGTTAGGAGTTTAGAGTCGGCCAGTTTGCATCCCGATATAATTTTAGCCCGCGCGGGCGTTCCACTTGACCAGAAGAGAAAAGAAAAAATCCAGTTTATGTGCGGGTTGCAGGAAGGAGATGTTATTTCAGCCCCTAACGTAGAAAGCATCTACGAAGTACCAGTAAATTTCGAAAAGGATAATATTAGTGAGAGAATTTTAAAGAAGCTTTCCTTAAGGGCAAAGAAAGAAGACCTGAAGGAATGGAGAGTGTTTGTTAATAATATAAAAAATCCGACAGGAGAGGTGAAAATTGGAATTGTCGGAAAATATTTTGGTAGTGGAGACTTTGTTTTAACAGACTCTTATATTTCAGTTATTGAATCTGTAAAGCATGGAGCTTATTTTTATAATAAAAAACCAATCATAGAATGGCTTGATTCCGACCTATACGAAAAGAAGCCCGAGGCTTTGAATGAGTTGAAGAATTATGACGGCATTGTTATCCCTGGCGGGTTCGGGAATAGGGGAGTAGAAGGAAAAATAAAAGCGATTGAGTACTGCAGAAAAAATAAAATTCCGTTTTTCGGCTTGTGCCTCGGGCTTCAACTTTCCGTAATTGAATTTGCCCGAAATGTCGCGGGAATAAAAGATGCCACATCCAGAGAATTTGAAAAAAACCCGAAAAATCCTGTAATTGACGTTATGCAAGAGCAAAAAAAATTGTTAAAAGATAAAAACTACGGTGGGACAATGCGTCTTGGCGCATATGACTGCGAAGTTCAAGATAACACAATAAGCCACCGGGCATATAAGGATTGGGCAGGAGAGAAAAAGGGTGCATATACTATATCTGAAAGACATCGACATAGATACGAGGTAAACAACGACTACCGGGACGTGCTTCAGAAAAATGGGCTTGTTGTGGCAGGAATAAACACGAAGAAGGACTTGATCGAAATAATTGAGTTAAAAGACCATCCTTTTTTTGTTGCTACACAGTTTCACCCCGAATTTAAATCGCGTCCTCTAAAGCCGCACCCCTTGTTTAGAGAATTTATAAAAGCAGCTATTAAGAAGTAGCATCCAGGTATAACAAAAAATCTACCCTTTATGGCAGATTTTTTATTTAGAGAAAAAATCTATTTTGTGCCGACCTTGACCGAAACAACCTTAGCATCTCTTCTCGAACCGTCGTAGAGCTTTTTAGTTGTTTGTGTAAACTCTACAATACCGTCTTTCATAGCATAAATAGTATCATCTGAGCCCTTTTTTACGTTTTTACCTAGAAGATATTTTGTGCCACGTTGTCTTATAATAATCATTCCAGTTTTAACTCCTTGGCCGGAGGAGATTTTAACTCCAAGCCTTTGAGAGGCAGAATCTCGTCCTAGTCGAGTTGAACCTCCCTGTTTAGTTTTCGACATGATTTTAAGTTAGCTTTCAGCATTACCGCATAGAGGGTTGCTAATAAGCCAATTTTGTTTTAAACTTGATATAAGTAATGCTATCAAAAATTCAGGGTTTTGTCAAAGATAATTTTAACAATATAATACTATTTATAATAGTGGTGCTTTTATTGCTTCTGGCGTTTGCCACAGGATATATTACTGCAGGATACCAGTCAAAAGAGCCCATACAAGTTATAAACCCACTATGAACCCCGTCAGAAATTTTTAAATGATAAAAACATAAAAGAATAAAAAAATTTTAAAATTATTTATGAATAACCCAGATAAAAAACAGACTTCTAGCGAGGTGAACATCCCACAGCACATAGTCCTGTTTCCTGATGGGAATAGAAGGTGGGCAAGGAAAAAAAACCTGCACACATTAGAGGGCCACAAACAGGGATATAATAATCTTTTGGATTTTGCCGAGTGGTGCAAAAATAAGGGAGTAAAAACACTAACTGCTTTCGGATTTTCAACAGAAAATTGGAACAGAAGTAAAGAAGAGGTGGATTATTTAATGAAACTTTTAGAGGGCTGCCTAACAGATAATCTGGCAAGATATGACAAAGACGGCGTAAAGGTTCGGGTGATTGGACAGCGTAAGCCTCTTCCAAAATCTCTGCAAGAAGCAATTGTAAAAACAGAGGAAGCCACAAAAAATAATTCAAAACTTTTTTTAAATTTAGCGATAAGCTACGGCGGGAAATGGGATATTTTGAACGCCGTCAGAAATATCGTCAAAGAGGGGATTGAGCCCGATAAAATTGATGAAAAATTATTTGAGGGACATCTTTCTACGGCTGGGCTTCCTATACCGGATTTTATAATAAGAGCTGGCGGAGAAATGAGGATGTCTAATTTTGTATTATGGCAGGCAGCTTATTCTGAATTATATTTTTCTCCAAAATTATGGCCCGACTTTACAGAACAGGATTTAGATATGGCGCTCGCCGAGTTCGACAAACGCTCGCGCCGCTTCGGCAAGTAAAGAATTATTTGTCGCACAATAAAATAGGGACAGGGAGAGCGGGGCAGGGAAGCGAGAGTACCAAAAAAGCGAGGTCCGACCTCGCTTTTTACTTAACACTTAATACTAATTTGTTTTCGTCAGCGTCCTAGCCATATCAAGCCATTTTGGCTGGCGAGGTCTTAATTTATATTTTGCGGACGATTTATGTATTTCTATAAGAGAGCAGAGTTCATTTTTTTTCCAACTAGTTAAGCACTTTCCATGATTTTTGTGAATTATTTCTACAGCCTTAGACCAAAGCTCAAAATCTTTTTTCTTTTTGTCAGCCAATAAATTTTTACGGAAAAATGGAACAATAGTCCCAGCAACGTCTCCAATTTTTTGTACGGAGAATCTTGCCTGGTCTTTTGAAATAGTAACTTCGCCGCAACCCAGTTCGTTTTTTATTTTTTCCATAACCTTAGCATTTTCTTTTGGAGAAGTTATTACAAACTGGACTTTCCACCTGTAATAAGTGGGAGAGTTAGTTCTTTCGTGCCTTGTGTCTTTCCTAAATTGCAGATCAAAACATCCGTCTTTATTTACCAAACTTGCAATATCAAGATTTTCTTTGCCCATGATTTAGAGATTTAATTGTGTATGAATGTATTATAGCAGATATTTGATTATGCGACAATATCCTGCAAGTAATATTTTTATTATGCGATATATAATTAAGGATTGATTTTGTCTTGTTTATGTTGTATCTTAAGGTCGGATCTTTTAACGAAAGGAATTGGCCATGGACATAATTGATACGATGCTAACTGATGCTTGGATAAAAAGAATTAATGATTTGCCTAAAGGATTTCGGCTGAACGTAGAATTCAGGTGTCTGACCCTTCGCTATGATGGGCCCGATTTTCGGAATATAGTTCAGCCGGGCGGAGAAAAACCCGAGGCACTAGAAGACTGCGCCGAAATAGCATCAATTAATGTTGAAAATGCTCCCGACGAAGAAGAAATTATGGGTTTTATAAAGACCAACGTCGAAAAAACCCTAGCTCAACTGAGCCAACTCTGATTTATTTAGAGTTTTTTATTTGTCTTTCGTGCGCGAATATTTATTGTGCGACACTTCGACAAGTTCACTGCGGGTAGATCGGATAAATAAAAAAGAGAGCACAAAGCCTTTTTTATTTATTTTTTGTCCGGGCCTGAGTGGAACTGGTGGTGGGCAATATCAATATATTTTAATCCGTGCGGTCTCGTAGCTTTGTACTTTTGCATGGCAGAGTGAATTTCCAGTAAGCGGTATCGGTCATTCTCATCCCAATTATTTTTAGAAAAACCTTTTATTCCTTTTCGTGCGTTAACTTTTTTCTTTTTATTTTTACTCATTATATCAATAGCCTCAGACCAGCTCAAAGTCATATTTCTTTTTAGCCTGCAATTGATGTTTTTTAAAAAATGGCGAAATTACGTTTTTTTAAATCTTCTAGGTTTGAGACACAGTAATGAATTTCCTCAACTACATTATTTTTCTTCTGGTTATATATTTTTCCATAGCCAAAGGTAAACTTTATTCTTTCAAATAAATCTATTTCGTCTTTACGTGCGGTAATCGTAAACTGTGCTTTCCAGGAATAGTGTACTGGCGATCCTGGTCATTCGTGCCGCACATCCTTTCTGTATTGAAAACCAAAACAACCTTCGCCATCAACATAACCGACTATATATTTTGGGGATAATTTATTCGCTTTTAGGTTCTCCATGAAATTTTTTGTGAACATCGCGAAGTTGCTTATTTGTTACGTGGGCGTATATTTGCGTAGCAAGTATATTTTTGTGTCCCAAAAACTCTTGTATAACCCTCAAATCAACCCCTTGAGTTAAAAGATCTGTGGCAAAACTGTGTCTCAGAACGTGTGGAGTGGTTGTAATAGGTAGCCCCGCAATAATGATGTATCTCTTTAAATTTTTTTCTATTGCTCGCGGAGTCAGTCTACGCGGAGCACTTTTTTTCCCACTATAGTTAATAAATAGAGCTTTCTCGCGATCATCCTTATTCGCGTCGCGTTCTGAAAGATATTTTCCGAGCCACTCTATGGCTCCTTTTGAAAAATAAATTGTTCTTGCGCGACCGCCTTTTCCTACTATGCCAAGTTCTAGATCACTCATCCCTGGCTTGATCTTTATTTGCTCTCGATTCAGCGAGGTTAACTCGGATATTCTCATTCCAGTTGAAAAAAATGACTCAAGTATCGCTCGATCTCTTAATCCCTGTATGGTGTTAATGTCTGGGGCAGAAAAAAGCTTTTGAAGCTGTTCAAGGGTTAAAAACTTCACCGTATTCTCTTTATCGGGCCTAGAGAGGCCGATTTTATCGGGGGGGATGGAAAGTATGTCTTTGGCCACAAAATAGCCCAGAAGGGCTCTTAGAGCGATTAAATAGTAGTTCTGAGTAGTCTTTTTAAGCTGTCGGTTGTCGAAGGTGTGAGATTTGCGTGATAAATAAACCCTGTAATCCCAAACATACTCAGAAGTCAGCTGGTGGGGGAGGAGGTCATCTAATTTACTAGATTTCAACCAAACTAAAAACTTTTCCAGAAATCTTCTATAATTTTCTTGTGTCTTTGATGACAAACCTTTTTCAATATCAATCCAGTCAAGAAAATCATTTATATGTTTTGGTATTGGCGTTTGGCTCTCCTTCATATGTTCCATTGTAGTGTTCGCTTAACTATAATTATGCGAACTCTATTATATCTATAATAAGCCGTCCCCTAGGCCGGTGTCAACCCAAGAAGACGACCCAAAGTACGTCTTTTATTGACTGGGCGCGGTTTTGGTCGGCTGAGCCAGACAATTACTATTTTCTCCGGGATGTAAAATACTGTTGGTGATTCCAGAAAAATAATTTTTAATTTTTTCGCCAATGTTTTCAGAAAGTTTTTCTTTTTCCTGCGCGATCTCGCCTGTTATAGCTTCTTTACTGCTCTCCACTCCCCCGCCGATTGGTAAAATGATGGCCGAGGTGGCCCAATTAGACCCCTGAGCCATAAACGTCTTAATTTTGTCGCCGGTATCAGAGAGGACCGCCCTTCCAAATCCCCTGATAAAAGCTTGCTGACCTAAAAAAACTACACCAAGTATCGCAACTATAATCAAAATATATTTTATAAATCCCGCTTGTGTGTCCATGTAATATTTTAAAAGATTATTATATCCATTATAATATATAGCCCACGATAATCCAACACGTAGTGTGTAGTATATAATTGTCGCACAATAAAAGAGGCAACACGATGTGTGTTGCCTCGGCTTGTGTGTCAAACGAAACATTTTTCTTATTCGGGTTTTGGGTAGAACGTTTGAAGTTTTGTAACTTCAACATCCATCTTGAGCGCGTTCGCCAGTAACATGGCGATTTCGTCGGCCCTGGCGCTGTTGCTGTCGAAAATGCGCAGGAATGCCATTTGAGTGCCTACCGAATTCTCGGTGATTGTGGATGTTCGCTCGACCGTGACAACCACATCATCTGCGAACTTTTTGTTCTTCAACAGATCGAAAATCGCGATCCGCAAAGACGTTTCTCTTCCCGTTATAACACTATGGATTTCAATGTTCGGCATCGATTCTCTCCTGTTTCTGGATTAAGGTTCCAAACAAAACTGCTTAGATTATTACATATAAGCAGTTTTTAGTCAATAATCCCCTTCTCCTTGGGTATGCGTGTACTTTGTCGCATAATAAAACTACAGCTCCAGTTGCATTATAAACTCGTCTATTAGTTTTCCTTTATACTGTATATGTTTTGGAATTCGCGCCACCCTTTTAAATCCCATTTTCTTATAAAGCTTTATTGCGGGTTCATTATTTACATAAACCTCAAGCAAAATAATTTTTGGCTTGAGGTTTTAATTCTTTTTTTGCCAGTTTTATAACCTTACTCATAAGATACTTTCCAAGCCCTATTCCCCTGTAGCCGTTTTTTATAGTTATGCCAAATTTTCCTACATGATTCATTCTCCATCTTTCCTGTTCAATGCTGGCCGAGCCAACAATTTGGCCGTCACATTCTGCTACAAGATATACCCGAGTTTTATTTTCAGTTGTTTTTAGGACTCCCACTAAAAATTCTCTTTCAATCTTTAAATCAATTTCCTTGTTCATTGAAAGTTTTGCATTTTCTCTAATAAAAGAATTTATAAAATCGCGAAACTTCTTAGCGATTTTAATGTCTCTTTTTTGGATTTCTCGGATATTTATTTTTTTATCGCCGAAAAGTTTTGTTTCCATGACTAAGACAGCATTTTTATTGCGTCGTCAATTCTCTTTAGTGTTTTTTCCTTGCCAAATATTTCGGCTATCTCAAATGGACCCGGAGAAGTCTTCTTTCCGGAAAGAGCTACCCGCAAAGGCCATAACAAATAACCTTTATTATTTTCAGGATATCCTTTTCCGGAATTAAATTTTATCGATGCTGACAATAATTCTTTCTCCAAATTTTTTAATTCCCATTTTTTTATTTCAGATAATGTTTTTTCTGAAAAAGCCAGGGAGTCTTTTATATCTCCCTCCCCCATCTTCTGCCACTCCAGTAAATTTTTATCAAAATCCAATTTATCTTTAAAGAAAAAATCAGCAAGCTCTGAAATTTCTGAGAGTTTTTTCATTCTTGTTTTTGAAACTTCAACAATTTTTTGCAGTTGGTTTTGTGAAACCTGTCCCTGCACCAGAAGCCCCGTCTCTTTGAGATATGGGATACAAAGCTCGGATAGCTTTTTTATCTCCTTTTCGCGGATATAAAGACCGTTCAAAAAGTCTAATCTTTGAATATTAAAGACGGCTCCGGCCTTTTGTACCTTATCTAAGGAAAATTCTTTTATTAATTGCGGAAGAGTAAAAACTTCTTTTTCTGTTCCCGGGTTCCAACCGAGTAAAACCATAAAATTAATCAGTGCTTCCGGTAAATATCCCTGATTATGATAATCGGCTACAGCAACATCTCCTTGTCTCTTGGATAGTTTACTCCTATCGGGGTTTAACATTAAGGGTAGATGGGCGTAAATTGGCCGGTTGAACCCCAATGCCTCCTGTATTAGTATTTGTCGCGGAGTGTTTGGCAAATGTTCTTCTCCTCTTATAACGTGGCTTATTTGCATTAAAAAATCATCGGCAACCACGGCAAAATGATATAGCGGAGTACGAAGGTTTTTTGCAATTACTATGTCCCCCATCAAGCCAGCATCAAACTCAACTTCCTGCCTGATTAAATCGTCAAATTTTATTTTTTTATTACCAACTCGGAATCTTATTACAGAATTTTTTCCTTCAGCTATATTTTTTTCTACAGTTTGAACTGGTAAATTGGCGCAAGTGCCGTCATATTTTGGAGCCACTCCCCTGCTCATTTGTTCTTGTCGCTTAGCTTCCAACTCTTCGGCGGCACAAAAACAATAGTAAGCTTTTTTCTCTTTTAAAAGCTGGTTTAAATATTTCTCATAAATATCTAATCTCTGTGATTGTTTATATGGGCCGAATTTTCCATCAATATCTGGTCCTTCGTCCCATTCAATGCCGAGCCATTTTAATTGTTCTATAATTTCTTCTGTCCATTTTTGCTCGGAGCGTTGCGTATCAGTGTCTTCTATGCGCAACACAAATTTGCCATTATTTTGCTTCGCGAACAAGTAGTTAAAAAGCGCGGTTCTTGCGGTTCCGATGTGCGCAGGTCCGGTTGGAGACGGAGCAATTCTCACACGCACTTTTTTTATGTCTATTTTTTTAATCATATTAATTGTTAACTTCGAAAGTCTAACATTAAAAATTCTAAAATTTCACGGGCGATTCCGCGAGCCGCAAGAGGCTTGGCAAAATCTAGAGCGGCTTGTTGCATTTTTTTAACTTTTTCTTGATTTAAAAGCAAGAGTTGAACATTTTCTATAAAAAAGTTTGGGGTTAGATTTTGCTGTTCGATTACCATTGCAGCTCCCGTCTGAGCATAAGCAAAAGCGTTTTTTGCCTGATGGTCATTAGCTGCCATTGGCAATGGAATCAAAACAGACGGCTTTCCGTTTGCAGCAATTTCAAAGATAGAGCCCGATCCTGCGCGTGAAATTATCAAATCAGAAGCTTTATACGCGTGTTTCATCTTCTCTTCATTCAAAAACCCAACTTCATGATAATATCTTTCTAAATCCCTGTCTTCTATGACTAAGGATTCGGCGGCGACCTCTTTGGCATCTTTGCTTCCCGTAATATGAATTACTTCGTATTCTCTAAGAAGGTGATTAAATATATTTAAAACAAAATCATTTATTGCTTCAGCCCCCTGTGAGCCACCCATTATTAACAAAATAGGTTTTGAAAGTGTCAGATTAAATAATTCTACTGCTTTTTCTTTGTCTCCTTCAAGCAGTTCTTTTCTTATTGGGTTTCCTACCAAAATAGTTTTTGATGGGTCAAAATATTCTGTTTTTGGAAAGGAAACAAAAATTTTCTTTGCCCACTTTGCCACAGTTTGATTTGAAAGTCCGGGGACAACGTCTGATTCGTGTAAAAATACGGGGATTCTTAATATTCTTGCCGAATATGCTGCGGCGATAGATCCGGAACCTCCTTTTGTAAAAACTAAATCCGGGCGCAAAAAAAGCATAATAAAAAAACTTTGAATGACACCAAAAGGGATTTTAAACAAAATATCGATAAGATTGCGCCAATCAAAATATCTTCGTATTTTCCCCGAAACGATTTTTTTTATAATAAAATCCTCATGTGAAAGCAAGGCCGATGCAAAATCGTCCTTTGGACCCATATAGTACAGGGTTAAATCTTTCTTAGGGTAAATTCTTCTTATTTCTCGGGCAATGGCAACCAGCGGATAAACATGTCCTCCTGTGCCACCTCCTGTGAATAGTATTTTCATAATGTTATGAGCGGAATAAATAATATGATGAGCCTCGCCCTCTAAGCTCTATGTCTGTGATTTTATAAAATGCATACAGCATAGAGGGCGGGGTAACTATGCTAACGCTCAACTATTTTTTGAAATATTTAACAGAAGCCCGATAGCCATTAGTTCAACTACAAGATGAGACCCGCCGTAAGAAAAGAAAGGCAACGGAATTCCAGTAAGCGGGAACATTCCCACAACTGAAGCAAAATTTATGAATGCCTGAAACGTTATCCAAAAAGTAATTCCGATAGCCACCATTTTAGAGAATCTGTCGGTACAGTTTTTTGCCATTTTTATTCCGAACCAGAAAAACAAAACAAAAGCAATAATTAAAGCGATAGTTCCGATTGCTCCCATCTCTTCACCAATAATAGCGAATATAGAATCGGTCATGGCTTGTGGTAAAAAGCCAAACTTCTGAGTTGACATTCCGAGTCCTCGGCCAAAAACCCCTCCCGATCCCATAGAAATTAGTGATTGGCGCAATTGAAATCCCTTTCCTAACGGATCCGAGTCGGGATGCAGAAATACTAGCCAACGGTTTAATCGATAAGGTTCAAATTTTATTAAGAGCAATCCAAGTGCGGATCCGGAGAATATAATTAATAAAGTGTGCCATAGCGGAGTTTTTGCTGAAAAATATAAGACGAGCAAGGTAATTCCGATAACTCCCAGAGTGCTTGCGTCGCTCTGTAAATATAGAGCCAAAGTTATCAATCCTAAAAAAATAACAAAAGGGACAAATATATAGATTACATTATGATAACCTCTTTTTGTGATAGATTTCCAGTCCGACACGCTATTTTCGGAGAGCTTTGATGCTATCCATGCAGATAAATATAAAATCGCGGTAATTTTTAAAAATTCTGACGGTTGAATAGATGCAAAGCCAAGATTAATCCACCGTGAAGCCCCGCCGGCTTTAATTCCTATTCCAGGAATCAGAGCTATAAATAAAGCAATAAAGTTTGCGAAAAACAAAATAGGAGCCCACTTTCTGAGAAACGGGATGGATATTTTATAAGCGATAAACCCTAAAATTACACCCGGTAAAAGCCCTAAAAAAACCTGCCTATATAAATAGAATGTTGTATTTCCAAATCGTTGCCAGGAAGCGGGAGCAGAAAGGCAAGCGAAAAACAAAAAACTAAACCCAAGAAGGATGCTAACCAAAAAAAATAAAGGATAGTTAAGATGCTTTTTCATTCTGTTTTAATGCCATAACAGCTTTTACAAATTGTGCTCCTCGGTCGAACTCGTTTTTAAACATATTGAAACTGGAGGCTGCCGGAGATAATATCACCAAATCTTTTCTTTGCGCCATTTCAGAAGCTTTTTTTACAGCTTCTTGCATTGAAGAGACGTCATAAATCTTGGTATAACCTGGTAGGGATTCCCTTATTTTATCAGAGGCGGATCCAGGCAACATAATCAATCCGATATTTTTTTCTTTTACCTTCTCCGCCATTTTTTTATAATCAACACCCTTGTAAACCCCTCCGCAAATTATAAACATATTTTCGCCGGGATATTTTTCTGACAGCGAATCGATCGCTGATATTACGGCCTCGGGTATTGTGGCAGTAGTATCATTAATATATTTTACTCCGCTTACCTCCCCCACCAATTCCTGTCTGCTATGAACACCTTTAAAACTTTTTATTGCAGTCTCAATATTTTCAGCCGGAACGTTTATAATTTCTGCAACCCTTATCGCTCCCAGAAGATTTGATAAATTATTCTTGCCCAGCAGTTTAAATCCGGACAGGTCAATATCTCTTGGAGAATTATTTATAGAGTAGTAGCAAACCTTCGATTTCGATTCTTTGCCGAATTGTCGCACAATAAGGTCGTCTTCATTTAAAACAAGGGCGTCTGTTTTTTCCTGATGTCTAAAAATTATTTTTTTTGCATCAATATATTCAGCCATTGTTGCGTACCTATTGAGGTGGTCTGGCATAATATTTGTGATAACAGCAATTTGTGGGCTTTGGTCTAATCCTTCCAGCTCAAAACTTGATAATTCTAAAACAACCTTATTTCCCTTTTTGACTTTGGGCAGTAAATCTAATACTGAAATTCCGATATTTCCTGCCAGGAAAACATTGTTGAATTCTTCGTTAAGAATATGGTAAATCAAGGATGCGACCGTTGATTTTCCTTTTGTTCCGGTAATGCCGATTATGAAAGCTTGAGATAACTTAAAAAATAAACTTATGTCTGTTTCAATTTCAATTTCGTTTTTTCTGGCGATTTCAAGATACGGCGAGGTTTGTGGGACATCCGGATTTTTTATAATTAAGTCTGCCCAAAGAAAATCAGCCTCTTCATGCCGACCAAGGGTATATTTAATTTTGAGTTTGCTAAGTTTTTGAAGAGAGTCTTTTAATTGTTCTTCTGTTTTTAAATCTGTAACTAAAACATCTGCCCCCTGTTCGCAGAAAAATTTTGCGGTTCCTACTCCTCCACCATGCAACCCTAGGCCCATTATTAATACCTTTTTGTTTTTGAAAATTCCTCTCTTCATGTTCAATGTTTAATTCTATCAGATTTTGTCTAAAAAAAAAGCCCGCTACAAAAACAGCGGGTGCAATTAAACCCAGGGGGTGTCGGATATGCTGTCGAATATGCGGTCATAATAACTATACGAAATTTCGGGGCTTTTTCCCGTAGTTTTTCCGATAGCCTCCGCTATCGCTTGATGCAACACGCATCCCGCGTTTATACCAAATGTTGCTTCTATCTCCTTAGCCTCTCCCTCGGTTAGCTGTACGCCCAGCCCCCTACCATCTTTGCTCGGAGATACATACAAAAGCATCAAGCCTATCGCTTTCAGGCAATGTCCATTAAGCTGGTATTTAGTGCCGTTTATTATCATGGATGTCTCCTCATCGTAAAAGGCAGCAGCACAATATAAGAATTCCCAGGATTATAATTAATATGCCTCCAAATCCGCCAATCTCTTTGTAAACGAACTTTATGGTTTCTATGGCTTTTTTCATTCCATTTTCCATTTTCGGCTCCTTCCTAAAAATGAGGCGTATTCTCCAGATTTTTATATATTAGTAGAAAAGAGGTTTTTTTGCAAATAAAAACTCCGCTCAATCTGCGGGTTTCTAGAAAAAGAATTTTATTCAAACGGGTCGTTTATTATTGGTTTTATTTTTTGTTTGAAACACAAGTGGCTTATTTTTTCGAAATTATACGGGTCGTCAGAAAAATAAAATTTATGTTCACTTCCCTTCTTTATTTTTTCTGCTATCGTTGGATTTTCTTTTAAATATTTTTCAACTTCTGTTGCCATACTTTCAGCGGGATTTATGATTTTAATGCCGGAATTTATCGTTTTTTCAATCGTGTCTTTTAGTAATGGGTAGTGCGTGCACCCTAAAATTAATGTGTCAATTCCCCTTTCCTTCACCGGATTTAAATAGCGTTCAATAATTTCCATGGTAATTTTATCGTCTATTAGTCCTTCCTCCACCAACGGAACCAACAGCGGACAAGCTTGTGAAAAAAATTGCAGACCTCCGTCCATCTTGGCTAATTTATTTTTGTAGACACCGCTCTTAATTGTGCCGGGGGTTCCGATGATTCCAATTTTTTTATTTTTTGTAGTTGTTACAGCGTCTTTTACTGCGGGGTTTATCATTTCGAAAACCGGCACATCAGGAAATTTATTTTTTAGGTAATCTGAGGCCCATGCCGAGGAAGTGTTACAAGCTATAACGATTATTTTAGCGCCATTTTCTATAAGCCACTTTGTGATTTTATCGGAATATCTCTTAACGAAATCTGCTCCCTTTGTACCATAAGGGAGGCGAGCCGTATCGCCAAAATATATAATCTGGTATTCTGGCAATTGTTTAAATATCTCTTTAACAACTGTCAGTCCGCCTACCCCAGAATCAAAAATACCTATCATATTTAGTTCATATTTAATTATTTAGTATAGCAAAAACTTCCCTATATTCAAAGGGCGTTGATTTTTACGATTTTGGGTGATATATTGAAAATCCGAACGTTGATAACAAGGAGATTCCGAAATGAAAGCTATTAAGCGTATGAGTTTGCGACAGATACAGAGAATGTTTTCTTCGATCTACGGAGAAAGAAACACAAAGCTTTACGGCTCCTCAAACCTGCTTTTGCATGTTTTTGAGGAAACTGCCGTGATTGCCGAATCTTTTCGCAAGGAAGACCACAAAGACATTGACTCCGCCATCGCCCGGCTTCTCAGCTGGCTTTTGGGTTTCTGTAATAATGAAGGGATTGATTTGTCTGACGCGATATTTGCTAAGTATCATGGCGCATGCCCGTACTGCGGCAGGCCAATACACTGTACGTGTATAAGCGCAGAAGCAAAGACAAAAAAATGGCGCAGACAGAAAAAAAACGTGACTATGCCCGATTCTTTGCAGGCTTGGCAGGATATGTTCAAAAAAATATATGGCAGAGTTAATAAAGTGGCAGGAAAGGAAAAATGTTGGCTTCATCTGCACGAAGAACTTGGAGAAGTAAGCAGAGCGTTCCGGCTAAAGGAACGGGTAAATTTACGGGATGAGCTCGCCGACGTGTTCGCCTGGCTTGTTGCCTTCTGTAATAACTCCGGAATTGGTCTTGAGTTCGCAATTCTCCGATATTACCCTGGCAGGTGCGATGTTTGCGGAAAAAGTAAATGCCAATGCCCGATAGTCTAAAAGCCCCCAAAAGGCTTTTTTTATTTAGTAAACTAAAACAGCCCCGCGCGGGGCTGTTTTTAATAACGATATTATTTAGCTTTCGGTTGATAAACGCCTGAATACAATCACAAATAGAAATACTAATACAATGCCCCCGATAATCCACAAATACCAACGTTTGAGGAAGCCGAGAAGCCCTGTTGTATTAGGAGCTCCTGAAATAGAGGCGGTCGCCTGTTCTAGATTAAAATCTATCGAAACAGAATCTGATTTAGTTATTCCGGAAACAGCGACAGAGGCTGTTGCTTGTTTTATTTCGTCGGTGGCCAACATCTGTGTTTTTCCCTCGAACGTTATTGTTTTTGTTCCAGATAAAGGTAATTGGCCGATACTGATTCCCGAAACGATGTCTCCTATAACCGTTACGCCGTCTATTTGGACATTTCCTAGTGAGGAAACCTCGGTTGGGATATTAGCGGAAACAGTTGCATCGTTAATCTGCGAAGCAGAAGTATTTTGTACGGAAATCATAAAGTAAATTTGTCCGTTTGACGAAACCGCAGATGTTTTTTGCCATTGCTCGTCTACCGACTCTCTATTAAAGAAGGAAACTATCAACCCGGCAGAATCAGATTTACAGTCGCTTGGACAGTTTTCTGCGGTTTCTCCGTCCGTTGTTTCGCAAGTTTCATTACCGCATTTATCTGTTACAACCGGCTTGCTCGGGCAAAACTTTGTAAAGTCTGTAGAGTCTTTGGCACAGGTTGTGCCATCACACTTCAATATGTTGGAGCACTTACTTCCCGAGCACGACTCGAGCGTGCAAGTATTACTATCTGAACAATTCTTGTAAATCGTATTCACTGATCCTAAAGAATCATACCAATATAGCGAACTCCCATAACACTTTATATTATTGTGCGCGACATAATTATTTACCGGCTGAATATAGCTTGCACATTGTCCGTATTGGCAAGTTTGTCCGCTTCCACAAGTATAATATAAGTCTTGCTGGGTTCCGCAAGAATCGTACCAGTAAATATTATTTCCCTGGCAAAGCTTATAAGCGTGATATGTGCAGTTACCGTAACTATAGTTGTAGTTGTTGTAATTATTGCAGTTTCCAATATAATCCTGTTGCAGACCGCAAGAATCATACCAGTACAAATTGTTTCCGACACATCTTTGGGTTGCGTGGTATGAGCAGGTATTATTCTGGCAGGAATTATTATAGCAACCATTAGAGCATGTTTGAATATATGAACCCTGTTGTCCGCAAGAGTTATACCAGTATAAATTGTTTCCCAAGCATCTCTGTTCGTAGTTTTGTGTGCAGTTTCCACCTTGGCAGGAATTGTTATAGCAACCATTAGCACAAGCTTGTATGAAAGCTCCCCGTTGTCCACAAGAATCGTACCAGTATAAATTGTTTCCCGAGCACCTCTGTTCGTAGCTTTGTGTGCAGTTTTGGCCAACATAAACAGAACAGCTTGCGGTAGCTGTCAGCAACCCCGAGGTTACTGTCACAGTTGCCGTTTGAGTGCCCTGGCTATTAAGAGTATTTGAACATGTTAATCCCGCGCCGGAACAAGCGCCCGACCACGAATAACTGTAGCTTCCATTCCCGCCCAAAGCTGAGGATGTAAAAACAGTCGATTGTCCAACATTAATTGAGTTTGGTGAAGCATAACAAGAAACAGTCAGCGGAGTTTGGGGAGTTTTTGGAGAGTATGAAATTTCGTAGGTTTGATAGGATGTATTACCCCTATCAAATCCGTTACAAGCTATAATTTTTGTGGTTGCTTGATAGGTTATATCTAAGTCTGAAATATTCGATAACCCGGTCGCATATTTAACAGCCTTCTTCGCGCAACTGTTTAAATCAACTCCGCGATCGGCGCCGTCCCCCCACCAAGTCGAACACGAATTATCTGCCGGCCAGCAGTCAGGATCCGCCCCCCCATTGGAGTCAACGTTTATCTTTATAGTTCCCGTTGTGCTTGCGCTTGCTATGCCGGGATTTGCACCCAAAAATAGCAAAGCAAAACCCGCCAAAAATATAGTGCTTAAAATAAGTATTTTGTTCATATTTTTACTCAAATTAGATTATGCTATACCCTACCACTTTAAAAGAAAAAGTCAATAGATGGCCGAAAGAATTACAGTTATATAAGAAAGGCTCTATTTTACCGAATTACAGCAAGTGAAAGCGAACGGTTCTAAACACCACTGCAAAAAACAAACAAAAATCCTATTCCTTAGTGTGCCCTCGCCGCGACTCGAACGCGGAACCAATAGCTTAAAAGGCTACTGCTCTACCATTGAGCTACGAGGGCACACTAAGGAATAGGATTACAAATTACCATTGAGCCTGCCCGCCTGCTGGCAGGCAGGCTACGAGGGCACACCTAAGGAGTTGTTGCAAAGATTGTTTTAAAGTCCTTCGTCTTTTAATTTTTTCAACAATTCCTTTTGATCCTTCGACAATTTTTTCGGTGTTTTTATCTTCAATTCTATGTAGAGACTTCCTTTTCCATATCCCGAAAAATGCGGTATTCCCTTTCCTGAAATTCTTAAAACCTTACCAGATTCCGTTCCGGCTGGAACCTGTAGTAGAATATTTGTTCCTTCCAGCGATTTTATTTCTATCTCGTCGCCCAGGGATGCTTGCGAAAAACTTATTTCAGACTGCGTGAACAAATCGTCTCCCCTTCTTTCAAATAAAGGATGTTTTTTAATAAATATTCTGACAAAAAGATTCCCTGCTTTAACTCCCTTTTTGCCCGCCTCTCCCCTACCTTCAATTTTTATTACTTGGTTTGCATCTATCCCCGCAGGCACGCGCACTTCAATTATATCGTGTCCTTTTACTCTTCCTTCGCCCTTACAAACATTACATGGTTTTTCGGGAATTGTTCCTTCCCCCTTACATTCGGGACAGGTTGCTAAAGCCGTATATGAACCAAAAATAGTTTTTTTAACTTGCTGGACCTGGCCCGCTCCTCTGCAAGAAAAACATTCTTTTATTTTAGTTCCCGGTTCAGCCCCAGCACCTTGGCATCTGTTGCATGTAATATATTTTGTAAGGTCAATTTTTTCAATGGATTCTGTTAGTGTGCGTTCCAGTGGCATTTCAACGTCAACTTGTATATCCTTTCCCCTTCTTGCATCTTTTTTTGATGTTCTATGGCCTCCTCCAAAAAATTCTTCAAACATTTCTCCAATATCTCCCATATCAAACTCAACCCCGTCGCCACTCTGCGCTCTATTGCCCCAGGCCCATGAACCAAAGGGCGCTCCTCCTTGCCCTTCAAAAGGATTTGCTCCTCCCTCAAATGTTCTGCCAAACTGGTCATATTGTTCTCGTTTAGATTTATCCGAAAGCACCTGGTACGCTTCGTTTATCTCCTTAAACTTTTTCTCATCCCCTCCTTTATCGGGATGATATTTATGCGCCAGTTTGTGAAACGCCTTTTTAATATCTTCTTGCGTAGCACTTTTTGTTACGCCAAGAACTTCATAGTAATCCACGGTCTTGTGAGCGAGGCGAACAAGATTGCCTCGAAAATTAGGCTGGATATATCGGACAACCTCCTATACATTATCTATTAGATGGTTGCAGGTACATTTGTGCCTAATTTTCGCTGGATACCTTATTCCCGTCGTCGTTACTTCTCTGTATACTTTCCTTCTTCTGCTCCATCGGCTTTCTTATCCTCTGGTTTTTGTTCGTCTGGTTTTTCTTCCGGGTTTGGATTTGGGTTTTTCTGTGCCTGCTCTTTATACAGTTCAGCTCCAACCTTCTGTATGGCTTCAGATAATTCCTTTGTCTTGCTTTTAATTTCTTCTATGTTATCACCTTTTTGAGCTTCTTTCAAGGCGTTTATTTTATCCTCAACTTCTTTTTTATCTTCGCCTTTTACTTTATCTCCCGCGTCTTTTAATGTTTTTTCAGAAGTATAGACCAGAGCATCAGCTGTATTTTTGGCCTCAATTGACTCTTGTTTCTTTTTGTCTTCTGCTGCGTGGATTTCTGCATCTTTTTTCATTTTTTCAACTTCTTCCTTGGAAATTCCTGCTGACCCCTCAATTTTTATGGATTGAGTTTTATTTGTCGCTTTATCTTTTGCCGAAACGTTTAAAATTCCATTGGCGTCAATATCAAAAGCAACCTCAATCTGCGGAAGGCCTCTGGGAGCCGGCGGAATGCCGTCTAAAATAAACCTGCCAAGCGTTTTATTGTCAGCGGCCATTGGTCTTTCTCCCTGTAGGACGTGCACTTCAACAGATGTCTGACTATCAGCGGCCGTTGAAAAGACCTGATTTTTTGATGTTGGCACGGTTGTATTTTTAGGAATTAAAATTGTGTTAACCGAACCAAATGTTTCAATTCCCAAAGAAAGCGGAGTTACGTCTAGCAATAAAACATCTTTACCTGCTGTTCCCGACATTATTCCGCCCTGTATTGCAGCTCCAATTGCCACAACCTCGTCTGGGTTTACTTCTTGGTTTGGTTCTTTGCCAAATAATTTTTTGATTTCTTCCTGAATTTTTGGCATTCTTGTTTGTCCACCAACCATAACAATTTCGGCAATATCTTTAACTTCCCAGCCAGCTTCTTTTAGAGTTTGCTTCAAAAGGCTTATAGATTTCTCAATGTAATCGGCAACCATTGATTCCAAGTTTGCGCGGGTTAATTTCAGGTCTAAGTGTTTTGGCCCATTTTGGTCAGAAGTTATAAACGGCAAATTAATTTGCGCTTCTAAACTTGAAGACAGCTCAATTTTTGCTTTTTCGGCAACTTCCTTAATTCTTTGCAAAGCCAAATTGTCTTTAGACAAATCAACTCCGTTATCTTTTTTAAACTCGTTCACAATCCAATCCATAATTTTTTGGTCAAAATCATCTCCACCCAAATGTGTATCTCCTCCAGTTGATTTTACTTCAATGCTTCCCTGTTGTTCTTTGTCGTCGCCTTCTGAAGCCACAATTTCCATTGCAGTTACATCAAAAGTTCCCCCGCCAAAGTCATAAACAACAATTTTTTCGTCTTTCTTTTTGTTTAACCCATAAGCTAAAGCTGCCGCAGTTGGTTCGTTAATAACCCTTCTTACATTAAATCCTGCAATTTCTCCTGCTATTTTTGTAGCTTTTCTTTGTGAGTCGTCAAAATATGCAGGGCAAGTAATAATTGCATCGGTAATTGTTTCACCAAGTTTTGCCTCGGCATCTGCCTTCAATTTTTGCAAAATCATTGCCGAAATTTCAGCAGGCTTTAACCACTTATCACCCATTTTTACATCTACTCCACCATCAGAGGATTCTTTAATTTCATAAGGCATCAGCTTTTTATCTCTTTGTACCTCTGCATCAGAAAACTTTCTTCCAATTAACCTCTTAATAGAAAAAATTGTGTTTTGCGGATTTGTAACCGCCTGTCTCTTCGCTAAAACTCCAACCACTCTTTCGCCAGATTTTCCCACAGCCACAATAGACGGAGTAGTCCTCGCCCCCTCTTTGTTTTCTATTATCTTCGCTTCGCCGGCCTCTACAACAGCCATAGCGCTAAAAGTTGTTCCGAGATCTATACCTAATATCTTAGACATGAAATGATGAGCGAAGCGAAGAATGGAACTTCGGAAATTAAGGCGAAATATATCTTATACAGCTAGCTTTAATTTACGTTAGTAACACCTTGCCCGCGTTTATTTATTTTATTTAATTTAATTATTTAATTTATGGAATTACTTTTCTTGTTTTTTCGCATCGCGTTCGGCGACAAATTGCTTCACTTCATTGTGACTCATTTGTTTCGGCCACAATAAATTTCCGTAAACATCATATATTGGTAAAATTTGTTCGGGCTTATTTTTATTAATTTCCGATATTAATGCAATCAACTCTTGAAGTTTGGGTTGTGGATTTTCATCCTTCACTTTATGGAGACGTATGTACTCAAGCGTTTTCTTCTCATTAAATTCTCCGACATTAAAACGAGCAGCATGACCGGTTCTTACAGAATCTTCGTAATTTGCTTTTATTATTTGGAATTGTTTTTGAACCTCTTCCTCTGTTTTTTCTCTTGCGGCTTGAAAAACAATTCCTCTGAATAGTCTGGGAGCAACACGGTGAGAAAGAACAAATCCATATTCTGTATCCGGTCTCAATTGCTTTTCCTCTGCCGTCGCGGTGGCCAAAACATCCTTGGTCTCATCAACAAACTCAGGGTCTGCGACTCTAAAAGTTTTATTCAAGGTTTTTTGGGGTCTATTTCTTGGGGTTAATTCGGTATACCCCGTTAGGTCGAATATAATTGCAATTCTATCGTGTCCAGCATATCTTACCCAGGTGGACATTCCTATTTCGGCCTTTTGTCCATTGTTGGCAACTAGACGATTTTCGTCAAAATCTTCGAGATCGGTTCCTCTGCCCACGATATTAAAATGGACGAAACTATCTTTAGTTTTATGCACTTGTCTGCCCCACTCATTTGCATCAAATTTATGCTCTTCTCTTTTATCCCATTCTTGTCCAAGCAAGCCGTTTTTTAAAGCCGGCTCTGCCCAATTTCTCCGTAAAGCATGATACGCAGTCCCTTTCTCATTTATGTCCTGAACCTTAGCCATTATTTTTTCAATCGCTTCTGGAGAGGGCTCGTTTTCGGTTTTTATTTCGGGATTTTCTGGCGCTGATTGTGGTTCTCGCTCTGGCTCTGGTTCGGGACTTGATTCTGGATTATTTCTTATTTCTCCCATAATTTCATTTATTTAATAATTAGAATCCCACCTTGGTTTCCTCGGTTGTTGTTTTCGGCCTTTCGGGAAGCTGGGTTTTTATTTCGCCAAACTTCTTTTCGTATTCCTCAACTTGTTTTTGCAAAAGCAAAAGAATTCTTTTTGCGTGTTTTGGCGTTGCGTTAAATTGCCTTCCCTGATTTCCCGACGTTATCATAAAATGAAAAAGCTCCTCATCAAACCCCATATTTACCATGCTAATTGTGTAGGCATTAGGGTCTAAACCTATTTGCACTTGTTGCGGCTGTTTTCTGTCTTTATTTTCCATAATTTTTATTTTTTAATATTTATAAATTATATTCCCAATAGGGTTGCCATTTAAATTTTACGGATAAGCAGTCTTCAATGGTTTTGCCGGTTAATGTGTCTAGTCCGAATTGAGTGGCGCGGTGGCCTACAACCAAAACCGTTTTGTCTGGATATTTTTCTTTTAATTCTTTGTAAAATTCGTGTGTTCTTTCCATGGCTTGCTCATAGCTTTCTCCATTCGGAAAAGGTTTTTTTATTGCTTCCATCTTCATCACGCTAACTTCTTTACTGGATTTTCCATTAAAATCACCATAATTTAATTCTCGTAATCTCTTATCAATTATAATGGGATATTTAGCTTGCCCCGAGCTTGTTGAGGGGTCTCCAAAAGCTAACTTTACCGTATCCACCGCCCTTTTTAAATCAGAAGTGCAGATAATATCAAATTTTATATCTCTAAGCTCATTGGCCAACTCCTTAGATTGCTTAATTCCCAATTCAGACAGCTCGCCTTGATTCCATCCGGTTGCAATTTCATTCTCGTTATCTGTAGTTGTTCCGTGTGTTGCAAAGTATATTTTCATTTTATTTGGTTTTTTGCCACATTTTTTTTCGCCATGGCCGATAATAATAATTTCTTACTTCGCTTTTGTATTCTGCCATAAACTTATCAATATCAAATGTTGGAAGTGGCCCCTTTCTGTGTTCTTTTAAATATATGCCACACTCAAATAGCATATCCCCGGGACTTATTTTATATTTTTTCTTAAACTTTTCTTTAAAGATATTTGCAAAGCTAAAAACTGCCACCAGCCAAATTAGTCGGCCCGTTTTTCCCTCATCTTTATGCTTAATAAAATGCTTATTCACGTGGGTCCTAAAGTGTGAAATAAGCTCGTCTTCGCTTACATTTTTTGCTATCGCCCTGCACCATTTCGTATATTCTTTATTTGGGTCGATTTTTTTCTCGTGCGCCATAGTCTTTATTTGCTGATCTTAACCTTTGCCACTCTAATTATTTTACCGTGCATGGTATAACCTTTTTGGGTTTCTTCTACTACGATGCCCGGTTCCTCTGCCTTCCACCCCTCCTTATCGTGGGAAGCTTCTCTGGCGGGAACTTCTTCAACAACTTCCATATAATTGGGATCAAATTTTTCGTAAAGGGTTTTTATTGCCTCAATCCCCTCTTTTTTCAGAAAATTTTCAAGCTGGTCTTTTATTTGTAAAAACCCTTGAACCCATTTATCGTTCTGCAGAAGCCCGGCATCTGTAGCCGAAGCTTGCAGATGCCGGGCTTCTGCAAGATATTTTTCTGCCAAATAAATATTGTCTAAAATTGGAATTATTTTTAGAATCAATTCTTCGTTGGCATATTTTGCTAATTGCCCTATCCTTTCCATTTCGTCTTTTTTGTAATTCAAAAAGTCTGCCCTTTCTCTTTTCCAGCCGTTTAAATACTCCTCGCACTTTGCTTTTGCATCCTCCAGCTCTTTTTTTACTTCCATTGCCTCGTCGGAACCTTGCACGGAGGCGGGTTCTTCGTTTTTAATGTCTTCTTTTGTCATATTAAAAATTTTCCAGTTCTTTAATTAATTTTGAAATTATATCTTCGTTGTCTTCGCAAATTTCGCGGGCCGGTCCCAAAATTGTCAGAGCTCGGAATATGGTGTTTTTTCCGGAAGCGGTAGAAATTTCAAGGATTTCCGATATTTCCGTTAAGGATCTCATTTCCTGTTCTATTTGTTCGTGAGCGGCCTTTATTTGTCGCACAATAAAATCTGAAAGAACCTTTTCGCGCTCAAAAGATAATTTTTCGGCAAAATATCTATATGCTTTTTTTGTTGGAATTCTCCCTGCTGACGTGTGTGGCTGTTCTATAAACCCTTCTTTTGTTAAAACCTGCAAATCGTTTCTTATAGTAGCTCCACACACGTCTAAATCCGCAACTTTTTGCAAAGCTTTTGAACTTATTGGTTCTGCCGTGCTGATATATTCGCGAATAAGGAAATCTAATAATTGTTCTTGGCGCTTTGTTATCATAAAAATTGATACATCTGTATATTATAAAATTAGCAGTCCCGTGTCAAGAGTGATAATAAGTTTTGCAAAAAAAGAGGCGGCTCGGGGAAGTCTCAAATGTTGAGATCCCTCGAGCCGCCAGTCAGCTGATTGTAGCCTGTCCGCCTGATATTTATCAGACACATGTCTGACCCCTCTTTTGGAGAGTATTGTAGCGCCTCTATAGCGGTTGGGCGCTTAAATGTGCAGAAACCAGGAGGTGCAGAGCATATTGTCCTCTTTCTGGTTGGTGCTGTTGCAGCTGACATTGAAGTCAGCCTAGAACTTGTGACTCTATCCACCCGGCACACTTGTGCCTCTTAGTGGTTAGAGTCGTCGCCGGCCAGGTCGGTCAGGCCGTCGCGTTGGTCGAATTCGCAATCACTTTGTTGACCTGATTTCTGCGGACATTCATAAGCACCATCCTCTCTGTGCCCTAGGGGCACGGGTTGGGTGTCCTGCACTATTCGGCCAGGACACAATTTGTGAAACAACTCTATGGCACTAAGTGTATCACAACACTTCAATCTTGTCAATAGCACTACTGCTTTTCAATGAGCTACTGGAGACAGCGGGATTTGAACCCACGACCTTCCAACGCCACTCTCGTTCCAGCCGAGGTGTTTTCTCGTTCCCCGAACAAGGGCAAGGTACACCCTTTTATCAGGAAAACTTGAGGGCGGCGTGGACGCTCTACCGTGCTGAGCTATGTCCCCTATTCATAAATATTATTGTACTTTTTTTTAAATTTTTTGCAACAAAAAACAGCGATTAGACCGTTAGGAACGAATAAATTATTTTTTAATCACCATTAAGACTGCGCCGATGGTTATAAATAATGCGCCAATTGCCGTGAACAAATCAAATTTTTCTCCAAGAAATAAAATTGCAAAAACAACAACAAAAACAACGCTTAACCTATCTAATGCGGCAACTCCGGATGCGATACCTGTTTTTAAGGCAAAAAAATAAAAAAGCCACGACATCGCTCCTGCTATTCCCGATAAGATTATAAAAAATAAAACCCTGCTTTTTATTGTGTTTAGAAGATTGTATTTTCCTAACGATAAAGAAACAAAAAATAAAAACAAGGCCATCACAACAGCCCTTATTGAAGTTGCTAAAGTTGAATCAACTTCCTTTAGTCCAATTTTGCCGAATATCGCGACGAGTGCCGCGAATACAGCAGATAATAGTGCGTATAAAATCCAAATTGCCATTATTTTATTATATCATCTTTTTTACTATTTTTTTCATGAAGGTCCAAACACACAGAGTTTATGCAGTACCTTTTCTTGGTCTCGGTTGGACCATCATCAAACACATGACCCAAATGCGATCCGCACTTTGCACAAACTATTTCGGTTCGGTTGCCGTCGGCTACTTCTTTAACAGAACTGGATATTGCCTTATCAAAGCTTGGCCAACCCGTTCCAGAATCAAATTTTGTGTCTGATTTAAATAATGGATTGTCGCATGCTACACAAACATAGGTGACATCCTTTTTTTCGTGGACGTATTTACCCGTAAAAGGCGCTTCGGTCCCCTTCTCCCGTAAAACCCTATATTGTTCCGGTGTTAATTTTTTCTTAAAATTTTTCTCCATTATTAAAAAAACGCCTTCCGGCGTTTTTAATTATTGATTTCCCCTTTTGTTTTCTCAGGCCCACAACAATCGTCGTTCATCCTATCGTGAATTTTTTCGTGGAATTTTCCCTGCCACACGCCCCATCCACATATTGGACATTTTCCTTTTTTCGCCAACAAACGAAACCCAAGTGTTAAAAAAACTATTGCCCAAAATAATCCCCAAAAACTTCCACCAGCTATTATTCCAAGTGCGTCTAAAAGTAGGAATGCCCCAAGAACTATAAAAAAAATTGCAAAAAACACGTTTTGTGTGCGAAAGGTTTTGTTTCGACTCCGCCTAGCGGGGACGCTGAACACCTTGCGCCGTTTAATACTATTTGGTTTATTATTATACTATTACACAATATTTTCAAGAGCTTGGTCATTTTTCTAAAAAAAGACCGCGGTATGAGCGATACCGCGGGGGTGTGGCTGGCGGAGGGTGTTCCAGCCAGACCAATTTGGGACGAGGGTCCCTTGGAGGTAAAGATAGTTGGTAGGCGACCTGTTGCGTCGCAGTTATCCGTCCGATTGGCTTCCGGGGATGGGTGGGAGGACGGAAATTTACGGGGCCATGGCTCACCTTTTGTGTGCTGACCGGTACGATGCCGGCCATGCGGAGCGATATGGCTCTCATAGGTTCTTTGTCTCGATTGCACGAGACCTACCAACCTATCATAGAAAGTAATAATAGGGTCGCGGCCCTGGAGTCACCGCGACCCTTGCGTGACGGGCCAAGCTACGCACTCAGCCCAGACCAAGATAATGAAAAGAACGATAAAATAACAGCTGGCAGGCGAGATAGGCGCGGGTCGGCCCGTTGCGTGTGGCGAAGTCACATTGAAAGGTTCCCCTTTCCAGCCGTGAAAGCGAAACCGCTTACGGCGAGTCGTGCTGCCACGGACCGATTTTTATTCTGGCACGAGTCAATGCGATTACCGCTCGTCGTACTAAATAGTGTTAGCCACTCCTCGCAGGGTATCTAATCCTGTCGAGACTTCGGCTTTTTCGCTCGCCGCTACTAGAGCCTCAGTGCCTGCCAGCCGTCAGTTGATTATTATTAAATGTTATAAAATATAAAAAAACGTGTCAATGGTGGAAAACTAATAAATCACCCCACGTCAGTAGTATTTACAAAGCCAATATTAGGCAATAAAAAAACCGTCTTAGTCTGGCGGTCTTTTTATTTATTTGAAATTAATTTATTCCTAGCATATCCACCTCAAAAATTAGTGTTGCGTTTGGGGGGATTACTCCGCCCGCCCCATTTGCTCTATAACCAAGTTCTGGTGGAATTGTTAGCTTTCTCTTTTCTCCAACCTTCATCCCCGCAACACCCAATTCCCAACCCTGTATGACGCTCTTTTGTCCTAATGTAAATTCAAATGGTTGTCCCCTGTCGATTGATGAGTCAAATTTTGTTCCATCTTCCAATGTGCCCACATAATTTACTGTTACTGTGTCACCGGCTTTTGCCACTTCTCCACTTCCTTGTTGTAAAACCTCAACCGTCATTCCTTGAACGTCAAACTTATCTGGAGTTGTTTGATTATTATCTTGATTCATATCACCTGAAATTGCCGCAGTGGAACTGTTCGGATTATTTCGTAATAAAAAGTACGCTCCAATAATTACGGCGATTATTACTATTATTAAAATTATTTTTGAATTTCTGCTCATTTTATTTTTCTCAATTTTTGTTAATTATATCAGATTAAAATTTATTGTCCATTCGCCGGTTGATTGAATTTAAAATTTTGATTGGCGGGACGTATCTGAATTGTTTGTGCAGACACAGATCCGTCGGAGTTTGGTGTTCCCATAACGCTTACACTATTTCCAGCCGTTAAATCACTTGCTGTGCCTGCATCATATTTGCTAATTTGTGTTGTATCAGAAAAAAAGATAATTTTTGAACCCGCATTATTTGGTAGTAGAAGAGTTACGCTATTGGTATCACTAGAAATAATATCTCCTGAGACAATCGAGCCGTCCGCTGCGGTTGTTCCAGTTCTATTACCCCTTACTCCCTGGAAATTTCCTGCAGTAAACTCTGGCCTTATATTTTGGCCTTTACCATAAATCATTCCTCCGTAAAAAGCCCCTCCCCCTACAGCCAGCATTACAATTACTAAAATTGACACTAGATATTTTTTGTTCATATTTTTTTATATTAATTATTTAACTTTTATTCGTATCTTAACGCTTCAATTGGATTGAGTTTGGCCGCTCTTTTTGCAGGATAATATCCGAAAACAATTCCTATTACAGCTGAAACCCCAAAGGCCAACAATATCGATGTCAAGGAAACATGCGTGCTGATTCCGGCGAACTTTGTTATCAAAAAAGCCACAAGCCAGCCTAGACCAATTCCGATTGCTCCGCCCAAAAACGTTAAAGCAAACGACTCAGCTAAAAATTGTGAGCTTATATCTTTTGAATCTGCTCCAATAGCTTTTCGTAAACCGATCTCCCGAGTTCTTTCTGTGACGGTTGTAAGCATCATGTTCATAATTCCAATTCCACCCACGATTAAGGAGATCCCGGCGATAGAAGCTAATAAAAGTGTCATAGTGTCGGTAACCGTTGAAGCTGCGCTAACAATATCTTCCTGGTTTAAAACCTGGAAGTCGGCGAGTTGTGGATTGGAAATATTATGTCTTTGTAAAAGTAAGTTGGTTATACTTTGTTGTACGGACGACATATCCTTTTGGTTCTCAGCCTCAATACTTATTTGCGAAACGTAAGTGTTACCGGAAAGAAATGTTTGAGCCGTTGAAATTGGAACGTAAATTACATCATCTTGGTTAGAGAACCCGCTTCCTCCTTTTGATTTGGTTATGCCGATGACTCTAAAATCAACACGATTAATTTTTATCGTTTGCCCAACCGGATTAGTTCCTTCGCCGAAAAGGTCGTCTCTAGTTGTAGGTCCCAGGACAGCCACCTTAGACGAGCCTGTAATATTTTGGTCGCTGATGAACGATCCTGTATCTATTTGTATATTTCTAACTTCAGGATATGAAGCAACGGTCCCTATCACTTGAGTATTAGTGTTTGTCCCCTTTGCTGTTATTTGGTATCGTTGCGAGATTTCGGGGGCAACCGCTTTTGTCATGGATATTTCCGTGGCTATGGCGTTTGCATCTTCTCTGGTTAGGGTTTGGGCGGACCCTCTACCTGATGATATTTGCGTTCCTACTCCTCGCGGAGCTCCTGGCATCACCATTATAAGATTTGAACCGATAGATTGGATACTTGCCTCAATTGAACCCTGGACTCCCTGGCCTACGGAAACCATGGCTATAACAGATGCAATTCCAATTACAATGCCTAAAATCGTAAGACCTGATCTCATTTTATTAACCGTCAGCGCGGAAAAAGTTTCCTCAACCAGATCACTAAATTTCACCCCGTTAGAAATTTGTCTTTATGTAAACTACCGTTTAGTTTCAGACAATTTTGTTGCCTTATGCCCCCGATTTCTAACGGGGTTCATGATTATTGTCGACTTTCCTTCTCTCAATATTTTTTTCGTCTTGAATTATTTTACCGTCAAGGATGTGTATTATGCGGTTTGCATGTTCGGCCACATAGCGCTCGTGAGTTATAAGAACGATTGTTCTGCCATGCTCCTCGTTCAATTTCTGAAAAGTTTCCAAGACGATTTCTCCGGTTTTTGTGTCAAGATTTCCGGTTGGCTCGTCAGCTAAAATCAGCGAGGGGTCATTTACTAAAGCACGAGCGATTGCAACTCTCTGCATCTGTCCACCGGAAAGCTGGTTTGAGAAATGATGCCATCGGTCATCGGGTAATCCTGATGCTGTTAGAGATTCTTTTGCCCGCTTTTCCCTCTTTTGTTTATCTACGCCAGCATACATTAACGGGAGCATAACATTTCTTAAAACTGTTGCTCTTGGGAGTAAATTATATGCCTGAAAAACAAACCCGATTTTTTCTTTCCTTATTTTTGCTAGACTTTCTTCGGACAGTTTAGAAACGTCTTGATTGTTAAATAAGTAGGTTCCGCTTGTTGGAGAATCAAGCGCTCCTAAAATGTGCATTAGTGTTGATTTTCCCGATCCTGACGGTCCCATGATTGCCACAAACTCACCGTCATTTATTGTGAAGGAGATTTCCTTGAGTACTACGGTTTCAATATCACCGTTTTTGTAAATTTTTGTTATTTTTTTACAATCTATCATATTCGTTCTAACGGCTGAAGCTTCTAAATGAGCTCCCTCCCCCTCCGGTAATACCGGGGATATTGAGACTGGAACTGCCTTGCGTTGAGCTTGTGGTAGTAGATGAGCTTATGGTTTGTGTAATAATAGTTTCGCCTTCTTGAATGCCGGAGACAATTTCTGTATCGGTGTCATTTGATAATCCAATTTCGACTTGCTTTTGTTCTGGTACGCCGTTTGTCATAATTTCCACATAACTAATATTCCCCTGCTGTTTAACTGCGGAGTTTGGTGCAGTTAAAACATCCTGCTTTACGTCAGTAATAACATTAGCCGAAACGCTCATTCCTGGTTTTACCTGGCTATTTTGTGCGTCGAATGCGATTGTAACATTATAATTTACAACCCCTTGAGTCACGGTTCCCAGAACATCAATCTGAGCGACCTGTCCCACTATAGTCAATCCGTCAATCGCATCAAATGTAAGATTTGCCTTTTGGCCAGCCTTAATTTTTGATATATCGACTTCGTTGAATGGGATTTCTGTAATTCCTTTTGTTGTTATCACCGTTGCTACGGTTGAGCCGTTAGAAGCAGAATCGCCCTTTTTATAATTTAGAGAAGCAATAATTCCGTCGAAGGGCGCCCGGACATAATAATCTGCAAGAGTTGCTTTTGCGTCGTCTAGAGATTGCTGGGCCTGGTCAACCTGAATTTGCTGGTCTTGTATACTAAAACCCGTATTAATCAAAGCTTCTTTATTGTTATCTATGGTACTTTTATCAGACAAAAGGGTTGAAAGATATCCGTTTGCTGTTCCTGTGTAACCGTTAAGGGCGCTTTGGTGGGTCGTTATTAAAGATGGGACAGAGAAATTATGGTCGGTTAGACTTTTTTTTACGTAGTCAATAAAATTTCCCGTTATTTTAATCGCATCCGAAAGTTTTTGGGCGGTGTCGTATGTCTCTAAAATTAGATTGTAAATAGTATCCTTACTGGACGTACGGGAAACTAATTTAAAGTCATTGAAGTTTTTATCATATGCGGCGCTTGTTAAATTATATGCAGCGGTGACTTGATCTCCGTATTCTTTTGGGTTAGTGCCCGTAGTAGCAGCTGCCTGGCCGAGATACCAGTCGATATTTTGCTGATAGTTGTTTGCGGTATAATTAAAAAGAATGTCATGGAGCCCGGAGATTGTTGACGGCATGCTAAGGAATACATTAGAAATGTCGCTGAAACCATCCTCATATGATTTATTCAAAGTGTCCTGAGCTTTTTGCCTGTCTCCACGAATTGTTCCTTCGTCGGTTGTCAGCCCTTGCATTTTCTCTAAATTTAATTGGACCTTGTTGAGATTTGTTTGAGCATTTTCAACTGCCTGCTGGGCGTTTCGGCTATTAATTTGAGCTATAAGTTGTCCGGCTTTTACGGTTTGTCCCGCCAAAACTCCAATGTAAACGATATCGCCGGAGGCTTTTGCCTTAACATCAAGTTGCTCCGATGCTGAAACCTGACCCGATCCCGAGACAGAGGTAATAATCGTTCCTCGAGTGACCGTAGATGTTACATAAGAAGTTTTTGTCGAGCCTTTGGCCAATGAGGTGTATCCGTAATAACAAATTACCAGCAATATTATTGCCAGCAACAAGCTTGTTTTTCTATATTTGAATACAAAATTTTTTAATTTTGAAAATGCCTTCTTTATTGCAGTAATCATGGTTAATTGACTTCTATGTTTAGGGGTATGCGATATGCGGAAGGTTTCTGCGGCATGGGTGGCATAACCCGGATAAGCTCAGCATCAATTTGTCCGTTGTCTGCGGGTTCACCAACAATGACCACACTATCGCCAACCCTTAAATCGGAAAGTGTTAAGTTGTTTTTTTGAGAAACAATTACGGTTTCATCTGTTATCGAAATAATCTTTTCGGTGTTGTCGCGGTCTTTTACGGTTATTTTACCATCTTCAATTTTAATTATTTGCCCAAAGACACCATTGGCACTAGTGAAATCATCGTAGATCATATTGCCGAGGAACCCCCCGGAGGGTCCGCCGAAATTTCTGTGATAAGATTCAGCCCACCTGAAAGAAAAATCAGCTCTTTTTGTCCCGATAAAAAAACCAAGTTTAAAGATAAAAATAATTATAGCTAATCCGGCTATAATTATCAGGATTATTCCGAATGTTTTTGACTCAAAAAAATTTTTCATAAACAAAAATTAAAATGCTAATTTATTGCAAAACGACGCATTGTTTTAATATTTCTTGTTAAAAGCTTAAGAGATTCCAGTAGCGCCAGCAACAGCACCAAAAACAGAATTACTGTTAATGTGGGGAGTGTCTCCAGCAAAATCAAGGAGAAGTTTCTCCAGTAAGACATTACGACCGAGAAGTCGGAAAATAACAAAGAAAAGAAATATAAAAAACCTGACTGGTAAATGTCAGTTAATAGCATCTTTACTGCAAAAACAAAACCTGAAAAAGAAACTATTGCGCTTAAAGAAAATAGAACAGTCCGCCTTATAATCAAAAATCTCTCCTCGTTATGGATCCGCCCCATTATTCTCTCGAATAAACCCTTTGGTAATTTCATTTTATGCTCGTGTTTAACTTATGATAGGTAATACGTACCATTGGGGCGATTAGGTCTGAGTTCTATTTTTTTGAGTGATTTTTCTTAAATGTTCAATTAGGCGATGGTGTTTGCTTTTTACGGTATTTATTGACTCTTTGAAAGTCTCGGCAATCTCTCTGAAACTTAGGCCATCCGAATATCTCATATTTATAATCTTTCGTTCACTTTCTGTTAAATCCTGCATAACAACGGCTAAAACTCTTTGGTCGCTCAATTTCTCAAGAATATTGGAAGAAGCTAAAGCAATTACCCTTGTTAAAATATTTTGTCCCTTTTCATTTTCAAATCTAGAAAAAGGTATAGATTTTTTCTTGCGCAAGAAATCTATAGAAGTATTTTTTGCAATTTGGAAAATCCACGGCTTAAAGTTTTTGTTTTGGTCAAACTTTCTGATATTTTTCCAAATCTTCACAAAAACCTCTTGTGTTATATCTTCGGCGGCTGCGATGTTTCCAACATTTTTGTAAACAAAACCGTATATGGGCTTCATATATTTTTTAACTAAAACCTCCAACGATCTTTCGTCCCCCTTAAGATACTGCTGTATTAAATTTTTATCTTCTAAACCATCTAACATACGAGCCACTATAACATAAAAAACTAATTATTTAAATATCCGGCACATGCTATTTCTCAATCTTATTTTCGGTTTCGACTTCTTTTTTTATCTCCTCAAATTCGTTTTCAATCTGTTTTAATCTTTCCTTGCTTTCTTTAATTAAAACAACAGCTTCTTTAACTTTTGTTAAACCTTCTTCCACATCTACCTCTTCCCTATTATCAAACCATTGCGATATTTCCTCTAATTTTTTTAGATTTACGTTTAAATTATTTTCTTTCATAGTTTATATTTTTAATTTTTTATATTTTTAACTTCCGAGATAATTAGACCATCTGAAACTTTTATATCCACATCTTCGCCCATTTTTACATCGCTTGTTTTTCTTATGACCTTACCATTTAAGGTTGCAATGCTATATCCCAGTTTTAAATTTCTTTCCGGGTTATTGAAATTTACCATTTTTTCCGTATTCTGAAGCTTTCCTCGTGTTTTGTCGCACAATAAAGAGAAGCTGGAAAAATAACCTTCATAATATTCCTGCAGGCGGTCTTTAATATTTAAAATATTATTTTTAAAGTTCTGCAAGGATATTTTAAATTTATTTTCGATTGCTTTAAATTTTTCAAAAATTAGTCCGTAGTTGGCAAAAATTTTCCGTTCAAACCTTTCTAGCAATAAAAGCGCCTGCTCCCACGATTCGTTTAATAAATTAGCCACCGCTGTTGGTGTCGATTCACTTTTGTCAGCAGCCATAGCCACCAACGGCACATCTTTATCGTGCCCAATTCCAACCAACACAGGCACAGGAAACCCAGCCACTTCGCGCACCAGCAATTCATTGTTAAACGGCATAAGCGACTCCATTGAACCCCCGCCCCTAATTATAACCAAAACATCAATGTCTGTTTCTCTAAAAGTTTTTATAGAAGCCAGCAAATCTTCCACTGCTCCCTGTCCCTCAACTCGCGAATCAATCATTTTAATATCAAACCCAAACTTGCCCATATTATTTAAAAGGTCATGAATTACGGCCCCCTGCTTTGAAGTAATAACCCCAATCTTGTGGGGATATTTTGGAATAGGTCTTTTATCCTCTACGTTGAAAACTCCTTCTTTGGTTAGCTTTGCCTTCAATTCGTCGTATTGTTTTTTAATATCACCTTCACCAGCCAGTTCAATTGTATCTGCGATAAAAGACAGCCGCCCATTCGGCGCATAAACTTCAGGGCTTCCGTAAGCTACAATTTTTTTCCCGGGTTCTAGCGTAATCCCAAACAATCTGTATTTAGAACTCCACATTATGCAATTGAGCATAGCTGAACCCGTGGAGCTCGGGGCTCCACTTGCTTCTTTAAGTGTAAAATACATATGCCCAGTTGGCCCGGCTTTCGCCTCGCCCACCTCCCCCACAATCTTGGCTTTCATCCACTTCAAATCGGCATTCAAAACCGCCACAAACTCCGAAATAGAATATATTTTTTCCTTGTCAATATCCATAAATTTTACTTGCCCTATTAGAGGCGGGAAGCTCTCTAATGGGGTCTTTATCTATATCCATAATTTCTATTTTCCTCTTACCAATTTAATTCTTGGTTCGCCGTCGCCGAAATAATTTTCTTTCCGTTCTTTTATGGCAAAACCAAATGAAAGATAAATTTTCAGCGCGGGGCTATTTTCGGGATGTGTTACCAATTCAATTCGTTTCATACCTTTTAGTTCTTCTAGTAAAAGCCGAATCGCTTCCCGCCCAATCCCCTGTTTTTGAAATTTTGGGTCAATAGCAAACCCGCTGATGTATGCGGTGTCGCCCGACTTCTTCTCGTAAGAAATATTGCCAACGACTTTGTTGTCTCTCAAAATCAGATAAACAATTTCGCTTTCTTTATTTATTGCATCCCCCCACTCTTTTTCAGTAATTTGAACAGAATAGGTTTTGAGGCCAATCAGTTTCTTCTCAATATCTATAAGAACTGGAATATCTTTAATTGTAGCTTTTTTAAAAATTATTTCCGCCATAAAAGTTTTTATTGTTCTATTATTTTACTCTTCTGCCATATTTTTTCAACTTATCATAAACGGCTCAACGGGAGTTCCCGTTGAGCCGTTTAACAAGTCTGCCATTTTATGCAAAAAAAAATCCCCACACATAAATTTATTATGCATGCCTTAAATAATAGTTAAAATTTATTTTATTATGCTTCCTGGCTCAATCTCTTTGTCGGGATGGAGCAAAACTGGCCCGTTGGCATCTGACGGACAGAGTATCATTCCTTGCGATTCTAGGCCTTTCAGCGTTCGCGGAGCTAAGTTATAAACAAAAGGGCACTCCTTGCCGATTAACGCTCCTGGGGCGTAAAATTGTGCTATTCCTGCGATAATTTGACGCCTTTGCCTTGCAGGAGGTGGCGGATTAATACTCGTATCTTCCAATTCCGCCGGAGCCCATTCTCCGCTCTCTTCGGCTGACATCGGTCCGAAATCAACCTCCAGTTTAAGTAATTTATCTGAGCCCTCTACCCTCTCGGCTGATATAATCTTGCCGATGCGTATTTCTAACTTCTTAAAATCATCAAATGATATTGTTTCCATAAATTAGATTATTTTGCGAAATCAAGTTGATAGTCTGGAATTCCCAAAGAAACTCCGTATTGCTTAGCTTCGGCATACTGTTTTTCGTTTCCCACCTCTACTCTAAAAACCTTGTTGCGAAAAACGATAAAATGAAAATCGTCGTTTTTAAAATCAGCATACCAATTATGCGCCAATTCCAGGTGTTTACTTAACTCGTCTGCTATTTTTGCTGCTTTGTCGGCCCCAATTTCAACCTTAAGAACTGTCCATTTTTCTAGCCATGGAGTTTTGTGTTTTGCAGTAACTTTCTCAGTTATTTTTTCTGTAACATTTATCTTTTTTAAGATATCTTTACTCGCAAGGCTTTCTTCAATTATTTTACCGATAAAAGTTGTTGACATATTTTTGAGTTTTAATAATTTTATTTTTTTACAAAGTCGCAAATGTCTTTGAAGTCGCAGTATTGGCATTGCCAACCCGGTGTGGGATCGAATTCGCTGTTTTTTATTTTTTCTATTTCTTCTACTATTTTTGTTTTTTGGTTTTCTAAGTCATTATCTGACCCCAAAAAAGACGCTATTTTCCCGTCATCTAAGTAGTGATATGCTAGAAGGAGCGGTTTTAAATGCAAGACCTCTTGTGCGGCTATCTGGTAAATTAAGAGCTGTTCTTTTGCGTCTAAATCCAGTTTATCCTTAGATTGCCCGGTTTTGTAATCTATAATTGCTACCCCCCCATCCAGTTCATCTATTCTATCAATTACTCCATATAATGTATACCCACCTATCTTTAAATTAAACGGCATTTCCAAGGCGGGCTGACCATTGATCCTCAAAATTTTAGGAGGTTTTTTTGAGAACTGATCATAAAATTCCTTGATTATCCTTTTTCCGTTTTTATAGTACTCATCTTTTTCGCTTTTTGAGCCATACCATTCGTCAATCCAGTTTCGTTCATAAATTTCCGTTAAATTTTTGAACGACCCTTCCGTAGCGGGGCACCCTTTGGGTTTGGAGGAGGGTTTTTTATTTTTTTCTTCATTCACTAATTTTAAAAATGCGTCCAGAGTGTTGTGCATGGTTTTTCCAAATGAAAAAACTGCTTTACCTCTAGTTGGCACTTTTAATATAAATCCAAACTTATATTGCAATGGGCACTTTTCAAATGCAGCTAATTGAGAATATGAAAAATGTTCTGGCAAATATTGAGGTTTTACTTTCTTTTTAAGTCTATCAATTGGTTTGGGTTTCTCTGCGAGTATTCCCGTTGAATGCCCCAAACTGGAGGTTTGTATCTTTAATCCCCCGCCCGAGGCGGGTCCGCCTTGGGCGGACATTTCTGCCAGAAACCTTGATAATTTCTTTTTTCTTTGTCCTCCGTAATCTTCAGCTGAAGTAAAATAAAGCCCTTTCTTAGCCCTTGTCATCGCAACATAACAAAGCCGTCTCTCTTCCTGCAGGTGCACGTCTCCTGTCGGTTTAATATCTTTTATTAGGGCGTCGGGCAACTCTATGGGGTCTTTACGCTGACCCGTTGGAAATCTGCGGTCTACCATATTTACTATAAAGACATACTTAAATTCTAAACCCTTTGCTCCGTGGATTGTCATAACCCTTATCATATCCGGGCCAAGCTCTGGGTCAAATTCTAATTTTCCTTCTTCGCCTGATTCTAGTTCCAAAGTTATTTCTTCCATAAAATTTTTCAGGGTCGGCTCCACAGTAGCTTCTTCGAAACTTTTTACTTTTTTATAGAATTGGTTTAACAAGTCAATCTTCTCTGTATCGTTTTGGTTTATTAAATATTTTAGATAACCAGAGTCCTCTAAAAAAGAAACTAAAATTTCTGAAACGCCTTTTTCTCTGGCCGATCCGCTGTGTTTTTTTATCAAACTTAAGACAAAAACAACTTTTTCTTGTGTTTTTGCAGAGATCCCGGGAATTAGCGCTAATTCCTGCAGAGCGTCAAAAAGCGAGATTGTTTTTCTTCGGCAAAATTGTGTAATGGTTGCAATATCTGACTCGGCTATCCCCAGAAATGGCAAATTTAAAATTCTATATACGGCAGTTCCCTCGTGATAGTTATCCAATAATTTAAAGTAAGAGATTATGTCTAAAATTACAGGTTTTGAATATAATCCACGCGAAGCTAAAAATTGGAAAGGTAAATTAGCCCTTTCTAAAGCTTTAATAAATGGGATTGCAGAATCATTTGCGCGCACCAGAATAGCGAAATCGTTGTATGTAGATTTAGTATCTTTTTTTAAGATTTCTAGAATTTTTTTTAGAGTTTCACCAACCTCTTGGTCTAAATTTCTGGCGTGAATGTGTTCTATTGCTCCTTTTTCTTTTGTATTAGCAACAAGTTTCTTATTGATTTTGATTCTAAATTCTAGCCTGTCCGGATCGTTTTGTTTTATGAAATTATATGACTGGTCTAAAATATTTTGCGAAGACCTATAATTATTAATTAAAGAAACCTGTTTAGCCTTTGGCCCGCCCTTGGCGAGGTTTGTGAAAAAGTCTTCTTGGAATTTTATAATGTTTGAAAAAGACGCTCCCCTCCATCTGTAAATTGCTTGGTCGTCATCTGCGCAAACTGTCAGATTGTTATTAGGCTCGGCTAATAGTTTAATCAATTTGTATTGCGACCAGTTTGTATCCTGAAATTCATCGACTAAGACATATTTAAATTTTTCTCGGTATTTTTTTAAAATCAGCGGGCGTTTTTTGAAAAGCTTTAGAGAATAATTTATTAGGTCGCCGAAATCCAAGGCTCCATTTTCCAGCAAAATTTGTTGGTAAATATGATAAGCATTGGCAACCTCCTTGATTCTTGCTACTTCCTCTGCTTCTGGCGAGTCGGCGTGCGCTTTTAATTTATTAGCATATTCCAAATAGTTTTCAGGATAAACCTCCTGGTCTTTACAATGAGAAAAATGGGAAATTAAGGCCTGAATAAATTTTGTTGGATTTCCTAGCGCCTTATAATAATCTAAATTAAATTTATCAAGGTTTTGCCTCGCTAGAAGCCAACCAGAGGTATTATCTAGAATTTTAAAATCGGGAGGTAATCCGATGTCCAGAGCATTTTCTCTTAAAATCTTCTCGCAAAAAGAATGAAAAGTAGAAATCCATAAATCAATATATCCAAAGTCTAATAATTTATCTACTCTCTCCTCCATCTCAAAAGCAGCTTTTTCTGTGAAGGTAACAGCTAGAATTTCCTCGGGCTTGGCCAAACCTTTTTCAATTAAATTAGCGATTCTTTGAGTGATAACAGTTGTTTTCCCTGTTCCCGCTCCAGCCACAATCAAAAGCGGACCCTTATCGTGAAGTACCGCTTCTTTTTGCTCTTTATTTAGTTTTAATAAATCAACCGCCATATTGGTTATATTAGCAGTAATCTTCGCACAAAAAAAGAGCTTCGTTTCCGAAGCCCTTTTTCGTACAGTAATCTTATTATTTATTTATTCTCACCTTTAGCCAGTCAGCAAACTTGTAAACTCTACCAGAGAAATATAGCCAGCCCGATAAAAGAATCATAAGTAATGGGAGGAAAAATGAATCGGTTAAGAAATTATTTGTCAATCCGGTTGCAACGTTTGATGCTCCATAAACCAAAGACCTGTTTACGGTAATCGTTGAACTGCTCGACTGAGAAGCTCCGTCTGTGCTTGTAACAGTAGCTGTGTTTGTAAAGGCGTTGCTTCCGAAACTGAAATTTTCGGCTGGTGCAACTTGTGCCTGATAAGAAATCACTACGGGCTGGCCAGCGTAAACCGTTCCAATATTTATGCCTGACCTTATATCTCCACCGTAGTTTTGATTAGAATTAACAGTTAAATTTCCTCGGTAAATAAGATTTGCAGGCAAAGAGTCCTGTATAATAACATTGTGTATGGTTTGATTGTTTGCCTGTAATGTTACAGAAAAACTCAAAACATCGGACGGATTAGCGTTAACATATTTTGACCAAGACAAGTTTCCTGAGGTTGAATTTATTACCTGTTTATTTATGCTAAGTGATCCGCTTGCTCCGCCTCCATAATTTACAAAAACTATTGTACTGTCTGAATTAGATGTGCCAAGGGCGTTCGTAGCCGTAAGCGTACACGTATAGGTTGCTTGATTGCCGTAGATATATGTGTTTCTAGCATATGAGGCGGTAAAGGTTGGCTGGGCGACGCTGTAGTTTGATAAGGTGCCACCATCGCAAACCCATTGATAATAAAGCTTATAGCCATAGCCACTTGGATCGTAGGCTGACCCTTGTAGTGTTGCACTTTGATTATATGACAAATACACATCCGGGCCGGCGTTAGCTGTGATATTAGTGTTTCCTGATTGTCCTGTGATAATGGTCAAATCCTGGCCATAAATTATTCCAAAACTGCCCTGGGCGGCAGCTCTGAAATGATAGGTGTTATTTGTATTTAATCCTGTGATAACCTGGCTGAAAGACCCTTGGTCAATGTATTGCTGGGGCGTCTGGTAGCCATAACTTGTTGTCGGCCCCCATTGGAAATAAACGGTGTTAGAATTACTTATATACGGCATTCCAAGATAACCGTTTAGTGTTACCTGGTAACTTGAAATATTTGTCGCCGGGTTTGTTTGTACGCTTGCCCCGCCCACCATTTGTCCCAAGGCGGTTGTTCCACAGGAAAAACAAAAAGCAACGGCGAGTAAAACTATAAAACCTAGTTTGTGTGTTTTTTGCATGTTTATACGTTTATTTAATATCTAGCTTCACATTATTACCATTTCTGATTTTGTCAAGTAAAAACACCATTTTAGAGGTCGTCTGTTTTTTTCCACTATTGACAGCGTAGGTTATATATGCTATGATTAAGATATGCAATTCGCATACCGCCAACTGGGAAGGCGCACTGTTCATTAAGAAAGGATTTCTTATGGCAAGGTTAGTAGTTGTTGAAGGACCAACGCTACAGATGCTGCGTTTCCGTCATGAAACACAGCGACCCGTGGAATTTGTTCTGAGCGACCATACCCCAATTATCGTCTGTGTAGACGATATTCTGTGGGATAGGCACCCGGAGCAGGTACGAGCCCTTATTAAGGGATTCGTCATGGGTGGCAAGGAGGCCGGTAGTAGAATCACCGGATACTTCAACGCCGTTGGGGCGGGATTGTTCGACACTGTCGAGCAAACCGTCGCCAACGCGTGACATTCCTTTCTTTCGTAGTACCCCACATCCAAATCATCGGATGTGGGGAATTTTTTTGCAATAAAAAACAAGGCGAGTGCCTTGCTTTTTAGTTAGGTTTTATTTTACAAACAGATTACAAAAGCAGTGCCCGTCTTTTTCAATTTCATCTTTGTGGAATGCGCAGGGGCATATTATTTTTGAGTCCGCCTCAACGTCTCCTGTTACTCTTCTGCAGGGGCAATACTTTTTCCCGTGCTTTGCTTCGTTTGCTATAAGCCCCTTCAAAACTCTTTCAACTACAGCCTTGTCCGGATTTAATCTAAACCCATTTGATTTTGCGTAATTATCATAGCGATCCATCATGCCGGCAATGTCGGGTTCTTCGGGTGTACTTGGTTTCGACGCTTTTTTTATGAACTCCTTTATTGATTCTTCCGAGGCCATACCAACAAATCCCGCAAGCGGTCTACCTTTTTTAAACAATATCACGGTTGGAATTTTTTCAACCTTAAATTTTCCTGCCGTTTTAGGAATATCGTCAACGTTCGCTTTCATTAAAATAATTTCGTCTTTCATATCTTCGGCAACTTTTTCTAAAACTGGAGCAAGCATCGTGCATGGTTCACACCACGTAGCAAAAAAATCAACCAGCACAAGTTTATCAGTTGCGCCCAGCTCCTTGTCAAAATTTTCATCTGTTAATGTATTAGACATTTTTTATTATGATAAATTATAATTGATTATTATATCAGATATAAGCGCCAAATGCGACTCTCTATGTCCTTGTGGGCTTAAAAGAAATTTTAAGCGAACGGGTTTTTCCCGGTTTTAAACTTCCGAGCTCGATATTTCCTATTCCGATTCTTTTTAATGAAACAACTGTGTAATTTAATTCATCCATCATTACCCTTATCTGATGTCTCTTGCCCTCGTTTAGAACCATGCTGATTTGATTTCTGCCGATGATTTTTGATTTGACGGGCAGTAATTTTCCGAAGGTTTCTGTTTCCATTCCCGATTCAAAAATTTGTTCAACGCCGTATCTTAGGGGCTCTTTTACGGTAACTATGTACTCTTTTCCGTACTCGCTTTTCTGTGACAATATCTCCCTGGCAAAACGGCCGTCATTGGTTAATATAATAAGGCCCTCCGATTCCTTATCCAGACGTCCGACGGGGTATAATTTTTTTTCTCTCCATTCGGAAATAACACTTGGCTTTCCAGGGGCATCCTGTGTGGGAAGTCCTTTTGGTTTGTAATATGCGAGATATTGGAAAACTTTTTTGTCGTTTCTATTTTCCTTCAAAGAAACTTTATCTGTTTCATTAACCAGAGATCCATTTTCAGCCCTTTTTTTGTTTATAAAGACAAGCCCAGCTTCAACCAAAGCATCTGCTTCACGCCGTGAGGCCAATCCTTTATCTCTTAAATATTTATTTATTCTGATAGGAAAATCCATAAATAAGCTAAACCTTTTTCTCTTCCGCTATTTTGTTTAATATTTTCTTTATATTTTCGATACTTGCAGAATCTAGAATCGAAAATTCAATAATCTCCTTACCGGTTCCTTGGAATTCTTTTTTTATTTTTTTGATAATCTCGGGTGTAACTAAATCAATTTTGCTTATAAAGATGTATTCTTTTTTGTCTAAAAGAAATTTACTGTGCGCTTCCAGCTCTTTTCGTATGCTTTCATAGTCGTGAAGTGCGTTTTCAGAATCAGCAGAAATAAGGTGAAATAAAACCTTTGTTCTTTCTATGTGTTTTAAAAATTTGATGCCAAGTCCTTTTCCTGCTGAGGCGCCCTCAATCAAACCGGGAATATCCGCTAAAATCAAATCATAATATGCTCCTAAATTCGGTTCGAGTGTTGTAAAGGGATAATTTGCCACCTTGCTATTTGCGCTCGTTAGCTCGTTTAGAAGAGAGGACTTTCCAACATTCGGCAAGCCGATAAAACCAACATCGGCAATCATTTTTAATTCAAGATGCAAATCAAAGGACTCTCCTGTTTTTCCTTCTTCAAATTTCCTTGGGCTTGTATTAATTGCTGATCTAAAAAGATAATTCCCCCTTCCCCCTTTCCCTCCTTTTGCGATAAGCTTGCGTTGTCCGATTTTCACAATTTCAACATCTTTTTTTGTGGTTAGATTGTGGCAGACCGTACCTACCGGAACAAGTAAAATCAAAGCTTTTGCGTCAGCGCCATCATTAAGTTGTGACTTCCCGTTTTCTCCGTTTTCGGCGCTAAAAACTTTTCGGCTGCGGAACTGCCTTAGGGCTCCAATATCAGAAACTCCCTCAAGAAAAACATTTCCGCCGTCTCCGCCGTTTCCTCCTGTCGGTCCTTGGGTCATTTTTGTGCGACTAAAAGTTGCGAGTCCTTTACCCCCGTTTCCTGCGCAGACATTAATTTTTACGTCGTCAATAATCATTTTTTTTATGCTCGCTTGTCGCAACACGAAATCCCCGCTTAAGGGGATTTTTCAATTAATTTAAGCTTCTTCTTACGTGGCCAGCTTTTTATTTCAGCCTCCCTTTTTAATGCCTCGCTCAAGGTTTTAAACCTTTCCACGTATTTTAGTTCTACGGGTCTTCTTGTTTTTGTATAATGCGCTCCACTCTTTAACTCGTTATGGGACTTCAGTCTTTTTTCAATGTCATTTGTATATCCTACATACAGAGTTCCGTCAGCACATTGAAGTATATATGTATAATATTGCATCAAACAAAAAAACCAATCAGTTATTTCTTTTTTCTTTGGTTGCGCTTTATGTTGCTTCTTCTTTTAAGCTTTCTTCCTAATCTTTTTCTGTTTGCCCAAGTTGCCATGATTTTACTTTTTAATATTTTTATTTGTTAATTTACAGCTGCGGGACTAGGATTCGAACCTAGATAAGCAGATCCAAAACCTGCTGTCCTACCATTAGACGATCCCGCAAAAATGTAATTATACAATACCACTTTTCGTTGATTTTTTCAACGATTGCCGCACAATAATCCTACTTTAAGATTGTTTGCCCATTATTCTGCAAATAGAAATTGTGTTCTTTAAAAGTCATCTCCTTGGTAGTTTTATTAATTTCAACCTCAACACCAAGCCCATTTCTTACATCTTCATTAAAATACTGGTCAAAAATAAAGTTTCCTAGCGAATAATAAATTCTTTTTCCCTTATATTCCTCCATTGGCTCAATGACGTGCGGGTGTGTCCCAATAATTAAATCAGCTCCTGCATCAATAAATTGGTGCGCTAATTTATTTTGGTCATCTGTTGGCGCAGATTTATACTCGGTTCCCCAATGGCAAAACACCACTACAACATCTGCCCCGCCTTTAAGCTCTTCAATTTTTTTAATAACTGTGCCTTGCTCGCTCGTTACGTCTGAATTTAAAAACTCGTTATAACTTATAAAAGCGACATTTAGTCCGTTTATATTTTTTCTTGTTGTTTTTCCTCCGCCGGGCGCGCCAAAGTAATCGACAAGCGATTCAGATAAATATTTTTTAGTTGAATTCACACCCGTTTGCCCAAAGTTTAAAATATGATTATTTCCCAAATCAACAATTCTGATGTTTTTACTGAAAAGGGTTTTTGCCACGCTTGGATCGAAGGTAAAAAAATAATTATTTTTACTTCCTGCCTTAGTTCCTGCGCTGATTGATTTGTTGTCGGTAATCGGTCCCTCGAGATTTGCAACAACAATGCTTTGCCCTAAAAGCAGAGGCGATATTTCACTAAAAATAAAATCGTTTCCTCCATTTTTTTCTGCATAATATCTTATTCCTCTATCAAACATTAAATCTCCAACAAACAATATTCGGACATAATCACTCTCTTTTATACTATAACCTGTGTTCGTAATCTCGGAGTTTGTGTCGCTAAATATGTCCGAGTACTTTAAAACTATACAAAAACAAATAGTTGCTGTTACTGCAGCAACTATTAGGAATATAAATATAATCTTTTGATAATCTCGCATTTATTATTCCGGAAGACCCAGGGGAGTTGAGCAAATAGTTTGAGCAGATGTACATTTTATATTACCCAATCCATTTTTATCTACACATAAAAAGCTTCCGTCTGCTAATTGGGTTGACACGCAATAATCTTGAGTGGCGGAAAAACATATCGGATTTTTCGCTCCCAGCTTTATCAGATTATTAGCGACGCTCACAAACGTCGAGCCATAAGATGTAGTTCTTGATCCATTTAAATACCCGTTTTTACACACCAAATTATAACTCTGATTTGCTGAAAAGAGTCCACTTGCCGTAAATCCTACCTGATCCAAATTAGATACTACCTCTTGAACCGCCATTAGCGACAAAATAACATCTTCTATCTTTTGTGATTCTTGAGGCTCCTGAATATTAAGTTGTTTATTGTAATCAGAATATGTTGCATTTAACATTACATTCACCTGCAAATTAAGAATTGGCACCACTTTGCTTATGTCCAGAGTTTTGTTGGTCTTAACTTGGTAAAGAAAATAGTCAGATTTTCCAATCCATACCTCCACATCTATATCCCCAATTGCATTGGCTACAGATTCGAGGGTTGTTTTTATATCATCAGATTGCATATTCATTTCCGGAAACTGTTCGGCCTGCATGACCATTATTTGATTTAAAAATTCCTGTATTTTCTCTTTTTTGATCGTCAAAAGATAGTGATACGTATCCTGGCCGTTTATTTTTTCATCAGCGAGCTTCTGGTTAAACGATAGCGCACCTCCTATTAGAACTAAATCTCTGATATTATTTCCAAAATCCAATTTTTCTTGAGGAGTTATTACGGGAATTTGGCTCGAGTTTATATTGGTACTTGCCAATATATCTGCTGACTCTTGGTCAATCTTAAAAAATTTATTTTGTAGTTGGGAAATATCAGAACCCAAAGAAAGGGCACTATCTGGCGGTAAAACAATATTATTTAGCTTTATATACCCGACATCACCAATTGTAATTAAATTAAGACCGGCTGATGCTGTTGGTGTAGCAGAGCGAGATTGCGAAAACGAGAATGAAACAGTAGCCTCAGACTTTGGATTATTGACATCTGTCGTGTCGCTACCCCCGACGACATTTATTGATACAGAACCTTGAGTCACGTCGCCGGTTTTAACAGAACCTTGCATTTGCGCAGTTACATGCGAGCTTGTGACGGTATCCATTTTTTCTAACATACTGTTGATGACGGTCTGCGGATCCGGTTCAAAAGAAACTAAAGGATTCCACGGCAAAATCGATTTTATGTAAGATAAAATATTGGTGTTTAAAAATTTATCTGAGGAGTAAATACCCGCTCCCGCTAAAATAACAAGGACGACTAATGTCACTAAAATTTTTGCAAGCAAATGGGATTTTGTCTTCATTCTCGGCATACTGCTTTGCTGTTGTGCTCGACTATATTGAGTTTGTGGTTGAGGCCTTGGTTGGGATGCGGGTTGTGCTTGCGGTTGAATTTGTGGCCGAGATGCGGGCTGCGCCTGTGGGTTGTATTGCGGCTGGCTCTGTATTTGGGGACGAACGTCAATTTTAGGTTGGCCGCTAACCTGTGGTTCTGTTCTTGATTGGGACTGGCCGAATGTCTCGGGTTTTTTCTCAACAGGCGGTTTACTCACAGCTTGTGGCGGATTTACGGCGGAAAAAGCATCATTTATCTCAGCTTCTGTCCATCCATTTTTAGCTAATAAAGTACGCGTTTGGGCGTCTTGTTGATTTGCTGCCTTTGCTTTTTTTATATAATCTACTAATTGTTGTTCTACCACGGTCTTGTGAGCGAGGCGAACAAGGTTGCCTCGTCCCGCCAAACGGGACACTGGATACCTTATTCTCGTCGCATTGTTTTAGAGTTTTACTCATTATACCACAACGCCAACACGTCAATATTTTCAAGGTTGTGGATAACTTTTTATACAAAAAACCGCCTTTGGTTGCGGGCGGCTTTTTTGTTTAATTTTATAAAATTTTAACGTTCATTGATTGGGACAAAATCAAATGGAACATCTTGCATGTCTGGACAATCCCGCTTATCTGATATTTTTTTTCCGTATTCGGTAAAATCGGCGTCATAAATATATATTTCGATGCATCCTATTTTTCCATCGCCACTCCCCTGCCCCGAGGGATCGGTATCAGACATATATATACCAAAAAAACAGGTTGGGCAAAAATAGCCAGCGTTAAAACCATCCCAATCTGATTTATAAAATTCAGACAAATAATAATCTTCTCCCCCCACAGTGAGATATGGTTCACCTGTAGTGGGGTCAGCATAGGCATAACAGTCGGGTTCATTGGTGCTACAACCGTTATCCCCCTGACTGTAGGGATAATCTCCGTATTCCGCATAAAACAGAGTTAGGGCTTTTCCTATATTGCTTGCATCTACATTCGCTCGGGCGATTTTTGCTTTATTTATATATCCCGTTGCTCCAGCTACTACGATACCGGCCAATATGCCAATAATTGCGATAGCAACGATTAACTCTATTAACGTAAAACCTTTTCTTGCCCGGTTAAATTCCGCTTTGCGGAAATTTTGCCGAACAAAATTATTTAACCAGGTGAAATTTTGCATATTATTTTATTGTATTTACGTATTCCACCATTATACATCTTTCAAAGAGTGCATGTATGTGGATAACTTTTAACTTAAAAAACAAAACCGCGGAATTAGCCGCGGTTTGAGGGTTTCTCTATCTTTGAAATCTTGCCTGACAGGCGGAAATGCAATCTTCTTGCTCGTAGAAAGTATTCTGATTAGCTGGGCCTGCTCCAGGGAATGTCCAGCCGCCTCCGGTAGGACGACACGCTGTTTGGCAATTTACGCTTACTCTAGAATTACTTCCTCCAATTTGACCCCACACCATAATTGCAAGGATTATTACCAAGCCGACAAGTATCGCAATTTCTATTTTTTGTCTTTTTTGCATAGTTTTCGTTCAATTTATTTTTACGGGTAAGCCTCAGTTTGAAATGGATAATCGTCACCGTAGTCTCTGCAATATTCCTGGCAGTCCTGACAAAGGATAAATTTTTCGCCATACCAATCCCCACTTGAACTATTAAGCCATATGTAACCGCAACCTATTATTCCATCTCCGTCCCAATCGTCAAGACCGATATAATAGTACGTACCGGGAGCAAAATAATTGGCACTACTAGAACTATCCAAGTCTAAATTATAAAATTCAGAAAGTTTGTGACCTTCGGCATCCTGGACGGGGCCACCTCCGGGGGCTATTATGGCATAACAGTAATCAGGCCCGCAGTCATAAAAATCATTATAAGGATAAACACCGTAAGTTGTATAAAACAAGGTTAGGGCTTTTCCTATATTGCTTGCATCTACATTCGCTCGGGCGATTTTTGCTTTATTTATATATCCCGTTGCTACAGCTACTACGATACCGGCCAATATGCCAATAATTGCGATAACAACGATTAACTCTATTAACGTAAAACCTTTTCTTGCCCGGTTAAATTCCGCTTTGCGGAAATTTTGCCGAACAAAATTATTTAACCAGGTGAAATTTTGCATATTATTTTATTGTATTTACATATTCCACCATTATACATCTTTCAAAGAGTGCATGTATGTGGATAACTAAACGTCAGAAATTAAGTTTCTTGATGAGTGATTTTTATTACAGCAAGTTCCAGCGGAAGTTGCGTTATTGAAGAATATTTAATTTTGTTTTCCGCATCAATAAACATTTCTAATATGTCCTGTAAAGTTTTCTGATCGAATTCGGCGGTTTGCGCCTTCATTTTCTCTATTTCCTGGGCGGAAAAACCAAAATTTTGTCCGTCGAGAAATGCAGGATTTATTTTTAAAAGCAGTTGCTGGCGGAGGTAAAAAACCAATGTTTTTGAAAATTCTCCAAGATCAGCTCCTTTGTCTGCGGTTAGATTTAAAAAATTGATGGCTTCTTTTGTATTTTTGGAAATTAAAAAGTCGACAAAGTTGGCTATTTCTCCAACCTCGACAATCCCAAGAAGCTCTTTTATGTCTTCAGACGACACTATCCCCTTCTCTCCTGAAAAACTCAAACACTCATCTAAAAGAGACTCAGCGTCCCTGAACGAACCGCGAGAATTCAAAGCTATTAAAGAAATCGCCGAGTCGTCAAATTTTATATTTTCCTTTTTTGAGATAAAATTCAGTTTTTTTATTATTTCCACGGTTTGCAGTCTTCTAAAATCAAACTTCTGGCATCTCGACAATATTGTTGGTAAAACCTTGTGAAGCTCGGTTGTCGCTAAAATAAAAATAGCGTGAGCCGGCGGTTCTTCAAGTGTTTTTAATAAAGCATTGAAAGCAGATTTACTTAACTGATGGCATTCGTCAATTATAAATATCTTATATTTAGACTTTACAGGCGCGAACTTTATTCCCTCAATTAATTGCCTAACATCATCAACCCCCGTGTGGGAAGCGGCATCTATTTCAACTAAGTCTATCGAGTTTCCAGCCGTAATTTCCAGGCACGAGGAACATTTATTGCACGGCTCAAAACCATCTCGCGGGCTTTCGCAGTTTACTGCCTTTGCAAACAATCTTGCAATTGTTGTTTTTCCCGATCCTCTTGGGCCGGAGAATAGATAAGCGTGTGAAATACGGCTCCCCTTTATAGAGTTGGTTAAGGTTTGAACCACATGTTCTTGCCCGATAATCTCTCCGAATGTCTGTGGTCTATATTTTCTATATAATACTGGCACGATTTTTATATTTTAAAAATAATAGTAAAATTTACCTTCTTATTAATCGCCGATAATAAATTTTTTTAAAACCCAGGCGTCCTGAGGTCCACGAAATGTTTTACCGTCTTCTGGCTCCGGATCATCTTTTTTATCAAGGTTATACCCCCAACTTTTAAGAATTCTTTCGCGCTCTTTTCTATCTTTTTGATAGTCATATATGGAGTTTGGCGATAGAATCTGTTTGCTTTCTGGAGATGTGGCCATCATAGCTATTGTGAACATGTCAAAGGCGGCTTGATTTGAAGAGGTCTCTTCCGCCACAACAACCTCTTTCCCTTTGGGCGTTTTTTTTCTGAAACGTTTTGCCTGGGGATGACGAAATCGAACATTCAAATATTCTTGTGGCTCCCTTAATCCAGATAAATCCCGGACTTGTTCGGGGCTATCATCG
>Ga0268278_1000073_pt1 | contig 76352 bp, 79 predicted proteins | sample saktaG_3_FD_190135 | JGI IMG/M metagenome (GOLD analysis project Ga0268278, IMG submission 190135) | Saline water microbial communities from Sakinaw Lake, British Columbia, Canada - sak_2010_1_5_55m | ecosystem: Environmental > Aquatic > Non-marine Saline and Alkaline > Saline ...
ATAAAACTTCGCGTCCATCTGTACCATCAGTTCCATCTAATCCATCAGCGCCTGCGGGTCCTACTAACGTAGCTAACTCGATTAAGTTCGTCCACGTAGTATCTCCTGAGTATTGCCACTGAATAAATCCTTCAGCGACTTGAAATAAAACTTCCTTGCCATCTAAACCGCTTATTGTTTTTATGTTAATCAATTGAATCCATTCTAAATCCCCTTCATGCTGCCATTCAAGAATACCTTCATTGATTTGAAAGTAAATATCTTTTGCATCCAAACCAGGAATACCTTGTGGACCTCTTACAGTTTCTAACCACTCTTCATAAGTTCCTTCAAATGCTTCTGCGGCTACTGCGAGATTATATATACTCATGATTTCTATTTGGAGCGGAGTGCTTTCATCAACCCATTTTGCATATACTGTCATATTGCTCGATAAAGGAGCATCCATTAAAGAATTCGCTGAAAATGGTTGCTCAAATGTGTTGTTATCCCAATACCATCCAGCAAAAATATACCCATCTTTTGTCGGGTCTGCTGGTATAGTTACTTGAGATGATCCATCTGATACAACTGATGTAACTGTTGATCCACCGTTTGAATCAAAATAAATCGTATAATTTACTGCTGAGACGCATGATGTTAATATCAAAACAAATACGATTGATACAATAACTAAACACTTTTTCATTTTTCTCCTCCAAGGACTAAAAAATCTAAAATTAAGATAATTATAACTTTCAAGTTATCTATGAACTTATTTCATCAAAAAAAACCTATTTAAACAATAATTTATATTGCAATCATTAGATAGATGCATGATAAACGAATCTTCTCTATTCCCTTCATAGTAGTCATTAGAGTTTATAACTTCCATCTATTTGGAGCAATGTTTAAATAGATAATAATTATGAAGTTACAATTCATATGCCTTTTAAAAATCTAAATTCCTAAAAAATTTATAGACAACAAAAAAAAGCAAAAAATTATACTTTCGTCTTGTGTCAATTTTTTTAATGTTAACATGCTGTTGTTAACTTAAAACTACCACCAAATCTTAAGAATGTCAATATAATATTTCTAAATAACGTTGAGAAGTTTTTGTTCTGTATTCTTGAAATATCAAAATTTCAAGTTTTGCATTCTCGTCATGGGATACAATAGCTTGATCTTTTTCAATACTAATCCCATCTTGTTTTACATATCTGTCTCAACACAGATAATTAATGAATCTTGTTTTCGATAAGTATTAAAATATGAATGAATATTCATACCAGTATAGGGGTCCTATCCGGGTCATCTCCACCAATATTACCCGCGCGCTCCTTGGAGCTAAAGAGCATTGTTAAGCTATTAAGCTTTCAGAACAAGGCTATTTTTTGCCAAAAAATGCCTAAAAATGGGTCAAATCTACAAATGATGGATTTTCCCCTAGAAACACTGTGGTCTTTCACGTTTTTGGATGGACACAACAATTCTCCGCGTGCAGTAAAAAAGCAACTTTAGGACTTAATAAGGCCGTAAAGTCACTCTCCACCATAATAGTATTTCATATTTTCGTTCATTTGGTCAAAACTGAGTATTAAAATGTGAAAATCATGAATTTCCATGGATCCAAATGTGATTTTTTCAAGATGGCGTACCTAAGAACCTCCAAGGTTGTACTCACTCAACATCCTCAATTTCTTTAACTCGCTTTTGTCGTGTTTCTTTTGCTATACGACTAATTTCATCTAGAATTTTTTCTTTGATCGGGACCAATACTTCATGATTCATAAAAACATCATGATTTGCTCTTATAACTTTAAAATAGAGTTTTTTTGGTTTTTCAATGCGTGTCAGCATCAAATAATCAACGTTATCTTCTAAAGTTTGAATTTCTTCACTAAATACGCTTGTACTTGTTGTGAATAAATACGTCATTTTTTTATCATCCTTTAAAGTACGCACTAAATTTTCAAGCGTTTCATTTTTATATTTGGGTGAGAAAAACAATAAATTCAATGCTGAACCAAATACCAACGTTCCTAACTCGCTTTTTTTCACCATCGAAACCGCTTGTTCAATGGCTTGATTCCAAATTGTTGGATAAACAAGATTCGCAGAAATTACATTTCTAGTTAACACTTCGATATTTTGAATCATTGGATTAAATTGAATATATGCAATTTGCTCTTTATATGTTTTTACATCTAAATGATAAAGTTTTAGCATTACTTCATCTAACATTTCAAACGAAGGATATTGTAATGGAATACCGACAACTGAACCTCCAGCCTTTAGCCATGCATATACAAACGCCAATTCAACGAGTGGTTTTCCAGTTCCTCCCGGTCCACTAATTAAAATAGATTTATTTTTTTCTATCCCTTCAGGTAATAAATCATCAATCCAAGAAATATTTGTTTTTACTCTCATATATTTATATTCTCCTATTTTATTCATTTATTTAGTTAAAAACATCATTAAAGCTAAGATGACACCTAATACAAATGCTATATATGAATGTCCTTTTTCATTTGGTTTAACTGCAGGTAAAAGATGTGAAGCTGATAAATAAATTAATACTCCAGCTACTGCTCCAAGCGCTAATCCCAGAAGTTCACTACTGAATTCCTTAACGAGTGGATATGCGAGCAATGCGCCAATTGGTGTCGTCAATGCAGCGACTAAAAACGCATAAAATATTGCTTTTTTAGGATTTACACCACTTTTCGTTAATACCGAAAATGTAATTACACCTTCCGCAAACTCATGGACTACAAGTCCAATCCCAGCAATTAATCCTATTGCGATACTAACACTAAATGAAACGGAATATATAATTCCATCTATAAACGAATGAATTCCGATTCCTAAAAGTGCTGTGACTCCAAATGCCAACTCTGGTTGCTTTGTCTTGTATTTGATGAGTCGATTGCTAAAAAACATAAACATAAATCCAAATAAGGCAGCTAGCCCAGCATATTGATTTTTTAAAACTGCTTGTGGAAATGCCATGATAAGTGGCGAAGCAATGAGAACACCGGCAGCAAAACACATAAAGTATTCTTTGTTTTTTTCTGCCCACTCCTTGTGCTTATAAACCATAAAAATTCCTAAACTATTTATTATCATCGCTAAAGTAGCAAACAGCAATATCCATAAAAAAGTACTCATGTTCTAACCTCATTTTTGACTTATTTCAAATTTATTTAATCATTTATTTGATGTTTCTGTTCAATATTTTTTAAACAATTTTTTACATGGGAACTATGGTTGCAAAGTTTATAGTAGCCACCAGTAATTCTAATATTTTTTTGATTGATCAAAGCATCAACCAATTTAAAACGTGCTTTCTTATATATTGCTTGAACTGTTGTTCTCGCAACTTCCATCATATCTGCACACTCACATTGTCTAAGATTAGCATAGTCAATCAAACGAATAGTTTCAAATTCTTCAATTGATAATTGCACGTATTCGTTTGTAACTTTAGGTTTTGATTCGAAAATAAATTCTTTATCGCTACATACAGTACGTAATTTAGGTATTCTAGACATATAACATCCCTTCTTCATAAGATGTCTCTATAGTATCATTTTCTTGACATATGTCAACTATAACACATTGGAAAAACATATTGCGTTTCATAACAAAAAAAGACAGTTACTCACTGTCTAATGGATTTTACTTAAGAATTCTATTTTAAAAGTAAGTGATTGTAATTTTCCCAAAAAGAAACCTTAAAAACTAAAATTTATTTGAACACAAATATCACATGTGACGAAAAAAACGGAGTCAAGAGATTATTTGCTAAGAAGTTTGAACTTCCGATGACTGCATAACGTGAACAATTATTTATTCACTCCTTTTTTAGATTTTCTAATATCTTTTCAGCTGTTTGGATATACCACTTCGCACCAATCCTGTGAATGGAATCTTTGATTAATTCATTATATTGTCTATTTTTTTGTTTTAATATAAGGGTTAATGCATTTCTCATTAAAATGGTTTTGCCTTTCCACATGTAGGACATATCTCCGTATTTCGACTTAAACTCTTTATCGGAATCTTGAAATAAATCTATAATAGAAACCATTTCCTTGCCTGAGAGCTCAAATTCAGGATGTGTGATAACCCCTTTATCTATATTTTTGGGACAAACCATCTGACAGATATCACATCCAAATAAAGTATAATTGGCTTTTATTTCATTATTTGTCAGTTCTCGCTTCTCTTGATTAAAATTACCTATACATTTTTCCTGATCATAACCTCCATCAAATAATGCCCCTGTCGGACAAGCGTCAATGCACTGCCTGCAGCTTCCGCAATCATCATTAATCTCCAAAATGATTTCATTTTCAATTTCAACATCAATAAAAACGATACCTAAAAATATATAAGTTCCATAATCCTTATTGATTATGAGTTGATTTTTTCCGAAATACCCTACTCCAGCAAGAACTGCAGCTAGTCTTTCATCATGTGGATGATTATCCACACCAAAATCATATGCGTATGGAAAATTTTTCATCACTTTTAATATACGCTCTTTTAAAACTTCGTGATAGTCACTACCAAAAGTATAAAATGAAGGTACAAGATGTGTATGTGTGTGCTTTATTATTCTTTTGGGATATGTTAGTCCTAAAACAACCATCGTTGGATACGTTATAGGGGGAACAATTTTCCCTATTTTTTTAGCTTTATCCAAATACCTTTTGGCATCTATGATACCTACTATATCAAATTGACTTTGAAAAGCTTCTTTCAATATGTGTTGAATCATAAAAGACGCCTACCTCCGGAAATACTATTTTTAAAAAATAGCTATCAAATATATATTATAGAAACATCTACCATTCAAGTTTAGTATATCATTTTTCACTTTAGTCTGAGCAATTTAAAAATACGTCTCATATTTAAAAAAGCAACCTTCCGTCTTAAATAAAACGTTAAATTACTCTGTGAATAATGATATTAATGATGTGAATAAAAGTGACCTGAAAAATACATCAAAGACAAATAGAAAAAATATTAGTGTAGATGTAGGTTACTTATTGATTTTAAAATTCATACTGAAGATTGTCGCCACGAATAATTTCAGTCGACTAGAGTTTTCCATCTTGATAGAGCTGAACGATATTTTTAACTTTGTCTTGATTACTAATAATTATTTTAATTCCATAATTTTCCAAAAGACGAAGTGCACTATCACCCATGCTACCAGAAATAATGACTTGTACGTCCAAACTATGAAGAAATGCTGGTAATGTTCCTGGTATATGACCTGAATTAACAACATCATCGATATAAATCATCTTCCCTTGGTTCATTTCATATAAACTAAAGTGACTAGAGTGACCAAAATAATCTGTAAGCATATCCTTCTGACACGCTATGGCTACTAACATTTTTTGCTCTCCTTACTGAATATTATAAATTATAACTTTAAATCCTGTATCAAAATATTCTATACGATCATCCATTTATTTTTTTTACTGCATCGTATTATTTTAGACCTATGCAATCGTCAGTATAACACATCCTATTAAAATTCAGTAAAATTTATGCTGTTTTTTTACTATTTTCTTCTGTTTCAGCAAGTTCTAAGAATCTACTGATAAAGTAAATATTTATCGAAATAAAACAAAAGAAAAAGCATCTCAAAATTTTAATTAGTGAGATGCTTTTTTAAATTATTTAAATAGATTACCAGATGCTAACCATCTTATCCTTAGAAAAATACATTTTATCTTCTTCTTTAATTTGATAGAATTCTTGGAATTCTGGCAAATTACTTAACTGCATATTTGCACGTAAAATAGCTGGACCATGAACATCAACTCTTAATAATAATTGACTATATTCTAGAGAGGATTTTTGACGCCATACACTTGCCCAATTTTTAAAAAACTCTTCGTAATTGTGTTTTTCACCTTTTTTACTTGCTTCTAGAGCACATCTTAATCCGCCACTATCTGCAATATTTTCTGAAACAGTTAGTTCGCCATTACAAGTACCATAACCGGTTTCAACACCATCAAATAAAGCAATCATATCTTTAGATTTTTTATTGAATGCTTCTAGATCTTCTTCTGTCCACCAATTATTTAATGATCCATATTCATCAAATTTCGCTCCATTATTATCAAAAGCATGTGAAATCTCATGAGCCATAACTGCACCAATACCACCATAATTTTCTGATGGGCTTTGTTTTAGACTATAATATGGTTTTTGTAGAATCGCTGCAGGGAATACAATTTGATTGTTTGTAGGTTGATAATAAGCATTAACCATACTTGCAGGCATACCCCAAATATTTCTATTTGGTGCTTTATTATATTTTTCAAAGTCTAAATCATTCACAATTTTTGTCATGTTTAATTTTTCACTTAAGACATTTGAACCTTCTTCATAACCTTTAATGTCAAACATATCATAGTATGGAGGCAATTCGTCGGGATAACCAACATGAACCGATAGCGTAGATAATTTTTTAATCGCTTTTTCTTTTGTTTTTTCATTTAACCAAGAATTATTTGTAATACGTTCATTATAAACACCTATCATTTCATGAACCATCTTTTTAACATCTTCTTTAGCTACTGGTCCAAAGAAGTTTTCTCCATAATAAAGACCTACGACTTGGCTAAATCTGTTGTAAGCTTGATAAAAAGCAAACTTTTCTTTACTTTGAGCTTCTTTAATACCGTGTAAAGCTCTACCAAATGCGCCTCCAGCAACTCGAATTTCATCCGTTAAATCAGATGCAAAACTTTTTACATTAGAAACAATCATCCACGATTTAATAATGTCGAAATTTTCTTCATTAATAATTGTATCGAAAGCATTGATAAAGTCTAGATTAAAGATAATTAATTGTTCAACATCTTGTTTTACAAGTGCTTCAGCGCTTTCCATTACATTAAAGTTTTTTGTTACTTTAGTGACATCAGCTTTACTTAATGGATTGTACATCTTTACATAATCTGCTGCTTCTACACTAGATTTAGTAACTGGAACTAATAATGCATCAAACGCTAATGCTTCATTAATTAATTTTTCTGTTTCTTCTTTAGAAAAACCATATAATTTTAATAGCTGTGTTGTTGTTTGAGTAAAAAGTCCAATTAACTGAGCTTTGGTTTTTTCATCTTTATAATAAGTCGTATCTGGTAAAAATAATCCTGAAGCTCCAAAATATAGCACTTGATTATTACTATTCATGAAATCTTGACTCACTGAAAATCCAAATGGCATTTCTATCGATGATAAAGTTAGCTCTTTAAATGCTTTTTCTAAATCTTTTAAGTTTTTCAATTGATTTATTTTGTTTAATATCACTTCAAATGGCTTTGTTCCAAGTTCATTTCTCTTATCAAAATCTTTTGTCATTTGATAAAGTTTAATAAATTTCTTAAGGTTATTATTTAAACCCGTTTGATCTTTTTCCCATTTTGAAGTTAATTCCATTAACATTTTTTCAATACCTAAATGCAGTTCTAAAAACGCCGACATAGATGGTTTATCATTTGGAATTACAGCATTTTCCAACCACTTACCATTGACAGCTTCATAAAAATTTGTTTTAATTAATTCTTTTTTCATATGCTCACCTCTTTTATTATTGTAACATTTATTAAGATGTTGTGGCTATTTTATCTATTTAATATCAAAATTTCACATTTTTGAAACTAAATGAACATAAAATTACAATCTCATTATCGTTGATGTAATTCAATCAAAAATAATGATTGAGTAAATAGAAAACCTACTATGAACCTATTTCGATAGTAAAAACTCTTTTAGTAACGTAATGACTTTTTTATTTTCTTCAATAAAAGGAAAATGACCCGATTTTTTAAATACTACTAATTTTAAGTTCATAATTAACTTTTTATAAGTTTGGGGTACCGCTAAAGGTATTGTGTCATATCTACCATGTAATATTAATGTCTTACAACTAACTTTATTTAACATAGGATATAAATCATAATGTTCTAACTCTTCATCAAATGCTCGATTTACAGTTTGTGATTTCATTAAGTCATCAAATGTTTCAAATAGTGGTTTTTGAATTAACGATGGATTATGAAATACTGATTTGGTTTGCAGATTAATAATCTCGTTTAAAGCGTCGATATTCTTATTGGTTATCGAATCTGTTGCTGCTATTTCATTGATCCTTTTGATATCGTCTTCATTACTTCTTGCTTTTTTTCGTTCGTTAATTTTTTCATTATGTGAAGCATTACCAGGAGGGGGTGAAATAATTAGTAGTGTTTTTTATCATTAAGTGCGAGGATATCTTTCATAGAAATTCATCTCTGCCAATATTACCCGCGTGCTCCTCGGAGCTAAAGAACCTTGTTAAGCTATTAAGCTTCTAGGACAAAGCTAATTTTTTTGTTTGAAAATGGCCTAAAAATGGGTTAAATCGCACAAATACTGATTTTTTTCCCTAGAAGGATTAGTTAAACTTTATCATTACACTCTGCCAAAAAGTGTTATTATTAATATAGATGAACACTCATTATTGCTTATAAGGGAGGAATTATATATGTCCGTGAATTTTATGGGAGATTTTGATTTTAGTAAAATAAGTAATTACGCAGTTGGGGGTGCGGTTAAACCTTCACCTGATCAATATGTAGGAGAACTTCTTGTTAATGCAGGAAAGTACACCTTCAATTTTTGCGAAAGGGATACGATTGATTACTCAAAAACTGATTATAAATTTTTGAGCAATAATACATATCATGAGAAAAATATCTTAGTTGTATTAGAGAGCCCTCATCGATTTGAATATGATGAAAACAATAACCCCATAGGATTAGCCATGGGAAAAACCGGAGATAATCTATTTGAATTATTTACCTTTGCTTTAAATAAGAGCATTTTAAAAATTAATGATGGCGAGTATAACGTTATCTTGACAAACGCTATACAATATCAAACAAGTTGTGGGTTAAACCCAATTGACCGTAGGCTTAGAGACAAAAATTGGCTTGATATTTATGACAATTATGGTGGTGAAGAAGACTTTAAGAAAAGAATTTACCTCATAAAACCAAGAGTAACTTTAAACTTGTGTACCGGGGGTAGAGATTCAGAAGGACTAAGAACAAAAGTTAGTAATTCACTGATAAAATTCGGACTAAAGAAAAATCGTCATTTCGCAGAAGGTAATCATCCAGCTTCATGGAATTTTCATGGAGATACTAAAAATGCACATATCTATTAATAAGGGGGAAATAATGAAATATATTTATGGACCAGTCCCATCTAGAAGATTAGGCATATCTTTAGGAGTAAGTCCTATACCTAAAAAAACATGTAATTATTCTTGCGTATATTGTCAACTAGGTAGAACTGATAAAATGACAAATACAAGAAAAATGTTTTTTAACGTAAAAGATATCATAAGTGAATTTGAGTCTATTCTAAAAAAAGAAATCTATTTTGATGTGATTACAATAGTTGGAGAAGGAGAGCCTACTCTATATTTAGGATTAGGGGAGTTAATTCTAGAAATTAAGAAAAGAACAGAAAAGACAATAGCGGTTATTACTAATGGTGCTTTACTTTATGACCCTTTGGTTAGAAAAGAATTAGGCTATGCAGATATCGTTCTTCCAACTTTAGATGCATATGATGAGTCTTCTTTTAAAACGATAAATAGACCCATAGGAAATTTGACTTTTAATCAAGTTTTAACAGGTTTGCAAATTTTCTCTAAAGAATACAATGGATTATTGTGGCTTGAAATGATGTTTATAAAAGGTGTTAATGACGATTTAGATAGTTTAAATAAATACATTGATATTCTAAAGGAAATCAAATACGATAAACTATATTTAAATACACCAGTTAGGCCACCAGCAGAAAGATATATCAAACAAGTAGATCGTGCTAAAATGTTACAAATAGTTAAAATGTTAAATGGCATTTCAATTGATTTATTGGATTCAGAAGGATTTTATAGCAATATATCAAACCACTATGAGGCTATTCTTAGTATCATAAAAAGACATCCTATGAATCAATATGAAATAAGCAGTTTTCTAAAATCTAGAAAATGCACTAATATCAATGAAATAATTAGTCTTTTAAAAACTGATTCTTTAGTAGATGTTATTAGTTACAAAGGCTATAATACATTTAGGTTAAAATAGAAATACTGTGATTCTTCACGTTTTTGATACATCATTTTTAACAACTAAGCATATAATATAAACAGCAAATATTTTTTTGATTTTTATTTTCATTTCGATTATTTATACTATTTGTTTATCAATGGAAGTCATTCCATATAAAAAGCTGCCAACAGCAGCTTTTTATATTTATTTTTTTATTGCTATACCACTGACAAATACAGTTTTCATAAATTTATTTAATTCACTAATCTCAAATCCTTCTTCTTCTAAAGAATCTTGATAAGATCTTGTTAAATTGCATCCCGATGCAACTTTTTTCCAAAGTGGGTTAATGAACTTAAATGTTCTTTTTAGAAATGTATGTTCTGGCATGATATGTTCAATAAATATGATCTTTCCATTTGGCTTTAAGACACGTTTCAATTCTAGTATTCCTTTGGAAACATCTACGACACTACAAAATACAAGTGTATGAACGATTGTATCAAAAGTATTATCAGAAAATGGTAGTTTGGATACATCAGCTTCCACAAATGTAGCTTGTCTTTGATCTACTTCTTTAATACGTTTAGATAGTTTCTTATCTGTTATTGTTAAATCAGTAATTAAATCAAAATTATAGAATTTTAAATTAGCACCAGTTCCAGAACCAATTTCTAATACTGAACCACTTGCTTGAAACATCAATTTTTTACGCGCTTGTCTGATACCTCTTTTTTCCAAAGGTAACATAAATAGGTCATAAAACGAAAACATAATATCACATCCATCTTCATGTTTTATTATAACACTTAGTGACCAGCAAATAGAATTTAATACTTTTAAATAGATCTCATATATTATTTGGTTTAAAAAGCTTTCTTAAATGTGTAAATCTATGGATATATGTCTATCTAGGTTATAAAGTATTTCCCTGGTTTTTTGTTTCATATGAAAAAACAACTTATTAATCGCTTACTCAGTTTCATACCAAATTTGAGTAAACATGATGAATGATTGAAAAATATCTAGTTTAGTTCTATAATGAAACTAGAGTGAAGCTTGCAAACAGGACACCTTGTTTTGTTTTTATATTTTATTATCAGATTGGCTATGAAACATATTTTAACTAATACTTTATGATAACAAATCTTTTCTATAAAAAAGATAGGGTGATATGATGAATTGGTTTGAAATGATTAATAAAGCAACAGCATATATTGAAGATCACATTACTGAAGACATTTATTTAGAAGACATTGCTGAAGAATGTAATGTCTCATACCATTATTTTTCGAAAACATTTACAATGATTACAGGTTACACACTAAAAGAATACATTAGAAATAGACGTATTACACTAGCGTCTTATGAAGTATCTAATACAGACCATCGAATACTTGATATAGGAATAAAATATGGTTACAGCTCCAATGAAGCATTTTCTCGTGCGTTTAAGAAGACCCATGGAATCAATCCAAGTGATGCGCGAAAAAATAATATTACAGTTTATACTCACTTTCCAGTATTAACATATGAAATCCCTAAACAAAATATTCTTAGCTTGAGATATGATATTATTCGAAATATCGAACATACCTTTATTGGAAAAAGCATTTTTATTGTTGAAGATAAGGGGGGATATGAAAAAACTCAAAAGTTGCATAGTGATTTTGTAAACAATTTTAAATCTTTATATCCTAGTGAGCATACAGTATATAGCGTTTGGTATAATCTGACAAATAATTACGTACAACATGATTTCTTTGTTGGATATAAAGAGCATGAATATCCAAATGAAACTGATGCGTTAAATACTTTAAAAATAAACGCTCAAAAAGCAGTTCGTTTTATCAGCAAGGGAACAAGTAGCGATCTCATTCCAAATATTAAATTGATTATCTATAATGAATGGCAAAAAAATGGTTTCATTGCTGATCTAAATTGTGAAATTGAATATGTAATCAAACAACCCAATGGCAAAGTAGATTTTTATTATGTTGTTTCTATTGAATAATGATGATTTTCGAATCATCTTTTTTTTTATTGATATATGTGAGCAAAAAAAATCAAGTATACATGATTTAACAATTATATAATACAGGTAGATGATGAAAATATTATTAGTGCTTATCAAATAAAAGTTACCAAAAAAGTGTCGTTCAATTCTTCAAGAAAGGAAAACAGGTGAATAAAATGAGTAAATTCCAAGGCTCTACAGCTCAACGTTATCATCACCCAAGATGTACAAATCCATCAGGGATTGTTCATGTTAATTCAACATATTTAGCTAGAACTGGATTTTTGATGCATAATGCACAAAATATCGTTGATATTCAGGAACAAGATACCTCAAATTTTGAGCTGTTACAAGACTTAAAATAAATTGTGCGTTAAAAAAGTAAAACAAATGAAGAATGAACATAGTATTTACTAAGTGGATTGTAAATAAAAAATTATGCATAATTTCATGCAATAAATATTCTATACCACTAGATCTTTTGATGAGTATATTTGATTCTGTGAATCATTATATGCATTTCATAACACAAAAAAGGCAGGATGAATGTAGATTCTGTCTTTTTTGTGCATAAGAAAGCCTTACCTAACTTCTGTTCTCGTAATTTAATATTTATTTGTGATGTTAGAAAAAGTAATATTAAAATATTTAATCAATAAATATCCATGAATACTTACATTTGATATAACTAGAGAAACTAAAACAGTGGTAAAATATAATTGATAAAACACAAATTCGATTTCATTGCATATATTAATTCTTTATCTTTGGAGGGATGATAATGATTGAAGCAATGCTTTATGTTAAACAACCAAATAAACAAGTTCAATGTAATGTTTGCAACTTACATTGTGTTATTTCTAACGGAAAACGAGGTGTTTGTGGCGTTAGAGAAAATATAGATGGCACACTCTTTTCACTTAATTATCCAATTGCAATTGCAACAGCTATCGACCCAATTGAAAAAAAGCCTTTATACCATTTTCTACCTGGGTCCAAAACATATTCATTTGCAGCTGTTGGGTGTAATATGCGTTGTTCGTGGTGTCAAAATTGGAGAATCTCACAAAGCCCTAAGCCAAATCGTTCTATAGCAGGTGTAGAAATTTCGCCTGAAGAACATGTTAAAAAAGCAATAGAGTATGGCTGTCCATCAATTTCTTATACCTACTCTGAGCCTACTGTTTTTTTGGAATATGCATTAGCTACAATGAAACTCGCAAAAAAACATGGTCTAAAAAATGTTTGGGTATCAAATGGTATTATGACAAAAGAAACATTAGATGAAATTATACCTTATTTGGATGCAGCAAATATTGATTATAAAGGACCCAATGACAGTGTATATGAAAAATATTGTGGGGGGAAATCAACACAAGTCATGGAAAATATGAAATATTTAAAAAAAGCTGGTGTTCATCTTGAAGTGACGACACTGGTTATTCCTGAAATAAATGATCAGTTTTCTCAACTTTCTGAAATTGCTAATTCTATCCAAGTTGAACTGGGAACGAATGTTCCCTGGCACATTAGTCGTTTTTTTCCAGCATGGAAAATGAGTAATCGCCAAATAACACCTTTAAGTACGCTTAAAATGGCAAATGAGATTGGAAAAGATGCAGGAATTAAAATGATTCACATTGGAAATGTTTAATATAAAAAGGAGATGATTTTATGCCTCTTATTGCAGCTTTTATTGTTCCTCACCCACCTCTAATTATCCCTGATATTGGCAGAGGTGATCAAAATAAAATTCAAAATACAATTGATGCCTATCAAACGATAAGTACACGAATAGCTCAACTTAAACCTGATACTATTATTCTTTCAACACCGCATTCGGTACTATATTCTGATTATTTTCACATTTCTCCTTCCGAATCTGCTGAAGGTAATTTTAGAACTTTTGGAGCTCCTCAAGTGAAAATAAAGGTTAACTATGACACTGATATGATTGGAATGATTATTAAAAATGCAAATGATGAAGGTATTGCAGCAGGTCTTCTTGGTCAAAAGGACAAGATGCTTGACCATGGCAGTATGGTTCCTCTATATTTTACCAATCAACAATATCAAGATTATAAATTGATTCGTTTATCATTATCAGGTTTTTCTTCAATTGTTCATTATAGATTTGGCAAACTCATCAATAAAGCAATTGAAAAATCAAATAAACGTGTAGTATGGGTTGCAAGTGGAGATCTATCTCACAAATTGAAGAAAAACGGTCCTTATGGATTATCTAAAGAAGGCCCAATTTTTGATGAAGAGATTACTCAAGCTATTAAAAATGCTGATTTCATTAAATTTCTAACCTTTGATGAATCTTTTTGTGAGAGGGCTGCAGAATGCGGATTGAGATCGTTTATCATGATGGCTGGAGCACTTGATGGTAAAAAAATTGATGCAAAACTTCTTTCATATGAAGGACCTTTTGGTGTTGGATATGCAGTTGCTTCTTTTTTAGTTAAAGGACTTGATAAAACAAGACATTTTGATCAAATTTATGAAGAAAACGAGTTAAAAAGAATAGAAATACTCAAACAAAACGAGGATCCTTTTGTTAAACTCGCTCGGTCCTCATTAGAATATTACATTAAGAATCATCACTACATGAATCAACCAGATTATCTTGATAGTGAACTCACTAATCAAAAAGCTGGTGTTTTTGTTTCTATAAAAAAACATGGAAAACTTAGGGGATGCGTAGGTACCATATCTGAAACAAAAAAATGCATTGCAGATGAAATTATTTACAACGCAGTTAGTGCTGGTACTCAAGATTATCGTTTTGAGTCTATTACAGAAAGTGAATTACCAAAACTAACATATAGCGTTGATGTTTTAAGAAAAGCTGAACCCATCAAATCGCTTGATGAATTAGATACTTCACGTTATGGTGTCATTGTTCGATTTGGTCAAAAAAGCGGATTGCTACTTCCAAATCTTGAAGGAATTGATACACCTGAAAAACAAGTAAGTATTGCTTTAAGAAAAGGTGGAATCAGAGATGATCAACCATATAAAATGGAAAGATTTGAAGTGGTAAGGCATTATTAAAAGATGAAATACTTATAAACATAGAGAAATAAAAAGAGAAATTCATTAAACTATACCCTATAAAACGTGATAAAATATAATTATAAATGATGAAAAGAGGTAAAAAAATGAAAGGTTATATCGTGCTAGGAGTTTTGATAAGCAATAGAACGCAAGAAGCTGTTGAAGTGCAGGATATCTTAACCAAATATGGGTGTATTATAAAGATGAGATTGGGATTACATGAAACAACCAATGTTTGTGCTGAAGATGCCTTTCTTCTACTGCAGTTAGATGGCGATGATTTGGAAATCAAGAATTTAGAAGATAGTTTAAATGCACTTGATGGCGTTAAAACAAAGTTAATATCCCTTGCTTCAGATTAATCTAACATATCACTTTCAATTCAATAAATTTAAAAAAACCAATTTCTTCTCTTTAAATGAGAAAATGGTTTTTTTATTTTTTATCCCAATAATTCTTAAAAAGAATCACTATATAAAAAAAAATCCTTGACGGATTAAAAAACTACAACAATTAAAATAGGTATTCCCCATATATACAAACACAAATATCTACACAAATACCGTAAATAGTAAATTGTTGCTTAATGAGAAAATTGAAACTGTGAATCCCAATACTAAACTCTTTAATCTAGTAAACTAAAAATCTATATATGGGGAATACGCTTACAGTATACTCTTTTTTTTAAAAAAAACTATTAAGAATTCCTTACTTTTCTGTTTTTATCAAAAACACCTTTAAATTCTAATAAATATTAAGTAAAAAAAGTTTATTATATCTATTTTTTATAATTGGCTATAAAAAATCTTCTATCAATTTACTCAAAGTGAGTAAAGAAAAAGAAGATTAAATATTAATTAAGCTGTAATTGAAATCTTTCCAGCTTTTTTCAAAACCATTTTAGTGACAACTGGTCCTATTAATTCATAAATCAATACGGTTGCTAAAATGACTACTCTAATTTGGCTACCCAAGACACTACCCGCTCCAAATACAGCTGCAGCAGCAATACTTAACCCAATAGATACTCCTTCTTGCGGAATCAACGTAAATTCGAGTAATTTAGCGATTTTCTTATCAGTATGTGCTATCTTGGCACCGAGTCAAGCAACACAAACGTTTACATTGAATTTCTTTTTAAATTTGCAAGAATAAATAAGGAATGAATTAAATTGAAAACGCAACTTTTGTAAGTTCTTCGGAAATATTCCATAATTTTTCTGCATCCTCTAAAGAATGAGAAGCTTCACTTGATTTAACAACATCTGGTTTCTTTTTAGTGAACATGAAGCCTTTAGGTCCATAATACTCACCACTCTTAGCATTGGGATCAACACATGCTCTAATTTCTGGTAAAGCACCTCTATCAGCTTGAGGAGCAAGTTTGAAAAATAAGTGAATCAATGGTTGTATAATCCCATCAGATTTAACAGATCTAGCTAATTTAGTATTCGCAACTCCTGGATGAGCAGATAAAACTTTAATATCTAAATTCTGTTTTTTTATTCTTCGGTCCAATTCATAAGTAAATAATAAGTTAGATAATTTAGATTTACTATATGACTTGAACTTGCTATAATTTCCGTTTTGAAATAGGTAGTTATCAAAATCCATCTTTCCCATTCTATGTGCACTACTGCTCACATTAACAATTCTTGAATTTGGTGTTTTCTTAATGATATCAAACAATTGTGCTGTCAAAGCAAAATGCCCAAGATGATTAATCCCATTTTGTTGTTCAAATCCATCTTGAGTTAAACCATATTGAACTGACATAATACCTGCGTTATTTAAGAGTATGTCAAGTTTTTTATATTTTTCTTTAAATGATAGTGAAAATTTTCTAACTGATTCAAGGCTTTCCAAATCCAAATACATTACAGATACTTGACTTTTCGGATATTCAGATAGTATTTTCTTCTTTGCATCTTCTGCGCGATCAATAGAGCGACAAGCGAGGATCACTATTGCATTATTTTTAGCAAATACTTTTGCTGCTTCATATCCTAAACCAGAATTTCCACCTGTTACAATAATGACTTTGTTCTTTAAATTCTCTATTTGATCTACTGACCATTTCATTTTACTCATTCTAACTCTCCCTCTTCTATGCAAAAAAAGCTCATGAACAACTTAATACAATAATCTGTATTTTCTAAATATTACTCTTCTTCTATAATCACCTTTTTAGGACAATTTATTTCATAAATTTCCTTAAAGTATAATGTTCTTGCTGTCATGTGTTTCGGATATATCCATAACCATAGAATACCTAAAGTAAATATACCAATTAAATACCAGCCAAGATAACTTAAATCCAAAAGAAATAAATCCATTTTATATCCTTCGGTTAATTTTTTAGATTCATCAATAGCTTCAGAAGCAATTAATTCCGGTTTACGAAATAAAAGATAAAAGCTCATTGAATATGCATAAGCTTTTATGATTCCAGGAATAATGAACAATAAGGTCCATAAAAAAGTGAAAAGCATAATCAAAAATTGCAATGCAATTGAACGCATTGGCTTTTCCTTCATCCCTATGATTAAAATATCTTCTAAAACTGGTACTTCATTATCAGAAGTTTGAATGAACATTTTTGTTACCGAATAAAGTAACAAGGCTCCAACAATGAATCCTATGACTGAAAATAAAAAAACTAACGATGGATTTCCTGCACTGATAAGTTCCATTGTTTCATTATCAAATTTGGGTCTATTAGCTGTTACTAAAGCTGATAAACCAGATTCAATAAACCATATTAATAACAATGTTGGAATAACAACTCCATATTTCCCAACCATATTTGAAACCGCTTGTTGTTTGTAAAGATAACGCTCTTGCTTCATAATTTCCTCCTAAATTGATTGAATTATTCTAAACTAATAATACCATAAAACATCATATATTGACTTCTTCAGAAGTTATATGTATTCTAAATTTCAAAGTCACTTTGCCTTTATTTTATCTATAATATGGTAAGATTAATTTAATTAATAAATTGGAGGTTTCTAATGCTTAAAAAAGGATTTACATTAATCATAATTTTAACACTTCTAATCTTAGTATCCTGTAGTAAACAAGATATAGAAGATGACCCTATAATATTGCCTGATGAAATCGTATCTATCAGTGGACTAGATGATATAATCACAACTCAAAACGAATATTTCGATCCATTAAAAGACGTCAGTATCGAAAACCAAAATGGTGAAAATATTGCATATATGATGAAAATCACTGGTTCAGTAAATTACGGAACGTTAGGTACTTATACTTTGAATTATCAAATGACTTATGGTGAAGACTCGATCAATGAAAGTCGAGAAATCACAGTCAATCCTGGAACAATTTTACGTGAGCCAGAAACAAGAGACACTGAAACACAAACTGTACTACATTTTTCAGCTGGGTCTTATCGCGTTGGTGTAGCACTAGGTATTGATCACCCCATAGACCCTCAATTACTGAATCGTGATTTGTTAACAACTGCTGTCCCCTCTAATGGATGGTGGACATCACTTCTTGCATCAAATTATGGTGGAGGAAATGGAATATACACTAACCCATTAAGATCTGCTTTCAATACTGATGGTGCTGAAATTACAAATCCGGGATCTGGGTTTGTACAATATTGGAATCCTGAAGGATTAAATACAATGGCTAATTTTTCATTAGCTCTTCCTGATATGTTTGTTAAAACATCAACCTTGAATCTAGGTTATGAGACTCACGTTATAGGATATAGTGATACGAATGTAAAGGTTGCTATGAGAAATTCATCTGATCCAAAGGATCATATGGTGCTTACTTATACACAAGGTTCACCATATGTCTTTGCTGAAGTTATGGATTCAAGTTCTCCATATATCATGTTAGGTGCAAATGGTGTAGATAGTTACTCATTTTACTCAGTAGATGGTATCGCTATTTCTGGTACAACTTATGTTGGTTCTGGAATTGTTGTTAAATTAGTTCATAAACATGTTGGATATGATACATATCAACCTGCTCAAGTTGGACAACCTATTTATGATGATAGATATTTTTTGATAAGTACACCTGAGCAAACAAGTTTTAATCTAACAAGTGTTAATCATCCTAATGGTTTATTAAATAAAATCAGCATGAATTTAGCGAGTGGGAATTATTTCTCAGTTGCTGCTATTCAATCTCTATCTGAAGCAACATTCTTCCATGATCATGCTTATGTTAAAACTTTAGAAGGAAATGTTTCATATTTTGTTGATACAAATAATAGCAATGTTGAAACAAACTTCCAACTTGCCACACAGTATTTAATAACTGAAAACAATAATGAACCTGTCCAATTTTTAATGCCTCATCATTATCAGAATAGCAATCATGAACTCACGAACTACTCTTTTGAAACAGTCCGTGGTGAACTCAAGGCAATTGTTGGTTCTTCTTTTAAAACCTCGTTAGAATTTAATGGCGTGCTTCCTGGAATGACTTTACCTACTGATAGTGGATTTAGTTCATCTGATTTAACAGGTTATTTAGATGACCTAAATACTAGAACTGAACTAAATGATACAGAAAATTTCTTAAATGATGGTGGCCCATATTGGAACAGTAAAGCAATCTATCCATTGGCTCAAGGCATCATCATCGCTGATCAAATAGGAGAAACGTCACTTAAAGATGATTTCATAGCAAAATTAAGATTTGTGTTAGCTGATTGGTTTACTTATTCATCAACCAAAGACGATAGATATCTCTATTACAATGAAGCTTGGGGATCAGTTTATTATTCAAATAATGATTTTAATACAGCTAGTGAATTAAGTGATCATAGCTTCACACATGGTTATTTAGTCTATGCATCTAGTGTACTAGCGATGTATGACAGTACTTTTATGGATGATTATGGTGATATAGTTACTTTATTACTAAATGATTATATGTACCCAACAAAAGATGATTACTCCTTTGAATATTTAAGATCTTTTGATCCTTGGGCTGGTCACACATGGGCACATGGATTTGGAACATTTGCTGAAGGTAATAATATTGAATCCTCTAGTGAAGCTCTTCAATCTTGGATAGGTGGATATTTATGGGCACAAGAATTAGGAGATACAAAATTAAGAGATGCTGCTATTTATGGATTTGTATCAGAACTCAATTCTGCTAAAACCTACATGTTTGATTATTCGCAAACTGTTTTCCCATCTAAATATTCAGATTACGCTTCAGTTGCAGGAATGTTATGGGGTGGCAAGTATGATTATGCAACGTGGTTTGGGGCAAACCCAACTTTCATATACGGAATTCAATGGATGCCAAGTGGTGAATATTTATCAAATTACGCAACAAATGATTCTGAAAGAGCAAGACTAAATGTTGTTTATCAAAATTACTTGAGTGCGAAAAGTAATACGATTGATACATGGTTTGCCAATATGTGGAGCATTCAAGCAATTTTAAATCCATCAACAGCTGTAAATCAATTTGATGCGTCAAAAATCTTGAACGATGATTATCCAAGTGACTTAGCTCAAACCTATTATTTAATACATGGATTAAATACCTATGGACGAAGAATAGATACATATCACATGGAAATACATAAATATGTTACTTCATCGATTTACATGGATGCAAGTGGTAAAATCACAGCACTTGTTTGGAATCCAAGTAATGATCAACAAATACTAACATTTGTTGACGATTGGGGAGAAAAAATAACTAAAACAATTCCAGCAAACAGCTTTCAAGCAATCATATTATCATAAATTTCAACTTTATAATATAAAAGCCAGTCCGATTGACTGGCTTTTTATTTATGCTTTTTTGTTATTTTTCTACGACATATTTATAATTATTTTTCCCAGATTGTTTAACTTCATAAAGAACATCATCTGCTTTTCGCACAAGATCTTCACCCAACGTTGATTTAACAATTCCAATTGAAACTGTAATGTGATGCGGAATAGACTCAATTTGTAATGCTCTTGCTTTTTCCAAGATATTTTCTGCTATGTTACGAATTTCATTTTCAGATTTAAAAAATAAACCAACAAATTCATCTCCACCAAGTCTATAAAATATATTATACTCGTTTTCAAATGATCGAAGTATTTTTGCAAATCCTATTAAAAATTGATTACCTATATTGTGTCCAAATCCATCATTAACCTGTTTAAAATTATCAATATCAAGATATAACACATGGAGATTTTCAAATTTGTATCTTAATCCATAATGATAATCAAAAGTATATTTATTAAATAGATGAGTTAATGGATCCTTATGTGTTTTTTCATAATTCAATTCTTCTTCTTTCATGATTTCAGAGATGTCTGTCACAACAAACACTCTCAATTCAGGATGATCCTCTATTTTAGTAATAACAAAATTTAGCCATCGAATAGAATTTTCAATTTTAACAGGAATAGAAAAACCGATTTCACTAGAAAAATTATACAATTGTGAATATAGATAGGATAAATATTCATTTTTGCCAGCTACTTCAGAAAATTTATTATCCAAATCTATTTTAGAAATAATTTCAGATAACAAAATAGTGGGTTTATCATCAAAACCCATTCTATCTAAGCTTCCCGAAATGACATGTAACTTAATTTGCTCAGGATGTGAAATATTAGCATAAAGAAGCATACGATTATTAGAACCTAATAATATATCATCAGTAACATCAATCATGTACTTATCTTTGAGTTTTTTTGCTGCTGTTTCAAAATATTTATTTTTCATAATTACCTACAAATCTTCATTCAAGAATAATTCTCATATGTATATGATAACATAAAATTCTTAAGACTATATTACTTTTGAATTACAAATATCTATGTTTTAAATTCGTATATTTTGCCTACTTATCCAATTATTTTAAATCTTTTTATTGGTGTTAAACATTTTTTCACCATTAAATATTTATGGTATTATTAGTTTGTAATCATATGATAAGACAAGAAAGGAACTTTATTAAATGAAAAAAAGTTTAGTCGTTTATTATTCTTTTGAAGGCCATACAAAGCATATAGCAGATGTCATTGCTAAAGAATTAAATGCCGATATCCTAAGAATCAAACCTGTTGAAGAATTAAAATCAAAAGGATTTGGTAAATACTTTTGGGGTGGCGCACAAGTTTATATGAAAAAAATTCCTACATTAGAACCTTTTGATATTGATTTTGATAGTTATGACTCAATTTTTTTAGGTTCTCCAATTTGGGCACTTACAATAACTCCACCTATAAAATCTTTCCTCATGGGTGAATACTTAAAAGATAAGGATGTTTATTTTTTCTATACTCATGATGGGGGTCCTGGAAAAGTTGAATCAATTGTTAGAAAATCGATTGAAAAAGAAAACAGGTTAATAAGTACTCAAAGTATAATTAATAAGAAAAGTGGAATTGAAGAAATAGATCAACAAGTTATCAGTTGGATTCATTCATTTAAATTATAATCATAATATTAAAAAAATCCCTTTCAAAATTAGAAAGAGATTTTTTTATTTAGTTTATAAGTGACTATTCTTCTTCATCTTTGTGTTCATGTTCAATAATAATATCTCTAAATTTCGCCTTCATATCGTTTCCATTGAATGATACAAAGCTATATTTTTGTGGGAAAATATTGTATTAATAATTGGAATCAATAGGAACACAATCCAAGTTGGATGCCATTCATGCATCAATAATCCATAAGTTACATAGGCAGCTGCAACCAATAATGCAACCAATTTTCTTGGGCTTATCTTTCTTTCAATAATCATAGTAACTAGTGGAATTGAAAGGAATACTAACCATCCTGGATGCCATAAATCAAAACCAAATCCTAACCATAAAAAAACTAATAGGCTAATAAAAGGCATCATTTCAGGTAATTTTTTGAGTGGATGTCTATTTAATAAAATTAAACTCAAAGGAATTAACAAAAAAAATGTCCATCCTAGTGGCCAATTCTCCAAATACAGACCAGCAACTAAAAATAATAATAGACTTACTAGTGGTGTAACAGCGATAATTCTTCTTCTCATACAACTACCTCCTATAATATGAGTATTATATCATTTTTTTGAGTATAATAAAAAAAACACCCCAGGTGCTTTATTTTTAACTTGGTAATGGTTGATTTGTTTTTTTTACATTTGAATTATTTTTAGATTTTTTATTTTTTTTACTTTCAATAAAAGTCCAGATTCTTAATACGAAATATAATCCAAAAATACCTATATAAAATAACATACGATCATTTTGAATTAAAATAAGATGGAGTCCAACAGCTAAGTAGAAAATATACGCTAGTTTGTGAAGTCTTTTCCAATTTTTACCTTTCATTTTCTTTCTAATTTTCATAAATGAGGTGATAAATAAAGGAATGGCTATCACAAGTGAGATAATTCCAATGTAGAAAGACAAAGGAGCAGAAAATAAGACCTTCAAATCAAAAGTATAGTAGATGATTGATTTCAATCCGTGTACAGCAATAAAAATTGTTCCAAGAATCGCCATTTCAGCACGAGTTGCAACCAAACTTTTTTTCATTTTTCCTTTTTCAACAACACCAGAATACATAACCACTAAAAAAAACGATAATCCAACATAACCTAAGTTGATAATATTAAGTTCTTGTGTCATCGAGATAGCTCCAATGATTGTAGCTATCCAAAAGAGATAAATTTTATATTGATGTATCTTTTTATATAAAAAGAAATTGAGAATTATCAATATTACAGTTAGTATGAGTAATATTGTCATCGGAACCTCCTATATTATTTTTTATATAAACCTTATATACTAATCATATCATAAGGTTCATTCTAAAGATGATGATTAGCATATTATATTCATTTATACCTGTTTATTTATAATTATTTTTTTTATTTATTTTTTTTGTCAAAAACAATCAAAAATATCATATAATAACAAAGTAGAATAAGGAAGAAGGGGTGTGTATATGAGAATCGAATCAGATGATAAGCTTGATTTTAGTGATGTATTAATCAGACCCAAAAGATCTACTTTGGTTAGTCGTAAAGATGTTGATTTAAATAGGCAATATCATTTTAAGCATAGTAGTCAATCATGGTTAGGTGTTCCCATCATGGCAGCTAATATGGATGGTGTGGGAACCTTCCAAATGGCAAAATCACTTCAAAAATCTAATATTTTCACTTGTATGATTAAAGATTATGTCGTCAATGATTATCATAAACATTTAGATACGTTGAATCCGGAATTCTTTGCAGTAAGTACTGGCACCAGTTCACACGACTTAACTAATTTGAAATCTATTATTGATGCTACTCCTTCGATTAAGTTCATTTGTATTGATGTTGCCAATGGATATTCTGAAAGTTTTGGTACTTTTGTTTCAAAGGTAAGAGCACTTTATCCTAAACATACCATCATTGCTGGAAATGTAGTAACATCTGATATGACTCAAGAGTTAATATTAAGAGGTGCTGATATTGTCAAGGTTGGTATTGGTCCAGGAAGTGTTTGCACAACTAGAACTCAAACTGGTGTTGGTTATCCTCAACTTAGTGCGATAATTGAATGTGCTGATGCAGCACATGGATTAGGTGCACACATCATTAGTGATGGTGGTTGTACATGCCCTGGTGATGTCGCTAAGGCGTTTGGAGCTGGCGCAGACTTCGTGATGTTAGGTGGTATGTTTGCTGGTCATGACGAGGGTGGAGGAACAATTATTACTGAACGTTACGATACACTTAAGCGAGATTTAGTAACAAATAACCCTATTATAGAAGAAAAGAAATTTGTTGAATTTTATGGAATGAGCTCAGATACTGCAATGATTAAACATCATGGTGAAGTTGCAGATTATAGATCATCAGAAGGTAGAACAGTTCGCATTCCTTACAAGGGTCATGTTGATGTTACTGCTAAAGATATCCTTGGAGGAATTAGATCAACATGTACTTATGTTGGAGCTCCGACATTAAAACAATTAGCAAAATGTACAACTTTTATTCGTGTTTCTAAACAATTTAATGACATTTTTGTTGACTCAAAACATTAAGCTTTAAAAAAACAAGTTCGATTGAACTTGTTTTTTTTGCTTTTATCCAAATACTTCATTTAAAACTTCGTTAAGGACACTCGGTCGGTTAGTCATAATACCGTCAGCACCATTTTCTATTAATCTTTTCATTTCATCTGGATCATCAATTGTCCAATAGTGCATGGCAATATTATGCTTATGTGCCATGCTTATAAATGATTTTGAAGAAAGATTTATTCCAAATTGCTCTGTTGGTATTTGAAGAACATCAATTTGTTCTCTGTAGAAAAAACTTAATCCAGTAATATATAGAACAAAAAATTTAATAACTCCACTCTGTTCAGGAGCAAGCATCAAATTGGGATGTGTAGATTCTTTTAGACTTACCATTTCCTGAAATACTTCTTTATGGAAAGTTACCAAAACAATTCTTAGATACGTATGATATATTTCATTTAAGTCGTCCATGAGTTCAATCACCTTATCTAACGCTTGCAATCCAATATCACCTGATTGTTTAATTTCGACATTAATTGCATTATATGGAAATGAAACGATTAGTTCCTCAAGTGTTGTTGCTAAAAACACGGTGTCACTTCTTGGTACTACTCCTTCTGGATATATGATATCCAAAGGTGTAACACTTTCATCTAAATAGGTAGTATACGGAGTTAATACACCAGATTCATTGTAACCATTGGAATTAGGTGTTACATCATTTTCATACCCAAAATTAATTTGCTGATTAATTAAATCTGCATAATTAATATCACTAATATCTGCATGTTGCAAACTCGTCTTTCGATCCAATGTCGTATCGTGCGATAAAATGATAATGCCATCTTTCGTGAGGTTAACATCCGTTTCCATCATCACAAAAGGATCGATTGAAAAAGCATTATAAAATGCCTCTAAAGTATTGTCTGGAAACTCTTGATTTCCACCACCGTGGGCAATAAGTAATGGTTTATTGTCACTTGTGAAACCAATTAATTCACTTCGCAATAAATAATTAGTTCCTGGAACACTTTTTGGAATAGGTAAAAAAACTAACACCAAATATACAATCAAAATACCTAAAAATACACGTTTAATAATTATTCTTTTTTGCATAAATTCCCAACTTTCACATAATATTCATTATATAGCATAATCGGTTATTTCTATTATATCTCTTCCTTATATTTTTCAAGATAAATTTTTGCTTCATCAGATAACGTATATAATCCACGTCGAATTCTAATAAACCATGAATAATAATTTTTTTGTAGGATTGATGATGTTTCCTCAATATTTATCAACTCTTTAATCATTTTTGGTGATAATACTTGATATTGTTCAATCATTAGTGCTACTTTAATTGATTTTTCTCGATAAACTGTCATTCTTTTACCTTTACTACCACCTGTATTGAGATCTTGCTCACGATTTTTGAATTCACTTAAAATTTTATTTCGCTTTTTTGTATAACGTTTTTGATTTATTTTATTATTATAATCTTGAATATCAAGCATTAATTGAACATGATCGTGATCAACAACTAATAATCCAATTGATAATCTTTTCAATAGTGATAGGAATGATTTCATACTTGTACGATGACTTTTCATTGCAGATTTTGGAACTGCAATAAATACTTCATCAGCTATTTTTTGACAATCTATTGCTTGATATATAAGCTTAAGAGTTATTTGTTTCTTTAGTTCAATTGCTACAGAATTTTCTCCCTTCATAGCAAAAACATCAATCGCTCCTACTTCTCCTTGAACATAAAAACCTAAAGACTCTAAATATAATTTAATTGGAAAGTATAAATCAGTTTCATTCATAAAATTAACCCCATCACAAATTGATTCGTGTTTTAACATATTTTACCATGTATCCATATTTTTTGTCTCTAGTGGTATAATGGAAGTATCAAAACAAGGAGGAATTTCTATGTGTCATTTAAGACAAATGAACGCATATGAATTTGAACATTATGCAGAAAAAGCAGTTCATTCTTATGCAGCGGAATTAGTTAAATCAGGAAGTTATTCTGAAGATGTTTCTTTAATGCAAGCTCAAAAGACTTATGATAGATTACTACCAAAAGGTCTTGAGACAGAGGGGCAATATTTATTTCACATCATTAATGATACAGATGCTGTTATTGGTATGATTTGGTTTGGAGAACGTCCAAATCACGAAGGATTTATTTATGACTTTTCAATACTCGAACATTTCAGAAATCAGGGGTTTGGCACAAAAGCGCTTGAACTCGTTGAGATTGAAGCAAAAAACAAAGGCATTAAAAAACTTGGGTTACATGTATTTGGTCATAACATCAATGCTATTAGATTATATAAGAAAATGGGTTATGAAATATCTAATATGAATATGTCAAAGGAGATTTAACATGATATTTACATTAAATATGATTGCTGAACAATTTAATTTAGCAGAAATTACTTGGGCACTTGGCGGATCAAATGTCCTGAAAAAGTACGGCCTCACTGACACTGTTAATGATATAGATATTTTTGTTATGGAAAAGGACATTAAAAGAGCAAATCAAATATTATCAGAATTGGGAACGAAACTTGCTCCCAATCTCTCATCAAAATATGAAACAGCCTATTTTTATCAGTTCCAAGTTCGAAACGTTCAAGTGGATTTAATTTGCGATTTCAAAATTAAATATAATAATACGCTTTATACTTATATATTTGATGAACAAAGCATCACTGATGAAGATCAAATTGCTGGAATCTCCATTTATTATACCTCATTAGAAGATTGGTATATTTTGTATCGTTTAATGAATCAATCCGAATCTGAGAAAACTCTAAATCTTGAAAAACACTTTCAACTTCATGGAATCAAACATATGAAATTATTATCAAGAGCTCTGGATAAGGTTCCTAAGGAATTGAAATTTAAAATTAAATATCAATTAGCTATAGAATAATTAACGAGATACATGAAAATCATGTATCTTTTTTTATGTGCAATCATCACATTTATATTACCCTTAATATCATGTAATCACATTAGATGAAAACATAATAAAGTGGGCACATGAATAAATTGAAACAATAACAATCAATATATTTAGATAGTATCGCGAAAAAGTTGCCATACTTAAATGATACAACGATTGAATTATCGCCATACGCGCTCATTTTGGCTGAACCATCATCAATTAAAAACACGAGTTAATCAAACAAGTGCTTTTTTCTTATCTTCATTTATTGAATTCTTAAATAATGATATAATCTAATTAGTGACACAGAGATGAGGACATATTTATGAATGAGCAAGCACATAAAAAACAAATCCTTAAATTTGAATTATATGGTTTATTAAAAAATTTAAGATTCTTTGAACCATATATGATTATCTATTTCTTGCTATCTGGACTTAATCTTTTTCATATTGGTTTACTTTTTTCTGTTCGAGAAATCATTATTTACATATTTGAAATTCCATCAGGTGTTATTGCTGATAGATATGGTAAAAAAACTGAATTAATTATTTGTTTCTTATTTTATATCTCTTCTTTTATCATTTTCTTTATTGGTGGTAGTTTCTTAATTTTTGCTCTAGCAATGGTTTTGTTTGCTCTTGGTGAAGCGTTCCGTTCAGGTACACATAAATCCATGATTATGTCTTATATTGATCATCATAAAATTACAGATTCGAAGACAAGAATCTATGGGTTAACTCGCTCTTGGTCATTAATCGGATCAATGATTGCAAGTTTAACATCAATTCTTTTGGTTTTATGGCTACCTCAAATCAAATATTTGTTTTTAGTAGCAATCGTTCCATACATTTTAGATCTCTTATTAATCTTATCTTATCCAGATTATCTTAATGAGCGCAAAGATACTAAGTTTACTTTCAAATCATTTATTAAATATAATATAGAGAGCATTAAATATACTTTTGCTAAATCTAAGGTGAGAGGTGCTATTTTTAACTCAGCTTCTTTTCAAGCAGCTTTTAAAAGTATAAAAGATTACATCCAACCTGTCCTGCTAACAGTCACAGTTTCTTTTGTCTTATTCTCTTCATTATCTCAAGATGATAATACAAAAGTTTATATTGGTTTAATATATGCATTTATGTATCTAATTAGTTCTTTTGCTAGTAAAAATGCTTACCGTTATAAAAAATGGTTTAATCCATTATCTTTGATCCGATATATGTGGTTGTTATCTGGTATTGCTATTATCATATTAAGTATTTTCATTGATAATATTTATGTTGTTTTTGGTATCTTCACTTTACTTTATATCATGATGAATACAAGACGTCCAATGATGGTTGAACGTATAGGCAATGTTACAAATAAAGATATGAGAGCAAGCGTTTTAAGTGTTGAATCTCAAATGACATCACTTCTTATTGCAATTTTAGCTCCTTTAATCGGACTTTTAGCTGTATATTCAATGTCAGTTATGTTCTTTGTTTTTGGATCATTAATGGTCGTTATATTTGCATTCAGTCTATTAATACCTAAGGACTAAAAAAATAGAACGAGATGAACTCATTCTATATTAATCCAATATCTTTGAATATAATGTCGGTCAACTTCATTATAATCTTCACTTTCAAAACTTCCACCGATACTTATAATGTAATCGCATACTCCATTATCTGCCTTGTTGCAAACAAACTTGATACGTTTTATACCGATATCTTTTACTTCAATTAGTGCAAGTTCTAATAGTTCTTTTGTTACCTCTGCGGTACGATGTGATGGTTTAATACCGTAGGATATATTCCCTCTAACATTTAACAACATTTTACTGAGATAGTGTCTAATATTTACAAACCCGATAATCTCATCTTGTTCATTTATAAACAAATAATTTGAATCAGGGAAATAACCCTTAGGTAAGGTAACTTCATGCTCAAGTTCATATAATTCTTTCAAAAGTGTTTCGAACCTTCTACCTCTTAAATCAGATACAACTGGAGTAATTGTTTCTGATCCCCACTGCTTCAAATATTCATAATACTTCTTTTTGTAAAATATCGTCGGTTTGACAAGTCTAAATTGCATGAGTGCACCCCTAATCTCTTAAGAATAGGATAACACTTTTTTTTTATTTTTGCAAAGAATTTTCTTTAATTTATTTTTAAGATTTCAAGATATGAAACTATCAGTCAAAATCGGTTGTTTATTGAGTATGTTCTATTGCATAATGAAGATATTTGCTATATAATGCAAGTAGAATTCAAGATTAGGAGGAAAGTTTAATGAATCAAATGAAATATGGCTATGGATGGGTATTAAAATTTATTTTAGCCGCAATTTTACTCGGTGTTGGTATTTACATGGTTTTTGCAGATGAAGTTGTTTTCACAATTACTGGTGTGGCAATTGTTATCTTCTCACTATTTAGAGTTATTCCATTGATGAAATCACTAAATAAAGAAATTTTACGTACAATTAATTTAATTGAAATCATCTTTGATACAATCATTGGTGGTTTGATGATTTATATTGGTATAACAAAAGGTGCAAACCTTGCAAATGAAGCGATTTGGAGCAGTGTTTATCGTTATTCACTCGTTTTCTTCTTTTATGCAAGAGGCCTTGTATTTTTCAATTCTGTCGTATTTCTTGGTGAAAAGACTGAGATTCCAAAATTCTGGATTCATATTGCATCACTAACTTTAGGTGCTGTGATTTTTGTACTACCTAATTTTGATTATGCAACCGTCGGTATTTTCTTCTTAATCATATCTTTATTAGGGGCATCTTATCTTGGATTCGATGGCTATGGTGGATACCGTAAATATAGAGAATACTCAAAAGCACTTAATGCTGGTAAAGAAAAAGAAAAGCAAGTTGATGAATCAAAAAATATAGACAAAGAAGTTCCAAAAGAAAAAATCATTGAAGAACCTGAAGAAAAACGACCTTATGTGAATTAATTATTTATAATCTAAAACGATGAATTCATTTTGAAATCATCGTTTTTTTTTGCTTAAATTATATTGATTAATGGTAATATAAATTAGGAAGTTATAAATGATATATATGAAAAGGTAACCGAAATGAATAAACATGTACACGTCGCTGGAGTAGTTTTTGCAATTATCTTTGGATTCACCTTTATGTTTTCAAAGGTTGCATTAAATTATGTCATACCGATTGGACTCATTGCCTATCGTTTTTTAATAGCATTCATTGTCATAGAAATTTTAAGAAGACTAAAAATTTTTCATATTCGTTTTAAAAAAGAATATTTTAGAAGTCTATTTCTTGTTGCTATATTTCAACCTTTTTTATACTTTTTGTTTGAAACCTATGGATTACTGAAAACAACGAGTGGCGAAGGGGGAATGATGATAGCAATGATTCCAATATTCGTAACAATTTTTAGCTCAATTTTACTTAAGGAAAAACCAAAACTAATTCAAATATTCTTTATACTGCTTAGTTTATCTGGTGTTTTATTCATTCAAATCTCAAAATTAAATAATGGATTAGAATCTGAAGTTATAGGTTTTCTTTTACTTTTTGCAGCAGTAATTTCAGCAGCTTTATTTAATATTGCTTCGAGAAGTGCTTCAAAGACACTCAAACCTTATGAACTTACCTACTTCATGATGCTTGCAGGGGCTATTTTATTTAATGTGATTTATCTTGTGCAACTTGGAGTTGAAAACCGTATCACAGATTACATAACTAATCTATATCATGTTGAATTGATAATACCAATTTTATATTTGGGTATCATAGGATCAATTGGAGGCTTTTTCCTTGTGAACTTTGCGCTTAGTAAACTCCCAGCTCATGTAACGAGTATCTATGCGAATTTATCAACGATTGTTGCCATTGGTGCTGGTGCATTCTTACTTTCTGAACAATTATATTATTATCACTATATTGGTAGTTTAATGATATTGATTGGTGTTTATGGAACTGTTAGGTTCAATGGTATTAAAAAAAAGCAAATTACCATCTAAATCAAATAAAAACAGTTCAATGATGAACTGTTTATTTTTTATATTCAATTTCTGATAAGGGAATTCTAAATCTACATTGCATATCTCCACGTAAAACATTTTCAAGCACTTCTATTTCTAATTCTTGATCTAATATTATTTCAAAAGGATATTTTCCAAAACCTGCACTACAATTACACCAAACTCCTGAAATATTGGTTTGTGTGCTTTTTATTGATTCTTTTGCAAAAGGACAATGGCATGCATGATATCTCTTTTGCTCATCTGTTGATGCTTCTAAATATGCTTTGGTATCATATGGAATTTTTGTAATATATAAATAATCATTTTTTCTTACGGCAGATAAAATCTCTTGATTTGATTTAACGAATTCAAGCACTTCCTGTGAAATTTCTTGTTCAAACCATACTGTGCCATTCTTGTAATGATTTTCTAATATTTCTATTTTGCGTTGATGAAGTTCTTTAAGATATTGATCAAGAGAATCAGAATTTTCATAATGCGTTTTTTCATCTAAGAAAGTTGAAGATGAAATTTGGTGATGATTACCTGCTAACACACGTTTGACTGTTTTTTGATCGAGTGAAGTTTCCAATAGTTCAACAAATCCTTCAGTAAATTTGGGAAATTTGCTAGGATGTGTACCTAATTCTGGTATTTTGATTTTTTGTGTAATCTCTTTATGCTTCTGTTCTCCTACGATGTGCTTAAGTCTATCAACAATACTTTCAATAACACCCAACCCACCCGTATATTTAGTTAAATGAATGAAAAGATCATTACGTTTGATCATTCGATAATATCGCATTAAAACAATCATAACATCTATTGAACATGCATGATTTTCTGTGAGATTAAATATAAATTGATCCAGTTGCTCTATGGTTGCATCATCAATTGAAATTTGATTGAGTATTTCTTGGTAATTATTTAAAATCAAAATTGCTTCTTCATACTTTTTTTGATCTATATGATTTTTTTCATATAATAATTTAAATTGATCTAATTGCATATATCCCTCCAATAAGATTTCATATTTATTATATCATTCTATAAATATTAATAGTAGCGTTTTTAAAATTCGATTATAGTTCTAAGTTGATTCCCTAGGCTTCAGCTTTCAATTAGTGTTATAATGAAGGTGTAGTTTTGAAAGGAGATAATGTATGAATTATCGTAATTATTTGAATCAGGAAAACCCTGCAGTAACCATGAAAATTAAAGGGTTGGGAACAATCCAGTTAGAACTCTTTTATGAAGTTGCACCTAATACTGTTAGCAATTTCATCTATTTAATTGAAAAAAAATATTACGATGGACTTAATTTCCATCGAATCATTCCCGGATTTATGATTCAAGGTGGAAACGGTGAAAAAGAAGCTTGTGCAATCAAAGGTGAGTTTAAAATCAATGGATTTCAAAATCCTTTAGAACACACCAGAGGTGTAATTTCTATGGCAAGAACAAATGATCCTAATTCGCAGTCCAGCCAATTTTTCATCATGCATGGTAATGCACCTCACTTAGATGGATCATACGCAGCTTTTGGTGGTGTCACACACGGTATGGAAATCGTGGATAAAATTGTAGATGTGCCCAAAGATGTTAGAGATGCTCCATATGATAATATTATCATCGAAAAAATGACTGTGGACAAACATGGTAGAACTTACCCAGCACCTACTTGTCATAAGGCTAAATAAATGGCAGTTAGAATCAATAAGTACTTGAGTGAAGCGGGTTACTGCTCTAGGCGTGAAGCTGATAGATTGATTGAACGTGGGCTCGTCAAAATTAATGGTGAAAATGCTTTAATCGGAGCAAAAATTAATGAAGATGATGTTGTTACGGTTTCTGATAAAAAGATTAAGCACCATGTCAATATGGTCTATCTTGCATTTAATAAACCTGTTGGCATTGTTTCAACAACAGATCAAACAATTAAGAATAATATTGTTGATTACATAGGATACCCAAAACGCATTTTTCATATCGGTCGTCTAGATAAAGATAGCGAAGGCTTAATCTTAATGACAAACGACGGAGATATCGTTAATGAAATCTTACGTGCTGAAAATAATCATGAAAAAGAATATATCGTGGAAGTTACTCGTAAATTATCTAGTGATTTCTGTGAAAAGATGGCAAATGGTGTTCCTATCTTGGATACCGTGACTAGGCCTTGTATAGTTAAAAAATTAAGTGATACAAGCTTTAAGATTATCTTAACTGAAGGTCTTAATCGACAAATTAGAAGAATGTGCGACGTTCTTGGTTATCAAGTAGCAAATTTAAAGCGCATAAGAATTATGAATATTAAGCTTGATATCCCAATTGGTGAATATCGCGATTTAACTGAAAAAGAAAAACACACACTTTTTGAATTGATTAAAAAATAGAATTTAATGATTAATTACAGTCCTAAATTGATTTTTATGGGCTGTAATTTTTTTTCGTATTTCTTCTTTTTTAAAATGAATATAAATGTAAGATTTCCTGAGAACACTTTCATATATTATCATTGAATTTTACCCTTCCATTTTTGACTTTAATTGATATAATGGTGGCACAAGAGGGGTAAGTTTATGGAAGAATACAAGCTATATCGAAATATTTTGTGCATCGATTTAAAAAGCTTTTACGCATCTGTCGAATGTGCAATTTTAGGCTTGGATCCATTTGAAACACCTCTGGTGGTTGCAGATGCCTCAAGAGGAGGAGGCTCAATTGTCCTTGCAGTAACTCCTTATCTTAAAAGACTTGGCATGCCAAGTCGTTGTCGAATTCACGAGTTACCTCAAGACATTCCTATTATTTTTCAAAAACCTAGAATGGAACTTTATTTAGAATACTCAACTAAAATTATTGAAGTCTATCTAAAATTCATTTCTGAAGATGATTTGTATATCTATTCTGTTGATGAAGCTTTTCTGGATCTTACTGAGTATTTAAATTATTATCAAAAAACCGATATTGAAATTGCTAAAATGATTTTGGATGCGATTTATTATGAGACAAAATTATTTGCAACTTGCGGTATTGGTCCTAATATGTTAATCGCAAAATTAGCTTTAGATATTGAATCAAAAAAAGCACCTGATTTTATTGCAAAATGGACTTATGATGATATTCCCGAAAAACTATGGCCAGTTACTCCATTAAGTGAAATGTGGGGTATTGGTAGTCATATGGAATTTAATCTTAATCGTTTAGGATTACATACGATTGGTGATATTGCTCATTACGATGTTCGAACACTTAAAAAAATTTATGGTGTTCTTGGAGAAGAACTTTTTTACCATACTCATGGTATTGATATGAGTTTAATTCAAAGCAAGATAAATATCCGAGCAATCAGTAAAAGCTACGGTAGTGGCCAAACTCTTTTTCATGACTATTTGCCACCGGATATTTTCCAAATTATTCTCGAAATGGTTGATGATGTGAGCAGACGACTCCGATTAGCAAAAAAAGTTGCTAAAACAATACATTTAGGAATTGGATATAGTAAAGAAACTGGTGGGGGATTTTCTAGACAAATCACTTTAGAACAACCAACATCTAATGCATCTCTAATTTATCAGACCTGTTTATTCTTGTTTCATAAGTATTACGAAAATGAACCCATAAGACGTGTCCATATTAGCGTGACCAGATTAATGGAAAATCATATTTATCAATTCTCAATTTTTGAAGATGCCGAACAAATAATCAAAGAACAAAAATTACATTCTACAGTTGACGAAATAAAATTCCACTATGGAAGAAATAGTGTAAATCGCGCTTCTAGTGAATTTGAAAGTTCAACCATCAAAGCTAGAAATAAGATGATTGGAGGCCACCATGCATAGTGAAACCTATCGAGATCGTGGAATTATTAAATGGGCACCTTTTGATGCGCTTGTTGGATATCACTCGCTTATTAAAGAACTTAAATATCGCCTTGGTAAGCAAAATAAACCTATCATGAGTGATGATCAATGCGAGGAATTAAATCGCAAATTAAGTCTAGCTTTCAATCAAGATTTAGAAATTGAAATAGAATTTTTTAGTGATGGCTACACAAAATACACATTCGGAAATATTCGAAAAATTGATTGGATTAATAAAATAATTATCCTATCAAACTATGAAAAAATAAATGCTGTTGACATTATTGATATTCATACGCAATGAAATTTAGTTGCATTAAAAAATAATCTTTTTTAGCATACAAGTTCACTGAATTGTTAATTAAAACTAACTTGACATTTTTGTCTATAAGCATTATAATAAGATTAGAATTTAAGAGATGCTTAGAGATATAGAGCGGAGTCAAAATGTGCTTACATAAGCTATTTTGCTTTGCTATTTATTTTATAAATTCTCAGGAGGAACAAATATGCTCCAAGATCAAAAAATTATTCCAGCGATTAGTAACCATCAAGATCTAAAAAAATTCTTGACATTGCCTTTGACTTATGGCATTTTGATGAATTTTCAATTAGCGCAACTTCCTGAACTCGTTAAGCTGATGAAGGAAAATAATAAAAAAGTTTTAATTCATTCAGAACTAATCAAAGGCTTATCAAGTGATGAATATGGAGCCATCTTCTTAATTCAGAATCTTAATGTTGATGGTATCATTTCTAGTAAGCCAAAGGTTATTGATGTCTGTAAAAAACGTAAAGTCATCGGTATCTTTCGCTTCTTCTTAAAGGACTCTATCTCACTCAATCAGAGCATTGATATGGCGAGAAAAATTGAACCTCAATATCTTGAAATTTTACCAGCATCAAGCACTGACATTATTTCAGAAATCAGGCAGAGAACTTCTGGAGAAATTTTAATGGGTGGTCTAATTAGGAGTAAAGAACAAATTAATAAGTGCATTAATGCTGGTGCTATAGCAGTAACAACGAGTAACACAGATTTTTGGGTATAAAAACAAGTTAATCAATAAAAGAGAAATAGAGAGAAAAAACAATAAAATTTTGTTTTTTCTCTTTTCATTTTTATAGGAGGTACACATGTACGATTATATTATCATTGGTTCTGGAATAATTGGAACTACAATTGCTAGAGAGTTAAGTAAATATGATGTAAAGATTTTAGTTTTAGAAAAAGAAAATGATGTTGCAAATCATCAAACAATAGCAAATAGTGCAGTTATACACTCAGGACATGATCCTAAGGAAAACACACTTAAAGCTAGACTCTGTGTTGAAGGAAATGCACTTTATGAAGAAATGGAAAAAGAACTTCACATACCACTGCTTAGGACAGGTGCTTTTGTCATTGCTCATAATGATGAAGAAGAAAACACATTGAATGATTTATATGAAAGAGCGCTTCATAATGGTGTTACAGAAATTAGCTTTTTTAGTAAACAGGAAGCCTTAAAACTGGAATCCAATTTACCTGATGATATTACGAAAGCTTTATCACTTCCATCAACTAAGGTTACCTATCCATGGGAAGTAGCTTTTGCATGTCTTGAAAATGCAATAATAAATGGTGCATCTTTTCAAAAAGACAGTGAAGTTACTAAAATTAAAAAAACAGGTGAAATCTTTGAAGTTGAAGTGAATTTTAAAGAAATCATAAAAACAAAATCTATTATTAGTGCAGCAGGTATCTTCTCAGATACAATAGCACAGATGATTGAAAAAGATGTTCAGTATAAAATGAAACCACGAAAAGGAGAATATTTCGTTTTAGATCGCAAAGTAAAAAGGTTCATGAATCATGTCATTTATCCTTTGCCAACTGCAAAAGGCAAAGGTGTCTTAATCATTCCTCAAGTTCATGGAAATATACTTCTTGGCCCAACATCTACTCTTCAAGATGAAAAAGATTTAGTTTCCAATACTAAAGAAGGTTTAAATCAAATTCGCGAAGATGTTAAACATTTAGCAAAAAACATACCTTTTGATCAAGTAATTAGAACATTTGCTGGTATTAGATCTTCCTGCACTTATGATGATTTTTTCATACAAGAGTCTAAAGAAATCAAAAACTATTTTCACGTTGCTGGAATTGATTCACCAGGATTAACTGCAGCTCCTGCAATAGCAAAATATTTAGTTAATGAAGTTTTAAAATCACATCAATTAAAAAAGAATCCTAATTTCAATCCGATTCGAATAAAACGAGATGCTTTTTATCATCTTGATGACAAAACTCAGCAAGATTTAATCAAAGAAAATCCATATTATGGTAATTTAGTATGCAAATGTGAAAAAATAACTGAAGCTGAAATTATGGAAGCCATCCATGGACCTCTTGGTAATGACACAATCAAAGGTATTAAGAAACGTGCACGTGCAGGAAGTGGATTATGCCAAGGTGGATATTGCGAAGGTACAATACTTCGAATTATCGCTAGAGAAACAAAACAACCCGTTAATAAAATTAATTATTATAGCCAAAACACACCCATTTTAGTACAAGAAACGAAGGTGAAACCATGAAAATAGATATCGCTATCATCGGTGGAGGTGCTGCAGGCTTAGCAGCTGCAATTGCAGCGAATAATTCCGCTGTCCGTATTCTTGTAATTGAAAGGGAAGAACAGTTGGGTGGTATATTAAACCAGTGTATACATAATGGATTTGGTTTGCATGTATTTAAGGAAGAACTTACCGGTCCTGAATATGCATCAAGATATATGGATGCTTTTTATGAAAAAAATATCGAATTTATGCTACATACAACTGTAGTTGACATCAAGAAAACAAATGATTTTTTGGTAACTGTCACAAGTCTAGAGCAAGGACTTCAAAAAATTGAAGCTAAAGCAGTAATTCTTTCAAGTGGATGTTATGAAAGAACAAGAGGTTCAATTATGCTTCCCGGTGAGAGACCTAAAGGAATTATGCCAGCTGGAAGTGCACAGAGATATTTAAATATCGACGGTTACTTAGTAGGCAAAAAAGTTTTCATTTTAGGTAGTGGTGATATTGGCTTAATCATGGCACGCAGAATGACACTCGAAGGTGCGGAGGTATTAGGTGTTGCAGAATTGATGCCTTACTCGAATGGGTTAACTAGAAATATTGTTCAGTGTTTACATGATTTTGATATTCCATTGTATTTATCACATACTGTAACCAATGTTAAAGGTAAAGATCGTCTTGAACAAATCACAATTCAAGAAGTTGACTCGAAATTCAATCCAATTGAAGGTACTGAAAAAGTTTTTGATGTTGATACGCTTTTACTATCTGTAGGTCTTATTCCAGACATCACATTATTTGATTCATTAAGTTTGAAAAAACATTCAGTTACTAAGAGTGCAATTGTAAACCAGTTCTATGAAGCAAATATCAGTGGACTCTTTGTATGTGGTAATGCTCTTCATGTACATGATCTAGTTGATTATGTAACTATTGAAAGTGAAAAAGCGGGTAAAAATGCATTAGATTATGTACTGAACCCAAGAAAACCATCAAAACATGTTCATGAGATTCAATTAAATGAAAACATTAGATATGTTGTTCCTCAAATGATTGATTTTGAATATTTCGATGTCCCTATAGAACTATCATTTAGAGTCACCAAGAAAATGAATAAGGGTATTTTCAAAATAATTCAAAATAATCAAATCATTATGACTAAAAAAGCTAAAAATTTAGCCCCAGCAGAAATGGAAAAAATGAGCATCAATCCAAATATTTTGATTGATTCAAGTCCTTTAATGCTAACGCTTGAGGAGGTTGAAGTATGAGAGAAATGATTTGTATTGCATGTCCTGTTGGATGCCATTTAACAATTGATGAAAATCTACATGTCAAAGGGAATCTTTGTCAAAGAGGTGAAAAGTATGCTATTGAAGAAATAACACACCCAACACGCATCTTAACAACAACAGTCAAAACAACAAGCTTGATCAACCCGAGATTAAGTGTTAAAACTAAAGATCCAATTCCAAAAGAACTCTTATTTGAAGCTATGGAAATTCTCAATAGCATAACAATAGAAAATAATGTTAAAATAGGAGATGTAATCGTTAAAAATATTCTAAATACAGGTGTTGATATGATAGCAACCAAAACTATCATTATTAATAACAAATAAAGGGGAGAAAACTATGAAAAAATATATCATGGCAATTGATCAAGGAACAACGAGTACAAGAGCTATTATTTTTGATCACGAAAGTAATATTGTTGCAATAGCGAGTGATGAGATTTCGCAAATATATCCAAAACCCGGTTGGGTTGAGCATAACGCAAATCAAATTTGGGTGAGTGTATTAGCCGTCATGGCTCGTGTCTTATTAGAAGCGGATGTTCATGCAGATCAAATACATTCTATTGGAATTACCAATCAAAGAGAAACGACCGTTGTTTGGGATAAAGTCACCGGACAACCCATCCATAACGCAATAGTTTGGCAATCAAGACAGACAAGTCAAATTTGTGATGAATTAATAAAAGCTGGTTACGATCAACTCTTTAGGGACAAAACCGGATTGCTCATTGATGCATATTTTTCAGGAACTAAGATCAAGTGGATACTAGATAATGTGCCCGGTGCAAGAAAAAAAGCTGAAAAAGGTGAATTACTTTTTGGAACCATTGATTCATGGTTAGTCTATAAATTAACTGGTAAAACTCATATTACTGATTATACCAATGCATCAAGAACTTTAATCTATAATATTCATGATCTCAAATGGGACCAAGAATTATGTGAAATTTTAAATATCCCTATGTCAATGTTGCCTACAGTAAAATCATCCTCTGAAATATATGGTTACACTGTTCCATATCATTTTTTTGGTGAGAAAGTTCCAATTAGTGGTATTGCTGGAGATCAACAAGCTGCTTTATTTGGTCAAGTTTGTTTCGAAAAAGGTAGTGTAAAGAATACATATGGAACTGGATGTTTCATGTTAATGAATACCGGAGAAACTCCAGTAAAATCTAGTCATGGTCTACTGACAACAATCGCCTGGGGTATAAACAACAAAATCACTTATGCTCTCGAAGGTAGTGTATTCGTTGCAGGTTCTTCTGTGCAATGGCTAAGAGATGGTATCAAATTAATAAGTTCAGCTTCTGAAACTGAGGAACTCGCAACTTCACTTGATAGCAATGAAGGCGTTTATATAGTTCCAGCATTTGTAGGATTGGGTACACCTTATTGGGATTCTGATGCTAGAGGCGCAATATTTGGATTAACACGTGGAACGAATAAAGAGCATATAGCTAGAGCTACACTTGAAGCAATTTGTTACCAATCTATGGATGTATTGCGTGCAATGGAAGAGGATACGAACATCCCAATTCAATCGTTTAAAGTCGATGGTGGAGCAACTGTGAATAGCTTCTTAATGCAATTTCAATCAGATATTTTAAACTTAAATGTTGAACGCCCTGTCATACAGGAAACTACCGCATTAGGTGCTGCATATCTTTCTGGACTATCTACAGGTTTTTGGGAATCTAAAGAAGAAATACAAACATCTTGGAAACTCCAAAAATTATTTAGTCCAAAAATGAAGGAAAAAATAAGAGCAAAAAACATTAAAGGTTGGAAAATTGCTGTTTCTTCAACAAGACAATTCAAAAACAATGATTGATTTCTATCTTGATGTATAATAAAAGTAAAACTGGAGGTCATAAAAATGTTTGTTTATGCGATGGAATATGATGAATTACTGCACGATTTCAAAAGACGATTAATACTTAATGATAAACCAATTCTGCTTATTTATATGATTGATAAAGTTTATGCATTAGATGATCGTTGTACACATTTGGGTTCCTCTTTACTAAAAGGAACGATTAAGGATCATACTGTGGAATGTAAATCGCACCATGCAAAATTCAATATTGAAACTGGAGAAGTTATTGATAAGGCGCATATAGGTTTTGTGAGAATGCCAACTAAACCAATCAATGTTTATGAAACTAAAGTCAACGAAAATAAAATTTATGTGAAGTTATAAAAAATAAAAACCAATCGACGATTGGTTTTTATTTAATACTATCGATAAATAGTTGTTAGTGATGCTGCACTTTTTCTTATTTTGGCTGGTTTGATAAATTCACTATATCCTACCATAACCAAACCAACGATTAATTCACCAGATTTAAGTCCCAAAATATCTTTAAAAGCATCTGTTTCAGAATAAAGTGGTGTTTTCCATGATGTTGCAAGATCTGATTCGGTTGCTAATAACAAGAAGTTCTGAATTAATGTTGCTACTGCTTCCAAATCTTCAATTCCGTCTCTCAAGTCCGAATTTGATGGTGTAATGAATGCAAGCACTGAAGGCGCTTGAAAGACTTTGTGTATGAGAGGTTCTATTTCTATTTTTACTTTATTAGAAAGTGTCTGTAAATAACGATCAACAAATACTTCTTTATTTTCACCATTCAAAATGATAAATCTCCATGGTTCTCTCATTTTATGATTAGGTGCATATACTGCTGTTTCTAATATATCAATTATCAATTGATTATCCACTGGCCGTGAATCAAATTTTGAATTACTTGTTCTCATCTTGATTATTTCTGCTAATTTCATATAATCATCTCCTACTGCTATGATACCTTATAATTATGTACCTTTCAATTCAAACACAAAAAAAAGTAAGAGTTGAGACATCTCTTACTAAAAAGGGTATTAATAATCTATACTTAAAGAATTTTTTTGGGATGAATTGAATTTCCGTTAACTTCTTCAATCATTTTTTCTCTAATATAATCAAGTAAAGTTGTAATAAATAGAAAGATTAGTACCATTAATACTGAAAATTGTAAATCAAAACTAATGATTGCATATGTTATGAAAAGCAAAGCTAAAAAGATATAGAATCCATATAAAAATTTTCCAAAGATGGGTTTGTATCGTTTTAGTTGCTTATAATTATTCTTTTGTAATACAACGACAAAAACAATTAGAAAAATATAGCCAGTCATTCCGCCATAGATGAAGAGTAATGAAGAATTAGCTATGGAATGATTTCTTGGCAAGAAATAATTAATTGTCAGGTCTCCTGCATAATACACTAATGCAAAAGTACCGATTATCATTATAAACTTCATGATATTTTTCATTGATGTAAAATCCTTTCAAATGAGTCAAATAATAATCAGATGTTAAGATCGATATTTACTATATTGTATACATAATCAATGCTTCAATAGAGATAAGATTACAGTCCGTGAATTAGCCCTATTAAAAATCTTTAAAAACATTCCATTTGAAGCATTGACTACATATACAATTTAGCTCTTCGAATTAACCCTAAAAAATGAGTAACAAAAAAATATAACGTGATTTCTAATGTTGTATTTGTGATAGAAAAGAAATAAAGGGATTGAGAAAAATTTAGTTATTAAGAAATTTTCCACAAATTTATTTTGTGGTCATAACAATTGAATATGAACAGCAATCATGAAAGCGAGCAAAATGCCCAGAAATTTTTCATGAAGAAGAATAGGTTTTCAGATGTAAATGAAAACAATAATTTGTGCAAATTTTCGATTTTTTAAAGTTGAAAATATGTTATAATGAACATGCATTCATAGTTCATTAAAGTTCGACATGCGCTGGTAAATCAGAGTTGTGAAAACCTAATTCAACGTGTACTGGTAAATCTGAATTATGGAAACCTAACTCAATGTATTCAGGCGTTCCTGAGTTTGCAAAATCTAACTCAATGTATTCTGGTGTTCCTGAGTTTGCGAAATCTAACTCAATGTATTCTGGTGTTCCTGAGTTTGCGAAATCTAGTTCAATGTATTCTGGTGTTCCTGAATTTGCAAAATCTAATTCAACATATTCTGGTGTTCCTGAATTTTCAAAATCTAGTGTTCTATTTCCGAAAGATTCTGATTGTTCTGATTGATATCTAAGTGAAACAGCAATTGAAACTACACAAATTAAGACTACTACTAAAATTTTTCTCATGGCTAATGCCTCCCTTTTATCTAATTGTATTACCAATTAGGTTAAAATAACAGGGCGTATATGTCCTATTCTTACAGAAAAAGGTTAAATTTTTATGAAATCTAAAGAACTTTGTATTTTTTTGGAGCGTTTACGTTCCGCAAGGAATATATCTCAAGAAAGTTTTACTGATAATGTCGTGTCGCTTAGACAATATCGAAGATACTTGAGTGGTGAGTCAGATGTTCCTTTCCAAGTCATACAACATTTAACTGAAAAAATCGGAGTAAAAACCGATAATTTATTACGTGAATTTGAGATTGCAAAGGTTGAAGAAACAGAATTGGTTAACAAATTATTTAATTTGGCTGTGAATTATGCACATGATGAGTTCATTGAAATTTCAAGGGTATTACCAGTCAATCAAATCATTGATAAAAACAATCAACTAATGTATCAGCATAGTATAATTCTCGATAAATTTTATTCTCAACAAATTTCAAAAACTGAGACAGGATTACAAAATGCAAACTTAATTAATTATCCTGAGATTTTAAACTCACAGATTATCACTTCAATTGAAATGCTAGTCTTAAGTTCCTTAATTGATTTTTTAGAGCAATCCCACCATCATGCAATCATCAAAAAAATTCAAGATTTTATCGATGATAGATCCATTGTAATTAGTGGTGTTAATGAAAAAATATTCATTCATATTTTAGCCAAAATTTCTAAGTATTTTGGAGCACATGAAGATTTTGATAATGTCTTAAAGTTTTGTGAAATGGGTGTGGAAAAAAACTTAGCACTTAAGTCATACTACTTAATGGATTACTTCTACTATTATCAATCTTTGGTTTACCATCGCCTAGAAAATTTCGAGAAATATGAACTAATGCTTGCCAATTGTTTTAGTGTTTTACACTTTGAAAATAATGAGAAAAAAATCGAGAAATTTACGCGATTGATTGAAGAAGATTTTAATATAAATTTCGCTCAATTTGCTGCTGATTATTTCACAAAAAAGAATAAAGTTTTTGAATCTTCAAATGAAGAATAATCAAAGGTTATGGTGATTAAATGTCTATTTGTAAAATCTACTTAAAACCCACAGAGGAACTACGTATTTTGCAAAGGCACCCTTGGGTATATAGTAATGAAATCGATCGTATCGAAGGAACTATTAAAAGTGGAGAAATTGCTTATGTATATACTAACAACAACGCCTTTCTAGGGAAAGGTTTTTTGAATACTTCCTCAAAAATATTTGTCAGAATATTAAGCCGACAAGAAGATCAAATAATCGATGAGATATTTTTTTATGATATTATTAACAAATCAAATCAATCCAGAATTGAAATAGGTTACCAAAACAGCTATCGAGTAATTTTTGCTGAAGCTGATGGAATTCCTGGATTCATTGTCGATAAGTACAACGATTATCTCTCAATACAAATTCTTTCTCTAGGTATTGAGCTTAGAAAAGAAATGTTTGTTAAAATATTAGTTCAAATATTTAATCCGAAAGGCATTTATGAACGAAGTGATGTTTCTGTTCGTAAAAAAGAAGGTCTGGAATTATTCAAAGGTGTCATCTATGGTGAAGTTCCTGAATCTATCGAAATTAAAGAGAATGATCTTAAGATGGTAATCGATATAATAAATGGTCAAAAAACAGGCACATTTCTTGATCAACAGGACAATCATGATGCTATAAAAAACTATGTTAAAAATAAAAATGTCTTAGATTGCTTTTCTCATATAGGTGGCTTTGGTTTACATGCTGCTTATCATGGAGCAAAATCTGTGACCTGTTTAGATATTTCAGAGCAAGCAATTAAACGTATAATTAAAAATGCTGAACTGAATAATTTTACAAATGTAACTGCACTAAAAGCAAATATATTTGATGCCTTAAGAAACTATCAAAATGAAGAGCAGAATTTCGACGTAATCATTCTTGATCCACCCGCTTTCGCAAAAAAGAAAGATGATATCAAGAAAGCTTATAATGGTTATAAAGAAATTAATCTTCAAGCACTAAAAATAATAAATGATGGTGGATACTTAGTAACATGTTCATGCTCACATTATATGACTCCGGCTTTATTTTTAGAAATGTTAATGGACGCAGCAACTGATGCAAAGAAAATAGTTCAGATGATTGAGTTTAGAATTCAAGGGAAAGATCATCCAGCGCTCCTTGGATCCGATGAATCACTTTACTTAAAATGTGTGATTCTAAGAGTTAAATCTTCAATATAAAAACGCTAAGATAATAGTAATTATCTTAGCGTTTATTAATTACATTATATAGCTTTATAAAGACATGTAAACTAATTTCTATACATCGAGAAACATCAAATTATGATCATAAAATTTACCTTCAAGTTTCATTGCTTTTGGCATTGTACCAACATACTTAAATCCATGCGTTTCATATAATGAAATTGCACTGAAATTATCCGCTCTAACTGCTAATTGAATGATGTTCAATTGGTGGTTTTTTTTAGCATAATCAATCAATATTTCCATCATTTTATAGCCAATTTTTTGTCTCCAAAATTTCTTTTTAACTGAAACTCCAACTTTAGCAATATGTCTGATTCGTAATTTATCACTGACCGTAAAATTTGCAATAGCTACTATTTCATCACCAATAAAACAACCGATTAATAACGAAATAGGATGTTTAAAATAGCGATCAATAATATCTTCTTCTTCGTTTATATTTAGTTCAATACCTCGCTCGTCAATCAGTAAATAGTTTGTTTCTCCACCTACAATTTTTAAGTATTCTAAAACTTGTTTTGCATCACTTTTTATAAGCTCTCTAATGGAGGCTTGATGCCCCATATTTGTTTTAAATTCTACATTCATAACCTTTTCCCCATTTCTAGGCGTACTTCCTTTTTTTGAATATCTTCATTAGAATATTCCATGGTATTTAATCCAATAAAATGAAGTCCTTGTTTACTATAAAACTCTATCCCAGGATCATTACATGATTGCACTTCAAGAATGATAGCTCTTGCTCCAAGTTTTTTTGCTATAGTTTCAATATGTCTAAATAGTGCTTGTCCGATACCTTGTCTGCGATATTTTTTTTCAACTAATAAATTCCAGATTCTATAACGATTATTCCAAGATTCCAGTGAACCCTCAATAACACCAACCATTTTTTTTCTTTCAAATACAGCAAATACTTGTGAATTATCAATATGATCTTCAAATAGATGCGAAGTAAATCCTTTTTCTATTTTTCTTCTTAACTTCTTCCTTTTTATCGTAATTTTTATCTCATTTTTCTTTTTTATAGTGACATCAAAATACGCTTTGGTTAGATATTTGAAATCAAGTTCATATCCTTTATATTCACTTTTATTCAGTTCAATGATTTTCATTAAATACCACCTTATATACTGTTAACTATATTTTACCATGAGTAAATTGAATAATATAATCCATTCTATATTATTTTACATAACATGTTAATAAACACAATTTTTATTTAATTACTTAAGTGCTATGTTAAACTATCTATAAGGGAGTGGTGAAATGTTAAAAATTTTAATTAGTGGTTTCATGCCTTTTGATCAAGAAACTATAAATCCATCATTTGAAGCAATCAAAAATATTCTTATAAATAATACTGTCTTGAGATTAATTCCATTGGAATTACCTGTTGAATTTTCTCAATCTACTAAGATAATTTTAGAAAAAATCAATGAAATACATCCTGATGTTATTCTAATGATTGGTCAAGCCGGTGGAAGAAAATATATTTCACTTGAAAGAATTGCAATTAATCTTGATGATGCAACAATTCCAGATAATATAGGCCATAAGCCTATTGATCAACAAATAATTAATGATGCTCCTTCTGCTTATTTTCAAACGTTACCAATAAAAAAATTATATGTTGCTCTCAAAGAAAAGGACATTCCTGTTGAAGTTTCTAATACAGCAGGTACTTATGTATGTAATCATATCATGTATTCTGTTCTTCATCATCTAACAGTTACTAAAGATCACGCTATAGCAGGATTTATACATGTACCGTATAGTCATGAACAAACCCAAAATAAACCCAATGCTTTTTCAATAAGTTTAAAAAAGATTACTTCGGCACTTGAAATTATCATCCAAACATTGATTGAGGAGAACAAATGAAAGAATATACTTTATCAGAATTAATTTATGGACTTGAAAATAATCAATGGACATCCGTAGATTTAGTAAATATGTATCTATCGCAAATAAAATTATTGGATTCATCTTTAAATGCAGTAGCTGAACTAAATCCTGATGCATTGTCGATTGCTCAAGTTTTAGATGAGGAAAGAAAAATCAGAGGTCCAAGAAGTTTATTACATGGAATTCCCATTCTAATTAAGGATAATATAAATACTAAGGATCAGATGCATACAACAGCTAATTCTTTTGCACTTGCAGATCTAATAACGCCTTATGAAGCCACAATTGTTACAAAATTAGTTCAGGCTGGAGTCATAATCTTAGGTAAAGCAAATTTATCAGAATTCGCCTATTTTATGAGCTATGATAAAATGCCATCCGGATATGGATCAAGAAATGGACAAGTGAAAAATCCATATAACGAGAAGATTGACCCACTTGGATCTTCAACGGGATCTGCAGTAGCTGTTGCAGCGAATATGATCCCAATTGCAATTGGGACAGAAACAAATGGATCGCTTATGGCACCAGCATATCAAAATTCAATTGTTTCTATAAAACCTACATTTGGGTTGGTTTCAAGATATGGTATTATCCCAATAAGTGAAACACAAGATACAGCTGGACCAATGGCTAAAAGTGTTGAAGATTGTGCACTTTTATTAAGTTTAATGGTTGGCTATGATGAAAAAGATCCGTATACATCAAATGCTCGAAAAATCAATTTAGACTTGGTAGGAGCTGCTCAAAAATCTGTTATCGGCAGTAAAGTGGTAATATTAAATTTCTCAAATCACCCATATAAAGATGAAGAAATCAAAGTTTTAAATGAGGCAAAACTCAAACTAAAAGAAAATGGATTGACTGTTGAAGAAATAACAATTAAATCAAATCCCATGAAAAATGATGATTCACTTCTATATGAATTCAAAAACAGTCTAAATGCTTATTTGAAAACAGTTCAGGGTCATACAAAAATAAAATCATTAACGGATATTATAAATTTTAATCTTAAATATCCCGAAAAATGTTTAAAATATGGTCAATCTATACTTATTGCTGCGGATAAGACAACTGGTGATTTAAATGATCCAATATATCTTGAAATAAGAAAATCGTTATTGACTGAAGCAAATCGTCTTGAAGATTTAATGCAAGAAAAAGGAATTGATGCCTTAATATCTACAACATGGACTTCATATGCGCCAATTGCCGGAAATCCATCAATATGTGTTCCGGCAAAAGCACTAGTTGATTTGAATCCAATATCTATTGTTTTTGTAGGAAAAAAATGGAGTGATGAAAAACTTATCTCAATCGCTCACACATATGAAAAATCAACTCATCACAGAATACCTCCTAAATTAGCAAAATAGCATAAAAAGGCATTTCTTTGTGTGTTTTTTAACACATTTTTGAGAATTGCCTTTTTCATTTGCACTTCTTTCGATTTAGGTATATTTTTAAAGTGTAAGGTGGTGATGAATATGACAAAATTATATATTATAACAGGAGCAAACGGTCACTTAGGAAATTCGATTATTCGAATGCTTGTTAATCAAAATGTTATTATTAGAGGTTTGATTTTACCTTTTGATTCCGATAAAATGTTGAAAAAACTCGGTGTTGAGGTTTATCGCGGTGATGTTAGAAAAATTTCTACACTTGAGCCTTTATTCGATACATCAGAAATTAATGATGATCAAATTGAAATTCATGTGATTCACACCGCAGGAATTGTTTCTATAGTTGCAAAAAAGTTACCTATTCTTGAAGCAGTCAATGTAAATGGAACAAAAAACATTGCTGATTTAGCATTAAAATATAAAGTTCATAGATTTGTTTATATTAGTTCCGTTCATGCTATAGAAGAGCTTGAAGAACCAATGATAATTACTGAAGTAAATTATTTCAACCCAGATTTTGTTCATGGTGCTTATGCAAAAACCAAAGCCATTGCCACACAATATGTTTTAGATAGAGTTCCTGAAGGTCTAAATGCTATTGTTGTTCATCCTTCTGGAATTATCGGCCCATATGATTATGGAAAAGCCCATATGACGATGATGATTGAAGATTACCTCAATGGATACTTAACATCAAGAATTAATGGTGCTTATGATTTTGTTGACGTCAGAGATGTTGCAAAAGGATCAGTTCAAGCAACAATAACAGGCAGAGTAGGTGAATGCTACATTTTATCAGGCCATCATATTAATCTTAAGGAACTATTTGATAATTTGAAGCTTCTCAGTGGTAAAAAATTAAAAATAAATGTACTTCCAATGTGGTTTGCAAAAATAACAGCACCTTTTGCGGAAATCTTTTATAAGTTAAGAAAATTACCACCTATCTATACATCTTATTCGCTTTATACTTTAAAAACCAATTCCAATTTTTCTCATGATAAGGCTAATGCTGAATTGCTTTATAATCCAAGATCATTAAATGAAACACTCTATGATACAATGAAATGGTTAGTTTCTGAACATCGATTAAAAAGAAACCATGTTATCAAATTTATTAAATTACTCAAACCACTCAAAAAGATATAAAAAGAAGTTCAGCTGACCTGAACTTCTTTTTTATTTGAATTTTTTGAATTTTTCTAAATCTGCAATTAACCAATAACGACTACAATCTGTAGTTCTTTCCAAAAAATGATAAATAATTAAATATCTTCTAATCGTTACATAATCTTCATAAACAATCTTCAAAATATCATTTACTTCTGGTTCTGTATAATCCTTATTGGGAACAAATAAATGACAAATCATTCCGAGTAAAATATATTTTCTTTTTTCTCTTGCTGGAAATTGTTTAATATGCAATGGATTTTGAGATATTAATAAAATATCTTTAGTCCTTTGTATATCATTTTCACTAATTTCAAACATGATTTCATCTTTATATTTCATATTCTGGTTCATTTCCTTCATTCTGATACCATTCTTTAGCAGCTTCGATTTCCTCACGACTTAGTTGATGACCATATTCTGTCCAAAACACTTCGACATTAGCGTTAGCACTTTGAAGCATTTGTGTCAATTCTTCCACTTCGTGATCGGGCATCATCTTATCATATCTACCTGCGCCAATAAATACTTTTGTTCCTCGAAGATCAGGTAAATCCACCTCTCTTAAGGGAACCATAGGATGAAACAAAATAGCCTTTAAAAATGCTTGTTCGTAATGGAATAGAACACTTACTGCTATATTTGCTCCATTAGAGTATCCAATCGCTACTACTTTTTTACAATCAAACTTGTATTTTTTTCCGCAACTTCTAACAAAGTCACATAAATTATGTGTTTCTTCAATCAAACTTTCCTTATCGAACACGCCCATAGTGATGCGTTTAAAAAATCTAGGCATGCCATATTCCAGCACATTACCTCTCACACTTAAAATATTGGCTTCTGCATCAATTTTCTTGGCCATTGAAATTAAATCATTTTCATTACCGCCAGTTCCGTGAAGCATCAATAAAGTTACATCTTTATTTCCTTGAATAAATATATGTTCCATTTTAGTCCTCCATTATTTAAATCTAATGCCAGTAAAAATAAATACATATGCATAATGATGGGGTTATATAGTACCCTTATATTTTTTTATAAGAAAGTTATTTTCATCTATGATTTTACCATGATAAAGAATTTTATTCATGAACTTTTCGAAAAATAAGAGGATATTTAATTTTTCTATTTATTAAAAGTATTCTTTTTTAAATTTTTTCTGCGCTGCTTGTCATAGCTGTTACATGGTGAATCCCATTAATTTTCATACGTTCACTTCCTTAATCCAAAACAAGTTTACCTAATCAACGACAATAATTCAAATTATATATTCTACCAATGATTTTTTCATTTTTTTAGCACTGTATCATTTTCATAAACATTAAAAAAGTGTATAATTAATGTAGACACTCATTACTACTTGATTGTCAACAAGGAGTAGTCATTTGAAAAAGAAAAAATATTGGTATAAACTTGATAATGCAGGTAAGGTTTTTCCTGCAGTTTCTAAAGATGATCGAAGTAATGTTTTTCGCTTGTCTTTTTACCTTGATGAAGTTGTAGATCCAATCATTTTAGAGGAAGCCGTTAACAAAGTGCTCCCTCGTTTCGAAACACTTGCAGTTCAATTAAAAAATGGTCTATTTTGGAACTATTTTTCATCAAACCATCGACATTTTGTTGTTGATGTTGAACCTGCAGAACTCTGTAAATATTTCAAACCTATGAATAATCATGGGTTCCTTTTTAAAGTATATTACCTTGAAAACAAAGTAACACTTGAAACATTTCATGCCTTAACAGATGGTGCAGGAGCGCTTCATTTCTTAAAATCTATTGTTTTCCATTATTTTAAGCTTCGTGGTATTAAAATTAGTCACGATGGCGACATATTAAGTGAAAAACCCTATTCTAAAAAAGAAAGTGAAGATAATTTTGTTACCAATTACGATAAAGAAAAAAGACGTAATCTAACAGAGGAAAAAGCATATCATCTTGAAGGTGAGCATTTTAGTCATCATTGGGTGCTTCTACTCAAGGCTAAAGTTGATACAAAATCCTTAATTAATTTGGTGAAAACTAAATATCACGCAACAATTACTCAATTCATTACTGCACTTTTAGCGTATAGTATTTACAGGGAAACAAATGATTTTATCGGTAATAAAAAGCCCTTAAAAATCTTTGTTCCAGTAAATTTACGACCATATTTTGATTCTGTTACATTGAGAAATTTCTCATTGTACATTAAAGCTACATATGATAGTAAAAAAACTGGTTGGACCTTTGAAGAAATGTTAGATTTAACAAAGGAACAATTTGTTGATCAACTCGATAAAGATAAACTTCAATCAAGAATTAGCACACTAGTTGGATACGAAAAAAATATTTTCATTCGCATCTTACCTCTTTTCTTGAAGAGCATAGCTTTTAAAATAGGATATAACGTACTTGGAGAAAGCATCAGTAGTTGCTCAATTTCGAATTTAGGAATTATCAGCTTTCCATCAGAATGGGAGCACAAAATACTCGATGTGGATTTTGTTAACGCTGGTTACGGATTGGCAATGACATTAATCTCCTTGCATTCATTTACAAATATCATTCTTAGTACCCCACTAAAGGATTTATCAATTATCAACCATGTCTTATCGTTTTTAGTGGATGAAGGTTTAGAAATCACTCTTGATACTAATTACAAGGAGGGATATGATGAAATATTGTAAATCCTGTAAAGTTCATTATGACACTACATTAGAACATTGTATGCTCTGTAATGGTGAATTAGAAGAAATTGATAATACGGTATCAACCTATAAATTTAGTGAAATAAAAAAAAGATCCAATTCTCGTTTCTTTTACCGCTTTTTCTTCTTCATCAATATTATAAGTGCTTTGATATCAATCTATCTAGACTATAGTGCTAATGGTTTCCCATTGACGTGGTCTTGGGTAGTTGCTATAAATAATTTATATGTAATCGTGATGTTTATCATTCTTGCAGTACCCACAATATGGACTTCTAAGTTAACCAAGGTTCTGATTACTACAGTCATGTTAGTTTTATTGATTGGCTTAGCAATTAGAGATTATTATTGGGCAATTGATTACGTTTTACCAATTGTTGTAGCAACAAATATTTTACTTATCACAATCTTGATTATAACAAATAAGAAAAAATGGTATGACTATTTTGCGAGTTTAATCATCATCACAGTTATTGGATTGATTCCTGGTTTGCTAAATTTACTTCATTTAACACATGAGCCACTTCCAAGTTTTATTTGCTTTGTATATGCGTTGATTACACTCACAGGAATTATTTTTCTCCCTTCAAAATCTAGTCGAGAGGAATTTAAAAGAAGATTTCATGTATAAAGGCGAAGTTTTCGCCTTTTTTTATTGTTCAATATAAAAAAACCACATCACTGTGGTTTTATTTGATCTGTATTGATTGTATTGGAATTCTGCTGTGTTGAAATATTCTTCTTTATCATTTGTTTAACCATATAGTTAAATATTTCTTTTCTTGTAATCAAACCAATGAATGTACCAAAATCATCTAAGACTGGTACAAAATTTTGTCTTGTTGCTACATCAATAATATCTTCCATATTTGTATAAATAGGAACCGAAACGTTATCTTTGTTTCTTGGAACCTTTGAAACTATGATGGATTCGGTTTTAGAAAAGTTAAGTTGTCTTTCTTTAATAAACCATAATAAATCTCCTTCACTCAAAGTTCCCACATATGCACCTTTTCTATTGAGGATTGGAATTGAGTTGTATCGGTAAATCTGCATTTTTTCTAATGCTTGTCTGATAGTATAATCGTCATAAATATATGCTACTTTTTCTTTTGGTGTTAAACAAAATAAAACGTTCATTGTTACTCCTTTTTTATTCGATTTTAATTAAATATTATGGTAATATTCACATGTTTTATGTCTAATAAATCTTAATTTGCAAAAAGAAAAAAGACTAACCCTGTTAAATTTCCTCGAGCATTCTAGTGATTTGATACTTTTTCATAATAATAAATTCTATTTTTTATAGATGTAATCAAGCTTTAAACCCTTTGTATGCTGCCACATACAAAGTAATCATCATTATTTATATAATTAATAGACATCATATTTTTTTGATGATTGACTTGAACAAATTTTTACACTTTTATTATAACATAGTTATAATGAAATTTCATAGAATTGCTTCGATTATTTTTTGTTGTATATTAGAATCACATCTAATAGGTCGTAATGAAAGATAACCAAAATTGCTATACCAGGACCTATAGGGGTTTTGAGTTCACTAGTAGCTATATAATAGATGGTGAAATCTGCTGTTGATGAAATTTATTTTCAACTTCAGAAGCGACAATCACTGCTTTTAAATTCACAGATTATGCAATTATTACTGTTGGTTATATTAAAAACGGAAGGCTTGCTAGCCTTCCGTTATTTTTTTATACATTGACTCCTCTTTTACCTCGAATAAGTAAAATGATTGCAAAAACAATTGTGTATAACAAACATCCTAATAACGCTATCCAACTCCACAGAGTTTCATGTACAGTGCCATATGTTAAAGATGGAATAAACAATATAGCAAATAGTGGTAATGCCATTGAAATAGCTGTACCTGAACCAAGAACCATTTCTTCAGCTACTGGAGTTTCCAAATTTGGATCAATACCCTTTAAGAGAGCTAACCCAGTTGAAGCAACACCCGTTAACATCCCAAATAATCCAATAAAATATTCATCTTGATATTTCGGATATATACGCTTAGTCATATATTTCAAATAGAACAATGTTATTGTTCCAGCTAATACTGCTGTAACAATTAATTGAACTCCATATGAGGCTAAGAAATCTAAAGTTATTGTTAATACAGAACCTGCAATCATTACATTAAATGCAGCTGAAGCCATATTTGATAGAATATAATTATTCGTCATGAAACGAATATTTTTACCTTTTTTTTCAAAACGTCTTAAAACTTGTTTGTATAATAAGGCTATCAATATACCTATAATAAAATTAAATCCTTTGAGAAGACCAAAAACTGTGCCACCTATACCTGTTTCACCAAGCACCTGATGTGCACCATATAAAATCAAATAGACTAGACCGTAAATAATAGAAATGATAATACCCTGAGTAGTTATACCATCAAGCATACTAATTTCCTTAATCGTATCAATTTCTACAGTCATTTTATTCACTGATAATTCATCATATTTCTTGGGTTTCAAAACACCCCGTTTTCTACTTGCCAAATTAATAAGGATGACGCCAATGGTTCCTCCAAAAACAAATCCTAAGAAGGCATAAGATACACCTAAAGTTGGTCCATTTCCACCTAACATATCTGTCCACATTTTACCAATGGATAGTGCCAAACCTGGTCCTTGACCAAAACCTAAAGCAACTAGCATTCCAGACCCAACAAATTTATCACTAAATAGAATAAAAACAAGGAAAATACCTACGACAGCTTGCAAAGCATATGTACTCGTAATAAGCATTCCTGTTGACCATATTTTTTTCTTAATTTTACTATCATCTCTTTTTAATGCTAAGGCAATAAATCCAATTGCTAGTGCATGATAGACAATATAACCCATTGCATTTACATCAATAAATGTATCTTCACCAATGAGGATTGGTGCAAAGACAAGTGAGATAACAAGACCAATAAATCCTCCTAATAAAGCAGTTGGAATGACGACCTTATTTAATCCAGGCAGCCATGTCTTTAAAATTTTTGCGATAAACATTAAAACACCAATTAATAGAAAATATACGATAATACCCCATTCTTGCATGTTCTTATTCTCCTTTTATGTAGTTTATTGAATCCATAATTAACATTGGATCATTGATTCTGATGAGATACGTTTTTTCATCATAATCAAATGATAAGTAATTTTTTTGAGTCAAAGCTATTCCACTGATTAAATCAACATAAAATATCTTTTGGTATTCATCATTCACTAAAATTAATTCTTTCTGATGCAAGGTGATTTTCATGTCACCTATAATTATTCTTCTATTTTTTACAAAATCAATTTCAATAAGTCTTCCAAACGAATGTATTTCATTTAAAATTACTTCTGGAATTTTTTTCTTCTGCAGATGATCCCATTCAATCAAATTATCAAATGGTAAACCTTCAATAAATTCGTATGGGTTTATATGAGCTATCTTTCCACATGATTTGCAAAATATATCATTTCCTTTAGTTTCTATTGTTTGTAAATGACCACAAATTGGGCAATAGTATATATACTTTTCTAAACCAACTGCCTTTTCCTTAGATTTATAAACAATTTTTTCAGTTCGATTCCATTCATAATCATTGAAAGCTATGGCTTGTTTTATTTTCTGTTCAATTTGCTCAATAGATAGATTCTCAAGTTGAGATGTTGTTAAAAGTGTTTCATAATGAACATGATAGTATCCTTTTTTCCTTCTCTTACCCCACCTTGGTGCAGAAAAGTATCCGCCATTAATTTTAGCTAGCACAACTTCGTGTTTGATTTTTTTTACCAATTTAGCTATGCTAAAGTATGAAACGTCAGTTTGTTCACCAAAGTAGGAGGCATTACCTTCTGGAAAAATTATTATACCTCTTTGCTCATGATTAAAAGTTTGAATAATACTTCTGATAGTTAGTATATCACTTTGACCTTTTCGTTTAGCAATTGATTTAATCACTTTGTTTAATAAAAAATTATACCAAGGGTTTGTATATAAAATATTGTTTACGATAGGATAAGGATATTTGATTAGATTTATCTCAACAAATAAAGAATCATTTAATGAAGCGTGATTTGCAATTAAAAAATATGGATCCTTACGCTTGGGATTAAACTCAGAATATGTAAAAACAAAGTGATATCTCGGATAGAAAATGAGTTTTAATATGAATCTTCCTATTTCAACTTTTATCTTCATAGGACTCTCCCTTTTCTATCATTATACGATAAAATACTTTGAAATTCCAACAATTTTTTTATTTTATTTTTATATTGATAAAAAAAAGAGGTTAAAGTGGACTTTAACCCCCTGATTTATTTTTTTTAGATTTCCATTAAAGGTATATTAAATGCCTCACAAACACCTGGGCATGTACAATGCCCTTGGTATATGTTAACACCTTTTTTAAGAGGTTCAGAACGATTCATTGCAATATCTAAACCATCGTCTGCGATAAGCAATCCATACTTAAGTGTTGCATTATTTAGTGCGATTGTAGAAGTTCTTGGTACTGCTCCTGGCATATTCGCCACTGAATAATGAATAATACCATCAACAACATATGTAGGATTATCATGATAAGTTGGTTTACTTACTTCTGTTGAGCCACCTTGGTCAATAGCAACATCAACGATAACACTTCCTGGACGCATATCTTTATAATATGATCTCTTGATCAGTTTTGGTGCTTTTGCACCTGGTAATAATACAGCTCCTACAACTAAATCAGAATCTTTAATTGAACGCTCAATATTATCATTACTGCTATATAAAGTCTGAATACGGTTCCCATAAATATCATCTAGATAAGTCAATTTCTTTAGATTGATATCTAAAATAGTAACTTTTGCTCCCATTCCAACAAGCATTTTCAATGCATTTTCACCAACGACTCCAGCTCCTATAATTGTAACCTTAGCTTGATCAACTCCTGGAACGCCTGAAATTAGAACACCACTTCCGCCAAAGGGTTTTTCTAAATATTTTGCACCTTCAATTGCTCCAAGTCTTCCTGCAACTTCACTCATTGGTTTTAAACAAGGTAGTGAATTGTCTTCAAGTTCAATGGTTTCATAGGCAACTGATTGAGTTTTAGATTCTATCAGTGCATTTGTTAATGCTTCATTAGCTGCTAAGTGTAAATACGTATAAAGCAACAAGCCTTCTCTTAAATAAACAAATTCCGATTCCAAAGGTTCTTTCACCTTGACAATCATTTCTGATGAACTCCATACATCAGCTGCAGATTTTATAATCTTTGCTCCAGCATTGATATAATCTTCATTGCTAAAACCTGAATTAACTCCTGCATTGTTCTCAACCAAAACACTGTGTCCATGGTGGATATACTCTTTTACACTGCTTGGTGTCAATCCAACGCGAAACTCATTGTTTTTTACTTCTTTTACTGTTCCAATAATCATGTTTTTCTCCTTTTAAAATAATCGTATCTTCTACAATTATTGTAACATAAGTATGATATAAAATCATATGCTTTTTTATAGATTTTTATTAATTTTATTATAATGCTTAATAATGATTGATTTTATCTTTTCAGGTTCTTTAAGTAATGTATGAATTTCATTGAGACCTTTTCTATTTTTTTCGGTTTCTAACCATAATTTAAGATATCCTTCAGGACCATATTTTTCATTGATATGTTCTAATGCTCGTTCCACATGTTCTGCTTTACTTAATCCGGGATAATGTTTAAATCCAAATTGAACTGTTCTTTGAATGACAATTTCAGCATTAATATCACGATCTGCTTCAGCAATAATTTTTCCATAGATACTTCTTGGAGCATGAGTATTTGAAGCTCGATGATCCTCAATTGCTTCTTTCATTAAAATTCTTTGTTTCTCATCAAACCATTGAGTTAGTTTAGAATCCTTAAATAAAAAACGACCACCCGTTAAGTGATGATCTTTTCTTCCAAATTGCATTCCAATATCATGATAACAAGCAATCACGTAAACCATGTCTAAATTGACATCATATTCTTTAGCGATATTCATGGAATTTTCGATGATACTATAAACATGTTTGGGTTGATGTGCCATATCAAAAGATTGATACATTTGTATAATATTGTTTTCTAGATATTCTTTGAGTTGTTTTTCCATGAGTACCTAATTTCCAAACTTAATATGATCTTTAAGTGATTTAAATACATGTTCATCAGATTTAAAGCTAAGCATATCTACAACGTCGGTTTCATCCACCCATATTGCTTCAGCAATTTCTTCTTCTTGTCTGTTTAGCACATACGTTTTGGCCTTCGCTAAAAAATAAACAACATTCTTAATAACACCTGGTCTAGGGGAATATTGAGTTTGACCTTTGAATTGATCAAATATTTCAACATCAAGACCAGTTTCTTCTTTAACTTCACGTACAGCAGTCATAATTTCACTCTCATTTTTCTCTACGTGACCTTTTGGAAAGCCAAAATGCAATCCGAATTTTTGTTTAACGAGTACATATTGATATTTATCTTGATATTTTCTAAAGATGATGGCTCCACATGATTTTTCTTTTCTCATATTTTTCACCTTCTTGCTCTTATTTTTAGTATAACATATTGTTAAATCTTTTTGTTTTTAATTGGTATCTTCAAGTTGCTAAAAGCGGTTTCGTGGGGTATAATTATACTAGTATAAGTGAAATTTAACAATTTTGATAAAGGAGTGTCTATCGTGAAAGTTCTATTCTGCAGTTCTGAAGCATTTCCATTTAGCAAAACCGGTGGCTTAGCAGATATGGCTCTTTTTTTACCTAAATCACTAAAACAACTCGGTCACGACGTTAGAATTATTACTCCTTATTACAAAAATATCGCGAAATATCACAAAGAAATGACATTCCTTGGCTCATCGACAATAACTATGGGCGGAATTGAAACTATTGTTAATTATTATCAATTAATTTATGAAAAAATTCCTTATATTTTTGTACAAAATATGCATTATTTTGAAAGAGATCAGCTTTATGGGTATCATGATGATGCTGAAAGATTTGCATGTTTCAGTTATTCCATACTTGAAAGTTTAAAAACACTTGAATTCTATCCTCAAATTATGCATTTGAATGATTGGCAAACTGGAATGGTACCATTCTTGTTAGATGAACATTATCGAAAAATAAATGATCAATATTTCAGCATCCACACATTGCTCACAATTCATAATCTTGAATATCAAGGATCTTTTGATCCATATGTTGCTAGATTTTTTAATGTGGACTTTAACTATACCTACATGCATTTTGAACGTGTGAACTTTTTGAAAGCTGGCATTGAAAGAGCTTCAAAAATCAATACTGTTAGTCCCACATATAGAAATGAAGTCTTAACTAGAGACTTCGGCTTTTCTCTAGATGGAGCTTTAAATAATCGCGCAGGAGATTTTATAGGTATTTTAAATGGTATTGATGAAAAAATATTTGATCCAAAAACTGATCATCATTTGATTGCTAATTACGATGCAACGAATTTTAAAGATGGAAAACTGAAAAACAAAGAAGGATTATTACATCATTTTGATTTAGATGTTGATCTCAAAGAACCTTTAATTGCATATGTTGGTAGATTAGCAACACAAAAAGGTATCAACTTAATGACTCAAATTTTAGAGGAAACGATTGTATATAGCAAATCAAGATTTATTCTTATGGGATCAGGTAATGATGCTTATCAGGACTTCTTCCGTTATTTATCCTATAAATATCCAAAACGAGTCGCAAAATATATTGGTTTTAATGAAAAAATAGCACATCAAATCTATGCTGCAAGCGATTTATTCATGATGCCTAGCAGATTTGAACCGTGCGGATTAGGGCAATTGATAGCAATGAAGTATGGTTCGCTCCCTATCGTACGTGAAACAGGTGGATTAAAGGATACAGTAATTCCTTACAATCAATATACTGGTGAAGGTACTGGGTTTACATTTGCGAATTATGAAGCTTATGAATTAAAAGAAAAATTGTTTGAAAGTATTCATTTATATAATAGTAAAAAAAGAACTTGGTCAAAGTTAGTAAAGCAAGCTATGACCCAAAATTTCAGTCTTGAAAAAATGGCATTTGAGTATGAAAAGCTATACCAAATAATAATAGGAGTGTGAACATATGGAAACATTAGCATTAATCCTTGCAGGTGGAAAAGGAAGTAGACTTGATATTTTATCTCAAAGACGTAGTAAACCCGCAATGCCCTTTGCTGGTAAATTTAGAATTATCGATTTCACATTAAGTAACTGTTCTCAATCTGGATTATATGATATAGGTATCCTAACACAATATCTACCACTATCCCTCAATGAACATATCGGTAGTGGAAAACCATGGGATTTGGATAGAAGAGATTCTGGTGTAACTCTTCTACAACCTCATAACTATTGGTATCTTGGTACTGCTGATGCAGTTCTAAAAAATCTAGAATTCATCCAAAGAAGAGGACCCAAATATGTATTAATTCTCTCTGGAGATCATATTTATAAAATGGATTATCGCAAGATGCTAGCACTTCATGAAGAAAAACACGCATCATTAACAATTGCTACTCAACCTGTTCCAGAGGAAGAAATTTCTCGTTTTGGAATCATGTCAGTTAATGATGATGGTGAAATTATTAAATTTCAAGAAAAACCAAAAGAGTCCCAATCAAATTTAGCATCAATGGGGATCTATTTATTTGATTTTGATTTACTCAAAGACGTTCTTCTTAATGTTAAACAAGATGATTTAGATTTTGGTAAGCACATCATCCCACATTTAATTAAAACAACCAATAAAGAAGTCTATGCATATCAATTCAAGGATTATTGGATGGATGTAGGTACATATGACTCATATTTGGATACAAATATTGCGATGACGAAAGATTATACGGAACTTGACCTTTATGATCCAACCTGGAAGGTGTATACAAAGAGTGAAGATCTTCCACCAGTTAAAGTAGGTAGTGAAGCTGTCATTCAAAGTAGTCTTGTCTCTAATGGGTGTGTCATCGAAGGTACTGTCATACATTCTGTACTAAGCCCTGGTGTTCGAGTGGGTAAAGGTACTGTCGTCAAAGATAGTGTTATTTTAAATAATGTAATCATCGGTGAAAATGTGACTATCCAACGTTCAATTATTGATAAAAAGGTGATTATTGGACATAATACATTCATTGGTTATGGTAATGAATTCACTCCTAATATGGAAAAGCCCGATTTATTAGTATCTGGAATCACCGTAATTGAAAAAAACGCTATAATCCCTAGTGATGTTCAAATTGGACGTAACTGTAGAATATTTAAGACTGCTAAATTTGATGAACTTAAAATTCCAAGTGGTTCCACTCTAAAATAAACTTATTCAATCAGAATCAATTTTAAGGTAGAAACTTTGTTTCTACCTTTTTGTATATAAAAAGCTAAAAAAAGATGCAAGCTATCGCTCACATCTTAAATCTAACTATTATCAAATTACATAAAATCATATGGACTTAATTCATCTATCTCATCATTAATATCTACAGATGCTATATTTTGATTTAACCTACTTGCTAGGGTTGTTTGCCGCTTTTCGGATAAATGATTTGCTGCATAGACAAGTAAATTTAAATCACCCAAAATAATCAAATAACGTTTAGCTCTGGTAATTGCAGTATATATTAGTTCTTTTTTTAGCATATGCATATAGTTGCGTACCATTGGAATCATTACAATTTTATATTCACTACCCTGAGATTTGTGAATACTAATTGCATAAGCTAGATTGAGTTCATCCAAATCAGATTTTTCATACATCACATCATTATCATCAAAAGTTACAATCATATATTGATCATTTTTTGAATTGTATTTAATATTTTTTACAACACCAATATCCCCATTCATAATTAATCTTTCGGGATCATTAACCAGTTGAATGACCTTATCACCTATATAATAGGTTTTATCTCCATACGTCATACCATTTTCTTTATTGGTGTTAAATTTATCTTGTAAGAGCTGATTAAAACTATCAATACCCAATTCACCCTTATACATGGGTGCAAGGACTTGAATATCATCAATCATACTATAACCTTCGTGAATTGCTCCTTCAATTTGTTTTATAATCACTGATTTGATTCTATCTGCTTGTGCTCTATACAAATAAACATCTTGATCTGATATCAAATCTTCTTGATTTAAATTTTGCTCATTTACAGATCTTGCAAGTTGTATAATTCTTGAATCTTTTGCTTGTCTGTGAATTTCGTTTAATCTAACAACGGGAAGTATGTTCGAATCAATAAAATCAGCTAAAACTTGACCTGGTCCAACACTAGGTAGTTGATCGACATCACCCACAATAACAACCTGAGCACCCGATTTAATGCATGAAAATAATTTTTTTGCTAGGAAAATATCAATCATTGAAGCTTCATCAACAATGATTAAATCTTGTGTGAGTTGGTGATGTTCATTATAGGTAAATAACCCATCATAATTGTATCCCAAATGTCTATGGATTGTCTTTGCATCCATATCAAGCAACTCTTTCATTCTCTTCGCTGCACGACCTGTTGGAGCCATTAAAGCAATTTTTTCATAAATTTTTGGATTTTTATAATTAAGATTGTGGTATATTCTATAGACCTCCAGCAATCCATCTATAATCGTTGTTTTACCTGTTCCCGGACCACCAGTTATGATTGAAACAGGATTTGATATTGCTGTAATAATAGCTTCTTTTTGAACCTTTGTATATTGCATACCTCTTTGAATTTCAACTGCATCTACTAAAGTCTCTAAATACTCAAGATCATAGTGTTTAGCTTCAGTATTTGCAAGTTCAATCATTTTCTCAGCAAGGCTTATTTCAGTGAAGTAAGATAAAGAAAGATAATATCGGTCTTCTTCTAGAATTAACCTTGATTCCTCAATAAGTGTTTCGATACCTACTTCTAAAACAGCTTCTGTACCTAAAACTTGAAGTGCATATGATCTTAGTTGTTCTTCAGTCAGATATAAATCACCATTTTGATATGCAATATTTTGCATCGCATAAATAATTGCTGCTTTAATTCGTCTTATATCATCTTTTGCTATACCAAGTTTAGAAGCTATTTCATCAGCCTTTATAAATCCAATACCTTCAATATCATCAATTAAGTGATAGGGATTTTCTTCAAGTTTTTCTAGAGTTAACATTTGATACTTGCTCAATAATTTCATGGCAAGTTTTCCAGATAAATTATATCCATAAAGAGCAACTAAAATATACTCATTAGTTTGGTTTTCAATCAGTTGCTGATAAAATTTTTCAATGCGAATTGCGTTAAGTCCAACCGATTTTAAAATGGACTTATCCTTCATTATTTTTTTTATTGCATCAGGACCTAATACTTCAACCATTTTTTCTGCGGTTTTAGTACCTATACCATGAAAAAAAGGGCTGGATAAATAGCTTATCAATCCTACAGCACTTTGTTCTTCACATTTATGAAAAGACTCCACTTTAAGTTGATCACCATAATTTTGATGTTTAACCCATGTTCCCTGAAATTCATAATCAATATCTTCACTGATTATTGGAAAATATCCGACAAGGGTTACTATTTCTTCCTGTTCAGTAATAAGACGAGCAATGGAGTAACTATTTTCTTCATTATGAAATACGTAATTTTTGATTTTTCCTTTAATGGTTTCCATAGTTTCTCCTCACTTAATAGTTAATAAAATTATACCATTTTAAAAACATAAAAAAAAGGAACCTGCGTTCCTTTTAACTATATTGTCTTACTTTTTTATCAAGATAAGCTTCTTGAATAAATCCAGCACCTAAACAGACATCCCCTTGATAAAAAGCACATACTTGACCAGGTGTAACTGAGCGAATTTTTTGGGGATAAGAAACTAATATTGTTTGATAATCTATCCACTTAACTGAAACTGGATGATCTTTTTGTCTATATCTAAATTTTGCAGTCATCTGACCATCAATTTTAGGACCTCTCCAAATTACATCTGTAATCAGCGCTTCGTCTGAAAATAAATGAGGATGCTGATCATCTGGTTCAACATAAAGTGTATTTGTCTTTAAATCCTTACCCACCACATACCAAGCATTCGTACCTTCTTTAGAACCACCAATACCCAATCCTTTTCTTTGTCCTATCGTATAATGCATTAATCCTCTATGCTCTTTCATATAAGTACCATCGAGTCTTTTCATTTGTCCGGGTTGCGCAGGTAGATAATTATTTAAAAATTCATTGAAATGTCTTTCTCCAATAAAACAAATACCCGTAGAATCTTTTTTAGTTGCCGTTGCTAAATCTTGTTCAAGTGCAATTTTTCTCACTTCTTTTTTGTCTAAATGTCCAATTGGAAAAAGTACATTTTTTAGTTGTTCTTCTTTGAGTTGTGACAAAAAATAAGTTTGATCTTTGTTATTGTCATGCGCTCTTTTTAATACGGGATAAGATCCTGAAAGATCAACTTGTGCATAATGACCCATGGCAATATAATCAGGTTTGAATTTTTTTGCATAGTCTACAAATGCTTTAAATTTAATCTCATTATTACATAAGACATCAGGATTTGGTGTTCTATTTTTTTTATATTCATCAAGAAAATATGAGAAAACTCTATCCCAATAATCTTCAATAAAATCAACTTTATGTAATTTAATCCCTAATTTATTTGCTACTAATAAAGCATCTTGGTAATCCTTTTCTTGTTCGCATATTTCATCATATGCTGTTGGGTTCCCTAAAATATCATGATTTATTGCACTATCCCAATTACGCATAAAAACGGCTTCAACTTCATAGCCGTCTTTCTGAAGTAGATATGCAGCAACACTGCTATCCACACCTCCACTTAAACCAATAATTACTTTTTTCTTCATGCTTCTACTTTCTTTTTTACATCGCTCGGCATCCTATATTGACCTCTAGGTGATAGACTAATACCTAATATTTTAGGTCCTTCGGGAAGCGTTGTTCTTTTAAATTGTTGTGTGTAAAACCGCTTAAAAAAGCGATTTACATAATGTAGGGCTTCACTGTGTTCAAATTGAAAAGCTTGTTCAACTAACCAAATAATTTTCTTTTCGTCAGCACCTTGTTCAAGGTGATGAAATAAGATAAAGTCATTCACATCATAGCGACCAATTGCTTTTTCAGTTTCTTGATTTTCTAGCAACTCGGGTGTGATTGGTGCTTTCAATATTCTATCTAAAACAGTAAATAATTCTTTATATTGATGCTTAGCATGATAACTAATTATATGTTGTACCCAGGTTTTAGGTAAACCCGCATTAACTGCATACATGCTCATTTGATCTCCGTTATAGGTCATCCAACCCATAGCAATTTCTGATAAGTCACCAGTTCCTAAAACAAAGCCCCCATGCATATTTGCTAAATCCATAAGAATGAGTGTTCTAATACGTGCTTGAGCATTCTCATATGTCACATCTTTTTCTTCATGTTGAATTGTTTTAAGATGTTGGTCGACAGATTCCATGATTGGGATCTCCATCATAGTTACACCTAGTCCTTCCATTAAACGAATAGCGGCTGATTTACTATTCTTGGAAGTTACATGAGCTGGCATTGTTACAGCAATAATATCTTTTGGGCTCTTGCTCAATTTCAACATTGCTTGATGACTAACAAGTAAAGCAAGCGCGGAATCAAGACCTCCCGATATACCAATTACTATTTTCTTTGAACCTTCAGGAAGTGATTGTAGTCTTTTCACCAAACCAAATACTTGAAGATTATTAGCTAATTCTAAATCTTCTAAGCTTAATGGATTAGTGATGAATGGTTTTTGATTGATAGGTTGTTCAAAAATATATGATTTTGAATTTTCAAATACAACTGGAATAAATTGGTATTGATTTTGAATCAACATATGCATATCTCTATACGTACTATCTTGTCTCTTTTGATAATTTATAGCACTGATATCAATATCCGCAGTAAGGACAGTTGAATCAGTATCAAATGAAGTACTTTCAGCAACCATTATTCCTTGATTAGCAATGATTTTTTGACTTGAATATACAACTTCTGAACTCGATTCAAAATGACCAGAACTCGTATAAACATAAGCTGCCATTTGCTTTCTTGAATGATCTAAGACCAAATGTCTTCTTACCGTCGGTCTACCCACACGTTCAGTGGATGCAGATAGATTAAAAAACAAATTACCACCTGCAAGACTCATATCATCACTTGGACTATATGCTGCCCATAAATCTTGGCAAATTTCAACACCGAATCGAATACTATTTTCTGCATCTTCAAATATAAGATAACCAAATGGAACTTGTTCATTAAATAATTTAATATCTTTCATCGTTGTCTTAAATCCAGAATGAAACCATCTTTTTTCATAGAACTCTTGATAATTTGGTAAATAATGTTTAGGAACGATACCTAAGATTTTCTTTTTTTGAATCACAACTGCGCAATTATATAAAATGCCATAAAGATCAAGAGGTACTCCTAAGATATAGACACCTTGATAATTCGTTTTTTGAATAATATCAGATAGCGCATTTTTTGCTTCAGAAATAAATGACTCTTGATAGAAGAGATCGCTGGATGTATATCCGGTTATTGTTAACTCGGGAAAAACAATAATGCTAGCTTTTGTTTTAGCTAAAATAGATAAAATCTCATGTTTGTTGTGTTCAATGTCACCTACATTAATTTGTGGTGTTGCTGCTGCTACTTTGAGAAAACCATATTTAAACATTGTTTGACTCCTTATATAAATTATTTTGATTGATATATTTTAGAACTTCATTTGTCAGTATCGATGATCTTTTATCTGGATTATCTCTAGCATCTGTTGATGAAACCTCATCATCAAAGTCTATCAAAGTAAAATCATGTTTGACATCATTAAACATATGATTTACATCACCTAAATGTTTATTACTCTTTCGATTCATAATAATGAATGGATATGTTGCAAGTAAATTCTGATATTTCATCCATCTTCTAACACTAGATAGATTATCCATTCCAATGACAAAATAGATGTCTTTATATGTTTTACTAAGTTCATTCAAGCTCGCATAAGTACCTTGAAACTTTTGATATGCTTCTAAATCAGAAATGGAAACTTGTTTCAATGATTCGGTCATTATTTCCAACATTTTTAATCGGTGTTTAATATCAATCAGTTCGGGTTTCAAATAATGATTGCCCACCGGTAAAATTAAAATATGTGAATCGGGATAGATTGACAATAATTTATTTATTATATTTAGATGCGCTTTCGTCGGAGGATTAAACGAACCTCCAAACACTAAGACCATATAATCACCATACTCATTATATCATTTTTCAAAATGATATGTATACTACATATAAAACAATGGCATTAATGTATTTTGATGGGATGAATCTCAATAATGAAATGCTACGTTGCATTTTACTTTAAATTAATTCTAAATATTGATATAATAAGAATGTAGTATTGTTTATGTAAATTATCTCTTGAAGGAGTATGATAAAAGTGGATATAAAAGAAAGATATTATCAAAGAATTAGAACTGAAAATATGCGTTTGACAAAAAGCCGTAAGGCAATGATAGAAATATTAGAAAATCAACACTTAACGTTTAAAGAAATTCAAAAAGCTTTAGCAGCTAGAGGATTCTATAATGTTTCAACAATTTATAATAATCTTGAATTTCTGGTGGATCAAAAAATCGTTGTTGAACTTTACATCAATGATACAAAGTATTATGATCTAGCGATGGGCAATCCAATGCATAGTGCTGATAGCCATATTCATATTATGAATAAGGATACGAATACAATCACTGAAGTCAATAGTACAGACATATTTGAATATCTAACAAATCACCCAGCTTTTAAAGATTTGGATTTAGAATATATAAGAATCATAATTTCAGCCCAAAATAAGAAAAAATAAGCAAATCTGCTTATTTTTTTTATAATCGGTTGAAAAGTTTTTTTGAACTCTTATTTTTTTCTTGCAACCCTTAGTTTAGCTGATTTACAACGTGAATTCCTTTTGCATTCCTCATCTGAGGGGTAGATAGGTTTTTTTGTAATTAATTCTAGTGGAGATGTGTCATCTAGTATGATCGGTAAATTTTTGGGAATACGCATAGTGCTATGCTCTTTAAAAAAATGTTTAACTATTCTGTCTTCTAAAGAATGAAATGAGATAACAACAAGCCTTCCATCTGGATTTAAAATGTTTAAAGCATCTTTTAAGACTTCTTCTAACACTTTTAATTCATCATTGACAGCTATTCTTAATGCCTGAAACACTCTTTTAGCACTATGCCCTTTTTCATTATAGTTGACTTGATCAGTAATTTTCACTAATTCCATTGAAGTTGTCAATGGTCTATTTTCTATTATTTTTCTTGCAATTTTGAAACTATTTCTTTCTTCACCATAAACATAAAATATTTTTGCTAGTTCTTCAATTGAATAGGTGTTTAAGATAATCTGAGCACTTAATTCTTGCTGTTGATCCATACGCATATCCAAATTAGCATCTTTTAAATAAGTAAATCCTCTTTTTTCATCATCAATTTGGAATGATGAGAGACCCAAATCTAATAAAAGTCCATCAATGCCATTAATATTTTCTTCATTGAGTTTTTGTTTTAAATATTTAAAATTGCTTTTAATGATTTTATAATTATCGTATTTTTTTAAAACTTCTTTTGCATACTCAATAGCAAATTCATCTTGATCAAATGCATATAAAAAACCATCTTTTAGATGATCTAAAATTAATTTGGAATGACCAGCACCACCTAGGGTTCCATCAACATAGATACCATTAGGTTTGATATTAAGATATGAAATTGCCTCATTTAGCAATACAGTTTCATGTTTCATAATTTCTTCTCCATGTAATTCACATCAACTATATATGAAATACTATTCTTTGTCAATTATTCAAAGAAAAAGGTGCCTGTCGGCACCCTTCCTTAATCCTGTTTGGATTCTTTCTTGGTTAAAACTTGTTGTCCTTTGTAATAACCACTGTTTGGTGTTACACGATGTGGTAGTGTAAATTCACCTGTTTGCGGGCAAACAACTAAGGCAGGAGCGGTCAATTTGAAATGCGTGCGACGCTTTCTCTTAGCGGTTTTACTCGTTCTGCGAAATGGAACAGCCATCTGTTCACCTCCTATTTTTTCACAATCTTATCTAAATCAGCAAATGCAGGATGTGGACTCTTTTCTTTTTCAAAAAAGGTATCTTTAGCATCTGGATGATAGATGGTATACGGTTTTTCAGATACAATGTATCCAAAGATAATATCTGTAAGCTCAAGTGGGTTTGTCAATGGATAATCGGCATCATTTGAACTGCCAAAAACGATTTCATCACTAAATCCCAATTGATATGCAACGGGTTTTAATGTTTTCGAACAAGCGAGTTCCATTTTAACATCTACAGTTAGCTTCATTAATAACTCATCTAAGACAAAATTAAGATCACAAAAGATATGTGCAGGTTCAATTGCTAATATATCAACAATGTCTTCTATCTGTTTTGAAAAGTCATAGGTGAGTTCAAGTGAGGTTTTGTCTTTTAATTCATGTAAAGAAAATTTCATAATATCACCTCAACTAATTTATTATACATAATTATACTAGAATTGTCAATGAATTAAACATAATTTAATATGCTATAAATTCCCTATTAATGAGAACGACTCTCTCTGATTTTGTTCTTTAAAATGCTTAATATTTTTTTCTCAGTATCAGTAAGTAAAGCTGGCAAAGTATAATCCTGATGAACACGGTGATTTCTTAAATGAAAAGTGATAATTGTGCTGTCGCTCAAACCAATCTCAAGTTCAAGAGTAATATATTTAGGCTTATCAATATTATCATATTTAAGTTCTGTTTCCATGTGAATAACATCAGAATAATTAAATTCACCTGCAATATCTGTAGCTATATTGCCATTTCTATGATCAATATTAGCACGATAATAGAAAAGCGAACTTTTACCGAAAAATAGAAGATAAACTAATGCTTGATCATACATCATTGAAAATGTACCATCTTCTTTTTTGTCCAAACGGTAACTTACGCGTGATCCATGTTTAAAGGCATCGGGTACCGTGATAAGAATAGGAGCGCTATAATCAAATTTTTGAATACTAGAAAGTTGATGAGCTCTTTCAATGACATTGGCGTAATCGGCTTTGACCATTTCGTCATAGGTGTTTAAAAATCTTCCTGAGAATTTCTTGAAATATTTAGCGGTTACTTTTGAACGAGATTTTGCTTTTTTAGGTTTTTTTACTTTTGGAGCTTTGACTTTACGTACTTTTTCTTCTGGTTCATCATCAAAATCAAGCTTGTTTTTTTTAACTTTTTTTTCTTTTGGTTCTTTTTGAACTTTTTCCTTCTTTTCTTTCATGTTATTACCGCCTTTCGCCTTCTATTCTATTTTAACAAAAATTTGAAGACCTAGTCAAATATTGTTTGACTTTTTAAGAAGAAATTGAGAATTTCTTCATTTAAATGAATTAATCGCCTAAAATCCCCTCAAATAAGAGTTGTTTAAATTCTTCTGCTTTTGCATCAAGTATATAAGACTCGATATGATGGTGATGTAAGACATTTTCAATCTCATCTTTTTCATATGGAATATTTTTAAATGCATTTTCAAATGATGCCAATGAGGTTTTGTCAAAAAAATCACCTTGTATTGCTATATTGTTAATCATACCATCATCCAAATCGAGTTTGATTTCATAAAGACCACCAGACATTCTTTTCTTCAAAACTTTTGTATATGATGGTTGTTTTTTATAAATCCAATCTTTAGATTCGTATTTCTTAGCCATTTCATTAATCTCTTTTACTTCTGAAACGCTTAAGACGTATGTTTGGTTTGTTAATGTATTTTCGAAATGTTTAATTAATTGCTCTTGAGATAAACCATTTAGATATGGTTTTAAATTTGTGACTCTTGAACGAACACTATCTATACCTTTAGAAACAAGTTTTTCATCACTCGGGCTGATTGCTCTAACCATTGTTTCTAAATCACAATCATAAAGAAATGTCCCATGCATTAACATGCCATATTTATTTTGTAAAAATGCATTCCCTGAAATTTTTTTGCCTTCATAAAGTAAATCATTTCTTCCACTAAATTCAATATCAACATTCAATAATTTCATCGAATCAATAATTTTTGAAAGATATGTTTTAAATGTAAATTGTTTGTTCGTTTTTTTTGTAATAATTGAAAACATGGTGTTACGATGATCCGCATAAACACACCCTCCACCTGTTGGTCTTCTATAGATATCAATATGTTTTTGTCTTAGAAAATCCAAATTAACTTCGTTTTCTATGACTTGATTTTTACCAATTACCACGCCATGAATTTCCCAAGTAAAAAAATATGTTTCATCGTCTTTTAATAAATTTTTTAGAATATATTCTTCAAGAGCAAAATAAAAATATGGTTTTAATTGACCCTCGTTTTGGTGTCTAACCAAAATCATAATCAATGCCTCCTGCTATGCTATTTGATAATCAAATTATAGCATGCTTCTCTAAGAAAGAGAAATCTTATGTTTTATATATTTTAAATACAAAAGCAATATTAATGAAGTCAAGTTCTTAAAGTGGTATAATAATTATGAATAAGGAGGATGTAAAAATGTTAACTTTTTTAAAGCTATACGCTGTATCATTTATTATTTTTTTTGCAATTGATCTTTTTTGGTTAGGTATTATAGCTAAGAAATTGTATCAAGCAGAAATCGGTCATTTATTAAAAACAGATGTTAATTGGATTGCTGCAGTTCTCTTTTACTTATTATTCATTGGAGGTCTAGTTATATTCGTATTAATGCCTGCAGTTGAATCAGGAAATATTGTAAAGGCAATCCTATTAGGTGCTTTATTTGGATTTATTACTTACGCAACATATGACCTAACAAATCTTGCAACACTTAAAGACTGGCCATTAAAAATAACAATTATTGATTTAGTATGGGGAACTTTTTTAGGTACATCTACAAGTACATTATCTTATCTGTTTTATAATCTAATTTTTTGAGGTGAAAAATGCCAGAATATCAATTAACAAATGAATTAATTTATAAATCATTTATCTTCGGTGCACAAAATGTTATTCGTGAAAAAAACAGCTTAAATGCAATCAACGTATTCCCTGTTGCTGATGGTGATACTGGAAGTAACTTAGCTTCAATGATGACGAGCATTATTGAAAGATCTAAGCTTGGTGAAACAAGTGAAGAAACAATTCAATCGATAGTCGATGCTGCAATCGTAGGTGCTAGAGGTAATTCAGGAATAATATTTGCAGAATATATTTATGGTTTTTCTCTTGCTTTAAAAGAGGACATCATCGATACTGATACATTTATAAAACTCGTTGAAAATGCTTCAGATTATGCTTATCAAGCAATAGCTGTACCTGTTGAAGGTACAATGATTACCATTATGAGAGCTTGGGCTCATGCATTAAATAAATTTAAAAGTGTTGCATCCAGTTTCATTGAACTCTTGGGTAAAGCATATGATTTTGTTCTTATCGAGCTTTCTAAAACGACTGAAATGCTTGCTGTTTTAAAAGAAAATAAAGTTGTTGATGCAGGTGCAAAGGGATTTGTTCATTTTATTGAAGGTTTTCTAAAAGCTCTAAAAGGTGAAGAAGTTTCTCTTGATATAGAAAAAATAGAAAATATCGAACAATTGCATGTAGATCACTTAGAAGACTCTCAAAATAGATATTGTACCGAAGCTCTAATTCGAGGTAATGATATTGATTTGGAAAAAATGAAATCTGAATTAACTGCTTTTGGCGATTCATTAGTTGTTGCTGGAAGTAATAGAACAATTCGTATACATATTCATAGTAATCATCCAGATCAAGTCTTTGCTTATTTGGATGGTATCGGACAAATAACAGAACAAAAAGTTGATGATATGAAACGTCAATTTGAAACCGCAAATCACAGAAAATATCCCATTGCTTTAGTAACCGATTCAATTGCTGATTTACCTGAATCGATGGTAGATAAATATCAAATTCATATGTTTCCGCTCAATTTATTAATCAATGACACAAACTACTATGACAAAGTAACCATTCAAAACTCTCGATTTTATGAATTGATGGATTCAGTGAAAACTTATCCAACATCAAGTCAACCTAATGCAAAAAACCTTGAAAACTTCTTCTCATTTTTAACAACCTATTACAAAGATGTAATCGTTGTAACTGTTTCAAAGAAAATGAGTGGTACATATCAAGCATTTATTGAAGCTTCTGCGAAGTTTAAGAATGCTCGGATTAACATTATCAACTCTAAACAAAACTCCGGATCTGAAGGTTTAATTGTTATGAAAGCAGCGGAAATGATTGATCAAGGTCTTCCTTATGAGGAAATTCTGGAATCAATTGAATCCTTGATTCCAAAATCAAAGATTTTGGTTAGCGTGAAAACACTAAAATACATGGTTAGATCAGGTCGGGTTAGCAAAGTAACAGGTTTGATTGGAAAAATAATGAATTTAAAACCAGTCATCTCAATTGATGAAGATGGTAATGGAATTATTTTTGAAAAATCACTTAGTTTAAAATCTAGTAATAAGAAGATTCAAAACCATATTGAAAGTATTCAAAAAACTGAAGGTATTGAAACTTATGCTATCGTTCACTGCAATGCTTTAAATCGCGCACAAGAATATGCCTTAAAATATGAAAAAATTATTGGTAAACAACCTGCTTATATTATGGATATCTCAACGATAGTAGCTATGAATGCAGGTATCGGAACAGTTGCTATTGCTTATATTAAGGGAGGTAAATCATGAATTTTCTAGTTAATGCACTCGTCTTATTTGTTTTCTTTGTTCTCTTTTTCATCATTGCTCAAATCAAAAAAAATAACGGGCTTGCAGATATGGCTTGGGGTTTGGGATTTGTTGTCATAGCATATACTAGCTTGATTTATGCTGGAACATATACATTGCCTGCAATTGCAGTTGCTTTACTTGTTAGCTTATGGGGTTTTCGATTGTTTTTCTATATTGGACTCCGAAATTGGAATAAACCAGAAGATTTTAGATATGTTAATATGAGAAAAAAATGGAAAACAAATATTCCATTAAAAGCTTTTATTTATGTTTTTATGCTTCAAGGAACATTTATGTATATTATCTCATTACCTATTCAGCTCGTTAATATAAATGCTGTGGAAATCAATAGTACACTAGGTTACTTGGTTTTACTGATTGGTTTAATTTTATGGTTTGTAGGATTCTTCTTTGAAACAGTCGGTGATGCACAACTCAAAGATTTCAAATCGAATCCTGAAAATAAAGGAAAGATTATGCAATCAGGATTATGGAAGTATACACGACATCCAAATTATTTTGGTGAATCACTTATGTGGTGGGCAGTCTGGATTGTTTCTATGTCAAGTTTAATTTGGTTAAATCTAATAGGTATTATTGGTTCAATGTTCATTACATACCTTTTACTCTTTGTTTCGGGAGTTCCACTTCTTGAAAAGAAATATAAGGATAACCCATTATTTCAAGCATATGCTAAAAAGACATCAGTCTTTATTCCTTTACCACCAAAGAAATAAATAAAAAGGCCTAGTTATGAAAGAGTAAGATGTTAGTAGACACAAAAAAAAGTCTATTAACATCTTTTTCTATTAAAATAAAGGTATTAGGAGGTTGAAGTCATGGGAAGACCAAAGGGATCAACGAGTAA